>JADMIO012791543.1_pt1 | contig 11218 bp, 7 predicted proteins | sample 8958161 | NCBI WGS metagenome assembly JADMIO01 (sample SAMN16585339, study PRJNA669376) | soil metagenome | isolation source: Crop rotation soil | place: USA: Cullars Rotation, Alabama | collected 2011 | reverse complement strand
CGAATTTGTGGATCTTCTCGCGCCGATGGTTCGGCCGAATGAAGCTCAGCTCGGTGATCAGCACCTTCGCCCTGAACAGGTCCGGACAGCCGTCGAGACCGGCCGGGCTGGTGTCGCCTGTGTAGCCGAGGAGAGGGGTCCGCACCTCGCGCGTCACCTCTGTGCCAGACAATCGCAGGTCGCGAATCCGCTCGCCGGGCAAACCCTGATACTCCTCCTTGAGCTTGCGGCGACGTTCCCAGACCAGATAGCCGACCGACGGGACCGTGTGCGTTGTTCCGTAGACAGTAACAACATGCTCGCGCGACAGCTCGATCTCGTCGCCGGCCCGCACGCCCTTCAGCTCGCAGTTCTGCCGGCCGCGGTCGAGACGCTGCATGATCAGCAGCAGTTTGCGGACATCCTCCACGGCCACCTCGGGCAGATAGATGGTGGGCGGCTCCATCTTCATCATGCGCCGCCGGGCGACGTAGACCGGCAACGCGGCGACGTGATCGAGGTGGGTGTGGGTGAGCAACCAGGTGGGGGTGCCCATGAAATCCCACGGCTGGGCGCCGAGGTCGAAGCCGAGCTTCAGCTCGGGGACGCGCCAGTACGACTGAACCGCGGCGCGCGAGTAGCCCTCGATGGTCAGGCCGGCGTGCTGGCAGCTCAGAATCGGGGCGTTATCAACCATGTCGTGCCTCTTCCGTGCAGAGAACTATACGGAGGCCGGACACAAAACCAAGCCGGTAGGTTCCGCCCCTGGTTGCAAGGAATCAGGACGATGGTGGCGACGATGCTTCGACGAGACGGTGTAGTTCTTGTAACTCCTCAGGCGTGGTCTGTCCTTGCAGGGCCTTGCGACTGAGTTCGGCCAGGCGAGCGGCTCGCTTCTCGGCGGAGTCGGCTCGCTTTTCGGCGGAGTCGGCCCGCTTCTCGGCATCCCGCCTTTGAGCCTCGAGTTCTTCGAATGAGCAGAATGGCTTCCCACCCGGTCCATAGACGACCATCTCTTCGCCACTGAAATCGAAACGAATGTCCAGCCGAGGGCTGACAAAATCCTTGAGGCCCCGGACCCGGGGATAGAGGTAGTACTCCTCGACGCCGTGTTCTTCATAGAAGGCGTACTCTTCTCGCATCTCCTCCACTGTGTTGCCGGGGGAGAGAATCTCGAAGACGACCGTCATGGGGACGCCGCCCTCTTCCCACTGCTTGTAAGAGCCGCGGTCCCCCTTCGGACGGCCGAAGACGACGAAGACGTCTGGTGCAAGTCGGACATTCGGATCGCCCTCGACCGGATACCAGAACGCGTCGCCAGCAACGAAAACGTCTTCGCGGTCCTGGAACAAGGCGGCGAGGTTACCCACCAGCATCAGAATCCAGCGGAGCTGTTTCGTGTTCTCGGCCATCGGTTTCCCATCGCTTTCCGGGTAGACGATTGGCCCGCGCCGGGGCGGTGTGGTCGGAGGATGCATCGCCTCTCCTTTCCTGGTCGATGGGCCGTCGATTCAACCGCGCGGCCCGGTCTGCCGAACCGCCTCGCTTACCTGGTCGGCGTAATGGCGAAAGTTGTCGCGGAACAGACCCGCCAATGTCCGCGCCTTCTCGTCGTAGGCCGCCGCGTCCTTCCAGCTCTGGCGCGGCCGCAGCACCTCTGCCGGCACTCCGGGACACGCCGTCGGCACCTCGATGCCGAAGACTGGATCGGGCGTGAAGGGCACGTCGTAGAGTGAACCGTCCAGCGCCGCGTTGACCATCGAACGGGTGTAGGCCAGTTTCATGCGGCTGCCCACGCCGTAGGGGCCTCCCGTCCAGCCGGTGTTGATCAGCCAGACGCGTGCGCGATGCTCGTTCAGCCGGTCGTGCAGCATGGCGGCGTAGCGCGCGGGATGCAGCGGCAGGAAGGGGGCCGCGAAACACGTGCTGAACGTCGCCTCCGGCTCGACCACGCCCGCCTCGGTCCCCGCCACCTTCGCCGTGTAACCCGACAGGAAGTGATAGAGCGCCTGCTCAACCGTCAGTCGAGAAATCGGCGGCAGCACGCCGAACGCGTCGCAGGTCAAGAAGACGACGTTTTGCGGATGTCCGCCGACGCCCGACAGCTCGACCTGATCGATGTAGTCGATGGGGTAGGCGGCGCGGGTGTTCTCCGTCCGCGAGCTGTCGTCGAAGTCGGCCGCGCGCGTTGTCGCGTCGAGGATGACGTTCTCCAGCACACTGCCGAAGCGAATGGCGTGGTAAATCTGCGGCTCGCTCTCGGCGCGCAGGCGGATGCACTTGGCGTAACAGCCGCCCTCGATGTTGAACACGCCCGCGTCCGACCAGCCGTGCTCATCGTCGCCGATCAGGTGTCGCTTCGGATCGGCCGACAGCGTCGTCTTGCCCGTTCCCGACAGGCCAAAGAAAAGCGCCGTGTCGCCAGTCGGCCCGATGTTGGCCGAACAGTGCATCGTGAAGACGCCCTTCTGAGGGAGGAGATAATTGAGCGCGGAGAAGACCGACTTCTTGATCTCGCCGGCGTAGCGCGTGCCCGCGATAACGACGAGGCCGCGGGTCAGATGCAGGCCGACAAAGACCTCGCTGCGAGTGCGGTCGATGGCGGGGTCGGCGTGCATGCCGGGGGCGGCGTAAATCGTCAGGTCCGGCGTGAAGCCGGCCAGCTCGCCCGGCGGCACGCGCAGCAACAGACAGCGGGCGAACAGGGCCTGCCAGGCGAATTCCGTGATCACGCGCACCCGCAGTCGATGCCGCGTGTCGGCGCAGGCATAGGCGTCGCAGACAAACAGGTCGCGGCCCTGCATGTAGGACCGCATTCGATCGAGAATGCGGTCGAAGGTGGCTTCCTCGATGGGCCGGTTGAAGTTGCCCCACCATATCTGAGGATGCGAGGCCGGCTCGTCGACGACGTAGCGGTCGCGCGGGGAACGACCGGTGCGATTGCCGGTTGAGGCGACGAGGGCGCCGCGCTCCGACAGCAAACCCTCACCGCGAAGCAGCGCCTCCTCGATGAGAGCGGCCGGCGACAGGTTGGCGAAGACGCGGCGGGGGTTGAGTAGTCCGTGAGCTCGCAGGTCGAGGGCGGGGACGGGATCGGAACGCATCAGGGGCCTCCTCGCCGGCAGACTTTCCACAAAACCGCTATTATAGCTGGAATGATGGCGGAGCACGCCACCCCCCGCGATCGCTAAGCCGCAAGCGGCAAGAACGCGGGCCCGGTGAAGAGCGTCCTCGTGATCCTTCTCGCCCCAACAGGCGTCATCATGCGCTGGTTGCAAACCGAATATCTTCTCAAGGGCATCTTCCTCGGTCTGCTGCTCGACATCGCCCTGCGCCAGGCCGGCAAGACGGAGTTCAGCTGGGAACCGCCTCTCCAGGTGCTACTTAGCACCTTCGGCGGCCTCGCCGTCGCCCTGCTCGTCGCCGCCGCCGCCAAGCTCCGCGCTGGCTATCGCATCCGTGGACGGCTTCTGCCGTTCATCCTCTTCCTGCTCCTCGAAAGCCCGACACTCGTTTATGCGGGCCTCATCGGCGGCATGCTGGCTGGCTCGTACTGGATTACCTTCGGATCGGGCGTCACCCTGACAGAAGAGGAACTTCAAGGACTACGCGAGCAATTGATCCACATGGTCGCCGGGGGCGCGGCGCTCGGCGTGCTGTTTGGCGTGTTGCGTAATCTGCGCGGACAGGCGCGGCTCGCGCTGAGTCTGTTGATGGGCGCTGGCCTGGCGGGTGTGGCAGTCTACTGGTTCGGCCTCGTAAAAGGAGTCGAGGCACGCTACCCCATCGTCAACCCGACGGCGGTCGGCGCCTTCCTCCTTCTCGGGTTGCCGATCTTCTACCTGCTCACCTTCGCCGGCCAGGAGGAGGAGACAGAGATCGAAGTTGGCGCAATGTGCGGCACGCTCGGTCTCGGCCTGTGCCTCATCATCCCGCAGGGATCGCAGCTCGCCGCAGTAGCGTTCCTGCTGCCGGTGATCCTGTACTTCTGGTACACCATGCGCGTCCTGCCGGGACTACGCGTCTTCAAGCACGTCCTGCGCGGCATGTCGCACGCCGGCGTCGGACGTTATCGCCCGGCCCTGCTCGCGTTCCGCCGCGCCTTGCAACTCGACCCGAAGAACCACCATGCGCGCGAGGAGTTCTGGAAGGTCCACATCGCCCTCGACTTCAACCAGTTGCAGCGCGATCCCGAGCTGCTGGCTCTGGTGGACTTCAAGCTGTGCGTCGAACGCGCTGGCCAGCTGCTGCTCTCCACGCCGACGCCGGAGAAGCTGGCCGACTCCAACCGTCTACTCGACCTTGTCCTCAGCCAGAAGCCGGCCCTCAAGCCGGCGGTCGATTACTGGCGCGCCGTCGCCCTAACGCACGAACGCAAGATCGATCAGGCGGCCGAGTTGCTCGTCAACCTTCTCGATCCAGAGAAGCACGCGCGCGGCGACGCCCATCGCAGGGCTGTCCTGATGCCGGCGTGGCAGCTGTCCCTGATGCTGCACGATGAGTTGCGCCGTCGGGTCGGTCAGCCGCAGCTCGCCCTGCCTGGCCGGCGCATGGAAGCCATCCTGGCCGTAGAGCGCCACCTGGCGGAGAACGCCGACGATCAGAGCATCTGGCCGCTCAAACGACTGCTGTACCAGGACCTCGCCGAGCAGGAGTTCGAGCAGGCGTGCAACAACGGCAAGCCGCCCGAGGCGTTCGACTACGCTTACTCTCAACAGCTGGGAGCCGCGCTGATCGAGGACCCGACGCGCTGGCCGCGCGGCGCGGAGTACCTGCGCATGGCGGCGCGCGGGCTTGCGCCGCAGGCCCCGACTCTGTACACGCAGGTAGCCCAGGCCTACGAGAAGGCCGGCAACCGCGACCAGACCTTTCACTCCTATGAGCTGGCGAAGCGAGCGGGGCTGGCCGTGGGACACAAGCACCTGGCGGAACAGGAACGACAGACCTTCTTCCGCGCCGTCAAGCTCCTTGGCGAGGAGGCGATCGCGCGCGGCGATATCGATGCCGCCCTGGAGAACTTCCATCTCTACGCCGAGTATGACCGCAGCGGCATCGAAACATTGCGGACGCTGGCCGAGTTGTACGAGCGCAAGGGCGACGCCCTGGCCGCGCTCCGTGTCAACGATCGCGGTCTCGTCTACAACCCCAAGGACCGCGACCTGATCGAACGCAAGGACCGTTATTACTACTCCGTCACGCCGGACGTGCTGCGCGCTAACCTGGAGACGGCCGGGCCGGAGCTGGACCTCAACTACTGCATCACGAAGGCGAAAGGCATCCTCGATCATCCCGACATCGACCTCGATTCGCTCGACTGGGCGGAGCATCTCATCGATCTGGCGCTGGTGGTGAAGCCGGAGAACCGAGGGATGCGCGTGCTGAAGGGACGGGCGCACTGGCGCCGCGGCGACGTGGAGCAGGCCGCGACAGTGCTGGAAGCGGTGCGGACGCCGAAGCCGGAGAAGTTCGCTGGCGGCGACGATGAGGAGGCGTGGTTCCTGGCCTGTCAACTGCTCGGCGACCTTTACCTGAACAACCTGGGCCGACCCGACGACGCCATCGCGTGTTTGCAGGATTACCGCAAAAGCCCCAAGGCCGGGGCGCGGACGTACTATCGGCTGGGGCAGGCGTACGAGCAGAAGGGTGACGTGGCGCGCGCGGTGAAGTGCTATCAACAGGTGGCGGCCTACGACGGCAATCCGCTCCAGCCCGAGGCTCAGGACGCGCTGTACCGGCTGGGCAACCCGTGACGGCAGCGACAGGGAAGAGGCAACCATGTCTGACGCGTATCCGCCAACCATCATCGTGCGCGACAGTCACGAGAATACGAAGAAATGCTCCGTCTGGCCGCTGCGCGGGCTGCCCGGCCTCGTCTTCCTGAATTACCCGCTCAAGCAGCGTCCTGTCCTCGACGGCTACATCCGCCTCGCCGCCGAGGGCCCCGAGCTGACGCCGACCGACGCTGGCTGCGGCATCCTGCTGCTGGACGCAAGCTGGCGCTGGGCGGAGCGCATGGAGCGCGACTTCCTCGAGGTGCCGCCGCGCTCGCTCCACGGCTTCACGACGGCCTATCCGCGCGTCTCGAAGCTCGGCACCGACCCGGACAATGGCCTGGCCTCTGTCGAGGCACTGTTCCTCGCTCATCACATCCTGGGAAATTCGACGACGGGATTGCTCGATCACTATCGCTGGGCGGACGAGTTCCTGCGGCTGAATGGGCTCGCGCCCGCGGCTTCCTGATGAGCATCGTTGCAACGCGGATGGCGGAGCCAGTCGAGAACGCTGCCCGCCCCCTGACGCAGGGCCAGCCGTTCGACGACCTTCGCGTACTGTCCGTCCGCCAGCCCGTCTGCCAGAATCGCTGCTCCCTGCGCTGCGTGCTTCACCCACGCCCCGGTCAGCCCTTCCAGACGGTGTACCTCGCCGAAGCGTTGCAAATCGATGCCGATGTCCGCGGCCAGTTCCGGCTCGCGCTCCAGCAATCTCCCCGACAGGAAGACGTGCTCAAACGGCGTGACCGTGGACAGTCCCGCGACCGCTCGTAGCAGCGACTCGCGCAGCATTACCCGTCCCAGCGCTCCCAGTCCTGCCGCCCCTCCGCTGAACAGGTCGGCCTTCGATAACGGAGATAACAGATAGGCCGTCTCGCCATCCCAGGCCCCCATGCTGCCCCAACCGACTGGACCGCTCGTCCCTCCCAGTCCATCGACGATCTGTCCTTCTCGCACTACCAGGCAGGCCGTGAAGGCCGTCCCCAGCTCCACCACACAGAACGTTTCCACGGTGCCTCTGGCCAGGGCCAGCGCCGCGACGCACAGCTTGTCCGGAGTGCCGAGGTCGATGCGGTTGATCTTGCGGTGCTCAGGAATGGTCGGCAGATGGATGACGCCCGGCAGAAACACAATCGGCAAAGAGGACTCGGCCAGCGCACGCACTAACCGTGAGAAGCCCGCCACGCCTCCGACCCGGCCGCGCTCGTCGGGACGGACGAGATCGATGAGGGAGAGTTGTTCCGCGCTCGCCTCGCGCGCCGGTATCAGTGGCAGTCCGTAGCCCGACGGTCCCGCAATCAAGGCGAAGGGGCCGCGCTCTTCGAGCCAGGCAATCGGAAGAGAAGGATCGGCCTGGAGTTGTTCGGGTTGAAAGCGGCACTGATCGACGACGAAGCCATTTTCGAGGACGAGCAGGTCGAGGCTGCTGGTGCCGGGATCGCAGCCGGCGACACGGACTGGGCTCACGTCTGCTTCCCCACTATCGCTGCCATCATCTTGTGCGCGTTGGGGAGGAACAAACAGGACCTGCTGAGTGCCACGAGTCGCTGGAGCTGTTCGAGGTTATCGAGCCGTGTAGCGAACAGCCCCTCGACCGTCCTGGCGTCCAGCCCCGACAGCAAACAGATGCGCGCGTTCCGCGCCACCGACGCCCACTGCCAGGCCGCGCTTAGCTCCAGTTCCTTGCGCCGATCCAGTTCCTTGAGCGCCTGTGCCGGATCGCCTGCCTCGCGCAGCAGGCCGACAGCCGGTCCGGCTGGAAAGCTCGCCTCACTCAAAACGGCGATGATGCCCCCTGGCTGAACGACTCGGCTGGCACTACTCACCGCGTCGGCGAGGTCCGCGAAGGTTTGACGGGCCGGGTCTCCAACCACGGTCGCGACAACCGTGTCAGCCAGGCGCGATACCATGGCCTGCCATAGCCAGTCGTGTCGTTGCCTGGCCCGGGTCAGGGCGGTGGACGTGCCGGCGATGACCTCGATGACGTCGTCCCCTTCTCCCTCGATCACCTGCACGAAGAACGGCGCCCCGAGCAGCCAGGCCGCCTCGGTCGCTTCCTGCTCGATCCGCCCTTCTTCCAGCGTCGGCGCGTCCAGGGAGAGCCACTGACTGAGCAGCGACCGCGTTGCCTCGTCGCTGAACGCCGGATAGATCGCGCCGGCGCCGCCTCCATGCCCAAGCAACGGATCGTAGCGACGACCCGACAGCACGACCAGTTGAGCAGCATCGACGGCAGTGCGGTTGAAGAACAGCGGCCGACCGTTCCGCGCCGTCGTCACGAAGCTGAGCTTGCGGCGGTCGTGCGGATCGTGGATCTCGCAGCGGACGTCTTCCAGCGCCTCGGGCAGTTCCTCCAACCACGGCTGTCCGGTCGAGGGCGTGCTGCACAGCAGCGTGATGGCGCTGGGTGGAACCCCGGCCGATACGATGTGCTCCAGCAACGGGACGAGCAGGGCCGGCAAGCGCGGCAATCGTTCGTCGACCACGATGGCGACCTGATCGTCGGGAGTCAGTGCCCGGCGCAGAGCGGGATACTCCAGCGGAGTTTCGAGCGCGTCGTGGACGGCGGCCGCAACGTCGGACAGCGGCGACGGCGACCAGGGAGAGCCGGTGACGCGAACCAGGGCGTCCTCGGCGATTTCCAGGTGAGCGTGCTGACGCCCGTAGTTGAGGACCATTTCCATGACGTGTGTATTTTAGGCGCGAGGACAACTCCTTGCCGCTTGCTGCCTGGCAATTCTTCCCGCTACTCTTCCCAGACTGTGCGGTAAGTCCCTCCGCGCTCGGCATGCTCGATGAGTCGCTGATAGAACGGATGGCAGGAAAGCGTAGCGCTGTCGCCGATTACCAGCAACTTGCGCCGCGCCCGTGTCAGGGCCACATTGGTCCGGCGCACGTCGCCCAGGAAGCCGATGTCGCTCTCGCTGTTGGAGCGCACCAGCGACACGACGATCGCCTCCTTCTCGCGTCCCTGAAAGCCGTCGACCGAGTCGATCTCCAGGCCGACGATCGGCAGTAGCTCGCGCAGTCGGCGCACCTGGGCCGAATAGGGCGCGATGACGCCGATCTGTTCCGGCATCACGCCAGCCGCCAGCATTGCCTCGACCTTGCGGCGGACGAGCTGCGCCTCCTGCTCGTTGAATCGACTCTCGCCGTCCGGCTCGACCTCCTCGTCGTAGCCGGCCCCCGCGGTGTCGATCAACTCGAGCGGCGCTTCTGTCAGTGGCTCGCTGTTGATACCCGGCAGGTCCGTCAAGCGGTGCGACTTCACGGAGTCGTCGGCCCGCAGGGTGCCGTCGTAGAACTCCGTCGATGAGAACGCCATGATCGCCTCGTGCATCCGGTATTGCACGTCGAGGCGGCGTGTGACTGCCTCGCCCCACAGCCTGACCAGACGCTCCAGCAAACTGACGCCGAAGCCCTGTTTCATCGCCTCGACCGACAGCACAGTCGGCGGCAGCTGGCAATGGTCGCCGGCCAGGACCAGTCGCCGCGCCCGCAAAATCGGTAGCCACGCAGCCGGCTCGGTCGACTGACACGCTTCGTCGAGGACGGCCAGGTCAAACGTCCGCTTGCCCAGGACGAACGGGTCGAGGCCCGTCGTCGTGGCACAGACGATTCGTGCTCCATTCAGCACCTGCTCGACGGCCTCCGACTCCATTTTGCGAGCGTCGGCCAGCATGGAGCGAGCTTCCTGGCGCAGGTCGCGGCGATAGTTCGGATCGGGCTTGCCGCGTTTCCACTTCGACGCCTGGCGAAACAGCGCGAACGCTTCCTTCGCCAGCTTGCGCGAGCGCCGGGAGTCGGGATGGTCCTCGACGACCAGATCGAGAGTGTGCTCGCGCAGGCCAGGCAGGACGCGGGCGGGATGGCCCAGCCGCAGCGCCTCTTCTCCGGCCGCCAGCAGCTTCTCCAGCAGATTGTCGACGGCAAGGTTGCTCGGAGCGCAGACCAGGACGCGCTCCCCGCGACGCAGCGCCTGCCGGATCAGCTCCACGACCGTCGTTGTCTTGCCGGTGCCGGGAGGGCCGTGGATGACGGCGACGTCGCGCGCTGCGAGGGCGAAACGCACCGCCTCGATCTGCGAGGCGTTCAGTCCGGTATCCAGCGGCGTTAGTAAGGCCGGCGGATCGAAGGTAGGGGCCAGGTCTCCTAAGAGGACGGCGCACAGTTCGGCGAGGCGTTCTCGCCGCGCATCGCGCGCCTGGAGCAGCGCGGAGCGCTGGCGCTGGACGGCCGTCTCATCAGCGGACAGATCGAGGCGAAAGGGGGCGCCATCCTCGGGCGGCGGCTCGTCGAGGGCGATGCGCAAGAAGGTCGCCTCCTTCTCGGCGACAACCCCGCGCTGACTATCGCCGCCGTCCTGTGGCGACAGGACAACGGGACTGCCGACCTGAAGGCGCGTCCAGGGTAGTGGCTGATTGAGGGTGCGCTTCGCCAGGGTGACGATGCAGCGACCGCCAAGCCCGGTATACTCGTCGCGCACCACCAGCGCGGCCAGCGCCTGACCTGTCGCCTCGGCGTCGGCGACGGACAGGCGCTGAATGCGCTCGATGGCCCGGCGCTGCTCCGCGTCGGCCTCGAGGTCGAGCAGTCGCCTCAGCCGGCTGAAATGGTCGTTAGAGTCTGATCGCGGAGTCATGAAATCTTTCTGAGAATGAATCGTGGCCCCCGGAACACCACCCCCTCGACGGGGTTTGTTTGTAAGTGTGAACAGTACCTCAGATATTTTTCGAGAAGGAGAACCGGATGAGCAAGTTGCTGTGGGGCTTTTTGGGCCTGGCCCTGATCGCGGCCCCGGCGAAAGCCGACGACAAGAAGACCGACGTGAAGAAGACCGACGAAAAGAAGGTCGATGAGAAGAAAGCCGACGACCAGCCCCAGCCCCCGCGCCGAGGCGGCCGAGGACAGCGTGGGCAAGGAGGAGCAGGAGGCGCCTTTCAGTTTGGTCGCACCCCGCAGCCACTCCTCAGCGACAAGGATATGGAAGAGCTGAAACTGAGCGGCGATAAAAAGGAGAAGGTGAGCAAGATCGTCAAGGAGTACGACGCCAAGGCGAAGGAAGCTCGGGAAGAGATGCAGAAACTGTTCCAGGGTGGGCAGTTCGACCGCGAGAAACTGCAGGCGGCGCGCGAGACCTCGACCAAGGCGCGCGAGGCAGCCGTGAGCAAGATCAAGGCGGAGCTGAACGACGATCAGAAAAAGAAGTTCGACGAGCTGCAGCGTGAGCGCCGGGCTGGCGGCTTCGGTGGCTTCGGCGGCGGTATCGGCGGCGGCTTCGGCGGCATCCGTGGTGGCGCGTTCAAGGCCGGTCAGGTCCTACCGCCTCCCGCCAAGGAGCGCCTCGAGCTGTCCGAGGAGCAGAAGAAGAAGATCGAGGAGCTGGAGAAGGACGTCAAGGCGAAATTGGAGAAGATCCTCAGCGCCGAGCAACTGAAGAAGCTGGAGCAGGCCCCGATGGGGGAAAG
>JADMIO011210390.1_pt1 | contig 11218 bp, 3 predicted proteins | sample 8958161 | NCBI WGS metagenome assembly JADMIO01 (sample SAMN16585339, study PRJNA669376) | soil metagenome | isolation source: Crop rotation soil | place: USA: Cullars Rotation, Alabama | collected 2011 | reverse complement strand
GCTGGTGGCCTACGTGGTGGCGGGCGAGCAGTACCGGCCCGCCTATCAGGGACAGAGGCGTTATCAACTCCCGAACGGGATGGCGGTCTGCCAGCGCAACCGCAATGAGACCGACTACCTCTACCGGGAGATCTTCGCGGAGGAGTGCTACCTGCGCCACGGCGTGCGTCTCGCGCCGGGCGCCGTGGTGTTGGACGTGGGGGCCAACGTCGGCATGTTCACGCTCTTCGCGGCCGTGCGCGGGGCGCGCCTCTACAGCTTCGAGCCGCTTGGGGAGATCTACGACTGCCTGCGCCGGAACGCGGAGTTGGCGCGCCTGAGCGGGGGCGCACGGATCAAGACCTACCAGGTGGGGCTGGGGGCGGCGGAGGGGGAGGAGCTCTTCAGCTACTACCCGCAGCAGACGGTGCTGAGCGGTGCGAGCCGGCACGCGGACGCGGCCTACGAGTTGGAGGTGGTCAAGACGGCGCTGCGCAACGAGCGAGAGGCGGGGGCCGAGGGGATGGGTGCCCTACTGGAAGAGGCGGAGGAAGTGCTGGGCGGGCGGTTTGAGGCGCGGGAGGAGCGGTGCCGGGTGCAGCGGCTGGGGGCGATGCTGGCGGCGGAGGGCATCAGGAGAGTTGACCTGCTCAAGGTAGACGTGCAGGGGGCAGAGGCCGAGGTGCTGGCAGGGATAGAAAAGGGGCAGTGGGCTGGGATCGGGCAGGTGGTAATGGAGGTGCACGACGCCGCGGGGCGTGGCAGCGCGGGGCGGTTGGCGGAGATCAGAGGGAAGCTGGAGAGGTTGGGCTACCGGGTGGCGGTGGAGCAGGAGGGGCGGCTGGCTGGGACGGACCGGCACGGGGTCTATGCGGTGCGGCCGGGGTGGTGGACGGACGGAGAGGTGGACGCGTGCGCGCCGGCGGGTGGTGCGGGTGCCGGGCTGATGGGAGTGCTGACGGCGGAGGAGTTGCGCGCTCAGCTCGGGCGCCTGCTGCCCGACTACATGGTGCCGGCGCACGTCATGCTGCTGGACGCTCTGCCGCTGACGGGCAACGGCAAGGTGGACCGTCGGGCGCTGCCCGCCCCGGTCACGGCCGGCGGCGGAGACGGCTCGGCCGGGCCGCGCACGCCGGTTGAGGAGCTGCTCTGCGGGCTCTGGGCGGAGGTGCTGGGGCGGGTGCAGGTGGGGCCGGAGGAGGACTTCTTCGCGGCCGGCGGGCACTCGCTGCTGGCAACGCAGGTGACGGCGCGGGTGCGGGAGCGCTTCGGGGTGGAGGTGCGGCTGCGGAGCCTGTTCGAGCACCCGACGCCGCGCGGGCTGGGCGGGGAGATAGAACGGCTGCTGCGCGAGGGGGCGGGGGCGTGCGCGGTGCCTCCTTTAACGGCGCGTGGCGGCGGCGTGGTGCGGGCGGTCTCCTACGCGCAGCGGCGGCTCTGGTTCATGCAGCAGTTGGCCGAGGGCGGTGCGGCTTACAACTGCCCTGGTGGGGCGCGGCTGGTCGGGGAACTGGATGTGAGCGCGCTGGAGCGGGCGCTGGGGGAGGTGGTGCGCCGGCACGAGGCGCTGCGGACGAGCTTCCGCGAGGAGGGCGGCGAGGTCGTGCAGGTGGTCCATGAGGCGGAACGGGTGCCGCTGAGTGTGCGTGACCTGTCGCTGCTGGGGCAGACGGAGCGAGAGCAGGCCGTGCATGAGCTAGCGCAGCGACAGGCGCGCGCGGGCTTCGACCTGCGGGGCGGGCCGTTGCTGCGGGCGGAGCTGCTGCGCCTGGGCGAGCGCGAGCACGTCTTCCTGCTGACGATGCACCACATCGTCTCGGACGGGTGGTCGATGGGCATCCTCATCCGGGAGTTGGGAGCGCTCTATGAAGCGTACAGCCGCGGCGAGCGGTCGCCGCTGCGGGAGCTTGAAGTGCAGTACGGGGACTACGCGGAGTGGCAGTTGGGGTGGATGAGCGGCGAGGTGCTGGCGCAGGAAGTCGCGTGGTGGCGCGAGCGGTTAAGAGGTGGGGAGGAGGTGCTGCGGCTGCCGGTGGACAGGGAGCGGAACAGCGAGCAGCGGTATGTGGGTGGGCAGGTCGGCTTTGAAATTGATGAAGGAGAGAGCGAGGGGCTGCGGGCGCTGAGCCGGAGGGAGGGCTGCACGCTGTTCATGACGCTGCTCGCCGCGTTCCAGACGTTACTTTGCCGGTATACGCAACAGGAGCGGATCCGAGTCGGGACGCCGGTGGCGGGACGAGGGCAGTTGGCGACCGAGGGGCTGATCGGGTTCTTCGTCAACACGGTGGTGATGCAGACGGAGCTGGGCGGCAACCCGACGTTCAAGGAGTTGCTGGCACGGGTGCGGGAGGTGGCGCTGGAGGCGTACGCGCACCAGGAGATGCCCTTCGAGAAGCTGGTCGAAGAACTCCGCCCCGAGCGCAGCCTGAGTCATGCGCCGCTCTTTCAGGTCTCGTTCGCCTTCCAGAACGTTCCGGCGCAGGAGCTGAGACTCCAGGGCCTGAATTTAACTCCGCTGGTGATTGACGACGGCACGGCGAAATTCGACATCACGCTGGTGATGTCGGAGCGCGGGGAGAGACTGGGCGGGACATTCTCCTATAACAGCGACCTCTTCGACGCCGAGACCATCAACCGCATGATGGCGAACCTCAGGGTAATCATTCGCCAGATCGTAAGCCGGCCGGAGAGCACTCTGGAAGAGTTGGCGGCGTCTCTCGCCGCCGAGGAGAAGAAAGAGCGAAGCGCAAAGGCCAGAGAGTTTGCAGAGTCCGACCGTCAGATGTTGAAGAACATGAGGCGGCGGGGCGGCACCCGTGTGACTTCATAAAAGGAGAACGCAAAGAATGAATCATCAGGAGGCTTCGCAACCCGCCCGCAAGAGACTGAGCCCGGCGAAGAGAAAGCCCTTCAACGTGTCTCAGGAGAACCTTATCAGTTTGGAACCACTTTCGCCCGAGAGGCCGATTCCGTTCGTCGTCCGGCCCGCGGTCGAGGGCCTGAGCCTTAATGCCTGGGCCGCAGCCGAGAGAGAGTTGGTTGACACACTGCTGTTGCGGCACAGGGCGCTCCTCTTCCGCGGCTTCGGCGTGAACTCGGCGGAGTCCTTCGACCGCGTCATCAAAGCCACCTCCGACGGACGCCTGCTCGAATATCGCGACCGCTCGTCGCCGCGTCACGAAGTGGGCGACAAAATTTATACCTCGACCGATTACCCGGCCGAACAGAGCATCTTTCTGCATAACGAAGGCACGTACTGGATGACGTGGCCGCAGAAGATTTATTTCTGCTGTCTCGTCGCGCCCGAGCAGGGGGGCGAGACGCCCATCGCCGACTGCCGGAACATCCTGCGCCGCATTAGCCCCGCCATCAGGAAACGCTTCACCAGCGTGATGTATGTCCGAAACTACAATGACGGTTTCGGCCTCACCTGGCAGACCGTCTTCCAGACGACGGACAAGGCCGTCGTGGAGGAGTACTGCCGACGCAACGAGATCAGCTTCGAGTGGAAAGACGGCGGCGACCGCCTGCGCACCCGCGCGGTGCGACCGACGACAGCCGTGCACCCGCGCACGGGCGAACTGGTCTGGTTCAACCACGGCGCCTTCTTCCACGTCACGACGCTCGAACCGGGCATCCGCGATGCCCTGCTCGCCGAGTTTAAAGAGGAAGACCTCCCATATAACACCTACTACGGCGACGGCTCGCCCATCGAGCCGGAGGTCTTGGACGAACTCCGCGAAGCCTACCGGCAGGAGAAGGCCCTCTTCCCCTGGCAGGAGGGAGACGTGTTGATGCTCGACAACATGTCAGTCGCGCACGGGCGCAGCGCCTTCACGGGCGAGCGCACGGTGCTGGCGGGGATGGCCGAGCCGACCGGCCGCCAGAGTTCTTGAAAAGAGAGGGAGTCATGCAGCAGCAGCAGATCATCTTGGAAGGGTTCCCGCTGTCACCACAGCAGAGGCGCGTCTGGGCGTTGCAGGGTGAGCACGCAACGCCTTACCGCACCCAGTGCGCCGTTCGCGTCCGCGGGAGGCTCAGCGCCGACAGGCTGCGCGAGGCCATTGCGCAGGTGGTACGGCGACACGAAATCTTACGCACCACCTTCCGCCAGGAGCCTAAGAGCGGAGAACCTGCGCAGGTCGTTAACGACTGTGCGGCGGTGCGACTTGAGGAGCAAGACCTCTGCGGGCTCGATGCGTCAGCCCGTGAAGCGCGTGTCTCATCCCTCTTCGGCGCGATGCGATACACGCCTTTCGATTTCGGGCGCGGGCCGCTGTTGCACGCCCTGTTGTTGAGAACCTCCCCCGACGAACATCTGTTGATGATCGGTCTCCCGGCACTCTGCGCAGACGTGCAGGGATTGAGAAACGTCGTAGCCGATCTCGGCAGGTGCTACGCCGGCGGCGGCGCCGAAGACTCCGACGAGCCGCTGCAATATGCCGACATCGCCGAATGGCAGAACCAGTTATTGATGGCCGAAGACAGAGAGCTCGGCAGAAAGTTCTGGCGCGCACGAGACCTCTCAACCTCGTCCGGACTTGAGCTTTCCTTTAAGTCTCAGCGCGCCGACGATGCGCCTTTCGAGCCGCGTGTGGTGAGGGCGAGTCTGGACGTGCACGCCGCCTCCCGCCTCTCGGCGCTTTCGGCCGCCGAAGGGCGCGACGCCCGCTCGCTGCTGCTCGCCTGCTGGCAGGCGTTGCTGTGGAGAGTGACGGGCGCGGCCGAGTTGGCGGTGGGCGTTCGGGTGGAGGGGCGGAAGTACGAGGAGTTAGACGGGGTGCCGGGACCGCTGAGCAAGTACGTGCCGGTGTGGTGGAGCGGGGGCGCAGGGCTCGGGCTGCGTGAGGCGTGGGCGGCGGCCGAGGAGGCGTGGACGGAGGGCGAGGCGTGGCAGGAGAGTTATGCGTGGGAGGGCGGTGACGGCGAATTCCTCCACCTCTGCTTCGACTACCGCGAAGCAGGCGACACCTATGAAGCCGGTGAAGTGAGTTTCGACATAGTCGAAGAGTACGCCTGCAGCGAGCGGTTCGACGTGAAACTCGAATGTGTGCGGATGCCGGAAGGTATTCAACTAGAGATGCACTACGACGCGGCGGTCTACGCGGCCCCGCAGATGGAGTATCTGGTCGACCAGTATCAAGCCCTCGTCCACAGCGCCCTGGAGCAGGTAACGGCGCCGGTCGAGGAGTTGGAGGTGCTGAGCGAGCGGCAGCGCCGCCAACTGCTTCGCGACTGGAACGACACGCGCGCCGAGTTCCCCGCGGAGCTCTGCGCACATCAACTCTTCGAGCGGCAGGCCGCGCGGACGCCTGACGCTCCGGCCGTCATTTGTGGCGACGAGACGCTCACGTACCGCCAGTTGGACAGGCGCGCGACGCGGCTCGCCCGCCGGCTGTGCGCCCACGGTGTGGGCCCCGACACGGTCGTCGCCGTCTTCGTCGAGCGCTCGGCCGCGATGGTCGTCGGGCTGCTCGCCGTCCTCAAGGCTGGCGGCGCCTACGTCCCGCTCGACCCGGACTACCCGCGGGAGCGGCTCGCCTGGATGCTGGAGGACGCCCGGCCGAGAGTGGTGCTGAGCAGTCGTCGCTTCGCCGAGCGGCTGCCTTCGGGCAGCACGCGTGTCCTGTACCTCGAGGACGAGGCCGGGACGCACGACGCGGTGGACGAGGAGGAAGCGCACGGCGCGGCGCCCTCGGTCGCGCCGGGGAACCTGGCTTACGTCATCTACACGTCGGGCTCTACGGGGAGGCCGAAAGGGGTGATGGTCACGCACCGCAACCTGGTGCACTCGACGCACGCGCGGCTGCGCTACTACCCGGAGCCGCCGGGCCGCTACCTACTGCTCTCCTCCTTCTCTTTCGACAGTTCGGTGGCCGGGCTGTTCTGGACGCTGTGGGGTGGCGGGGCGCTGGTGCTGCCGAGAGAGGGCGAGCAGCGGGATGCGGCGGCGCTGTGCGGGCTGGTGGAGGGCGCGGGGGTGACGCACCTGCTGGGGCTGCCGTCGCTCTACGCGGCGATGTTGGAGGCGGCCGGCGGCGGCGGCGCGGGAGGAGGCCGACTCAAGGGGTTGCGGGCGGCGATCGTGGCGGGGGAGGCGTGTCCGCCCGAACTGGTGCGGCGGCACGGCGAGTGTGGGATGGGTGCAGGACTCTACAACGAGTACGGGCCGACGGAGGCGACCGTCTGGTGCAGCGTGCACCGGTGCGCGGGCGCGGGCGAGGAGGCTGAGCGGAGGGAGCGGGTGGTACCCATCGGGCGTGCTATCAGCAATGCGCGGCTCTACGTGCTGGACGGAGGGATGCGGCCGGTGGGGGTGGGCGCGAAGGGTGAGATCTACGTGGGCGGCGAGGGTGTGAGCCGCGGGTACCTGGGGCGGGCCGGAGCGACGGCCGAGCGGTTCGTGCCGGACCCGTTCTCGGGAGAGGCGGGAGGGCGGCTGTACCGGACTGGTGACGTGGGGCGGTACTTACCCGACGGAGTGATCGAGTACGCGGGACGGGTGGATGAGCAGGTGAAGGTGCGGGGCTACCGGATCGAGCTGGGCGAGGTGGAGGCCGCGCTCAGGGGGCACGAGCATGTCTCTGACGCGGTCGTTGTGACGAGAGATTGGAGCGAACTTCAGCCGCCGCCCGCGGCTGCTCAAAACGGCGAGGGCGCGCTTCGGCTTAAAGATTTAGGGAAGAATGGTCACGGCACGTCGGGCGATAAGCGTCTGGTCGCTTACGTCGTTCCCAGGCTGGAGCAGAGTTTGACGACGGGGACGATGCAAGACTTCCTAAAGGCAAAGCTGCCGGAGTACATGGTGCCCTCCGCTTACGTGTTCCTGAAGGAGCTTCCTCTGACGCCGAACGGTAAGGTTGATCGACGCGCCCTGCCCGCGCCGAATCTGTCACGGCCCGACCTGAACGAAGCCTTTGTGTCCCCGCGCACGCCGGTCGAGGCGAGGCTGGCGCAAATCTGGTCACAAGTCCTGGGCGTCTCTCAGGTGGGCGTTAACGACAACTTCTTCGCCTTAGGCGGACACTCCCTGCTGGCGACAAAAATAATTTTGAAAGTCTGCGCGGCGTTCGACGTGGAACTGCCGCTGCGCAGCGTGTTCGAGCAGCCGAGCGTCGCGAAGATGGCCGAACGTGTGTCGAAGACGATGAGCGAGAACGGGAGGCGACCGAAGCCGCCATTGCTGCCCGTCTCGCGTGAGAACCCGCTGCCGCTTTCGTTCTCGCAGCAACGCCTGTGGTTCATCGACCAACTCACACCGGGCAGCTCTCTCTACAACATACCCGTTGCAGTTCGCCTGAAGGGTCTGCTCGACGCGGCGGCGCTTGAGCGGAGTCTCGGCGAGATCGTCCGCCGCCACGAGGTGTTTCGCACCGTCTTCGGCGTCGAACTCGGCGCGCCCGTGCAGCGAAGCGCCCCACCTGCCAGTTTGAGTCTGGCCGTCGAAGATTTGAGCGGGTTGGACGGGGCGGAGCGCGAGGCCGAGGCGCAACGCCGCGTCAGGGAGGAGGCGCATCGCCCCTTCGACCTCGCGCTCGGCCCATTGCTCCGCGCCGGGTTGCTGAAACTCGCCGACGACGAACACATTCTGCTCCTGATGATGCACCACATAGTCTTCGACAGGTGGTCAATCGGCGTCCTCATCAGGGAGGTGGCGGCGCTCTACAAGGCGTACGCGCAGGGCCGCCCGTCGCCGCTCGAAGCGCTGCCCGTGCAGTACGCGGACTACGCCGTCTGGCAGCGCGGGTGGCTGCAGGGCGAGGAGTTTGAGAAGCAGCTCGAATACTGGCGCACACAACTCGCGGGCGCGCCCCTGCTGCTGGAGCTGCCGACGGACAGGCCGCGCCCCGCTGTACAGCGCTCCCGTGGCGCGACGCTCCGGCTGTCTATAACGCCGGAGCTGACCGAAGCTTTGCGGGAGTTGAGCCGCCGGGAGGGCGTTACGCTTTTCATGACGTTGTTGGCAACCTTCGAGGTGCTCTTGCATTACTACTCGCGGCAGGACGACATAGTTATCGGGTCCAACATCGCGAACCGGAATCAGGTGGAGACGGAGGGGCTGATCGGGTTCTTCGTCAACCAGCTGGCGCTGCGCACAGACCTCGCGGGCGACCCGACGTTCCGGGAGTTGCTGGGGCGGGTGAGAGAGGTGACGCTCGGCGCTTACGCCCACCAGGACTTGCCCTTCGAGGAGGTCGTCGCCGCGTTGCGCTCCGAGCGCGACGCGAGTCAGGCGCCGCTGTTCCAGGTCAAGCTCGAACTCGGCGAGGACGCGCCGCGCGAGTTTAAGATCGGCGACCTCACGCTGATACCCCTGGAGATAGAAGGGCCGCCGGCCAGGTATGACCTGCACCTGTTCCTGCTCGAAACCGAGCAGGGCATGGTCGGCACGCTCGCCTACGACAGTGACCTCTTCGAGCCGGACACCGTCGCGGTCATGATCGAGCATTACGAGTCGTTACTCGGGCACGTCGTCGCCGCGCCCGATGAAAAGCTCGGGGCGCTGGAGGGCGCGCTGGCCGAGAACGATCGGCGGCAGCACCGCGAAGGACTGCTCAGGGGCAAACAGACGAACCAGCAGAAGTTGAGAAGCATGAAGCGGCGCGTCGCCGAAGAGGCTAAGGCGCGTGGGGGCGCAGCATGAGCGAGAAGCCGAGCATTAAACAACTGGGGCGCATCACCCGCAAGGCGGTGAGCGTGGCGTCGGAGGACTTGATTTCGACCGGGTATCTAGAGGCCGACCGACCGCTGCCGCTGTTGGTGCAGCCGTCGATCAAGGACGTGAGCCTCGTCGCGTGGGCCGCGCAGAACCGCGAGTTCATCGAGACGGAGTTGGGCCGCCACGGCGGAATCCTCTTCCGCAACTTTCGCCTCCGGGGCGTTCAGGAGTTCGAGGGCTTCATCGGTGCCCTCGCCGCGGAGTTGCTGAAATACACCTACGCCTCGACCCCGCGCAGCCACGTCAGCGGCAACATCTACACCTCCACCGAGTATCCGGCCGACCAGCCGATCCCGCTCCACAACGAGATGTCTTACGCGCGCCAGTGGCCGCTGAAGATCTGGTTCTACTGCGTCAAGGCGGCGGAGCAGGGCGGCGCAACACCCATCGCCGACAGCGCCCGCGTCTTCGAGCGCATCAGCCCGGCCATCCGCGAGCGCTTCATGAAGAAGGAGGTGATGTACATGCGCAATTACGGCGCGGGCATCGACCTCCCCTGGCAGCAGGTGTTCGGGACGACGAGCCGCGCGGAGGTGGAAGACTATTGCCGCCGGACGGGCATGGAGTTCGAGTGGCTCGGCGGCGGTAGTCAACTGAGGACGCGGCAGCGGTGTCAGGCGGTGGCGACGCACCCCGTCACGGGGCGGCCCGTGTGGTTCAACCAGGCGCATCTGTTCCACATATCGAGCCTCCGCCCGGCGGCCCGCGCCGCGATGCTTGACGAGTTCAAGGAGGAAGACCTCCCGCGTCACGCCTTCTACGGCGACGGCTCCCCGATTGAAGAGGCCGCGCTCGACGAGATTCGCGAGGCGTACCGGCGGGAAGCAGTCGCCTTCGCCTGGCAAGAGCAGGACGTTCTGATGCTCGACAACATGGCGGTCGCGCACGGGCGCGAACCCTACGACGGCCCGCGCAGCGTGGTCGTGGGCATGGCCGAACCTTTCAGCGCGCGGCCCGCTCAGAAGCACTGACTAAGCGACAGGACAATGCAGAAATCAGCCATCCAGGGTTTTCGCCTATCTCCTCAGCAACATCGCCTGTGGTCTTTGCAGCAGGCCGCCCCCGCGAGTCCTTTCCGAACGCAGCTCGCCGCGTCGCTCGACGGGCCGCTGGATTACGAAAGGCTCAACGGCGCGCTGGCCGAGGTCGTACGCCGGCACGAGATTCTGCGCACCACCTTCCCAAGCTTCTCCGGCATCACGATGCCGCTGCAGGTAGTGACCCGAGCCGCCGACATCAAGCCGGCCGCACTTCCCGTGTCCGACCTCAGCGGGTTAGACGCGCGCGGGCAGGAGACGTTGGTCAGGGAACTCTTCGACCGTGAGCTTCATGCGGACTTTGATTTCGAGCGCGGGCCACTGGTGCGGGCGTCTTTGGCGAAGCTCTCCGCGCGGCGGCACCTGCTCGTGCTGAGCCTGCCGGCGCTGTGCGCCGACGCCCACTCGCTACGCGGCCTGCTGGCGGAACTCGTCCGGGCCTACGCCGGCCAGCCCCACGACGACGACGAGCCCTTGCAGTACGCGGACGTTGCAGTGTGGCAGAACGAGTTGCTCGAAGCTGAGGACGGAAAAGCGGGGCGAGCTTACTGGCAGAAGCAGCAGGTAGGCGAGCAAGAACGTGTGCGGCTCCCGCTGTGGCGAGAGCGTGCGGCCGACGCCTCCGTCGATCAGAATATCGGGGTGTTGAGCGTCGAGTTGGACGCGGAGGTCTGCCGACGCGTGGAGGAGGCGGCCGGCGGGCGCGGGACGAGGGCGGAGGTCTTCCTGCTCGGCTGCTGGCAGGCGTTACTGTGGAGGGTGAGCGGGGAGCCGTCGGTCACGGTCGGCGCCGCCTTCGACGGGCGCAACTATGCCGAACTCGAAGGGGTCTCCGGCCCGCTCGTCAGGTTTTTACCCGTCCGCTCTCATCTGCAAAAGGCGATGAGCATGGCGGAGTCGCTAACGCAACTCGACCAGGTCATGCGTGAGAGCTACGAATGCCAGGAGTATTTCACTTGGGAACTATTCGACCAGACGCCGCCGGGCGCGCCCGGGCCGGAGTCTTTTAACTTCTGCTACGAGTACGAGGAGTGGCCGGAGAGTTACACCGCCGCCGGCCTCACCTTCAAACACTTTGACAGTTACGTCTGCGCGGAGCGCGCCGACCTGCGGCTGCGCTGCGTACGAACCGGCCGCCGCCTGAAGGCAGAGTTCCACTACAGCCGGCAACTCTACGATGCGGCCGGGATCGGCTACCTGGCTGAACAGTACGCGGCGCTGTTGGAAGACGCGGCCATCAGGCCCGACGCCTCCGTTGAGGAGTTGAAGGTGCTCAGCCCGCGGCAGCGCCAACAACTGTTGCATGACTGGAACCAGACACGCGGGGAGTACCCCACTCACCTCCTGGTCCATCAGCTCTTCGAGCAGCAGGCTGCTCTCACCCCTGACGCCCTGGCGCTCGTTTGCGCCGACGCCTCGCTCACCTACCGCGAACTCGACGCACGCGCGTCCTGGCTCGCCGCGCGGCTGCGCGCCCTCGGCC
>JADMIO011411977.1_pt1 | contig 11219 bp, 14 predicted proteins | sample 8958161 | NCBI WGS metagenome assembly JADMIO01 (sample SAMN16585339, study PRJNA669376) | soil metagenome | isolation source: Crop rotation soil | place: USA: Cullars Rotation, Alabama | collected 2011 | reverse complement strand
TTCTTTGCTGGCTATTGTGATTGCTTGTTTTGGTTTATTTGGTTTGTCGTCGTACAACATTTTTCAGCGAACCAAAGAACTTGGCATTCGCAAGGTGCTGGGTGCTTCTACGAGAAGTGTGTTCTACCTTCTGTCAAAAGAATTCATGTTGTTGATTTTCGTTTCCGTTGCTTTTTCTGTTCCGGTTTCGTGGTGGCTGATGCACAAATGGTTGGAAAATTTTGCATACCGGATTGATGTTGGTTGGTGGGTGTTTGCATTGGCGGCGTTCGTTGCCGTTGTTATTGCCTTGTTCACCATTTCCTTTCAATCCCTGAAAGCGGCGTATTCGAACCCGGTGAAGAATTTACGTTCTGAATAAAAATAGCATTGAACCACCAAGACACGAAGTCACAAAGAATACTTGGTGAAACTTTGTGACTTCGTGTCTTGGTAGTTCAAATTACTGAATGGACTTGTTGGAATAAAAGAGTGCAACTTGCTTTCGGTATCACCTTCGCTAAAGCTACAGAGGGCAAAACGCAACAGACCTGAAATAGAATTACAAAAGCTGACCACATAAAAAATTATTTATGCTTATTCATTATTTCAAAATCGCGGTTCGCAACCTGGCCAAGCAAAAGCTTCTTTCGTTCATCAACGTAATTGGCTTGTCCATTGGCCTTGCCTGCTTTATTTTATTTCTGCTCTTCGCGGTGAATGAATTCAGCTTTGATCGCTTTCACAAAAACGGGAGCCGGCTTTACCGGGTTTATTTATGGTACGATGCCTTCAACGATCACGAAGCCGGCGGTGCTACTTATCTTCCCATGCCTTTGGCGCCGGCATTGAAACAAGACTTTCCCGAAGTAGAAACAGCCATTCGCTTTCGTGAAAACTGGGGTGAAAATTTTGTGAAAGCAGACAACAACACAACACGCATTGGTTTTTCCTTCGCTGATCCGGATTTCTTCTCGGTGTTTTCGTATCCGTTGGTTTCAGGCAATGCAGCAACGGCTTTGCAGGACCTGCACAGCGTAGTGCTCACCGAAACCACTGCCAAAAAATTGTTCGGAACGCAAAATGCGGTTGGCAGAATCATTCAAATCAAGGCGGACAGTGCGTTTGAGCCGTTTACCGTGACGGCTGTGGCAAAAGACCTGCCTTCCAATACCAGCTTTCGTTTTGACATGATTGGCAATTTCAATTATTTAATCAGCACGCCAAACGGGAAATCGAGCGTTAACAACTGGCGGCGTTCGGCCTATCAAACCTTTGTGTTGTTGAAGGTAGGAACAAAGACTCCTTCGCAGGCACGCTTCACTGCTTTTTACAAAAAATACAATCCCGATGACGAAGCGGAAGCAAGAAAGCGTGGTTTCAAAGGAAAAGAATTACCGGTCTGGTACGGCTTGCAGCCTGTTGCTGACATGCACACCGATACAAGGTTTGGCGACGGACAAGTGGCGTCGGTGAGTCCCAAATCCATTTGGATTCTGCTTTGCATTGCGGCGGGTGTTTTGTTGATTGCCTGCATCAATTTTACCACCTTGGCCATTGGTCGTTCTGCAGGTCGCTCCAAAGAGATTGGTGTAAGGAAAGTAATTGGCGGAACGAGAACATCCTTGATTTATCAGTTTCTGTCAGAGGCTTTGTTGCTAACGATTCTTTCAACCGGTTTCGGGTTGCTCTTTGTGGAATTGTTGTTGCCTTTGTTCAATGGCCTTACCGATAGAGAACTGCATCTTTCGTTTACGCAGTTCCCGGAATTGTACACGCTCATTGTGGGTTTAGTTATTTTGGTTGGTATTCTCGCCGGCAGTTATCCGGCCTTCGTGTTATCCGGTTTTCGGCCAGTAGAAGTGTTGAAAACGAAAATCAAATTGGGTGGTTCTAATTTCTTTACCAAATCATTGGTGACGTTGCAATTTGTTCTTTCAGCGGGATTGATTATTTCGACTATCATCATTGTACAGCAACTGCATTTTATGCAGTCGAAAAACCCGGGGTTCAACAAGGAAAACGTGGTGGTGGTTGATGCCGATGGCCTGGACACCAAAAAGCTTTATCCATTATTCAAACAGGAGTTGGCGCAAAGCCCGCAAGTTGTCAGCACGGCTTCCGCAGAACTTGGATTGGGCGAAGGCACAGGCTGGAGCATGAGCGGCTTTGAATACGAAGGAAAACACAAGCAGGTATTTGAATATTTCGTTGACAACAATTATCTCAACACCTTGGGATTGCAGTTGCTTGCAGGCCGAAATTTTGATCCAACCATTGCCGATGATACGGTGAAGTCTGTGATTGTGAACGAAGCATTTTTGAAAGACTTTGGCTGGACAGTGCAAAATGCAGTCGGGAAACAACTCAAAGGCTACACCGAAACACTGACACCGGTAGTGATTGGTGTGGTGAAAGATTTCAATTTTCGTCCCCTGAAAGAAGAAGTGAAGCCGCAACTGTTTCACCAATTTGCTTCGTATCAGCCGTTCAAATTCTTTGTTCGCATCAAGCCAGGCAACCCAACCAATGCGCTTGCCGCTATTTCAGGCACCTGGAAAAAGATTGCTCCCGATTATCCGCTGAAGTCCAGTTTTCTTGATGAAAACCTCGACAAGTTTTACAAGTCAGAAGCCCGCTGGAGTCAGATTGTTGGCTGGGCCGGTGGCATTTCCATCTCGCTGGCTTGTCTTGGTTTGCTTGGACTGACCATGCTTACCATTATCAACCGTACCAAAGAAATCGGCATAAGAAAAGTGTTGGGCGCTTCGGTGCGAAACATCACGGCGCTGATCTCAAAAGACTTTTTAAAACTCGTAGGCATTGCACTGGTGATTGCCACGCCGTTGGCCTGGTGGTTCATGCACAAGTGGCTACAGGATTTTGCTTATCGCATCAACATAAGCTGGCTGGTGTTCGTGGCCGCCGGCGGTGGAGCTATTTTCATTGCCTTTATCACCATCAGCCTGCAGGCGGTGAAAGCAGCCATGACAAACCCGGTGAAGAATTTAAGGACAGAGTGAAAGAGGCGAAAAAATAAACGTGCAAATTGAAAAGGGGCGCGTTTCAACTTTTCGCAGATTTATTAAGCCGAAGAAGGCAGAGGCGTAGCCTCGGTCCATTTTGTAGCAACGGATTTTAATCCGTTGTAAGAATGCAGCAGAGAAGATGAGAGCCGTAGGCTCGGCACATTTTAAAGCGAAAATTTGAAATGCACCCATCGAAAAAAGATTCAAAGTTCAGTTCGAGATAATTTCAGCACAAGAGTTCGTTGAGGATCTTGTGATTAAATATTTCTCCCGGTTCACTTTTGCCGTTTCTTGTTCATTGCATTTTCGGACATTTGGTGTATCGAAAACGAACACTTACGTAGATCGTTTAATTCCTAACTGGCTGAACATCAGCAGATAAAAAATTGGTACGCATTTCATTAAACAATCAAAACCAGATATTATCATGATTTCACTGCAACATATTTCCAAGTGGTACAACATCGGCGGCAAACCGTCTTTTATTCTGAAAGACATCAACCTCAATGTTGGCGAAGGCGAATTTCTTTCCATCATGGGGCCGTCGGGTTCTGGTAAATCAACACTTCTGAACATCATCGGCATGTTGGACCTTCCGTCCGAAGGACGATACGAGTTCATGGGCCAATCGGTTTATGATATAAAAGAGAAACACCGGCAGGAGCTTTACAAAAAAAATATTGGTTTCATTTTTCAAGCCTACCATTTGATAGATGAATTGACGGTGTACGAAAACATTGAAACGCCGCTGCTTTATCAAAACATCAAAGGCGCCGAGCGAAAAGCAATGGTAGGAGATATGCTCGATCGGTTCAGCATTGTTGGCAAGAAAGACCTTTTTCCGGCGCAGCTTTCCGGCGGGCAGCAACAGTTAGTAGGCATTGCCCGTGCCCTGATTGCTAAGCCAAAATTGCTTCTTGCGGACGAGCCTACCGGCAACCTGAACTCGAAGCAGGGAGAAGAAATCATGCAGTTGTTCAAACAATTAAATACGGAAGACGGCATCACCATTATTCAGGTAACCCATTCCGAAAAAAATGCCGAATACGGCAGCCGAAAGATAGATCTGTTGGATGGTCGCATTCAACAACACATAAAGGAGAACCTAAGTCTATGAAACGCATCGCAGTTGGAATATTGTTTTTGTTTGCCGTTGCCTTTGCAGAGGCACAACCGCACTATACGTTGCAACAGTGCATTGACACAGCGCTGGCAAAGAACATCGGTGTAAAGCAATACGGACTATTGTCCGAAACGGCAGAAGTGAACATGAAGCAAGCGAGGGCCAACCTCTTGCCGGACCTGATTGCCAGCCTTGACCACGGCGTGAACACAGGGCGAAGCATTGACCCTTTTACAAACCAATACATAAATCAATCCATCAACTACGCAAGCTATGGCGCCAGTTCGGGTGTGGTTATTTTCAACGGACGCAACCTGCAAAACCAGGTAAAGCAATACACGACTGCATACGATGCATCGCGAATGGAGCAACAGCAGGCAAAAGACCTTCTTACGTTGAATGTAATCCTTGCCTATTTGCAGGTGTTGAACAACGAAGATTTGCTTTCTTCAGCCATCACGCAGCGAGGCGTGAGCCAGAAACAACTGGAGCGTTTGACCATTCTTGACTCGCAAGGCGCCATCAAACCTTCCGAATTGACAGATGTAAAAGGCCAACTGATGAACGACGAGTTGAACATTTTGAGCATGCGCAGCAACCTCGAAACCGCGAAGCTGGCATTGGCGCAGTTAATGAATGTTCCTTACGACCAAGGCATGACGTTGGACCGGATCAATGCCGATGAATTTCTAACGGCCTATACACGAAGCAGCAACGATGTTTACCAAATTGCCTTGCAACAATTTTCGCAAATCAAATCGGTTGAATTGCGAAAGCGCAGTGCCGAGTATGCGCTGAAAGCGGCCAGAGGCGCCATGTACCCAACGGTAACGCTGGGTGGAAATATGCAAACAAATTATTCAAGTGCAGCCGAAACATCAACGGGCAAAATCTCGTACAACGAACAAATTCGGAACAATGTTTTTTACGGCTTGAACCTTGGCATTCGCATTCCCATTTTTAATTCGTTCCGTGCCCGCAACAACGTGAAGCTGGCCGACATAACTGTTCGCAACAATGAACTGATTGAAGAAAACACCAAAGTGCAGTTGCGCCAGCAAATAGAGCAAGCCCACCTGAACATGACCAATGCGTACGAACGCTACAAAACCTTATTGCAACAGGTAGATGCATACACTACTTCGTTCAAAGCCGCGGAAGCTCGTTTCACTGCGGGTGTAGGAACATCGGTGGATTATATCATTGCAAAAAGCAATTTGGACAGAGCAAATATTAATCTGATTGCCGCAAAATATGATTTTGTGTTGCGGAAAAAGATTTTGGATTACTACCAAAATGCAGTAGTGGTAAAATAACAAAAAACGTTAAGGCAGATTGAAACTTTGTCGTGTTGCGGTTGTGTTGTCTTACAAACAATCAAACTGTTCTTTTACTTTTTCGTATTCACCATTGATAAGGAGTTGATAAAGTTCTGCTGCCTGGTTCCAGGAGGTACATTTTGATTCACGGCAAATTTCTCCGCAAATGATTAACGTCATTGCCCTGTTCTTTTGCACTTCTAAAACAATGTTGTCTTCATCAGTGCCAACCCAAAAGGCACCGTGTTCATCGTCCATGCGTTGAACTTCTGATAACGCTGTTTGAATGTCAGTTAATGTTGGGTTTTCGATTGAGTCGGTCCAGGCTTTTTGTAAATACGACATGTGAGAGGTTTGGTTGTGAACAACGTTCATCAGCTTTGCGATGGGCTGGACTTCTGTTGTTCGTCTGCCCGTACAAAAGCTGACTAGATTTAATAATGATGAAAATACGCACTAAAGCTCAATTTTGAACGTCCGGCCGACAGCTGTTGCCGAACGAAGATTTGCTGCCGATTGCTCTTCCGTCTGCCAGCCTATTGCAAAACTGCTCCTATGTTTACAATTGCGTAAATTCAGTGGAAGGATCAATAACAATAGTCGAAAGAACAAAGGGCGGAGCAAGATGTTAAAACCGCATGGGCTTGAGAGCCTTTACAAGATGATCATCCCCGCCCTTTTCTTACCCGATGCTGAACAGTTCAACAAGTTGTCTGAAAACTTGCAGTAGGATCGATAGCACAGTGTAAGCGTGTTCTTTTGGGTTTGTTTTTCCTTTTCTAAAATTACCATGGTTTCACTTCAAAAAAAGCTTAACAATGGAAACGAAAAAACTATGCTGCGGCATTGATGTTTCTTTCACCACTTTAGACGTGTGTTACCAAAACAACCTCGGCGAACTGTTTTACCTCCGGGTTGGAAACAACAATGAAGGGTTCGCAAAAATCCTTCAGCACACCGGTGCTGCTTATCATTTTGTGATGGAAGCCACCGGCGTGTATTACATCCGCCTGGCGTTCTTTCTTCACCAGCACGGCTGCAGCTTAAGTGTGGTCAACGCCCTTTCCATCAAACGCTTTATTCAAATGCACGGGGAGCGAAACAAAAGCGACAAGAAAGACGCTCGTTGGATCTGCCGTTACGCGATCGAGCAAAAGCCTCTACCCTGGCAAATGCCCGACAGCGCTTACTTTCAGGGCAAGCAGCTTTAGAACACCATTCGCGAGTCCCAGGAGCAGATCAAGCGCTTTAACAATCAACTACACAGCCTTGGCCTGTTGCCCGTTCAAAGCAAAGACACCATCCGATCAATTGAAAAGATGAAAGCCAGCCTGCAAAAAGAAGTCAAAAACTTAGAGGCCAAATGGCAAGAGCTGCTGCAGCAGTGGCAACCCGAACAACTTAAAAACATCAGCAGTGTGAAAGGCATTGGCAAGCGGGCCGCCGCTATGCTCATCGTATTTACACAGGGATTTAAAAACACGCAAAATCACCGGCAGTTAATCAGCTTTGCTGGCTTGTCACCCACGGAATACAGCAGCGGCACCAGCATCCAGGGCAAACCCAAAATCTGCAAGCGAGGAGGCAAGCCGTTGCGGGATGTGCTATACATGTGTGCCATGAATGCCATGAAAACAAACAATGCTTGCAAAGCCCTTTATGAGCGACTGCGGGCAAGGGGCAAAACCGGAAAACAGGGGCTGATTGCGGTGTGCAACAAACTCCTGAAACAAGTCTTCGCCCTCATGAAATCGGGCACCCTTTACCAACCCAACTACTGCTCTGCAAAACCCTGAAATTTATTTGGTCTTTTGCACAGTTCATGTTGGCTGCTGTACTTGTCTAACCGCAATGCAGGAGTTGCTAAAGTGGTATAAAGACCCTAATGGGTTGTATTTTCCAAGCGAAGTTGATGATAAAATAAATGAACTTATAGCAAAGGAAAAACAGATTATGATTGACTTTCATATTGGCGTTATGAAAGATGGGCTTATACATGAGGGTGAAAGAAAGTGGAAAGATGCTTACGAACCAAAGATTAGAGAGATGGCTGAAAAACATTACTCTCAAAATTATGAGGGTGTCGCCGTATAGCACACAACGTTGGACGGCTTGGCGTTGTGGCGATATTCTGTGTTCCGTCTGCCGACAACTGAAGCCGAATGATGAACTAATGTACAAGTTTATTTCAACTGCTCAATAGCATTCCGTAAAGCTGGAAATGCTGTACAACAGTGGTACTACTGCTGATGCAGCGTTCCTTCCGCCGCCATAACGCCAAACCGCATGTTGTACGCCGTATATCAAGACAGACGGTCAAATCCATTTATTTTCTATCCAACTGTCTGGGATGTCGTCTAAGTAGTGTTCCATCTTTATTATTTCATAATCAAGTTCTCGATTAAAACTGCCCTTAAAGCCGCTCATTAATCTATCTGCATTTGCAATTTTGTAAATCTGAATTTCTGTGCTTCGGTATTTGTAGTACTTGGACTTTTTTTCTAAATGGTAAAAAACACGATTGATTAAACGATAGTTGTCGGTCAAATAAGAGTAGTCTGTGTAAAACATTCCTACATGCGATTTCATTTTAATCTCTTCTGATAGAAATTGCTGTCCAAGGAAAACAGAAGTTATGCCAGTACGGATGCTTGATTTTTCCCCAATAGTCACACCATTTTGAAGCAGATTTTCAATGTTTGGAATGCTGATATTTGAAAAACAACAACTCTTAAAAGCTTCTATTAGTTTTTCATCAGTTAACTCATTAATCAGGACATACAACAAATCTGCACGTTCCTGACGATTGTCAACCCTTGCATTGTCAATAATATAGTCTTCACCCTGATAAACCGTTCCTGCCCCAACAGTCACAGTAGTAGTGTCGCCATTCTTTATGATTAACATGCCATTCTTAATTCTTTCAATTTTTTCCTTCTTTGTAGTAAACTCCATTTTAAACTTGTCCTTATATGTTTTAGTTTTTTGTGTCTGTCACTGTGCCGTGCAATTGGGTGAACACATATGGCGTACAACGTTAAACGGCTTGCTGCTGTGCCGGGATTTGATATTCGTCAGCCCGGAACAGAAGCCGATTGAAAACCCAAAGTACAAAATATGTTCTTCTGTTCATCTGCGTTTGGTCAGCCGGAACAGTAGGTGATAATTGAACAAATAGTTGATACTGCGTTTCGTCTGCCGGCATAGCAGCAAACCGATGTTGCCTGCATGTGCTTTTCGTTAAGGTAACTGTAAAAGCAACTTAAGCTTTGAGTTCAGTTCACTTATTTCCTGTGCAGAAAGTTTTCCTAGCAAACCTTTTGCTAACGTTTTATCCAAGGTTGCAACTTTGCTTGTCCGAATAAGAGAATTCTTGCGCAGTCCATTTATTGCGGTCGGTTTCAACATGACATCTGTGGTTTCCTGCCAGCCAATTTGCGTCGTGATAAAGCAAACGGTCAGGTCTAAGTTTGTGTCGGCAAGAACAACGGCGGGTCGCAATTTAGAGCCGCTTAAGTCAGTAAACGGAAAAGTGATGAGCACAATGTCGCCTTTAGCCATTGTACTTTTCTTTTATGTCCGCTTCCGTGTAGAGGTCTTCCTCGTCATTCAGAAAGTCAAATGCGGTACTGCTGGCTGCCACTCGTTGAATACCTTTTGAAAGTTGTTGTTCTTCATATTGCTTCATCATGAATTCAGCAAAGTCAGAAATTTCCTCTGCTTTTTCCTCCGGCAACTGGTTGATTGCCTTCATTGTCCGCTCTATGATTGTTTGTCGGGTCATGCTCTAAACTTTATCTTCAAAGTTAATAGATTTTGTCAGCTTGCACTCTCACACCGCATTGCAGGCAACGAGTACCGGCTTTGTGCAGTAGCGGCATTAGCGTACTGTCAGCCGAAACGATTACTAAAGTAAAATATTTATTCAATTGTTTGGATTATGAACGTCCAGCCGCTATTGCACAAAACCGATGTTGCAGGCATGTGCCTTCATCCTTTTAAAACCATTGTTCAATATTAGGTCAAGCCACGCAAGATTTCAAGTCTATTTGCTGGTGCATTCGGTGAAAGAAAGGCCGGTATTGTTTGGTCTGTCCGTCTCGGCCTTTTTAAAAATTCTACAGGCCATTCTGTCAACCTCCGCTCTTTTACATGTACATATTTTCCAGGCTCTGGCTCGTCAATATACTCTTCTTGTAATATCAAAGCAAGGGGTTCCTCGCAACCCTGATTTGCTTTTGAATATGCAAGGGCTTCGTCGTAAGTGGCAAACACATAGAAATAGTCGTCGCCATCTTCTGTGTCTGGAGCGCCGTCTTGTGGATGGCACCAAACTCTATACTCTAATACGTCGTCCCAAACAAAACCACCACCTGCTTTTACAAGTCCCGGATATTCACCTATCAAATCAGGGTCTTTAACTTTTGGGTATTCCGTCATTGTCTTGTCTATTGGGGAAATGTCGTTAATTTTTGGTTTCGAATTATTGCTCTTGCACATTTAGAGTGTTTGCGTCGGCATTGCCTGCAACTCGTGTATTGTCGCAATATACGTACATTTAAACAAATGATACACAACCCTTTCACTGTACGGCGGCAGTTTGTCATTGTTCGCCAATACAAGAACATTGGCATTACAAGCAACCTGCAAGCTTACTATCTCCCAACCGCTGAACCCTTGGTGCCACGCTTCTACAATGGCCGCATTGCCTACCAATACAAGCGCTTGCGGGTAGGGCTTACCACGTTGCGCAAGCAGCCACGTTGCCGCATTGTACTCTGCATCGAAGAGCCCTTGCTTCCCTTTTAACGAAGGTCATCTTCCAACGGAAGCTTGCTTCCTTGCGATGAAAACACGCCAACTTCCCACAAAACTGCCTGCTCTTCCCTCTTTTTCTCTTATACTTTCGACGAAAGTTCATGCACTTTCCTCTTTTTTCCGCGTACTTCCGATGAAGGTTCCGGCACTTTCATCTTTTTCTCGTACACATTCCTCTTTTTTTCACTCACTTTCGTTGAAAGTTTGCCCGCTTCCCACAAAAGTTGCCGCACTTTCCCCGGAAGTTCGTTCACTTCCGTGGGAAGAAAGCCTTCGGGCAACGGAATATGGCTTGGTTCCCTGCCTTGTGCGCTTTGTTTTCTGCGTAAAGACCTGTTTCGGCCGGAGGCCGGCACCCGCTTGCACGGCGTAGAATTACCAATCATGAAACACAGACTTTCCCGCTTGCTGCCAAAAACCGTTTTATCATTTTTGTCATAGGCAGTGCCCGGCACTGCACACCTGGTAAAACAACATACAATAACCTTTAAAAACCATTTATGGGAGTTATTTGTTTCACTAACAGCTTTGGCTCCATGCCTGGTGGTGCCACCCTGCACACCACGCGAAACGAAACGCCTGCAACGGCGTAAAATCACTTCAATGTTTCAGCAATGGCGTGAGTGTGCCAAAAGGTTTTTGAAAGTGACGCAACAGCTAAAATACGCATGCTTTATGCAGATTGCGATATTATGGGTTTTACCCTATGACCTAAATACAAAAGACTTACACTTGTGTTATTCCATTCGCAAAAACAAAGCCCCGTGTCAAACGGACAACAAAGAAACGCAAGTCCACTCTGCCGCCAAAAGAGTAACAAAGCAAACAGCCTGCAATGATTTTTCAGTACCAAACTTTATCGTTTTAACTTGCCAGTGTTGTTTCAGGATAACGAAACAACCTTTGTTGGCCATCCAAAAAATCTTCATACCATAAAACACGGAGGCGATG
>JADMIO011014832.1_pt1 | contig 11220 bp, 8 predicted proteins | sample 8958161 | NCBI WGS metagenome assembly JADMIO01 (sample SAMN16585339, study PRJNA669376) | soil metagenome | isolation source: Crop rotation soil | place: USA: Cullars Rotation, Alabama | collected 2011 | reverse complement strand
GGGAATGATTCGTTTGACCGCACCGTCATCATCGATCGATAAGAGCACCTGCCGATCGAGATCCACTTCGACGTGTTTGTATCCCGGGTCCTTCGCTTTAGGCGCTGAGGCATTGTTAATTGCCTCGAATTCCTCCCGGTTCAACTTGCCGTTTACTTCCCTGCCTTCGTACTTCTGGAAGGCGAGGATAGCCTGCGGGCCGGCGCCATAGCCCAGGTCAGCAAGCCGCGCACGGAGCTGTCTCATCTCAGCGCTGCTCAACGTTGCGGCATGCGACCGCGGCGAAGCTTTCTTTTTCTGCGCATGAATGTTCAGGGGCAGCAATGCGAAAGCTGCCAAGAATAAACCGACGAGCGCGGCCTTAGCGAAATGTTTTGGAATGTATGAAACGGACCCCATAGATTAATCATGTCTGCGCCAGAACCTAATCTAACCTTCAGGTCTGAGCGGCCAAAAACTCAATCTGTTACGGGGGATTTAGAATTACCATACGCTGCGGCTTCGACAAGGTCAACATCGCGGTAGTGGCTGATTTGTAACGCAAACTGTTAGTTTGCGCGGCCTTGAAAGACCGACTCGTTGCATCGCAAACTAACAGTTTGCGTTACACCGACGACATCTCGTATGTCTTGACGATTGGTCGTATCAGGTCATTGCGCCTCGTGCGTTCCAGTAAACTTCGCCGCCACTTCGTGCGTACACTCAGATTCGAAATAGCGGACTAAATCCTTTAACAGAACCGAACGAGGACTTTGTAGATGACCACGAACAGAAGAAGTTTTCTCAAGTTATCGCTGATGGCCGGCGGCAGCGTCGGTGTCGGGTTGTTCCCCGGCGTCGCCGCTCTTTCCGCGCCCGCCAGTCCGAAGCCCCTTCGAATCCTGATCCTGGGCGGCACCGGCTTCACGGGGCCTTTCCAGGTGAAGTATGCCCTGGACCACGGACACAAGGTTACGGTGTTCAATCGCGGACGCACGCATCCGGGCGAATTGCCGAAGGAAGCGGAGCAACTGATTGGCGATCGCAACGGCCAGCTCGACGCCCTTAAAGGCCGCACCTGGGACGTTGTCATTGATAATCCGGCAACTCTGCCGGTCTGGGTGCGCGACGCAGCGCAGATTCTCAAAGGGAATGCCGATCGTTACGTGTACATTTCGTCCACCGCGGTTTATGCGGATGTGAGCAAGACCGGCCTCGAAGAAACGATGCCACTCGCTAAATACACCGGGCCGGACGCGATGAAGGAAACCAGCGCGACCATGCGCGCGAGCAACTTTGCCTTATTCGGTCCCCTCAAAGCCCAGTCGGAAGCTGAAGCTGAAAAGTGGTTTCCGGGCAAGGCGCTCATCATCCGACCGGGATACATCGTCGGGCCCGGCGACGAAACAGACCGATTCACCTACTGGCCACTTCGTGTTGAGCGCGGCGGCGAGATGCTGGCGCCCGGACATCCGGCCGATCCAATGCAGATAATCGACGCGCGTGATCTCGCCGAATGGACTATCAGAATGGTCGAGCAGGGCACGGTCGGAGCATTCAATGCGGTCGGCCCGAAGACAAAGCTGACCATGGGCCAAATGCTGAACGACATAAAGAAGACGACGAAGTCTGATGCCAGCTTTACCTGGGTCGATGACGAGTTTCTGAAGGAGCAGAAGATCATCGACGACATTCCAATTTGGACTTCGCCGAAAGGATCTGAGATTGGTTATCTGACGACGAATTCACAGAAAGCCATTCGCCACGGGCTGACGTTTCGGCCGCTCTCAGACACCACGAAAGCGACGCTGGACTGGTTTCATAAGCAGACTGCCGACCGGCAGTCTAAGCTGCGCGCCGGCATCAAACCAGAGCGGGAACGAGAAGTCTTAGCGGCATGGCATGCCAGGCAGAAGTAGCTGCTCGCCCTCGGGTTCATAGAAGGCACGCCGGAGGCGTGCGTACCCAGAGAAAATTTCAATGAACCGAATCAGCCTGGTTTCGTATAAATTTTCCGGATAACCAACAAAACACGGCAAAAATTATCAGGAAGAGGAGAAGCCTGCGAATTACGGCAACTGATATCACGCTAAAGACATCGTAACCACCTGAACCCGGCTGGTGTCTATTTCAGAGTGAGCCGATTCCTCACATAATCAAAAGGAAATTATTTATTGTGCAGTTATCAAGAATAGCGATATTACTGGGAATTATTGTGGTTTTTGGAGCCGCCACCGGCTCGACGCTGGCGCAGGAGAAGACAGCGCAAGCGCCTGCAGACAGCAAACCTGTTTCGACCGCACCTGTTGCCGTTACTTCGCCGTCAGCCGCCGCGCCGGCAAAATCTGACGCTTCGGCCAAGGCTGCCAGTCCAGCCGATAGTTACAAAGAGAGTCTCAAATCCCTGTCAGCCCTGTATGAGAACGAAGTCCAGAAGCTGGAGAAACAGAACGATCAGCTAAAGGCGCTTCTTAAGGACGGGCTGGTGGCTCGCGTCGAAGTGGAAACCAGCGACAAAGCACTGGCCGACGCTCGCGCCAAAGTTCAGGATGTCGCCCGCCAAATCGCTGAAGCCAATAAGGCGGTTTCGGTGGTAACGGCCGTCGATACTAATGCCCTTGCCGCCAATAATCAGGCCTGGTCTACGGGCAATGTTCAGATCGACAACCTCATTCGCTTTTATGGCAAGCAACACGGCGTCGATCCTTACCTCATCTTCTGCCTGATGTCGCAGGAATCGAAGTTCACCAAGGGCGCAGTCAGCCCCAAAGGAGCCCTCGGCCTGATGCAGCTAATGCCGGGCACGGCGGCCCGCTACGGTGTGAGCAACCCATATGACATTGCGCAGAACATTTCCGGCGGCACGCGTTACCTGAAAGATTTGCTCACTATGTTCAATGGCCGAGTCGATCTGGCGCTCGCCGGATACAACGCCGGAGAGAACGCCGTGATCAAATACGGCTACACCGTCCCCCCTTACGACGAAACGCGTAATTACGTAAAACTCATCATCAAGCGCTACGGCAGAGTCGGCGCGCCAGAGCAAAAAACGAAAAGCTAATCGGAGCGCGGGCATCCTTGCCCGCCAGCCTGCGGAGCATAGTTCAATTTAGTTCGCGCTTCGCGCTCATGCGGGCAGAGATGCCCGCGCTCCTTCCCCGGCAGTTTTCAGTTCGACTATGATCCTTTAAAATCGCTTTACGACTGGTGTTGAGACGCTGAAGCGTACCCCCCTCACGCCCGCGAATTTGCCCAGTGACCAGAACCAGACGCTTTGCAGCCCCAATCGTGCTAAGCCTGATCGCCGGCGTCGGCGTGTGGGCCGCACTGCGCTACACGGCTCCGCGGCCGCACGCATCCGAAACGGCCGCCAATCTCGCCGTTACAGACAATGGCGGCACGTTCGATAGTGAGCGCTGGCTACAGGCGGTTGAAAAAGTCAAAGCAGATCGCGCAGGTTTTGGGGCCAATGTCGCATTGAATGTCCCTGCTGAATTGCGCCACTACGAAGACAGGCACTGGTTCCTGGCGGCCCAGGTGGCCGAGGTCAAGAAGCACGGCCTGGAGACGTGTCAGGACTTCGTGGACCTGGCATCAATGATCAAACGCCGTGAAATGGTGCCGGTGCCTGCCGTCACTGACGATTTTGTCCTGGTGGGCGTCGGCGCCAGAGCAGATGAGGGCCAGTTCACCCGTTATGTAGACGACCAGACAATTCCACTCTACGACGAATCACAGCTTCGCGATGAGTACACGCGAATAGAATCGAAATCATCTGGAGCTGCAAGCGGAAGAAGCGGATCCAAGTCGAAAAGCGCACCGGCTAAAAATCGCGACAACAGCCCCGGGAAAGACCAAGGCGATAATCCGGGCGGGCAAGCCAAATCGCCAACAGATCAAAAATCGATGCTGGCCCGCTACTATGAACCGCCCGACATGCGCCAGCGCATGTTCGCCGATTATGAGTCGATCCGTTCGCTGGCCCAGGACTTCCGCGGCCGCTCATATGATCTGCAAAGTTCGGCCGATCGGCAGGCAATGAAAATGGTGATGCTGAGTTCGCTCAGACCGCAGGCGCTCAAAGTTCTACAGGAAATCGCGAACGACTATCGCAAACAATTTGACCGGCCGCTCCCGGTCAGCTCTTTGGTCCGGCCTGAGCAATACCAGCACACTCTGCGGCGCTACAATCGCGCGGCTACCACGATCGACACGCCGCCGCACTCGACCGGACTCGCTTTTGACATCGATTATCGTTACATGAGCGTCGCCGAGCAGAATTTTGTAATGGCGGACCTGGCCCGTTTGAAAGACGCCGGCCGCGTCGAAGTGCTGCGAGAGCGCAACGCGAATTTTCACGTGTTCGCTTTCGTCGACGGCGTTCGGCCCAACGACGATCTGATCGCAGCTTCACGTGAAGAGGCCGGCGCGCCTCCCGATGAACCAGAGAACACGAACAAACCTGAGCCTAAGCCGTCGCCGGCTCGAAAACGGGCACCGGAAAAACCGGCAAAATCAAAAATTCGAGCCAAACGTTGAGCGAGTTTGCGCATCTCACCATTTCTGCCCGACAATAGGAATTCCTCACTTAAGCTGCAATCAGTCTCAGTTATGAAGCAAGTCAAACCGCATATCACTTTTACGGTCGCTCTGGTAATCATCGTTGTCGGCCTCGCATTGACCGCCGCGCGTTCAAGCCGCGGCCAATCACCCTCGACTCCACAAAAAACCGAGTCGCTGGTCAAGCCCACCGTTCTGACGCCAAAGTCGAACGTGTCCAGGCCACCCGCGCCATTCGCGGAGGCGTCGGCGCAGAATGCCCTGCTGAGAAATGAACTGACCTGGAAATTCGGCAGCAAGGAGCAACACGGCTGGTACCTTTACGATTTGCTGATCGGGCAGACAATGAAGGTTGGTTTCGACGCTTCGTCCTCCGATTTTGCCGGCACCATCGCGGGCTGGCAAAAACAGAAAGGCCTGGCCGCCACCGGCGTTTTGGACGAGGACTCATGGATGGCGCTGGTGGCTCAATGGCAAGCGAATCGCTTGAAAGACAAGACGCCGGCGATGCCCGATCAATTATTAACTGCGCCTGCTTCTGACTTTTTCGATCCGGAGCGTCTGCCGGAATTGCGTCAGGTCGAGAAAACTACGTATGCAGCCTATCGGCAGATGCTGGCCGCAGCGATTGCCGATCCAACCCTGAAGCTGGCCCATACTTCGCCGACCGATCTCGCAGCCGCGGAAAAGTATTTCAAGATCGTCTCCAGCTTCCGCTCGCGCGAGTATCAGGAGAAGCTACGCCGCCAATCGCCTGGCGCCGGGACCGCAGGCCTGGCAATCAACAGCCCGCACTTCACCGGCCGCGCGCTGGATTTGTACGTCGGCGGCGATCCGGTAGATACCAGAGATTCCAACCGCGCTCTACAGGTGAACACACCCGCGTATAAATGGCTGGTGCGCAACGCCGAACGTTTCGGCTTCCGTCCGTATTTTTATGAGCCTTGGCACTGGGAATACGTGAAGTAGTAGGAATTACTTTAGGCGCGCCCCGTTCGGAACATCTTCGGCAAACGTAGCGATCACCGGCTTGCCCTCTTCGCCAATCGATGCAGCCAGCAGCATCCCCTGCGATTCATATCCGCGAAGCTTGCGCGGTTTCAAATTAGCCACCACGACAATCTTCCGGCCCACCAGAGATTCAGGCTCGTAATATTGCGCGATGCCGGCGAGGATCGTGCGCGGCTTTTCTTCGCCCACGTCTACTGACAAGAGCAAGAGCTTGTCGGCTTTGGGAATTCGTTCGGCAGTTTTCACTTCACCGACGCGCAACTCGATCCTGGCGAAGTCGGCAATGTCGATGTAGCTGGCGACACCGGGGATTGCGTCAGCCTCAGTCGCATGTTGACCGGATCCCTGGGTGGAACTTGGGCCGGCATCGCTTGAGCCCTCCCTCACGGTCGGGCTACTGCCCCGTTCTTCTTCCGACCTCTGACCTCTGACCTCTGACTTCTGTTCTGCTGAATCCTGCTTTATCTCTTCCATCGTTTTTGCCTTATCGATTCTCGGGAATAATGGCTTTACCTCTTTGATTTCGGTGCCTGGCTTAAGATCGCCCCAACGCAGTTCTCGCGGGTCGGTTTTGGAAACTTGATCGCTTAATCCGAGCTGCTCCCAGATCGCGGCAGCAGAGTTCGGCATCACCGGATACAACATCACCGCCAGCCAGCGCAGCGCTTCCGCCGCGCGATACAAAACCGCATTCAGTGTCTGCCGCTGACTCGCGTCCTTCGCCAGGTCCCAGGGCTTTGCATCCGAGATCATCTTGTCGACCCGCGCCACCAAGGCCCAGCATTCTTCGAGCCCGCGGCTGAACGCGAGATCGTCAAAGTAACGAAGGAATTCATCCCGCGCGTGCCCGATGAAATCCGATATGCCGGTTTCATCTTCAACGCCGGCGCGCTTCGCTGCCAGACGGTTTTCATCCGCAATGTCGCCCGCCGGAATCTTTCCCTCGCGATAGCGGTGAATCATGGTGAGCGTGCGGCTCGAGAGATTGCCGAGACCGCTCGCCAGATCGCTGTTCGTGCGATCGATTAGGTTCTCGTATCCGAAACGGCCATCCTGGCCAAAGACCATCTCGCGCAGGCAGAAATAACGAATCGCGTCGATGGGAAAGAACTTATTCAACACGTCCAGCTCGATCGTGTTGCCGAGCGTTTTCGACATCTTTCGCCCGGTCGGATCGACCCACATGCCATGAGCCACAATTGCGCGCGGCTGCTCGATCCCGGCGGCCATAAGGAATGCAGGCCAGTACACCGCATGAAAGCGCAGGATGTCTTTGCCCATCACATGCAGCGCCGGCCAGAATTTTTCGAACCCAACTTTCTTTTCCTGCTGTGCGTTGCCAAAGCCAATCGCGGTGATGTAATTCGTCAGGGCATCAAACCAGACGTACATCGTGTGGTTCGGATCATCCGGCACCGGAATGCCCCAGCTCACCGATGTCTTCAATCTACTGACCGAGAGATCCTGCAAGCCGCCGGCGACGAAACTCTTCACTTCATTCCGGCGCGCCTCAGGACGGACGAAGTCACGCGAATCGTAGAGTGCGATCAGGGCTTCGTCGTAATCGGAGAGGCGAAAGAAATAACTCTCCTCGGAAACCCGATCGAGTTTTGTCTCGTGAATCAGACAGGTCGGCGCGTCTCCGGCGTTGGCCGGCTTGGCATATTCGTCTTCCGTTTTGTAAGCAGCGCAGGGCGCGCAGAACCAGCCTTCATAGTGAGCTTTGTAGAGCGCGTCACGTCCTTTCGGTGTCTTTGCTTTCGCCACGCGCCGCCACAATTCGCTGACGCCTTCATAGTGAAATGGTTCCGTCGTGCGCATGAAGATGTCATAGCCGCCATGCGCGGTATCCAACGCAAACGCGTCGGTCATCTTCTTGAAGTAATTGACAACATAATCGGCCTGCTCTTTCGGCGTGCGCTTATTCTTCTGGGCCGCGCGCTCGATATTGATGCCGTGCTCGTCGGTGCCGGTGAGAAAGAAAGTGTCAATTCCCTGCTGCCGTTTGGATCGCGCGATCACGTCCGCCACGACCATCGTATAGAGATGGCCCAGGTGCGGTAGGCTGTTGGCGTAATAGATGGGGGTGGTTACGTAGAAGGTCATGTTGGTGATGAGTGACAGGTGATAAGTAATAGGTGATAGGTGATAAGTGATAAGAAAGTCCTTCCTATCACCCATCACTTTTCACCTATCACTTTTTCACCTCTTACTGTGCTTCGCGAACTCGTCATCGGGATTGAACCTGGGCAGCATCAGCATGTCGGCGACTCTGCGTCCGATTTCCAAAGCAAAGTCCGCTTCCTGGATCATTCCCTGAAAGTTCCAGTCTTCACGGAATTCATCTGACGGCTGGTGATAGTGGGCTCCGTTGTATTCCCTGAACTTCTGCTCGCCCCATTCTTTTGAATGACCGATATACTCGCTGCCTTCCTTCAAACTGATAGAAGGCACGCCGACTTTGGCAAACGGAAAGTGATCGGAGCGATAGAACGAACCCTGCTCAGGCCGCGGATCCGGCGAAATCTTTAAGCCGCGTTCGCGCGCAATGTCGGCAACGATATTCTTTAGCGTCGATCGTTCGGCGCCCAGCGGCACGAAGTCGCGCGTCGGTCCCAAAATGTTCATTGAATCGAGATTGATGTCCGCTGCCGTCTTGTTTATTGGCACGACAGGATGCTGCGAATACCATTCGGATCCAATCAGCCCCTGTTCCTCACCGGTTGTGATCAGAAATAGAAACGACCGGCGCGGTCTTTGAGAGGGCGGCAGCTGCGACAGTACGCGCGCGATTTCCAGAACCGACGCCACGCCTGTCGCATTGTCGAGTGCGCCGTTGTAAATCGTGTCGCCGCTCTTGTCAGGCGCGCCCACGCCAAAGTGGTCCCAGTGCGCAGAGTAGACGACGTACTCGTCACGCAGTTTCGGATCGCGGCCCGGGAGAATCGCGACGACGTTGGGCGCTTCGACGCGCTTCACTTCGCTGTTCAAATCAATTGATGCACTGAGATTCAGATTGACAGGGCGAAAGTCACGGGTCGCGGCTTTCTTTCTCAATTCATCGAGATTTTGCCCGGCGAGTGACATCAGCCGGTGGCCGGCTTCATCAGTCAGCCACGAACGCAGCTGCAGAAAGGGTGTCTTATCACCAGCCATCCTCGCAATATCAAACCGCCACGATCCGTTTGAGGTGCGGACGACGCTCCAGGGATAGCCCGCCGATTCGGTGGTGTGCAAAAGGATTGCGCCAATCGCTCCGCGGCGTGCGGCTTCTTCATACTTGTAAGTCCAGCGGCCGTAATAAGTCAGCCGTCGGCCACCAAAGAGATCCGGCTCTTCTTTCGTGGCCGGAGGATCATTGACCAGCATCACGAGAATTTTCCCACGATAGTCTTCAGCCGAACCTTTGTAGTCGTTCCATTTCTGCTCCGGCGCATCGATGCCATAGCCGACAAAGACCAGATCAGCTTTAGCTTTGACGTGCTCAGTTTGCGCGCCGGTAAAGACTACAAAGTCATCCGCGAACTTGAATGTTTCGGCGCCGCGCGATCCGGAAACCTGCAATTCTGTTTTTGGATCAGCCTTAACGCCAAACAGCGACACACCCTGCCAATAGCTCCCTTTCGGGCCTGCTCCTTTGAGTCCCATGGCCTCGAACTGTTGGGCGCAATAGAGCGCCGCCAACTCGCCGCCCCGTGCTCCGGTGCCGCGGCCTTCCAGCCGGTCATCGGAAAGCATTTTGATGTGCGCCCGAAGAGCGTTTTCGCTGATCGGACTTGGCAGAGACGTGCGTGGCGCGACCCGCTGAGAGACGCAGGTAAGCGCCATCGCGATGACGACAAGTAAAGTTTTAGAAAGTTTCATGAGCTTCTGGTTAGTTAAGCAAAATTAATGTTCTGTCGAATTCCCTGCTCGCCCGCTCTATCGAGCAGCCGCATGAGAGCCACGCGTTCGCGAACGCGCGCGCCACGTCTTATTAAAACAATGATTCCGGCATGAGGAATTGTCCTTGCGGCCGCGAGAAAGTCGTCGCGATTACAGGTAATTAATACGTAATCGTGTTTCGCTGCATAGAGAAGAACTCCTCATCGGGCGTTTGGGGATCAATTAAGTCTCGCAGTCGAAACACCTGATGTCCCTGAGCCGACAGGCCGTAAGCCGTATCGTCAGGTACGTCGTGATCGAACAGGAGGCTTCACAGTACTTCGAGATCCATCTGACGGGCCACCAACAGGTCAATCTCTCCTCGATGATCTTCATAATATGCCAAACATTCGTACACCTGCGCGCGCGTCAGATTCGGAAAACTGTGCGTAACGATTGTGTCCACAGTCTCGCCGTTTTGCAGCAAGCCAATCACGTCATGAACACCAATCCTGGTGCCCGCGACAATAGGATTGCCGCTCCTTACGCTGGCCAATCGAGTAATGTAAGCGTATTCAGTGGCTACTGCGGCATCGCCATCATTGGCTTTGAGTTGACCCATGTGACCAATTCTAACACTGCTTGAGTTCTTAGCTTCCAGTTATCAGAGACATCGCCTCGGCGCGCGTTCGCGAATCTTTGCGGAATCCGCCCAGCACTGCTGAGGTAACCGTTATTGCGCCCGGCTTCTTCACACCGCGCAACGTCATGCAGGTGTGCTCAGCTTCGATAACGACCATCACGCCCAGCGGCTGCAACTGTTCGAAGAGCGTGTTGGCAATTTCTGACGTCAGACGCTCTTGCAATTGCAACCGGCGCGCGAACGTCTCAGTCAGCCGGGCCAGTTTCGAGAGCCCGAGAATCCTTCCATTCTTTGGAATGTAAGCCACATGACACTTGCCCACGAAAGGCGCCAGGTGATGTTCACACAAGGAAGCGATCGAGATGTCCTTAACTATCACCATTTCATCGTGTTTGTTGCCCGGCAGCGGCACTATAAGCTGCGCCGCGTCTTCACGCAGGCCCGCGGTCAATTCGGCGTACATTTCTGCGACACGCCGGGGCGTGTCGATCAGTCCTTCGCGATTTGGATCTTCGCCGATGCCTTCGAGGATCAAACGCACGCCGCTGGCGATCCGTTCGAGATCGACCGGAGGTACGGGCGCCGCCTTGGTCCGCTTACGTTTGATACTGCTAATCTTTGAGTTCATGTCTGGATCATCCGCTGACGCGAACGGTACTGGTTGATTGCCCACTATCCGTTAATCGTGCTCAGATACGCCCGTTGTGCGGCTTCCTGGACCTCGCGCAGTGGGACGTTTGCTGCTACCGCCGCGGCCCGGCACTGATCGAATTCAGGCATCACTTTTGCCGCGCCATTCGTATGGACCACTTTAACATCGATTCGGCCGAATTGCGTCTGCACGGCAATCGTTTCTCGTGCCAACGCGCGACGCTGCACTTCGTAGCTGCGCGCGCCAATTGTGGTGGTCTCGGCGAACAGCAGTTGCAGGAATTTTTCGCGTTCCTGCGGCCGGCATAGGATAGAAATCAGGCTGCCGGGCCGGTTCTTTTTCATCTGCGTCTGCGTCAGATAACAGTCCAGCGCGCCAAGTTCAAACGCGCGATCAATCACGTAACCGAAAAGCTGTGGCGACATATCATCGATGTTCGTCTCGATCATCAGCAAGGTTTCATCCGCCGGCGACGACGCTTCTTCTGCTCCGACCAGGACGCGCAGAGCGT
>JADMIO010972910.1_pt1 | contig 11220 bp, 10 predicted proteins | sample 8958161 | NCBI WGS metagenome assembly JADMIO01 (sample SAMN16585339, study PRJNA669376) | soil metagenome | isolation source: Crop rotation soil | place: USA: Cullars Rotation, Alabama | collected 2011 | reverse complement strand
CGACAACTTGTCCACGTGGAATTCTAAGCTTAGGATCCCAATGTGCTGGAAAGCTGCATGGCCGCCCCCGGAGCCACGGTCCGCCACAGCGTTCGCGTGCGGGGCACCGTCCAGGGTGTCGGCTTCCGCCCCGCCGTCTGCCGATTCGCGACCAAGCTGTCGCTGAGCGGCTTCGTGCGCAACGATCCGGAAGGCGTCGACATCGAGATCGAAGGCGGCGCCGCCGCGATCGCGCGCTTCGTCACCGAGCTGTCCAGCGTCGCGCCCGCCGTCGCGCGGATCGAGTCGGTCGAGACGCGGCCGCTCTCCCCGCTGGGCGAGCTCGAGTTCCGCATCGTGCCCAGCGCGTCGCGCGACGCCGACGGCGACCCGGCGACGCGCGCGTCGATCCCGGCCGATCTGGCGCCGTGCGCGCGCTGCCTCGCGGAGCTGCACGATCCGGACGACCGCCGCTACCACTATCCGTTCATCAACTGCACCGCCTGCGGCCCCCGGTTCACGATCGTGCGCGCGGTCCCCTACGACCGCGGCGCCACGACGATGGCGCCGTTCGCGCTCTGTGGCGCCTGCCGCCGCGAGTACGAGGATCCGACCGACCGGCGCTTTCACGCCGAGCCGAACGCCTGTCCCGCCTGCGGCCCCCAGCTGGCTTTCGTCTGCGCGGGCGCGCGGCCGGCGCTCGGCGAGGCGGCGCTGGCGCGCGCCGTCCGCCTGCTCGCCCGCGGTGGGATCGTGGCGATCAAGGCGGCGGGCGGCTTCGTCCTCGCCGCCGACGCCGGCAACGTCGCCGCGATCGGCCGCCTCCGCGCGCGCAAGCATCGCCCCGACAAGCCGTTCGCCGTCATGGCGCGGTCGCTCGCCGATCTCCAGCGCATCGTCTCCGTCGACGCCGCCGCCGAGCGCGCGCTCACCTCGGCGGCGCGCCCGATCGTGCTCGCGCGCGCGCGGCGCGGCGGACCGATCGCGGTCAACGTCGCCCCCTGGCTGGACGAGCTGGGCGTGTTCTTGCCCGCGACACCGCTGCAGCACCTGCTGTTCTGGGGCGGCCCCCGCTTCCTGGTGATGACCAGCGGCAACCTCTCGGAGGAGCCGATCGCCGCGGACAACGCCGAGGCGCAGCGCCGGCTCGCGTCCGTCGCCGACGCGTTCCTCCTGCACGATCGCGAGATTCACGCGCGGGCGGACGACTCGGTCGTGCGCGTGATCGCGGGGCGCGCGCGGATGGTGCGCCGCGCGCGCGGCTTCGTCCCCGACCCGCTGCCGCTGCCCTTGGCGGCGCCGGGACCCTGCGTGCTCGCCGTCGGCGGCGAGCTCAAGGCGACCGTCTGCCTGACCCGCGGCGCGGAGGCGATCCTGTCGCAGCACATCGGCGATCTCGACAACGCGGACAGCTACGCGTTCTTCGAGCAGACGGTGGCGCGCCTGCAGGCGCTGGCCGGGTGCAGGCCGGAGATCGTCGCGCACGATCTCCACGACGACTACCGGTCGACGCGCTGGGCCCGCTCGAGCGCGCTGCCGCGCATCGCGGTCCAGCACCATCACGCGCACGTCGCCTCCTGCATGGTCGAGCACGGCCGCACGAAGCCGGTGCTGGGCGTGGCCTTCGACGGCACCGGGCTGGGGCCGGACGGGACGCTGTGGGGCGGCGAGATCATGATCGCCGACCTCGCGAGGTTTCGGCGCGTCGCGCACCTGCGGCCGCTCGCGCTGGTGGGTGGCGAAGCGGCGATCCGCTCGCCTTGGCGTCTGGGCGCCGCCGCGCTGCTCGACGCGGGCGAGCCGCTCGATCTGTTCGGCCACATCGCCCCGGAGCGGCGGCGGGCCCTCGAGCAGCTGTGGGCGCGGCCCCACCTGTCGCCGCGCGCGAGCGGCGCCGGGCGCTGGTTCGACGCGGTCGCGGCGCTGTGCGGGATGCGGACCGACGTGAGCTACGACGGGCAGGCGGCGATCGAGCTCGAAGCGATCGCGGCGGCCGGCCCGCACCAGCCCTACGAGCTCGGCCTCGACTGCCCAGGGCCAGCGCGCGGGCCGGGGCAAGGCGATGACGAGGCGCCCCTGGTCATCGATCTGCGGCCGATGGTCCGGGCGATCGCCGCCGACCTGCGCCGGAACGCGGGCGCGCCCGTGGTCGCGGCGCGGTTTCACCACACGCTCGCGCGCGCCGTCGCCATCGCCTGCGCCGAGGCGCGCGGGCGGGGCGCGCCCGAGACGGTCGTGCTGACGGGCGGCTGCTTCCAGAACCGCCGCCTCACCGAGCTGGCGGCGGCCGAGCTCGCCGCGCTCGGCTTCGAGGTGCTGCTCCACGAGCGCGTCCCCTGCAACGACGGCGGGCTCGCCCTCGGCCAGGCGGCGATCGCCGCGTTCCGGCTCGCGAACGGTCCGATGGAGGTGTTGCCATGTGCCTAGGCATCCCGGGCGAGGTGATCTCGCTCAGCGAGCGCGACGGCCTGCCGTACGCGAGCGTGCGGTTCGGCGGCGTCACCCGCGACGTCTGCCTCGCCTGCCAGCCCGAGGTGGTCCCGGGCGACTTCGTGCTCGTGCACGTCGGCCTCGCCATCGCGAAGATCGATCGCGCGCGCGCCGATGCCGCCTGGCAAGTGCTGGAGGCGATCGGCCAGACCGCCGAGGTCGCGCCGGGGGACGGGGAGCCGCCGTCGTGAAGTACCTGGAGGAGTACCGGGATCCCGACGTCGCGGCGGGCCTGCTCCGCGAGATCGAACGCGCCGTCACGCGGCCGTGGGTGCTGATGGAGGTGTGCGGCGGGCAGACGCATTCGATCGTCCGCTACGGCGTCGATCGCATGCTGCCGCCCCAGATCGAGCTGGTGCACGGCCCCGGCTGCCCGGTCTGCGTGACGCCGCTCGAGACCGTCGACCGCGCGCACGCGATCGCAGCGCGCCCCGACGTCATCTTCACGTCGTTCGGCGACATGCTGCGCGTCCCCGGATCGCGCGGCGACCTGCTGTCGCTGCGCGGCCGCGGCGCCGACGTCCGGGTCGTCTACGCGCCGCTCGACGCGGTCACGCTCGCCCGCCAGAACCCCGACAAGCGCGTCGTGTTCCTCGGCATCGGCTTCGAGACCACCGCGCCCGCCAACGCGATGGCGCTGGTGCAGGCGCGCCGGCTCGGGGTCCGCAACTTCTCGATGCTGGTGTCGCACGTGCTGGTGCCGCCGTCGATCGCCGCGATCTTGCAGACGCGCGGCAACCGCGTGCAGGGGTTCCTCGGCCCCGGGCACGTCTGCGCGGTCGTCGGGTATCGCGAGTACGAGGCGCTCGCGGCGCGCTACCGCGTCCCGATCGTGATCACCGGCTTCGAGCCGGTCGATCTGCTGGAAGGGATCCTGATGGCGGTCCGCCAGCTGGAGGCGGGCCGGGCCGAGGTCGAGAACCAGTACGCGCGCACGGTCACGCGCGACGGCAACGAGATCGCGCGGCTGGCGATCGCTGACGTGTTCGAGGTGACCGACCGCAAGTGGCGCGGCATCGGCGCGATCCCCAAGTCCGGCTACAAGATCCGCTGGGAGTACCGCGACCACGACGCCGATCGGCTGTTCGAGGTGGAGGACATCGACACGGCGGAGCCGGCGGCCTGCATCAGCGGCCTGGTGCTGCGGGGGCTCAAGAAGCCGTCGGACTGCCCCGCCTTCGGGACGACCTGCACGCCGCGCACGCCGCTCGGCGCGACCATGGTGTCGGCGGAGGGGGCCTGCGCCGCCTACTACCAGTACGGGCGCTCGGTCCCGACCGAGGCGGCGGAATGACCACGACGGCCGACGCCGTGGAGAGCATCCTGCGCAAGGCGAAGGAGAGCGCGGCGCTGAAGGTCGCGTTCGTGGAGGCGCAGGCCGCGCAGATCGACGCCTGCGTGCGCGCGCTGGCGGAGCGCTTCGCGGTCGGCGGGCGGCTGCTGGTGATGGGCAACGGCGGCTCGGCCTGCGACGCGCAGCACGTGGCGGTGGAGTTCCAGCACCCGATCGTCGAGAAGCGGCGCGCGCTGCCCGCCCTGGCGCTGGCGGCCGACACGGCGCTGCTGACCGCGGTCGGCAACGACGCGGACTTCTCGCAGGTGTTTGCCCGCCAGATCGATCTGATGGCCCGTCCGGAGGACGCCGCGCTCGGCCTCTCGACGTCGGGTGCGTCGGCGAACGTGAACCGCGCCCTGCGCCGCGCCCGCGACCGCGGCCTCCTGACGATCGGGTTCGCGGGGCGCGACGGCGGGGCGATGGCCGACCTCTGCCAGTTCTGCTTCGTGGTCCCGAGCTGGTCGATCCACCGGATCCAGGAGACGCACACCTTGCTGCTGCACCTGCTCTGGGATCAGGTCCACGTCGCCCTCGGAGAGGCCGATGTCCTCTGACCCGCGCGAGACCGGGGCCCCTCTCCCTAACCCTCTCCCCGCTTCGCGGGGCGAGGGGACCGGAGCCGCTCTCCCGGGTTTGTGGGGCGAGGGGAGCGGATTCGCCTGCCCGGCGCCGAAGGCCGAGACCGAGCGCGTGCTGCTCGCGCACGGCAGCGGCGGCGTGCTGACGTCGCAGCTGATCGAGCAGATGGTGTTGCCCGCGTTCGGCAACCCCGCGTTGAACGCGCTCGACGATCAGGCGGTGCTGGCGCTGTCGGCGTCGGCGGGCGGCGCGCGCATCGCTTTCACGACCGACTCGTACGTCGTGACGCCGCTGTTCTTCCCGGGCGGCGACATCGGCGAGCTCGCCGTGAACGGGACGATCAACGATCTGGCGGTCGGCGGCGCCCGCCCCCTCGCGCTGTCGCTGGCGTTCATCCTGGAAGAGGGGCTCGCCATCGAGGAGCTGCGGCGCGTGATCGCGTCGATTCGCACCGCCGCCGCCCGCGCCGGCGTCCCGATCGTCACGGGCGACACCAAGGTGGTCGGGCGCGGCAACGGCGACAAGATCTTCATCAACACCTCGGGCATCGGCCTCGTGCCGCCCGGCGTCGACCTGTCGTCGCTGCGGGTGCGCCCGGGCGACGCGATCCTGCTGTCCGGCACCGTCGGCGATCACGGCGCGACGATCATGGCGGCGCGCGAAGGGCTGGAGCTCGGCGGCGAGCTGCGCAGCGACACCGCCGCCCTGCACGAGCTGGCGGGCGCGGTGATCGACGCGTGCCCCGCCGTCCACGCCATGCGGGATCCCACCCGGGGCGGCCTGGCGGCGGTGCTGGTGGAGATCGCGTCGCGGCGCAAGCTCGGCATCGAGGTCGATGAGCGCGCCATCCCGGTCAGCGACACCGTGCGCGGCGCCTGCGAGCTCTACGGGCTCGACCCGTTGTTGCTCGCCAACGAGGGCAAGCTGGTCGCGTTCGTGCCGGCGGCGGCCGCCGCTGCCGTGCTGGCCCGGATGCGCGCGCACCCGCTCGGGCGCGAGGCGGTCGCGATCGGGACCGTCACCGACGACGGCTCGGGGCGGGTGTCGCTGCGGACGCCGCTCGGAAGCAGGAGGATTCTCGATCTTCCCTACGCGGAACCTCTCCCCAGGATTTGCTGATCACGGCGCGAGGCGGAGCCCGAGGCCCAGGCAAGGAGGGAGCGGTCATGGCGAACGAAGCAGAAGGGGTGAAGGAGCTGCACATCCTCTGGATCTCCGAAGGGATGAGCTGCGACGGCGACACGGTGTCGATCACGGCCGCCACCCAGCCGAGCATCGAGGACGTCGTGCTCGGCGTGATCCCCGGGATCCCGAAGGTGCACCTGCACAACAAGGTGCTCGCCTACGAGACCGGCGAGGACTTCCTGGCCGCCTTCCGCCAGGCCGCCCGGGGCGAGCTGGAGCCGTTCGTCCTCGTGATCGAAGGCTCGATCCCGAACGAGAAGATCAACGGCGAGGGGTTCTGGAGCGGCTTCGGCAACGACCTCGAGACCGGCCAGCCCAAGACGCTCGACCGCTGGATCGACGAGCTGGCGCCGCGGGCGCTCGCCGTCATGGCGTGCGGCACCTGCGCGACCTACGGCGGCATCCACGCGATGGCCGGCAACCCGACCGGCGCGATGGGGCTCGCCGACTACCTGGGCCGTGACTTCCGCTCCAAAGCGGGGCTGCCGATCATCAACGTCCCGGGCTGCCCGGTGCAGCCGGACAACTTCATGGAGGCGTTGCTCTGGTTGCTGCAGCAGGCGGCCGGCAACGCGCCGATGATCCCGCTCGACGATCAGCTCCGTCCCACCTGGCTGTTCGGCAAGACCGTGCACGAAGGGTGCAGCCGGGCCGGCTATTACGAGCAGGCCGACTTCGGTCACGACTACAACTCGCCCAAGTGCATCGTTCGCGTCGGCTGCTGGGGGCCGGTCGTCAACTGCAACGTCCCCAAGCGCGGCTGGATGGCCGGCATCGGCGGCTGCCCGAACGTCGGCGGCATCTGCATCGCCTGCACGATGCCCGGCTTCCCGGACCGGTTCATGCCGTTCATGGACGAGCCCCCGGGCGCGTCGGTGTCGTCGGCGATGATCAAGCCGTACGGAATGTTCATCCGCAAGCTGCGCGCGATCACCAACACGACCGCGAACAAAGAGCCGGAGTGGCACCAGAAGGGCCCGGCGCTGACCAGCGGCTACGACCCCCATTGGCGCGCTTGACCACCACGAGGAGATCGCCATGAGCACCGTATCCGAGCAGGAGATTCAGGCCGCCGATGCGAGCAAGTCCACCAAGCTCGTCGAGATGGCGTGGGACCCGATCACGCGCATCATCGGCAACCTCGGCATCTACACGAAGATCGACTTCGCCGAGCGGAAGGTCGTCGAGTGCAAGAGCACGTCGTCGATGTTCCGCGGCTACAGCGTGTTCATGCGCGGCAAGGATCCGCGCGACGCCCACTTCATCACCAGCCGCATCTGCGGCATCTGCGGCGACAACCACGCGACCTGTTCGGTCTACGCCCAGAACATGGCCTACGGGATCAAGACGCCGATCCTGGGCGAGATGATCTTCAACCTGGGCGAGGCGGCCGAGTACATGTTCGACCACGCGATCTTCCAGGACAACCTGGTGTTCGTCGACTTCTGCGAGCGCATGGTCGCGGAGACGAACCCCGGGCTGCTCGCGCGCGCCGAGAAGACCGCGGCGCCGCACGCCGACATCCACGGCTATCGCACCATCGCGGACATCATGCGGGCGCTCAATCCGTTCTCGGGCGCGATCTACCGCGAGGCGTTGCAGATGAGCCGCCTGACGCGCGAGATGTTCTGCCTGATGGAAGGGCGCCACGTGCACCCGTCGACGCTCTACCCGGGCGGCGTCGGGACGGTGCCGACGCCGCAGCTGTTCACGGACTACCTGGTCCGGTTGATGCGGTTCATCGACTTCGCGAAGAAGCTGGTGCCGCTCAACGACGACATCTTCGACTTCTTCTACGAGGCGCTGCCCGGCTACGAGAAGGTCGGCAACCGGCGCATCCTGCTCGGCTGCTGGGGCGCGTTCCAGAACCCCGACGTGGTCGACTACAGCTACGAGCGGATGACCGACTGGGGTCGGGCCATGTACGTCACGCCCGGCGTCGTCGTCGACGGCGAGCTGGTCACGACGGATCTGATGGAGATCAACCTCGGGATCCGGATCCTGCTCGGCAACTCGTACTACGAGGACTGGCAGAACGAGGAGACGTTCGTCTCGCACGATCCGCTCGGGAACGAGGTCGACAAGCGCCACCCGTGGAACCAGACCACGATCCCGAAGCCGCAGAAGCGCAACCTGCCCGAGGGGCCCTACAGCTGGGTGATGAGCCCGCGCTGGTTCAACAAGCGCACGGGGGACTTCCTGCCGCTCGACACCGGAGGCGGCCCGCTCGCGCGTCTGTGGTCGACGGCGCTGGCCGGCCTGGTCGACACGCCCTACGTGAAGTCGACGGGCAAGAGCGTGACGATCACGCTGCCCAAGACCGCCAGCTCGGGCGAGATGCAGCTGGAGTGGAAGGTCCCGAAGTGGGCGAACACGATCGAGCGCGACCGGGCCCGCGCCTACTTCATCGCCTACGCGGCCGGCATGGCGATGAAGTTCGTCGAGGACGCGCTCAGGCGGCTGCGCGGCGGGGACGTGCGCGTGTTCCAGGACTTCGACGTCCCCAAGGAGGCGATCGGGTGCGGGTTCCACGAGGCGGTGCGCGGCGTGCTGTCGCACCACCTGGTGATCCGCGACGGCAAGATCGCGAACTATCATCCCTATCCGCCCACGCCCTGGAACGCGAGCCCGCGCGATCACATGGGCCAGCCCGGCCCCTACGAGGATGCCGTGCAGGGGCTGCCGATCTTCGAGGAGAACGGCCAGGAGGGGTTCAAAGGGATCGACATCATGCGCACCGTGCGCAGCTTCGATCCCTGCCTGCCGTGCGGCGTCCACATGTACATGGGCGACGGCCGGGTGATCGAGCGGCAGCATTCCCCGATGCTCGGGTTCCCTCGTTGAAGGAGGCGCACATGTTCGGATTCAAACGCAACGGCAAGAGCAACGGAAAGAACGAGCGGCTGGTTGCCAACGTTCGGGTGGGCAAGGCGAAAACGAAGCCCACCGCGCCGGCCCACACCGCAGGGGTGAAACGCGGCAACGCGCGCGGCAACTCCGAGAAGGAAGCGGGCATCAAGACCGCGCCCGATCGTCTGAGCGCGCGCGCGACCGCGCGGCGGTCGACCAGCATCAATCCCGAGGCGCGCAACCCGATCGATCCGCGGATGCCGAACCTGCCCCCTTCGTGACGGGGCGATGATCGGTGACACGATCGTCGGGATCGCGTTGGGCCTCGGGTTCGGCGCGCGCCACGCCCTCGAGCCCGATCACCTGGCGGCCGTGTCCGCGCTGGCGGCGGATCGCCCGGGCGCGCGGCGCGGCCTCGTGGTCGGCGCGCTCTGGGGCGTGGGCCATTCGCTGTCGTTGCTCGCCTGCGGCGCGGCCGTGGCGATTGCGGCGACCCGGATCCCGGCGCGGCTCGCCGATCTGTTCGAGGTCGCCGTCGCGTCGATGCTGATCGTGCTCGGTGGGCGCGCCTTCCTGCGCGCGCAGCCGGCGCGCCACGTTCACGTTGACGCCGACGCGCACGCGCACGCGGCGCCCCGCCTGCCCGCGATGCGCCCGATGATCGTCGGCGCGATCCACGGGCTGGCGGGCAGCGGGGCGCTGGTCGCGCTCGCGACGGCGGCGCTCCCGACGGTGTCCGCGCGGCTGGCGTTCATCGGCCTGTTCGGCCTCGGATCGATCGCAGCGATGAGCGCGATCTCCGCGCTCGCGGGCTGGCCGCTCGCGCGTGTCGCTCGCCGGCCCGCCGCCGCCCGAGCCCTGCTCACCGTCGCGGGCGCGGCGTCGGGCGCAATTGGTGTCAGTTGGGCGTGGATTTCGTTAAAGCGGCTGCTGTTCTAAATCCTTGTGTCACGTGGCTGACGCAATCACGGGATTTAGTACACAGATCCATTCAATTGAGGTGACAGCGGCGGAATAAAATGGAACGAGCAAATCCGAGGTCTCCCCTAGGGCAAAAGCGTACATAAATGGCAATGATCGCTTTCCCCCATGGACAACGCGGACGATCGCTTCGATCCGGCGAAGGCCAGCGTGCTGCTTTTCGCGCAGGATCAACCTAAGGGAAAACCGTACATCGCAGCCTTCGCCAAGGCGACGGTGCCGGTCGAGTTGGTGACGACGACGTCGGCGCTGCGCTCGCGGCTGGCACGCGCCGACCTGCCCCGACCAGCGCTGGTCCTGGTGCTGCCGTCGCGGGAGACGTCGATGCGGCCCAGCGAGCTCGCCAGCGTGGCGCTGCGGCTGACGACGGAGCCGAGCGGCGACGTCGGCCCGCAGAAGACGAACACGTCGGCGCTCGTGGACGCGCTCAACGACTACAGCTCGATGCGGTCGCTGAGCCGCCGCCAGCGGCAGGTGCTGGAACAGTACCTGGTCGGCAACAACGACAAGGAGATCGCGAGCTCGTTCAACTGCTCGGCGACGACCGTCTACGAGCACTGGCGCCGCATGGCGAAGAAGGCCAACGGCGCGCACAAGTCGGACGCGATCAACGACTTCCACCGCTTCCTGGCGACCCGGTCCGAGACCGTCAGCCCAGACTTGCCGAGCTCGCTGGCGGCTCCTGGTCGCTCCATTCCGCCGTCTGAGCTGTAGCCGGGGCGGCGGGCGCCCTGCGTCCGAAGCCGCGCCCCGCGGCGAGCTGCCGGGTTCGCCAGATCGTGTAGAGCACGGGGATGACCTCCAGGGTCAGGAAGGCGCTGGTCAGGAGGCCGCCCACCATCGGCGCCGCGACGCGCTTCATGATCTCGGAGCCGGCGCCCTGCGCCCACAGCAGCGGCATCAGCGCGGCGGCCATCGTCACGATGGTCATCAGCTTGGGGCGCAGCCGCTGCACGGTGCCCTCGGCGTGCGCCGCCACGATGTCCTCGCGGTTGCGGAGCTTGCCTTCACGCACGCGCCGGAAGAACGCGTCGTCGATGTAGACGACCATCACCACGCCGGTCTGCATTGCCAGGCCGACCACCGACAAGAGGCCCACCCAGACCGGCGCGGACAGGCGGTAGTCGAGGAGGTAGAGCGTCCAGAAGCTGCCCACGAGCGCGAACGGCACCGACACCAGCACGATCAGCGACTCGGTCAGACTGCGGAATTGGAAGAACAGCAGCCCGAGCATCAGCAGCGCCACCAGCGGCACGATGAGCTGCAGGCGGCGCTGGCCCGCGGTGAGCAGCTTGTACTGCCCGGTCCACTCGAGGCGCTCGCCGGCCGCCGCCTGCAACATCGGGCCGACCGCGGCCTCGACGTCGTGCCGGGCGCGCTCGACGTAGCCTTCGATGTCGGTGCCGTCCTGGAGGTCGACGTAGACGTAACCGGATAGCTGGCCGCCCTCGGCGCGCATCATCGCGGGCACCGTCGCCCAGGTCACGCGCCCGAGCAGCGCCAGCGGCACGGGCTGGCCATCGACGTTGCGCCCGGCCCGGACCGTCGCGTCGCGGACCAGGTCCTGCGGCTGCTTCACGAGCCAGGGCGCGGAGAGCGACAACCGCACGTGCATCGGGCGCGGCGCCGTGGCGGCGGCGTCGGCGGGTAGCGCAAGTTCGCCCATGTCGCCGTCCGCCAGCACGAGGTCGGCGACCGCGCGCGCCGTGGCCGGGTCGACGTCGTGGCGCGCGAGCGCGTCTCGATCCAGCTCGAATTTCGCCCGCGTCTCGCCCCCCAGGCCCTCGTACACGGCGCTGCGCGTGCCGGGCACGCGCGCC
>JADMIO010306793.1_pt1 | contig 11221 bp, 9 predicted proteins | sample 8958161 | NCBI WGS metagenome assembly JADMIO01 (sample SAMN16585339, study PRJNA669376) | soil metagenome | isolation source: Crop rotation soil | place: USA: Cullars Rotation, Alabama | collected 2011 | reverse complement strand
GCCAGTGCCCGTTCGAGCTCGCAGCGCGGGTGGGAGCCCGGCCGGATCAGCGCGACGGGCCAGGCCTCGCTCGTCGGCAGCGCCCCGGCTGCGAGCGCCGGCACGACCCCTGCCCGCAGGAGCGAGGACTTGCCCGCGCCCGAAGCTCCGATGATTCCGACCAGCGGAGCGCCCGCAAGCCGCGCCACGAGCTGCGCCACGAGACGCTCGCGACCGAAGAAGAAGCCTGCGTCGTCGCGATCGAAGTAGGCGAGCCCCTTGAACGGGCACACGACCAGCCCGGACTCGGTCGCCGCGATCGGCTGCTCGAGCTCCTCGTCGTGGACGAGGATTCTGCGCTCGAGATCCTGGAGCGCCCGGCTCGGCTCCAGACCGAGCTGGTCGTGCAGCGTGCGCCGCGTCGCGCGGTAGACGGAGAGCGCATCCGCCTGCCTGCCCACCCGGTAGAGGGCGATCATCAGCTGGCCGCGGATGCGCTCGTTCAAGGGCTCGGCTCGCGCCAGCGCTTCGAGCTCCGGGATCACCTCCGCGGCGCGGCCGAGGCTGAGGTCGGCCTCGATGCGGTCGATGACCGCGCGGACCTTGAGCTCCTCCAAGCGTCGCGACTCGGGAGCCGCGAACTCCCTCGGCTCGACGTCCGCGAGCGGTGGGCCGCGCCAGAGCTCGAGCGCGTGCCGGAGGATCCCGGCCGCTCCCGCCGCATCCCCCTGCTCCAGAGCGCGCCGCCCGTCCTCGACGAGCTGCTCGAACCGCGTCGCATCGACGTGGTCGGGCTCGGTCCGCAGCTCGTACCCGCGCGACCTCGTGACGACGACGTCGTCGGCGAGCGACCGCCGCAGTCGGGAGACGACCGCCTGCAGGGCGTTCGGCGACACCGGTTCGCTGCCGAACAGCTCGTCGAGCAGCTGCTCGGCCGGCACCACCTCGTTCGCTCGCAACGCCAGCGCCGCGACCAACGCGCGCTGGCGACCGCCGAGTCGCATCACCGTCCCGTCGCGCACCACCTCGAGCGGCCCGAGAATCCTGAACTCGAACGCCGACACCGCCCCCTTATACGCCTCCTGACGAGGCGTGTCAGCTACGCGTCAGCGAGGTGTCAGGACTCCGCCGCACCCTGCAGCCGAACGTGTTCCGACGATCCCTGAAAGGAGATGACGTGTTGGCTCGAATCATCCTCTTCGCCGCGGCTGCCTTCCTGCTCGCGACCTCGGGAACGACGGCCAGCGCCAGGCAGATGCACGAGAGCGGACGGCTTGCGCTCGCCATCCGCGACGCGACCGGCAACGCAGACATCTACACGATGCGGCCGGACGGGAACGACCTCGTTCGGCTGACGACCGCGCCGTCGTTCGACCTGTGCGCGAGCTGGTCACGCGACACACGCCAGATCGCCTTCTGCAGCGACCGCAGCGGCTCGTTCCAGATCTGGGCCATGAACGCCGACGGCTCCAACCAGCACCAGATCACCCAGCTCGGCGGACAGGCGACCTTCCCCGACTTCTCGCCCAACGCGCGCAAGCTCGTCTTCGGAGGCTCGAAGACGCCGGACGGAAACTCCAACATCTACCTCGTCAACGCCGACGGCACGGGCCTGACCGCCCTCACCTCCGAGGGCAACAACCTCTATCCCGTCTACTCCCCCAACGGCCGCAAGATCGCGTTCGTCAGCGACCGCACCGGCGTGCAGCAGCTCTGGCTGATGAACGCCGACGGCTCCCAGCAGACACAGCTCTCGCAGAGCGGCGTCAACGAGGACCAGCTTCCCGACTGGAGCCCCGACGGCACGAAGATCGCGTTCCACCAGGGCGAGTTCGGATCGGGCCGCATCTTCGTCATGAACGCCGACGGCACTCACGCGCACCCGGTGAGCTCGGGCGCCGGCGACGACTTCGGAGCCGCCTGGTCCCCCGACGGCAACCAGATCGCCTTCGTCCGCAACCGCGGCAACGGCGACAGACGCGTCTGGATCGTCAACAAAGACGGATCGGGCGAACACCCCGCCCAGCAGATTCCGCTCACCGAGTACGTCCCAGGCTGGAGCCGCGCCGCCAACCGCGACTGAACAAGACAGGGAGGCGGCGCGCGACTCGCGCCGCCTCCCCGCCCCCATGCCCTGGCTACCCACCGACGCCCTCGACGAGATCGCAACCGAGGTACGCCGTGCACGCGCAGCAATCACAGTCGACACGGAACGGCTTACAGCGCTCGAGGAGCTCCTCGACATCGCACTCGAGCTACGGACGACGCTCAGGCGGCGGCCGAGCATCGCCGACCTCGCAACCGCAGCGCGACACGACGCCCTTCTCGAGATCCGGCTCCGCTACCTGCGGCCCGGCTGACGCCTCCGGCCGTCTCCTTCGACGGTCGCTGCTCGCGCTCGCCTTCCTGCTTGCCGTCACGCCGGCCTCGGCACCGCCGCGCGCGCCGGCTGGACGACCCGGGCATACACGACACGACCGGCGAGGAAAGCGCTCCCGCCGACATCGCGCGCATCACCCTCTCGAGCGGCGAGACGCTGGTGAGCTTCTCGATCCAGATCGTCAACCGGCCCGAGTACCCACGGGACCTAGCCGTTCAGATCCTGCTGGACGCCGACCAGAATCCCGGCACGCTGTCGGGACTCCGTTCTCGTTCGGGCGGCGGGCAATCTCCGCCAGCCCGAGCCCGCGTGCGTAGGTCGAGGCGGATGCGCTCGACCGCGCGGCGGGTGGCGGGCTCGACCGTGTCGCAAATAGCCGCGCTGGTCGCGTTTGGCACGCAGGTCGCAGCCGGCGTCTTCAACAGCGGCCTGCTGACCTCCTGTCCGTTGCATGCGTCTGCGGTCGGCGCGGGCTCTCCCGAGCAGATCGAGCGCAACTTCGCGCTCTGCCGGCCGGCGATCGGGACGAACCTTTCGAGCGAGCTGAAGTCGGAGCAGCTGCTCCGCGAGGACGCGCCGACTCCCGCCTGACGAGCTCGACCGTCGCCGGCGTGAGTGTCACCGTCCCCGTATGGAGTCGCGCAGTCGAAGCGGCATCGGTAGCCGGATGACGGTTCCGCGGCTCGCCGCGGCGCTCGCCGGCCCGTCGAGGAGTAACTCGATCGACTTCTGACCGAGCTCGTAGTGAGGGATCGCGATCGTGGTGAGCTTCGGCCGAAGCCAGGAGGCGATCGGATCGTCGTCGAACGAGACGACCGAGACGTCGGCCGGGACCGCCAGGCCCGCCTCGGCGAGCGCGTTGTACGCGCCGAAGGCGAGACGGTCGTTGAAGCAGATGATGGCTTCCGGCTTCGCCCCCTTCGCGAGCAGCTTGCGAACAGCCGCGTAGCCCAGCTCGGGCTGCCAGTCGACACAACCGACCGCGCCGGCGGGTTGCAGCCCCGCGCCGTGGAGCGCCGACTTGATGCCTTCGAAGCGCTCGACTGCAGCGACACTTCCGGCCGGTCTGGGTCCCTGGTTCGGCCGCGGCCCGACGCCGATCAGATGGATGCCGGTGGAGTGGCCGGCCCTGATCAGAGTCTCGGCTGCCGTTCGGCCCGCCGCGAGCTCGTCGGGAATGACGGAGATCACGGGCGCCGGTCGCGCGGGCACCGCGTTGAGCAGGACGGCAGCTCGAGACTGCAGCAGCTTCGGAACCGCGAGCCGGCGCGTGTACATCGATGCCAGAACGATGCCGTCGACCTGACGGTCGACCATCGCCTCGAGCAGTTCCTGCTCGAGGAGTGGGTCGCCTTCGGTCTCGGCGATCAGGAGGAGGTGGCCGCGGTCGCGCGCGGCTTCAAGTGCGCCCTTGATGAGGTTGCCGGCAAAGGGCGTGGTCGCGACCGTGTCAGAGATGAAGCCCAGGGTGTGGGTCGTCCCGGTCCGAAGGCTCCGCGAGACGATGTTCGGTCTGTAGCCGAGATCGCGCGCTGCTCGCAGCACCCGGTCTTCGACCTCGATCGAGATCCGCATCTCCTCGCGGCGTCCGGTGAGGACGAATGACGCCGCCGTCGGGGAGACTCCCGCACGGCCGGCGACGTCGGCGAGCGTGACCCGCTTCGCCGTCTGCGCAGGTTGGCGTGATCCTGTTGACATGGCGCGTCGGATGAGGTTATCTAGCGGCCGCTGATTCGATTTAGCACGTTTTCACCCGCAGTGGTTGGCCTCTACGGCGTCGGCAGCGTACGCAGGTTGACGCCACGGTTCGTGGCGGCTGCGCTCCTGCTCTGTTCCTGTACTCGAAGGGAGGAGTGATGCTGGAACCGTCTGTTGCGCGGGACGAGCCGGCGAGGTGGCGCCGAGGTGTCTTCCGGATGGTTTTCGGGCTCGGGGCGGCCGTTCTGCTCGTGAGCATTGCGGTCATCGCCGCGACCGTGGTCCCGGCGTCAGCGTCCAGGACGGCCGCGACACCGACGCTGGCGAAGGCGTGCGGGACGAAGCCGGTGACGATGAACGCATATATCGAGACCGGATTCCAGGTGCCGATCAGCCTGATGAACGAGTTCCACCGGCAGTTCCCGAGCGTTAGCTGGAAGATCCGGCAGGACGCGTTCGCCGTGATCACGCAGAACGCCCCGCTCGTGCTGTCGGGGCCGAATCCGCCCGACATCATGCGGCTGCCGCAGGTGAGCGGCCTCGTCAAGGACCATCTCCTCAAGAACCTCGATGGCTACTTCAACGCCTACCACTGGAGCACGTTCCCAGCATCGCAGCTTTCGCAGGTGCGGATGCCGCCATCCGGCCGTCCACGCGGCTCCGGCTCGTTGTGGGCCTTCGGCCTGAACTACAGCCTGACCGGCGTCTTCTACAACAAGACGCTCGCCGCGAAGATCGGTATGACGAAGCCCCCGACGACGCTGGCGCAGCTCGATGCGTTGCTGGCGAAGGCTAAGGCGAACGGCATCACGCCGATCGTGCAGTTCAACGGAGGGGCGACGGGCGGGCTCTTGTTCCCGCTCCAGCAACTGATGTCGATCTACGGGCCGACGACTCCGATCAACAACTGGATCTTCCAGAAGCCCGGTGCAAACATCGACACAGCCTCGAACGTCGCAGCTGCCCAGCATCTGCAGCAGTGGATCAAGGCGGGGTACTTCAACAGCGACGCAAACGCCACCGACTACCCGACGATGATGAGCAAGTTCGAGCATGGCGAGGGGGTGTTCATGTTCGACGGTGACTGGGAGTCGGGCAACCTCGACAAACTGATGCCGGGCCAGATCGGCTTCTTCCTGATGCCGACGCTCAAGGCGGGCGGGAGGCGGACTGCGATGTCGGCGCCGCTGACGTACGGCATCGCAAGGACGGCGAAGCACGCCGACTGTGCCGCCTTCTTCTTCAACTGGATCGCGACCAACGCCAGGGCGCGGAAGATCGACGTTGCCGTCGGTGGCTCGAACCCGGGCGGGCCGGCCCACCTTCCCGTCCCGGTGCCGAAGAAGGGGACCGTGACCGCCGAGACACTCGCGGCAGGCAAGGTCGTGGCGAGCGCGAACGGTGCGATGGACTTCATCGCAAACGCGACCCAGGCGATCTACGCTCAGTCGTGGACGCCTGAGGTGCAGAAGCTGTTCGCAGGTCAGGAGGACGCCGCCGGCGTGCTTTCGAAGGTCCAGTCGGATTACGAGCAGCAGGTGAAGAGCGGGGGCTAGTGCGGGACCGGTCTCTGCACGTCGCCGGAACAACAGACGCAACTCCTCGCAGCTACCCCGCCGAGCGACAGGCGCCAGCGTCGCGGACTCTCATCGCGCGGGTCCGCGACGCCCGCCTGCAGGGCTGGCTGTTCGTCGTGCCGGCGCTCGCGGCGTACACCCTCTTCGTGCTCTGGCCGCTCGTGCAGACGTTCAAGTACTCGCTCTACCGATGGGACGGCGTGCTTCCGGCGCGCTGGGTCGGCTTCGCAAACTTCAGGACCGTCTTCACCGATCACGAGCTGCTCGGGGTGCTCGGACACGCGTTCGAGCTGATCATCTTCTTCAGCGGGATCCCCGTGCTGCTCGGGCTCGCGGTGGCGACGGTCATGCACCGCGTCGCCTCGCGTCGTGTCGGCAGCGCGGCACGCGCCGTGCTCTTCTTGCCCCAGGTCGTGCCGCTCGTCGCCGCCGGGATCGCCTGGAGCTGGGTCCTGTCATCCAGCGGCGTCGTCAATCAAGGACTCAAAGCTGTCGGCCTCGGCGGGGTCACCAGGGCATGGCTCGGAGATTTCGGCACGGCGCTGCCCGCGGTCGGCGTGATCGGCGCCTGGGTGCTTCTCGGGCTGTGCACGGTCTTGCTCCTCGCGGGCATGTCGAAGATCGATCCGACGCTTTACGAGGCCGCGCAGCTCGACGGCGCCGGACCGGTCCGGGAGTTCGTCTCGATCACCCTCCCGAGCCTGCGGCAGGAGATCGGCGTTTGCGTCACGGTGACGGTCATCGCCGCGCTGTCGGCGTTCGACATCGTCTACATCTCGACCCGCGGCGGGCCGGGAACGCAGACGATGGTGCCTGGGCTCGAGATCTACCAGCTGGCGTTCTTCAATCGGGAGGTCGGGCTCGCGTCAGCGCTTGCCGTGGTGCTGATGGTGCTCGTGCTCGTCTGCATCCTGCCGATCCAGTGGTTCACCCGGAGAGGGACCGACGCGTGATCGTGGCGCGCCGCAACGCCTGGTCAGGTGGAGGGCTTCTCATCGTCTTGATGGCGGTCACGCTGTTGCCCTTCGCAAGCCTGTTCACGACTGCGCTTCACCAGTCCGGCACGTATCCGAATGGGCTCGAGTGGCCGTCGAACCCGCGCTGGCACAACTTCATCGCGGCGTTCCACACCGCGAACATGGGCGCGATCTTCACGTCCAGCGTGTTGATCGTGATCGCGGTCGTGCCGCTCTCGATGCTGATCGCGACGATGGCCGGGTTCGGGCTCGGCCATCTGCGCATGCGCGGCAGCCAGCTCATCTTCGTTCTCTTCTTGCTCGGGCTGACGCTCCCGTTCGAGGGCGTCATCGTGCCCATCTACTACGAGATCCGCGGGATGGGCCTGCTGAACACCCGCTGGGCGATCATCCTGCCGCTGATCGGGCTCTACATGCCGTTCGGCGTCTTCTGGATGCGCGCCCACTTCTTGAACATGCCGCACGAGCTCTCCGAAGCGGCCCGCGTCGACGGCGCCAGCACCTGGCAGCTCTTCTGGGCCATTCACATCCCCCTGGCCCGGCCTGCCCTCTCGTCGCTCGGGATCCTCCTCTCGGTCTGGACATGGAACCAGTTCATCCTCTCGATCGTCCTCGTCGACGATCCGACCAAACGAACGATGGCCGGAGCGCTCGGGGCGTTCCAGGGCCAGTGGGGGGCCGACATTCCGCTGCTCTCCGCCGGATCGCTGCTGATCCTCACGCCCACCTTGATCGTCTTCCTCGTCTTCCAGCGCCACTTCGTCGCGGCCCTGCTGCAGGGATCGCTCAAGGGCTGAGCTCCGCCGGATGCCTCTCCGTCTACCCGACAAGTGGGTCTGGGACTTCTGGTTTGCCCACGACGCGCAGCACCACGTCTTCTATCTGCAGGCTCCGCGTTCGTTGCAGCGGTCCGAGCTGCGCCACCACCACGCAACGATCGGACACGCGGTCTCGAGCGATCTGCGCCTTTGGCGGGTGCTCGGCGACGCGCTGCAGCCGGGCGAACCCGGATGCTGGGACGACCTCGCCACCTGGACCGGGAGCGTGATCGAGCGCGAAGGACGCTGGTACATGCTCTACACGGGCATCAACCGCAGCGAAGGCGGGCTCATTCAGCGCATCGGGCTCGCGGTTTCGGACGATCTGCTCGACTGGACCAAGCACCCGGCGAACCCGGTTCTCGAGGCGGACCCCCGGTGGTACGAGCTGCTCGATCCGACCCGCTGGCGCGACCAGTCATGGCGCGACCCGTACCTGTTCGTCGACCCGACCCACGGCGACTTCCGAGTCCTGATCACGGCGCGGTCTCCCGAAGGCGCGCCGGACGGCGCCGGCGTCGTCGCCCACGCTCGCTCGAGCGACCTCGTCGACTGGGAGGTCTCGCCGCCGCTCACGGAGCCCGGCGAGTTCGCCCAGGTCGAGTGCCCTCAACTGATCCTGCTCCAGGACCGCTCCCTGATCCTCTTCTCCTGCCTCGACGAAGATCACTCGGCCGCACGGAGGCGACGCCTCGGCAACGGCAGCGTCACCGGTACGTACGTCTTCTCGGCGCCGAAGGTCGACGGTCCCTATACGGCGAGCACAGCGCCGATAGCAGGCCGGAACTCGCTCGGTCCCCTCTATGCCGGAAAGCTCGTGCCGAGCGGCCCGTCGACTTGGGCGTTCATGGCCTTCCGCGGTGCGGGTAACCGTGACTTCGTCGGCGAACTGACGGACCCGCTGCCGCTCGAAATTCACGACGACGGTCGCTTGACTCTCGCCGTCGACGGAGCCGTCGCCACCAGGCACTAACGTCGCCGGCGCCTCTGCTCGACGAGCACGGGAGACCGCACGCCAGCAAGTTGACAGGTAACCTGATTTGCGCAGATACTCCCGGCGTCACCACGAGGGGAGGTCGATGTGGAGCCATCGAGGTATCTCGTCCGTGTGGCGTCCCTTGTAGCCGTGTTCGCGTTCGCTGCGGCGGCGGCGACCGCGTCGCCGGCGGCTGCGGCGAGCACGCACTTCACCGGGTCGCTGCCTGACGGCGCGACCTGGATCGCCGACGTTCCGAGCAACTGGAACGGCGTGCTCCTTCTGTACAGCCACGGTTTCGGGCCGCTGACCGCGGCGGACGCGCCGGATCCGGCGTCGGCGGCCGCCTTGCTCGATCGGGGTTACGCCCTTGCCGGTTCGTCGTACGACCCGAACGGATCGTGGTGGGCGTTGCAGAGCGCGGTGCGCGACCAGTTCCAGACGATCGGCGCCGCCACCGCGAATGCGCTGCCGCACGCACCGAGTCGTGTGCTCGCGGTCGGTAGCTCGATGGGCGGGCTGATCAGCGCGCTCGAGGCGCAGCAGGGCGCGGGGCACATCGACGGAGCCCTGTCAACGTGCGGAATCGTCGCAGGAGGGATCCGGCTCAACAACTACCAGCTCGACGGCGAATACGTGATGGCGAAGCTGCTGGCGACGACTCCGGTTCAGCTGGTGAACTTCTTCCCGAACTTCAACGCCGGTGTCGCTACGGGGTTCCAGCTGCAGGCGATTGCGAACCAGGCGCAGACGACGCCGCAGGGCCGTGCCCGGCTCGAGCTGGCGATGGCGTTCCTGAACGCGACCCCGGACGCCCCGGGTCAGCCGGCGCCGTCGTTCTGGAACGCGGATGCGGTCGAGGCGGCGCAGTTTGCGAGTGAGTTCACCGGCGGGTTCCCGATCATCGCGTTCGTCAACGCAGCGAGGCCGTGGATCGAGATGTCGGCCGGTGGGAACGCGTCGTGGACGAAGGGCGAGAACTTCGCGCTGCTTCTCGCACGGTCGCCGTACGCCTCGACGGTCGCGAAGCTCTACCACGAGGCGGGCCTCAACCTGTTCGCGGACATCGCCGCATTGAACGCCGGCGCGAGCATCCCGGCCGAGCCTTCGGCGATCGCCTCGCTCCAACAGACGTCCGTGCCGACGGGGCGTCTGCAGGTGCCCGAGCTCGACATGCACACGATCCACGACCCGCTCGTGCCGGTCGAGATGGAGAACACGTACGCCGACACGGTCCGTGCCGCCGGTAGCGGCAACCTGCTCCGGCAGGCCTACGTCGACCGCTACGGCCATTGTGCGTTCTCCGCCTCGGAGATCCTCGCCGGGGTCGAGGCGATCAACCACCGGGTTGCGACCGGTCGCTGGGATTCGGTCGCGGAGCCTCGGAGGCTCGAGGACTTCGCGAACAGCCTCGGGCTCGATGCGGCCGCGTTCACGCGGTTCGAGCCGTTCCCGCTCTCCGGTGACAACGGCCCGTTCGACCCGCGAAGGAACTCCTAGTCGACGAGAATCGGCGGCGCCCGCGGGGTCGCGGGCGCCGCCCCTTCCGACGTGACCGACGTAGCACCGATAGAGACGAGCGCCACGACGGAGCCGCGGATCAGCTACGCGGTCGCGCGGCTCGAGCGAGCGATCCGCTCCGCGATCGCCGAGCGTGTGCGTCAGCACGGGCTGACGACGCTCCAGTACACCACGCTGAGCGTGCTCCACCGCCATGGCGCGCCGCTCTCGAACGCGCAGCTCGCGCGGCGCTCGTACATGACACCACAGGCGATGAGCGAAGTGATCGACGCCCTCGAGACGAAAGGCCTGATCCGCCGCACCCCGCACCCGAACCACGGCCGCCTACTGCCCGCGACGCTGACGCCGAAAGGCAGGCGTGTCCTCGCCGACTGCGAACGGGTCGTGGACGAAATGGAAGATACGATGCTCGCCGACCTGACCGCCCGCGAGCGAACCGCTTTCCGTCACGCGCTGACGAGCTCGGTGCGCGCACTCGGCGCCGGCTTCCCCCGGGAGTAACGACCAGCTGGTTCGTGAAGGGCCGTCTCGCGCTCGTGAGTGCCGGCGCTGAGACGACGGCTGCGCGGGCCTCAAAATCGGATGCCGTAGTACTCCGGCAGCGAGCCCGGACCGGGTGGGTGAAGCCGGAGGGTCCGAACACGGCGCCGAGGATCCTCTGGTTCGCGGGCTGGCGCTCGGGCGGGGGCACGAACCGGCCGAGCACGTCGCCGAGGTCGCACTCGCGCGCCGCCTGCGCCGCCGTCTCATCGGCGTCGTCGACGTAGACGCGGGCGCGGTAAGGGATGTCGTTTGGCCTCGGCTACCAGCCCTCCTCGGCCGGGGGTCGACCGTAGAGCTCTGTGAGCTCTGCGGCCGGCTCCCCAGGCATCCCGATGTCCGCGCCGAACCGACGGGCGCGCGTTCGCCCTGATCGTTCGGGCCGGTCGCTCTCGTGCGCTTGCTGCAAACGCGAACGCTCACATGGCGCGGCGGCCCGGCAGGGTCCGCCGCGAGTGCCTCGACCGGCTGCTAGTCCTTGGCCGCCGCCTGCTCGCCCGCGACGACCGCCGCGACCTCCTCGGCGGGCTCATCCACGAGCACGCCATCGCCCCAGCCGCGTCGAGCCTACGCAGCGCCGGCTCCGGAGACCTGGATGTCGATCCGGATGCGGTCGGTGCGGAGCCAGGCGCGGTAACAATCGAACGGACGGGACTCCGCGTCCCAACTCACCGACTCGATGAAGGTCACCGGCGCGCCCGGAACGAGATCGAGCAGCGACGCCAGCCACTCCGCCGCCGCGATTGCCTCGAGCG
>JADMIO011081555.1_pt1 | contig 11222 bp, 8 predicted proteins | sample 8958161 | NCBI WGS metagenome assembly JADMIO01 (sample SAMN16585339, study PRJNA669376) | soil metagenome | isolation source: Crop rotation soil | place: USA: Cullars Rotation, Alabama | collected 2011 | reverse complement strand
GCGCTCGCACCCGGGACGCGCCGCCCCCTCACCCCCGACCCCTCTCCCCCGAGGGGAGAGGGGAGAAGAGGTCACGGCAGCGTCACCGGGTTGCCGTCGTTGCGGCAGGCGAGGTTGCCGAGCGTCGTCGTGTCGGTGCTCGTCAACAGCCCGCGGACGCTCCCGTCGCAGAACGCGAACATCACGACCCCGGTGTGGTTGCTCCCGAACCGGACCGTCCACCCGGACGACGTGTCGGTCGGGCCGATGCACAGCCCGTACCCCGGGCCGGTCAGCCGGGCGTAATTCCACTCGTGGTCGCCGTTGTAGATCGCCCCGTCCCCGCCGCCCCCGCCGCCGACCCCGAACTTCCCCGGGGTCACCTGCTTCTCGCCCACCATCAGCGTGTTGCTCGTCCCGTCGGTGATCTTCGTCAGCGGCACCAGCCCCTGGTACTTGACCGCCGTCCCGCCCGGCAGGCACCCGCTCGACCCGATGATCGCCCCGTTCCCCCACGGCCCGTCGTACCACGTCGGGCTCACCCCGCCGTAGCTCGGGTAGCTCCCGGTGCTGCACGCGTAGTCGCCGAGCGCTCCGGGGTAGTGGTTGCCGCTCGGGCTGCCGTTGTCCGGGTTGTCGCCCGACTGGCTGACCTCGAACGGCCGCTGCCGGGTCGGGCACCGGTACACCTTCACCAACAGCTGCTGGGCCTCGGGCGGCTGCTCGTAGTACTGCTTCGTGAGGTCCCACAGGGCGAACCCGGCCGTCTGCTCGAGGTACGGCAGGACGACGGCCGACCACGGGCCCCAGTGGTCCTTGATCCGGCTCGGCGGCAGCCACCCGTTCGCGTCGTGGTAGCTGTGGAACGCGATCCCGATCTGCTTCAGGTTGTTGGTACACTGCGTCCGGGCCGCCGCCTCGCGGACCTTCTGGACGGCCGGCAGGAGCAGCCCGATCAGGACGGCGATGATGGCGATCACCACCAGCAGCTCGATCAGCGTGAACGCGGGCCGGCGGACGGGAGAGGACATCGGTCGGGTTCCCAACGGGACGGCTGGCGGGCACTGACAGGATAGCCCGCGGCCGCGGGACGGGGTATCCCACCCGGCCGCGGTTGCCGGCCCCGGCCCGCCGCGTTAACCTCGAAGGTAACACCCGCCCCGCCGCCCGTCCCCGGAGCCGCCGCATGTTCCCCCGCCTCGCGCTCGCCCTGCCGCTGATCGCGGCCCTGGCCGTCGCCGCCCCGCCGCCCGAGGAGCAGAAGAAGGGGCCGCCCGCGAAAGGCTCCCCGGATGAAGCCCTCGCCCAGGTGCAGGTCGAGAAGGGGCTCAAGGTCGAGGTGTGGGCCTCCGAGCCGCTCATGGCGAACCCCGTCTCGTTCGCGTTCGACGAGAAGGGTCGGTGCTACGTCGCCGAGACCGACCGGGCCGGCTCGCCCCGCGGCGTCCCGGACACCCGCAACCACAACTACTGGCTCGACGACGACCTCGCCTGCCGCACCGTCGCCGACCGCCTCGCCATGTACGCCCGCACCTACGGCTCCCACAAGCCGTACACCGGCCACGAGAAGCACAGCGACCAGCTCCGCCTCGTCTGGGACAGCACCGGCAAGGGCAAGGCCGACAAGTGTACCGTCTTCTCCGGCGGGTACAACCGGCCCGAGGACGGCATCGCCGCCGGCGTGCTCGCCCGCAAGGGGAACGTGTACTTCACCTGCATCCCCGAGCTGTACCTGCTGAAGGACACGAAGGGCACCGGCACCGCCGACGTGAAGCAGTCGCTCTCCAGCGGCTACGGGGTGCGGGTGCAGTTCTACGGCCACGACCTGCACGGCCTGCGGATGGGGCCGGACGGCAAGCTGTACTTCAGCATCGGCGACCGCGGGCTGCACGTCGTCACCAAGAACGGCACCACCGTCTCCAACCCGGACAGCGGGGCGATCCTCCGCTGCGACCCGGACGGCTCCAACCTGGAGCTGGTCCACATCGGCCTGCGGAACCCGCAGGAGCTTGCGTTCGACGACTACGGCAACCTGTTCACCTACGACAACAACTCGGACAGCGGCGACCAGGCCCGGTGGGTGTACGTGGTGGAGGGCGGGGACAGCGGGTGGCGGGCCGGGTACCAGTACGGCACGCAGTACCACCCGCCGGGGGTGCCGCAGGGGAACCGCGGCCCGTGGAACGCGGAGAAGATCTGGAACGCGGGCGTGCCGGACGCCGACCGCCCGGCCTACGTGGTGCCGCCGCTGGCGAACTTCGGCAACGGCCCGTCCGGGATCACGCACTACCCCGGCGTCGGGCTGGGCGAGGCGTACAAGGACCACTTCTTCGCCTGCGACTTCACCGGCGGCCCGGGCGGGAGCGTGATCTGGTCGCTGGCGGTGAAGCCGAAGGGGGCGGGGTTCGAGGTGGTGGACCGCAAGCCGTTCGTCCGCGGGATGCTCCCGACCGACTGCGACTTCGGCCCGGACGGGGCGTTCTACTGGTCCGACTGGGTGACCGGCTGGGGCCCGACCGGCAAGGGCCGGATCTTCCGCGTCACCGACCCCGAGGCGATGAAGAACCCGGCCGTCGCCGACGCGAAGAAGCTGCTGGCCGAGGGCATGGAGAAGCGGAGCGAGGAGGAAGTGCTGAAACTACTCGGCCACCCGCACCAGCAGGTACGGTTCGAGGCGCAGTACCGATTCGGCACGATGCACAACACCAACGTTCTCGACGGGAACATGTTCGACATGATCAGTCGGGGTGCCGCAGCCACGGCCGCCAAACTGCACAAGGTGGTGGTGGAATCCGATAACCGTCTGGCCCGCCTTCACGCCCTATGGGCAATTGGGATGATCGGGCAGAAGTGGCCCATCTCGGTGCCGGAAGTGTATGGCAAGCTGTTGGATCACCCGGATGCCGAAATTCGCGCCCAGAGCTTGAAGGTCATCGCGAGTAGCGGCTCAATCTCTCACGATGCTTGGCCCAAGCTAACGAAGCTCGCCACCGATCCGGACCCCCGGGTTCGCTACTTCGCTGCGCTCGCCCTCGGTAAAGCACACGGCGCGCTTGCCGCCGGGTCATTCATTGACACCAAGGCGCGGAGCACGCCCCTCTTCGATCTCTTCAAGACGAACAACGACACCGACCCGTACCTGCGGCACGCGGCCGTCGTCGGGCTGGTCGAGCTGTACAAGAACCCGGCCGACCTGTGGAACCTCTGGACGCAGGTGAAGGGCCAGAACGACCACCCGGCGGTGCGGCTCGGGGTGGTGCTCGCCCTGCGGCGGGGGAAGAGCGAGAAGGTGGCGGAGTTCCTCGCCGACCCGGAGCCGCGGGTCGCCGCCGAGGCGGCCCGGGCCGTGTACGACGAGCGGATCGCGGCCGCCCTGCCGCGGCTCGCCGCCGCCGCCGACACGCCCGGCCGGCCGGACGCCATCACGTACCGGGCGCTCGCCGCCGGGTACAAGCTCGGCACCCCGGACGCCGCCGCCCGGGTGGCCGCGTTCGCCGCCCGCACCGGCGAGCCGGACCACGCCCGCGTGTTCGCCCTCAAGCTGCTCGCCGACTGGGCCAGCCCGCCGCGGCGCGACCCGGTCACCGGCCTCGTCCACGACCTGCCGAAGCGGCCGGCCGACGTCGCCGCGAACGCCCTCCGGCCGCTCGGGGTGGCGCTGTTCAAGGGGTCGGACGCCGTGCGGAGGGAGGCGGCCCAGACCGTCGGCAAGCTCGGGGTGAAGGAGTTCGGCCCGACCCTCGTTGCGCTGGTGAAGGACGCGGCGGCCCCGGCCGGGACGCGGGCCGACGCGCTGGTCGCCCTCGACGCGCTGAAGTCATCGGAGGTGAAGGAGGCGGTGTCGTTCGCCCGGGCCTCCGACCAGCCGGTGCTCCGGGCCGCGGCCCGGGCCGTGCGGGCGAAGGCGAACGCGGCCGAGGTGCTGACCGAGGTCGAGGCGCTCCTGAACGACGACGCCGCGCCGCTGGTCGAGAAGCAGGGGGCGTTCGCCATCCTGGCGACGGCGGCGGCCGGCGACGACCGCGACCGGGTGCTCCTGCGGTGGGTCGACGACGTGCTCGCGGGCAAGGTGCGGCCCGAGCTGGTGCTCGACGTGCTGGACGCGGCCGAGGCCCGCACGAAGCCGGGGGAGAAGAAGCGGCCGGCCCCGCCGGCGGCGTACCGGCAGAAGCTGGACAGGTACCGGGCGGAGCAGGCGAAGAAGGCGGACGGGCCGAAGGGCGACAAGCTGGCCCCGTGGGCGGAGACGCTCGCCGGCGGCGACGCGGCCCGCGGGCGGGAGGTGTTCCTGAACAACAGCGCGGTGTACTGCCAGCGGTGCCACAAGCTGGACGACCAGGGCGGGGAGGTCGGCCCGCCGCTGAACGGCCTCGCGGCCGAACCGGGCAAGGACCGCCGCTACCTGCTGGAGGCGGTGGTCCTCCCGAGCGCCCAGATCGCGAAGGGGTACGAGACGGTGGTGCTCACCCTCGCCGACGGCCGCACGGTGAGCGGCGTCCTCAAGAGCGACAACAAGAAGGAACTCCGCCTGATGACGGCCGACGCGAAGGAGCTAGTCATCCCGGCGGACGACGTGGAGAGCCGCCGCACCGGCCCGAGCGCGATGCCCGACGACCTGCACAAGAAGCTGACGAAGCGCGAGCTGCGGGACGTGGTAGAATTCCTCGCCAGCCTAAAGGAGCCACTGAAGAAGGGGGGGCCGTGATGAACGCTGTCGTGATTCTTGACCCCGATTTGGCCCGTCAGTACCGGGCCGAGCGGGAGGAGCGGCTGCCCGAGAACCGTGACGAGGTGTGGGACGGAGTGCTCGTCGTGCCCCCGAACCCGAACACCGAGCACCAGCGGTTCGTGATGAAGCTGGGGGCGGCCTACTCGACCGTCATCGACTGGGACGCCGGCGACATGGTGTTACCCGGGGCGAATGTGAGCGACCGGGCGGATGGCTGGACGCACAACTACCGCATCCCGGACGTTGTGGTGGCCCTGGCCGGTGGCGCGGCAAAGGACTGCGGGACGCACTTTCACGGCGGCCCGGACCTCGTGGTCGAGATCACCAGCCCCGGCGAAGACCCGCGGTTGAAGCTCGACTTTTACGCGAAGGTCCGGAGTCGGGAACTCCTCGTCATCGACCGCGACCCGTGGGCACTGGAGCTGTATCAACTGCGCCGCGGCAAGCTGCGGCTCACGGGCCGCTCCGACGTGGCGAACCCGGCGGAACTGGCGAGCGGCGTGCTGCCGCTGACGTTCCAGCTGCGGGACGGGACGCCGCGGCCGGTCGTGGTGGTGACGCACACCGGCACTGGGCAGATCTGGACCGCGTGACCGGCCGCTCCGCGCCGCCCGCAGTCTTGTAGGGTGGGTCGAGGCTTTGCGAGGCCCACGCGGCGGGTGGCTGACTCGGGCGGATTCCCGGTGTCGGGACGGTGATTCGGGCGGGACCGCGTGGGCCTCGAAGACTCGACCCACCCTACAAGACAGGAAGCAGCCGCTACGCCCGCAGGGTGACCAGCGTCAGCTCCGGGCGGCTGGCGAACCGCATCGGGCCGACCACCGTGCCGAGGCCGCGGCTCACGTACACCGTCGTCGTCGGGGCTTCCACCCGGCCGCGGAGGTACTTCTGCCCGTACCGGCTCGGCACCACCGGGGCGCCCACCCCCGGCACCACCGCCTGCCCGCCGTGGGTGTGGCCGCTCAGCACCAGCCCGACCCGGCGGTCCGTCAGCGTCTCCGCCACGTCCGGGTTGTGGCTCACCAGCAGGCCGGCGTCGGCGGCCGTCGCGTCGCCGAGGGCCGCCGCCACATCGGGCTTCCCCATCCACAGGTCGTCGACGCCGCCGATGCGGAAGCGGGCGCCGCCGCGGCCGACCCACGCGCCGGTGTTCGTCAGCTCGGTGACCTTCGCCGCCCGCATCCCGGCCCGGGCCGCCTCCACGTCGAGCCGGTAGTCGTGGTCGCCGAGCACGCCGTAGACGCCGAGCGGGGCCCGCAGCCCGGCCAGCACGCCGAAGCACGGGGCGAGGTACTTCGCGTCCTTGTAGGCGTAGTCGCCGCCGAGGACGACGAGGTCCGGTTGCAGGGTGAGCGTGGTGCGGACGGCCGTCGCGATGTAGTCGAGGCCGGTGGTCGGGCCGTGGTGCAGGTCGGTGAGGAAGGCGACCCGCAGGCCGTCGAGCGGCCGCGGCAGCCGGGGCAGCGGTAGGTCCTGGCGGTCGACCTTCAGCCAGGTGGCCTCGGCCAGCCCGTAGGACGCGGCCGCGACCGGCGCGGCGACGGCGGAGGCGACGGCGGCTTTCAGGAAGGTGCGGCGGTTCATGACGACTCGCATCCGGGCGACGATCGGCTGAGGGCATGCTATCCGCAGGAAGGGGGCCGAATCTAGACTAGAACCCGCGAGCGGGCAAGGAATTCGGGCGGATTGTCGTTAAAAACCCGAAGCGCCGGCCGGTGCGGCGCTCACAGTCGGTAACACCTTACGAGCCCGGCCTGAATTCGGGTTGGGCTTGTACCCGCCGTTCGCGGCGGGCTACAACGGCGTCCCTCATCCGGGGGACCACGCATGACCACCGCGACCGCGGTGCGGAACCACTGGCCGGACGCCCGCTGCGCCCGGGCGTTCTGGTCGCAGCAGGAGCTGCGGCCGTACCGCGAGCTGCTCGCCGACACCGTCGACTGGGCCGCCCCCGCCGCCGGCGAATCCTGGCTCGACCTCGGCTGCGGCTGCGGCCCGCTCACCCGCGCGCTGTGGGAGCACAGCGGCGGCACCGTCTCGCAGATCACCGGGCTGGACTGCGCCGCCGTCAACGAGCGGGCCTACGCCCGGCTGCGGGCCACGCTCGCCCCGCCGCCCGGCGACCGGGTGCGGTTCGCCTGCCACGACTTCAGCCGCGGCCTCGACCTCTTCGCCGACGGCACCTTCGACCACGCCGTCTCGGGCCTCTCCGTCAGCTACGCCGAGTCGTTCGACGAGGACACGGGCCGGTGGACGACGGCCGGCTACGACCGCGTCCTGCGCGAAGTGCGGCGGGTGATCCGGCCGGGCGGGCGGTTCGTGTTCTCGGTGAACGTGCCGGAGCCGTCGTGGCGGCGGGTCGGGTTCGCGGCCCTCGGCGGGGTGATCGGCACCGGCCGGCCGCTCACCTTCCTCAAGCGGTCGTGGCGGATGATGAAGTACGGGGCGTGGCTCAAGCGGGAGGCCCGCACCGGCCGGTTCCACTACCTGCCGGCGGACGAGGTGGCCGCGAAGCTGCGGGCCGCCGGGTTCGAGCGGGTCGAGCACCGGCTGAGCTACGCCGGACAGGCGTTCGTGTTCCGCTGTCAGAAGCCCGGCGAGCCGGCCGCGTGAGCGGCCGGAGTGAGCGGCCTGCGGGGGAGTTCCCGCCCGGGCGCTCACGCGGCCGGCTCGCCACGGACAGAGGTCCCCCCATGCGCGGCCGCGTCGTCCCGCTGTCGAAGCCCCGCCGGGTCGTCGCCGACCTGATGCACTTCGCCGCCGGGGTGCCGGGCGTCCCGGTGCAGCGGCGGATGGGCCTCGCCGCCGTCGCCGCCGCCCGGGCCACCAACCCCGCCCGCCCGCCGTGGTCGGCCGTCTTCGTGAAGGCGTTCGCCCTCGTCGCCCGGGAGTTCCCCGAGCTGCGGCGGGCGTATTGCAAGTTCCCCGTCCCGCACCTGTACGAGTACGACCGGAGCGTGGCGTGCGTCGCCGTCGAGCGGGAGTATCGCGGCGAGCGGGCCGTGTTCTGCGTCCCGGTCCGCGGGCCGGACGAGCCGACGATCGTGGAACTCGCCGGCCTGGTCCGCCACCTCTCGACCGCCCCGGTCGAGGAGATCCGGCCGATGCGGCGGCTGCTCGCGTTCGCCGGGCTGCCGCGGTTCGCCCGGCGGGCGCTGTGGTGGCTCGCCCTCAACCTCGGCCGGCAGCGGGGCAAGTACTTCGGCACGTTCGGGCTGTCGGTGTACTCCGGTCTCGGGGCCGAGTCGCTGCACCCCCTCGGGCCGTGGGCCACCCTGCTGAACTACGGCGTCATGCAGCCCGACGGCACCGTCGACGTGCGCGTCGTCTACGACCACCGCGTCATGGACGGGGCGACGGTGGCCCGCGCCCTGCGGCGGCTCGAAGAGGTGCTCACCGGCCCGATCACCGACGAGCTGCGGGAGGTGTGGCTGCCGGACTACGCCCGCACCGACGACGCCCGCCGGGCCGCCCTCTTCACGTCGACCGAACGCGGCGCACTGTAACTTCGCGCAAACGCCCCCGCCCCCGGCGTCGTCTGGTAGAGTAACCACGTCCCGCAATTTCCCGCGTCTTCCCAGATTTCTGCATCCGCGGCCCGTTTTCGCGCCAGTGATTCTTGCCGGTTGATCCGGCGCGAGGACCACCCGATGCACGAACGGCACTCTCCCGTCGACGCGGACGACGACACCGACCGCCCCGACGCCGACCTGCTCGCCGCCTACGCCCGCCGCCGCGACCCGGACGCGCTCGCCGTCCTGATCGACCGCCACGGGCCGATGGTGTACGCCACCTGCCGCCGCGTCCTCGGCGACCCGCACGAGGCCGACGACGCCTTCCAGGCCGTCTTCCTCGTCCTCATCCGCAAGGCCGGGACGGTCCGCGGCGACCAGCTCGCCGGGTGGCTCCACGGGGTCGCCGTCCGGACCGCCAAGGCGTCGCGGAAGCTCGCCGCCCGCCGCCAGCGGCTCGACCAGAAGTACCGGGCGGCGAACACCCGCGAGGCGGTGGAGGACCCCGACCTGGTCGAGGCCGCGGACCTCCGCGAGGTGCTCGACCGCGAACTCGGCCGGCTCACCCCGGCGGCCCGCAACGCGCTCCTGCTCTGCGACCTGGAGGGCCGGAGCCGCAAGCAGGCCGCGGCCGAGTTGGGGTGGCCGGAGGGGACGCTCGCCACCCGGCTGGCCCGGGCGCGGGAGGTGCTCGCCCGCCGGCTCGTCCGGCTCGGCATCGTGCCGTCCGTCGCGGTCGCGCTCCTCCTGCTCGCGCGGGAGGCGAAGGCGCAGGTGCCGCCCACCGTCCGCGACGCGGCGCTCGGGCTGGCGACCGGCCCGGCGGCGAAGACCGTCACCACGCTCGCCACGGCGACCACGGTCGGCGCCGGCGGCGCCGTGTTCTGGGCCGGGGCCGGCGTCGTCACCGTCGGGATCGTCGTGTGCGCCGTGATGGCGACCCGGCCCGGCGGCGGCCCGGCCGCGCCGGTCCCCAAGTTCCCGGAGAAGCCACCCGAAGAGTGGCAGCAGGGGGGCGGCCCGGGGCGCGGGGGGAACATGCCGCAAATCTTGCCCGCCGGCGACTGGGAGTTCATCGCCTGTGAGCCGGGCGGGCGGACGGTCGCGGTGCGGGTCACCGATGGCCGCACCACCGACCTGCCGCTCCGCCTGCCGGAGGGGGCGGTCCTCTCCCGCGAGGGCAAGCGGGCGACCTGGGTCGGCGTCGCGGACGGCAGGGTCCCGGGGCAGCTGTTCGCCGGCGACGCACTCGACGGGCCGGTCCGCGGGACGTGGATCAACCCGGTCAAGAAGCCGCCGTTCCCGCAGGTGTTCGACCCGGACTGGGTGCCGGGGGCGAACAAGGTCGTCGTGGCGATCGACCCGACCGGCCTCGACCAGCCGCCGGACGTCAAGGGCGCGGTGTTCACGGTGACGGCCGACGGCACCGACCAGCTGGAGCCGCTGGGCGTGTTCCCGGAGCGGGTGAGCCGGCCGAAGATGAGCGTGGACGGCAAGCGGTGGGCGTGCCTGCACGACGCCGGCAAGGCGGGCAACGTGCCGCTGCACAACCTCGTGCTCCACACCGCCGGCGACGAGGCGGGGGTCACGGTGGTGAAGGGCAAGGAGGTGATCGACTTCTGCTTCTGCCCGCTCGGCATGTACCTCGCATACAGCGTCGCCGGCGAGGGGCTGACCGTCGTCACCGTGCAGGACCCCCGGCCGACGCGGCCGATCCCGCCGGCGGCGATGGGTCTGGACGACCGGCTCGACTACGGCCACCTGTTCTGCCGCCGGGACGTGCAGGTGCTCGGGTTCCGCCCGGTGTTCGTCCGCGGCACGCGGATCGAGGGCAAGGGGCTGAAGCTGAACGTCGCCCCTGGGGAGGTCCGCGGCCTCGACCGGGTCGGGTTCGTCCACCTGATGGAGGGGATGCGGGTCAGCACCTTCCCGCTGCCGCCGGAGCTGCGGCCGGTCGGTTGGCGGCCGATGGGGGAGTAAATCCGAAATCCGAAGCACGAAGCACGAAACAATCCCGAACCCCGAATCAGGCAGAACCCAACAACGAGCCCCGAGCCGGCGACCGGCTCGGGGCTCGTTTCGGTCATTGTGCCTTGTTCGGTGTTGTTTCGTATTTCGTGCTTCGGATTTACACAGAGTAGTCGGGGCGGCGGGATTCGAACCCACGACCTCCTGCTCCCAAGGCAGGCGCGCTAACCAGGCTGCGCTACGCCCCGTCCCGACCCATCTTACCGCCCCGGACCGACACCCGACACCCCCGCCCGGGTTCACTTCGTGACCGCGAACGAGTCGAGGAAGGCGGTCGCCTCCTTGCCGCCGACGAAGTCCTTCGGCCCGGAGACGATCGCCTGGTACACCCGGCCCTCCTTGTAGACCACGATCCCGCGGACCGACAGCTTCGGCCGGTCCACCTGGTACGCCCGGCCGGGCAGCTTGTCGGCCCCGAACTCGAGGTCCTTTGACTCGACCAGCTTGCCGTCCTTCGGCGTCGCCCCCTTCACGACCGCGTCGAGGATCGTCTTCTGCTGCTCGGCCGTCGGCTTGCCGGGGTAGTCGTGGTGCGAGGTGAGGTACGCCGCCCCGTTCGCCTGGGCGAAGTACGCGAGGTACACCTTCACCTCCCCGGTCGGGCCGCGCTGGGTCTTCGTCTCCTCCTTCGGGGCGCCGGGGAAGGTGGCCGAGTACCCGCCGGCCTTCGAGGTGTAGACCTCCGCGGCCGGCCGGGCCAGTACCACCGGGGCGACGCACGCCGCGGCCACGACGAACAGCAGCTTCCGCATGGGGGCCTCGGGGGTCAGCGGGTGACCTCGAACGAGTCGAAGAACCGGTCCGCGTCGGGGCTCGTGACGTAGTCCTTCGGCCCCTGGATGATCACCTGGTACAGGCGGTCGCCGGCGACGACGATCCGGTTGCGGAGCACCGCGCCCGGCTTCTCGATCACCACCTCCCTTTCCAGCACAGTGGGATCCGAAGCTTGGAATTCACGTGACTTGAAGTCGCGG
>JADMIO012731296.1_pt1 | contig 11223 bp, 10 predicted proteins | sample 8958161 | NCBI WGS metagenome assembly JADMIO01 (sample SAMN16585339, study PRJNA669376) | soil metagenome | isolation source: Crop rotation soil | place: USA: Cullars Rotation, Alabama | collected 2011 | reverse complement strand
CTTTCCCAAGCCTCCGCAATAAGTTCGGCAAACCGGGCACATGGACTTGCGCAGGGTCTCCGTTTTTATATGCTTTCTTGGGACCATTCGTGCTGCGCGTTGAGCGACAGTCAATTCCGGGGGAATCACAATGAGCAATCCAGCAGAAGGGTATGAAAACTACATGGTGCCTGCGCTCTTTGGTCCATGGGCCACGAAACTTGTGGACGCCGCGGATCCAAGATCCGGCGAGCGCGTTCTGGATGTAGGCTGCGGAACTGGGATCGTCGCTCGACAGGTCGCTTCACGGCTTGGATCGAGCAGCGCAGTCGCGGCAGTTGATTTAAGTCCGAACATGTTGGCGGTTGCCAGGGCAGCGGCCGCACGGGAAGGCGTTGTCGTCGATTGGCGCGAAGCGAGTGCCGAAGAGCTTCCGTTTACCGCCGGCAGTTTTGATCTTGTCCTGTCCCAGTTTGCACTTATGTTTTTTGCCCACAGACCTGCTGCACTTGCGGAAATACGGCGAGTGGTCAGTGGAAATGGCCGTGTTTTGTTGAGCGTCTGGCAAGGACTTCAACGCCACCCTTTCTACGAGACGTTGCACGAAGTCATTCAACGACGACTGGGGATGTCGGCTCTGCAGGACATCTTTTCGCTCGGCAATGCTGACGAATTGCGAAGATTGGCGCGGGGAGCTGGGTTTACGCGAGTGGACGTCGAACCGGCGTCCCTGACGGCTCGCTTTCCTAACCCCGACGGATTTCTCGCCGGAGAAATCGAAGTAGATACCGCTGCGATTCCCTCAATGCAACATCTCGATGCTCAGGCAAGGCAAGAGATTGTTTCAGCCATTGGCGAAGACATGAAATCATCTCTCGCCGAAATCACCCATGACAATCACGTGGTGATTGAGTTTTACGCGAATATTGTTCGGGCGTGGCCTTAGGATACCTGTCCCGTGCTCCTGGCCGGTCTGCCGCCCAGCAATGTTTTCAAGCAGCTCGTACAGCGTCTATCGTAATGTTTGACATCACGTTTTGCGTGCGCCTGCTGATGCAAAGTATTCGTCGCTGTTCATTTTCACGTTGAGAGGGGAGATATGAAGAAGATTGTTCTTTCCACCGTTGCCGTTGTGATAGCTCTCGCGGTGCTTAAATCGGCGTCGGCCTGGGCTGACAACACCAGCAAAGGGGTAATCGGTTTGACTCCCAAACAAGTGCGGTGGTTCACGCCACCTTACTATAATGACGGTCGGCAGCGCGCACAGCTGCTCGGTGACTCGACTCAGGGCGGAGCCTGGGTAGATCGAGTTAAGATACCAGCTAGAGGACGCGTCTTCGCACATACGCATTCGATGGACGAACAAGTCACAGTGATCGAAGGAACCTGGTATCTGGGTGAGGGGAACAGGTTCGACAGCGCTAAGTTAAAGGGCTACCCGGCCGGCAGCTTTATTGTCATTCCGGCCGGAGTGCCTCATTTCGTCGCAGCCAAAGAAAGTACTGTGATAGTTCAGGTAAACGGCACCGGCAAGTTTGGCACTGAATATCTGGAGAAGTAACTTCGCACGAAGCTCTATAATATGGATCTTAGCTCGAGATCCTGTTATGTGCCGGCACGATTGCCGCTGTCGTGACATCGACTGCGTTTGTAAACCCGGCAAGCTCAACAAAGGAAGGACGACTACCCATGAATCGCTATGACTTCATACTTGACTCATTTGAAACCGAAAGAATAAAGACGCTGTCTGTTTGGTCGCAATTCAGAGACAGCGATATGAACTTCCGACCGGAGCTACGTGCCCGAACTCCACATGAACATATGGTGCATCAATGCGTGAGCGAAGATACCTGGATGAAAACGATGCTTGACTTGGATATTGGAGTCACTCCGTTACCAGAACCGGAGAACCGTCTCAACTTTTTGACGACATATGCTGACGCTTCAGAAAAAAGACTATTACGTTTGCGTACGAAACCTGAGAGTTGGTTCGAGGAAACAACCAGATTCTTTGGGGTAGAGAGGTCGCGTGCTTGGGTACTGGTTAGAAGAATAGCTCATACAGCACATCATCGCGGACAATTGACAGCTTATCTGCGGTTTCTGGGAAGAGAACTGTTTTCTACGTACGGACCAACAGCTGATACCGGCGGGCTTTTTCAAAACCAGGCACCGGTAATATATCGGTACCCAGATGTAACAACGCTATTAGAATCAGAGCACGCTGGCGGAATAAGTCCAACTTTACCGGGTTACGGTGATAAGAGCCCAACTGAAAGACCTGATCATTGAACCGTCTCACGTCTACAACGCAGGAAGAAGCACCCGATCAACACGCTTGCGCCGTCCATCAGCCAGGGCTCTGCATCGCGCCACGGAGTTGGCGACGACTGCAGAGCGAAGATGGCGGCGACGAGCCCTTGTGCTCCGACTGCTAAGGTAGAGCGTGCAAGCAACATCAGTTATCGACCCGCCCCAGTTCAGCGTTCCTGCCTTTCGCCGCTCCAGGAGAGACTCGTACGAATTCGGGTCCATCTAGAAAAGCATTGCTCGCTCCTGCGGTAGGTGCAATCTGAACTCGGTACCAAGCGCCAGGATACCTACAGATCGTCAACCGCGCTAATTGAGGCGCCGGTAGTTTTTGAGTTGCGAATGTCCTGGCCTCGGGCCGTTACCTCCTTCCAAATCTGCGATGAAAAGAAAGCCGTTATGAGTCGGTAGCTTCCCTAAAAACAAGACCCGAATCCGATCACGGCCTCGCGTAAGATGAGTAGGCCTATCGTCCATCAGGTTTACTACCTTGAGGTCCCGAAACAAAGATCAAGAACCTCTTGCCCGCCTGGTAGACAGTTCCACCTGTAATGGTATCAATGACCTCAATTGTGGGCATTACCGACGTACGATCCAGATCGCCCGATTGCGTCGTAACAAGTACTCTGACTCGGAGTTGTAGACGACCGCCCGGTTCTGTCGACGCGGGCAGCGTGTCACGAGGCTGATCCCAGAATCGAGTCTGCCCTGTCCGTAATCTTAATTCCCCTGATTGCGCAATCACTTCGCCTTCCGTGTCCAGAAGTTGAACGACTGCACTGACCGTATCATCGGGCGAGCGCGGGTTCGCAAGCCTTCGTAGAGTTATCGTTATTCGCCCGGTTTGGCCCCGTATAACCCCGAACGAGTAGCTCAAAAGGTCGAGATGCTGGCCATTGCTCTGTGCGTTTGTCTGACCGGCAGATAGCCCTATCAACAAGAGGACTAAGCAGTTAAGAATAATTTGGCCCTTGGCGATTGTTTGTTTCATGTTTGTTTACCTCTTTGTTTACCTCTCAATATTGTTCTACGATCAGGAGGGTTATCCTCCACTAGATAACGCGACAAATCGAGGTGGAAACTACAACAGCCTGGATCGATTCTAATAAGCAGCAGGTCGTGCAACACCAGTGCTTCGATTTCTGATTTGTAATTAATCCTCTTGAGGGTTAATATCGGCGCCAGAACCGTTCTGCCAAAAGGTCCTTGCTCAGTTGGTTCAACCCGCAATGCCAGGAGCCCGTCCAGATAAGTAATGAGGAGTGCGAATGAACGATCTGAAGATTAGACTACAAATCGCCTTCGTCTTTCTGGCAACTTTGAGCCCGAACACGATCGCGGTTAGCCAGAACCAAACGAAGCCCGGCGACCAGAATGATACTATTCGGCTCAGAACCGAGTTAATCCAGGTACAGGTCGTAGTAACTGATAAGCGGGGCCGGGTTATCGAAGATCTTAAAAAAGATGACTTTGAGCTTCTGGAGCAGGGTCGCCATCAGGAGGTTAGCTTCTTTTCGCTGGAACGTATCGGGCTTCAGCCCACGATGCCCCCCAAGGAACCCGTAACGACGCAATCCCCCACGCGGGTGGCTGAGGGCGCCGCTCCGTCACGTTCGATACTCCTGTTTTTCGATACTCCTCACCTGTCCGGCGCCAGTTTGATTAGATCAAAGCTCTCAATGAAACAATTCATTGACGAGCGCGTGACCGATCGCGACACGGTTTTGGTGGCCGCCAGCAATGGCGTATTTGGCCTCTTCCAGAATCCGGTGCGTAATCGCGTCGCGGTGCACCGGCTGATCGAGCGAATCAATGATTTTGATACCTCTCAGCAGAGCAATTTCACACCCTATATCGCTGCAATGGTTAAGCAAGGGGACAGAGCCGCATTTGAACTGGCTGTCCAGATATTGGTTGAGGAGCTCAGAATCGATCCGGTATTTGCGGCATCAATGGTCAGAGGACGAGCAAGCGAGGTCCTGGAAATTGCATCCTACAAACGACAATCCACGCTCAGTGTGCTCTCCGCGATAGCCGAACGTCTTACGGAGATGTCAGGGCAACGCTTGCTGATTCTGCTGTCTGATGGATTTACGATGCGGGATTTCAACGGCGCTCCCGACGCAGGGCAAGTCCAATCGACGATCAGTAAAGCGGTCCGTGCGGGCGTCGTAATCTATTCGATCGACGTCAGGGGCCTCGAAGTCCCCGCCGAATTCGATGCTTCGCGCCGCAGTGTTCTCGGAGGATCTGCGATGATCGCTCGTCTGTCGAGCTATATGTCAGCTTCTAACAAAGATCGTCAGGATGGCATCAATGCGCTCGCGCAGGACACTGGCGGCAAAGCTTTTTTTAACACAAACGACTTGAAGGGAGCAGTTCAGAAAGCCGTCGAACTCAATGGGATATACTACTCGCTCGCTTACTATCCGCCTGATGACAAAGGAACTAAAGAATTCCGCCGGATCACAGTGAGGGTCAAGGCTCATCCTGAATATGATGTGCGAGCGCAAAAAGGCTATTTCGCATCAGATTTGAAAAAGAGGAAAGACAAAGCGCTTGCACAGGCGCCAGAACAGCGGTTGCTCGTCGAAATCGCGAAGCCTTTGCCTGCGAGCGAAATCGGAGTCAGTGCTTCCGCCGATTACCTGGAGGTTGGAAGTGACGGCGAACAAGTGTCTCTGCAGGCCGTTATCGATGGGACTGATCTCAACTATCGGGAACAGAATGGCCGACTCGTTTTGGAACTCCAGATGGCGGCAGTGGTCTATGATCGCATGGGAAAACCCATCAAGACGCTCACCGAAACTATTCGAGGTACACTGTCTCCGCAAGAAGCCGATGAAGCCAAACGAACGGGGTTTCACTATACGAAGCGAATAGCGCTAAAGCCGGGTCTTTATAACATTCGAGTCGGATTGAGAGAGGTCAGTACGGATCGGATTGGAGCGGCAACCACCTGGCTCGAAGTGCCTAATCTAGACTCGCGCAAACTGACTCTGAGCGCCATTCTGTTGACAAAGGATACGGCTGAAACAACGAAATCCAGTACCGGCGCGCCAGCGCCCTCCGCTCTCGCGGCGCCATCCTACCGAACCGGCAGCCCAATCCTTTATTACCTGCTGATATACAACTCTCGGGGAGAGTCTGATTTGAGTATGCAATGGGAAATCGCAGAAGCTGGCAAAGTGCTCCACAAAACCGATTGGCAGCCGGTCACCACGCGAGTGATTGGACGAGACAAGAAAGGGCTCGAGATCGGCGGCCAGCTAGCGCTAACCTTGCAGCCGGGCGTTTACGAATTGCGAATCACTGTTAGCGATTCAAAATCCAGGCAAAAAGCAACACGCACCGTGGCCTTTGCTATCGAGGGCTAACAGGTCCGCGAAGTTTTGGTGGAGCAAGTCGGCCCTAGGTCCAAAATTCTGCCAAAGCCCTGCACCAATGACATTTGTCACCTCACCGAGATTCAATCGCTCCCAGGCGATTGGGTTCAAAGTCCTTCAGCAAAAGGAGTGAGACGGACGCGCCGCCGTCCCGTCTCCGCAACTGATTAGCTGAAGACTTAATAAAACAAATTGACATAAAAAAGGCGGTTGTAAGTTTTCTCCCCGTTTTGCGACCAATATCGAATGAGGATGGCTAAGAAGCGATTCGAGGATGTGGAGCAAGGGTTTTTGGACCTCTTGAGCAGTCATCAGAAGCTTATCAACAAAGTGCTCCGTATTTATGCGTTCAATCCGGAAGATCGCCGAGAGCTCTTTCAGGAAATCGTCTATCAACTTTGGAGGAGCTATGGATCGTTTAAGGCGGAATCAAAAGTCAGCACGTGGTTGTACCGCATCGCGCTCAATACAGCTATCACATCGCTCAGGGATCGAAAAAAGAGACCGGAACAAACGGACTTGAGTGCTGAAATCATCATCAGCCTCCGATCTCACGAAAGCGCGGACAAGAGTGAACAATTACAACAGCTGTACAGCGCGATCAAGAGTTTAGGCGAAGTAGATCGCGCTCTTGTGATGCTTTATCTTGAAGACCTCAGCTACAAAGAAATAGCCAATGTAATGGGGCTAACCGAAGATAACGTTGGGGTGAAACTAAGTCGTATCAAAACGAAACTTCGAGTCTCCATCGAGCAGGCCCAATGACATCACTAAGCGAGTTCAAACGTATCTGGGAAGAGGCGCCCGACGAACTGTCGATTGGCGAAGAGGAGGTCATTGTGGCGCTGCGGAATAGAAGTACGAGTTTGAAGAAGGAAGTCTTGAAAAGACTCACCTCCGAGATCATGACTTATTTTCTGATAGGGCTGTCGCCTCTTTGCATTTCTTTCGCCGGAGGCTTTGGACGGGGTCGAGCGTTTTTTCTGGGGATGCTTGCTCTGCTGGTCCCGATTCCCTCAATCGTGGCGCTGGCATATAAGGAATACAGGTTGAGGACCTTGCCGATGTCTCACAGCTTGCGAGAGTCAATCTCTACGTTGATAAAAGCGATCGACTCGACCGCGAGTCTTTATTTTCTTGCATATGTTGCCTCGATCATCGTTTCGCTTGCGCTCATTGAGATTCTCCTCATTTCAAGAAACGGATGGGGCGTTCTTACGATGATCTCAATTCTTGCCGCGCTCGTGTTTGCCGCTTGGGCTTGTCTGAGCGGTCGACGATATGCAGCCGGAATGTTTCGGCGATATCGATCCGAGCTTCTCAACGTACTTAATGAGCTCGAAAGCCAATAAGAGGTGTCCATCATGTCCGGAATCACTGTCAGGTACTGCCCGATTTGACCCATCAAGCGCGAAACAGCGGCCCGTGTGGCCGCAACGCTGAAATCTGAATATCGAATCGCGGTAAATCTGGTGAGCGGTGGATTTGGAGAGTTGAGCGTGTTTGTCGACGAGCGCCGGATATTCGATGGTAATCGTCTCTGGTATCCAAGGACTTCGACGGTATTGGCGCAGGTTCGTCGTGCACTTGGCGAGGGAACTAAGTAAGAAAACCAGCAAAAGCCTCCGCACATTTCGAGACTTTTTCTCCTGGTCCGTTTATTTGATATATGTATATTCCCAACTGACCGAATCGATGCTCCGAGGTTTAATGTGAGCTTCAAGTTTGCACCGCCCTTTCATGCCGATCATGTCGGCAGTCTTTTGCGACCTGCGGAATTGACCCGCGCGCACCGATCCTTGAGCGAAGGAAAGCTGTCACCAGAGACGCATGAGAAAGTCATCAGACGCGCGATCGAGGAAGTGGTAAAGCTCCAGGAGCAGGCGGGGCTCGAGTCGATTACCGACGGTGAGTTTCGGCGAGCATCGTATTGGAGTCATTTTGTCGATGCGATTGAAGGGATGACGGTTCGCGAAGCCCTGTTTGTTTTTAGAGATGAGTCCGGGAAGCTGAAATTCACAGCACCCGATACCATAGCAAGTCTGCGTCGGAAGCGCCCGATATCCGTTGGAGAATTTAGTTTCTTAAAACCACCAATCGAACGCCGAAAATTACGATGCCGTCGCCCGCAACGATGCATTTCTGGCTTGGACGCGCGGGCGTTGATCGAATCGCGTATCCGGATGAAGACAAGTTCTTCGATGACCTGGCTGGGATTTATCGTGATGAAATCGGAGATCTGTTTGCCGCAGGGGCGCGATACATCCAGATGGACGATGTGCCTCTGGCGATGCTTTGTGATCCAAATGTGCGAGAATCGGTCAGCCAGCGCGGTGAAGAACCAGAGCGGCTGGTTCACAAGTATATCCAGGTTACTAATGCCGCTCTGGAAAAGATGCCTTTGGAGCTAACCTTGGCGATGCATCTCTGTCGCGGTAATTACAAAGGGAAATGGCTGTCCGAAGGAGGTTACGCGTACATCGCCGAGCGGCTTTTTAACGAAGTCAATGTCGATGCTTATTTTCTGGAGTACGATACAGCGCGGGCGGGTGATTTCTTGCCTCTGTCCTGCGTGCCTGAAGATAAAGTTGTCGTACTCGGGTTGATTAGTACCAAAACGGCACAGCTCGAAGATGCAGATAATCTCGAGAGAAGAGTAAGTGAAGCAAGCCGCTACATGCCTCTTGAACGACTAGCGTTGAGCCCGCAGTGTGGATTCGCCAGCACAGTGGGGGGAAACCCGATCACAATTGAGGACGAGACGAAGAAGCTGGAGCTTCTCGTTCGTACGGCTGGGCGCATCTGGTCATAGAGGCGGGTTGCTCTTCGCAACTCTGCGTCACGTCGTCTCCGCGCTGAACGCCAGAAAATCCCATCACCGCCTAGGACGCCGAGGCGCACGGATACGCAAGGATATCGACTAGATCAATATCGCTGTGGGGCGTCAAGGATGCAGCGCACAGTGTCACGGGCAATCAGCAGCTCTTCATCAGTTGGTATAACGTATGCCTCGAGCCGCGAACCTTCCTTGCTGACCAACCCTTCCCGTCCATCTATGTGAGCCCGATTTCTTTCTTCATCCAGTTCGAGCCCAAACCATCCAAGACCATCCGATATGCGTGCCCGGACTTCCGAGGAGTTCTCGCCAATGCCACCTGTAAACACAATCGCATCCGCACCGCCCATCGCCGCAAGATAGGCGCCGATGTACTTGCGGGCCCGATAACAGAAGATCTCAATTGCCAGCAACGCACGCCGGTCGTTATGCTCGTGCGCTTCATCGAGCAGCTCGCGCATGTCGCTGGTCAAACCCGAGATCCCGATCAATCCGGCCTGCTTGTTTAGCAGAGTTTCGACTTCGCGTGAGGTCAATCCTTCTTTTACCGCGATGAAATCAACGATTGCTGGATCCAGGTCTCCCGACCGAGTTCCCATCACCAATCCTTCCAGTGGCGTGAGTCCCATGGAGGTGTCAACGCAATCGCCGCCGCGAATTGCGGCCACGGAACATCCGTTCCCAAGATGCAGGGTGATGATGTTGGTCTGTTCCCGCTTTATGTTCCGTAGTTGACGGTATCGATAAGCCACATAACGATGCGAGGTCCCATGAAACCCGTAACGACGGACTCGATGGCGTCTGTAGAACTGATACGGTAATGCATATAGATAGGCGTGTTCCGACAGGGTCTGGTGAAAGGCTGTATCAAACACCGCAACCTGCGGTAGTCCTGCACCAAACAGATCCCGCGCCGCGAGAATTCCTTTGATGTTTGCGGGATTATGAAGCGGAGCGAGCTCGATGCAGTCCTCAATACCGTGAAGAACCTCATCAGTGATTGAGACCGAGTGAGTGAAGCGCTCTCCCCCGTGAACAACGCGATGCCCGACTGCCTGGATGTCGGCGATACTTTTGACTTCACTGATGCCTGATTCTTCCGACGAAGCCCAACGTGCAACGAAGTCAACGGCTGCACGCATATCCCGCAGGGTCTCGGTTGACTTCTGCGGCGACCCGCCTTCAGTCCGCACAGTGATTATCGCTTCGCCGCCGACGCGTTCAATCGTGCCTCGCGCCAGGCGACGATCGGCATCCTTTGCGATCAGGTCGAGATCGGTGGCGATCAGTTGAAACTTGACCGTGGAGCTGCCGCAGTTAAGGACGAGGATGTTCATATCAATACGGCCACTTCCAATCACGAACCTCAGGCATGTCGTCTCCGTGTTCGCAGATATACTGCTTATGCTCGAGACGTTTGTCCCGCATTTGTTGTAATACGTGCGCACCAACCCGCTCGAGCTTTGGCACCCGGTTTATAACATCCATCACAAGATGGAAACGATCCAGATCGTTTAGAACCACCATGTCGAAAGGAGTGGTAGTCGTGCCCTCTTCTTTGTATCCACGCACATGTAGGTTCTTATGATTTGTCCGCCGGTAAGTCAACCGGTGGATCAGCCAGGGATAGCCGTGAAAGCCAAAAATTATCGGCCTATCGTGGGTAAAAAGAGAATCGAAGTCCTTGTCTGACAATCCGTGCGGATGTTCGGTTTCAGGCTGAAGAGTCATGAGATCGACGACGTTGACTACCCGAATCTTCAAATCGGAAAAATGGTGTCGCAGAATATCCACCGCCGCCAAAATCTCTAGCGTTGGCACGTCTCCCGCGCAACCCATTACAACATCAGGTTCTACATCTTCGTCGTTGCTTGCCCATTCCCAGATTCCGATCCCGGCGGTTGTATGCTTAACCGCGGCGTCCATATCAAGGTATTGAAGCGCGGGCTGTTTACCGGCGATGATGACGTTTACATAGTTTCGGCTGCGTAAACAGTGATCGGTTACCGAAAGTAGAGTGTTTGCATCAGGCGGAAGATAAACTCGGACCACCTCCGCCTTTTTGTTTACCACGTGATCAATAAATCCCGGGTCTTGGTGACTGAATCCGTTGTGATCCTGCCGCCATACGTGTGAAGTGAGCAAATAATTGAGCGAAGCTATCGGGCGTCGCCAGGGAATATGTCTCGTGGTCTTCAACCACTTTGCGTGTTGATTGAACATCGAGTCGACGATGTGAATGAACGCTTCATAGCAGGAAAAGAATCCATGTCGACCAGTAAGCAGATAGCCTTCGAGCCAGCCCTGACAAATGTGCTCGCTTAAGATCTCCATCACCCGGCCCTCGGGTGACAGATGATCGTCGGTGGGCAGGATGCTTCCCGTGAACAGGCGGTCCGTTGCTTCGAAAACGGCACCGAGTCGGTTTGAAGCAGTTTCATCCGGTCCAACGATGCGGAAATTCCGCGAACTCTGGTTGAGCTTAATAACATCCCGCAAGTATTGCCCCATTACTCGGGTAGCTTCTGCTTCGATTGTGCCGGGTTTGACTAACTCAACGGCGTAGGTACGGAAATCAGGAATCTTCAGTTCTTTTAGCAGCAAGCCCCCGTTTGCATGAGGATTTGCTCCCATGCGACGGAATCCTTTTGGAGCTAACTCCGCCAATTCGGGAATGAGCTTCCCGTTAGCGTCGAACAAGTCTTCCGGGTG
>JADMIO011628038.1_pt1 | contig 11223 bp, 19 predicted proteins | sample 8958161 | NCBI WGS metagenome assembly JADMIO01 (sample SAMN16585339, study PRJNA669376) | soil metagenome | isolation source: Crop rotation soil | place: USA: Cullars Rotation, Alabama | collected 2011 | reverse complement strand
TGGCCGCCGCCATGGCGCTGCCCAGGCAAACAAAATTTGTGTAGTGAAAGCCGGGTCGGGGCTTCGGTCAGGGCTTCGGTCAGGGATTCGGTCGGGGCTTCGGTCAGGGATTCGGTCGGGGATTCGGTCGGGGCTTCGGTCTGGGCTTCGGTCGGGGCTTCGGTCGGGGCTTCGGGAATAAACTATGAATCATTTTCAGGCTACGGAAATATTGAAGATTATGGATGGGTTTCATTTTACGATTTCTTTCATGCTATTGGAATTGTTGATCATGCAGAATTTAAAAATTTCAAGTCCTTGTTGTTGACTGGGATTTATGATATGATTCAGTTAAATGGATTTTGTATTGTATCGAATTTGCCTGATAAAATAAACCGAAATGTACAGGGGAAACTTCATTGTGAAAATGGTTCGGCAATTCATTTCAGGGATGGATATGAATTATATTTCTGGAACGGAACAAATGTTCCTAAAGAATGGATTTTAAACAAAGAATCTATTTCCAATGAAATAATAATCAAAGAAACCAACGCAGAAAAAAGAAGGTGTTTAATGGAAATACTCGGAATAGAAAAATTTCTTTCCGTTCTTGGAGTAAAAGAAATTGATGTAGATGTTGACCAACATGGAAATAAAATAATTCTTTATTCAACTAAAAATCACGATCCGATATTAAATGAGCATATTCATTTTGTAAAAGTAATTTGTCCTTCAACTGATAGGGAATATGTGCTATGTGTGCCGAATAATATTACTAATGTGTGGTCAGCTATTGCATTTAGTTTTGGAAAAAACAAAGAGGAGTATCAACCTATAATTGAAACGTAACTACCAATGTTCACTCGTTTATGATACAAATAGCAGAACAAACCCACGAAGAAAAAGTAGCAATGTATATGGCATTGCCAAAAAAGAAAATAATTGATATGCTGATTGAGTGTAATAGAATTTTAGAGTTTAGGGGAACACAATCAGGAGCATGGGAATGTCCAAGATGTTTTAAAATACATTCTCCATTCTCAACCCATTGCGACTGCCCTGCACGAACAACCACATCAGGACAAACTAACTTTATTGTAAATCCACAAATATGACATCACAAGAAAAAGTAATAGCAGATTTAGTACATCTTGCCTCAACCGATAGAAAAACTATTAGGTTATTAAAAAATGTTGCAGTAAAAAGCCAGAACTTTGAATTAGCATACTCGTTGAGAACAATGGAGCTTGAAAAATATCCACAAGCAAATACACACAACGATGATTATGTAGAAGCTAAAAAATTCGCAGGATGCCTAAATATGGTGGGGCTAAAGACAACAATAAGAACCGCCTACAATGTATTAAGAACTGCTCGTGCCTTTGAAACAATGAAGGAAAATTTTGATTTAGATACAGCCTCAAAGATAATTTATGACACCGATAATGTTTTCGGAGAAGAAGAATAACCCATGTTAATCTACTGCAAAACCACCCTTCCCATACCGCAATCTGTTAAAACAGCATTTGCAAACAAAAAGATTGACGGGGTAACTATACTAACCGATGCAGCTAACTTTTTCGGAATGAATGGAGGATTCAACAACTCCATAATAACCACCATGCTGGGCGAAGTAAGAACCATTGGCGCACCATTTCTTCATGGAACTATTTGGGGATGGGCTTGCGGGAACTATATATATAACAACCACCCAACATTACAATTTGTAAGGAAACATCATGTGGGAATTGGTGAAGACTTACCAATCAATATTCCTGTTTTCTACTGTACCGTAACAGATATATTGAAGGGAATCACCTACCCTTTCTTTGATGTAGTTCGGGACATCACCAACTCCATTGCGGGGGAACTAAAACGAGAGAACGAAGTGTATGAACTAATGCAGGGAACTTACATCACAGGCTGCAACGAAACCACCCTTGAAATGCGGGTATCATCAACCAACTTTGCGGGGCTTGAATCATCAGAGCAGTTTGAAGCATTTTATAATTGTGCAATGCAATGGATAGCACAAGACTACCGCCCAAGCAAATCAGTGTTTATAAATAACAAGCTGATAGAACTATTCTATCAAGCATATCCTGATAAGTTAAATATCCTCCAATATATTTTAGGTTTAAACTCTCACCCTTGCGTAAATGAAGTGGGCAACTTTGTAAAGCCACAGTTCAGGAGCAACCCGACAACGGATATTATAACCTATGGGCAGAACCTCAATCCATTTTTCCGACAATCCATGACTTACTTTAACTCAACCACCATAACTAATGACAGGGTAGTAGAAGTGCAGAGGGATTACTATTCTTTAAAAACCACCACCGATGCGGATTTTGAAAAAATGGTGGAACACGCTGAATTAACAGGAGTGGAAATATTGCAGTGCCACCTTGAAAATATTAACAAATATAAGATGTTCAAATAATAAAAAAACAACTTTGCTTATCAATAAATTTATAACTATATTTACTAACAATTTAAAGCTATGATAAAATCAAATGGCAGAAGATAAATTTACTGATAGGTTTATGGAGCTTCCATATTTTGTATATGACGGCAAAACCCAAGAAATAACCGGAAAGCCAGTATCAGAAATGAAACTCGTAAGCCAAAAAAGAAAAATAGATATTTTAAGGATTGAATCTTACGAACAGGCAATGCCAGCAAATCTTGGATTTGACGAAAAAAATGGAGTAGCAACAGAAGTGAATATGCAAAGCGGACATTCTTTTGTTGTTGATGTTTCTTTCAATGAATTTGAAAATAAAATAAATAATTTTTACAATAAAAATAAATCAAACAATTTAAACACACAAGAAAATGGGATTTTCCAATCAAAGTAACGCAAGCAAAACATTTGCTTCGATGAAAGTTTTAAAAGATGAAAACGACAAATCAACTCCATTCTTTATAATTAAACATAAAGAAGATGGAAGCTGGGTTGAAAAACAAAGGTTCACAACCTTAACCGCAGAGCCATACGACATTGAACTTGGTTCTTATGATTACAAGGGTTCGCCCGTTGATACAGTAACCATGCAGATGATGGATGGTATTGAAAAAATCCAATTGGAATTTAATTTGGATTCGGGGCTTTCCCGATCACTGCTGAACACCATGCTTGGCGAACAGCATATCGGCACACTCACCATGAGCCTGTATGTAAACAAATCGGGCTACCCCTCAATCGGCATTGAAAATGACGGGCAGAAAACAAGTTGGAAATACAAGTTTGAGCAATTTCCCGCAGTAACTAAAAATAAAAAGGGGGCAGTCATTGACAATGATGAATACTTGGAGTTCATGCGCCAAATGGTTCGTGATATAAAAAAGAAGCTATCTTCCAAATCAGGTGCCCCCGCAGAAACAGCAAGCGAATACAAATCAAAAAAGGCAGAACCGGCAGGAATAAACGAGCCTGAATCCGATCTTCCTTTTTGATAACGTCATACGAATTGCCTATGCTCCGATACTTCCTCAATCAGCCCCAATCTCCCTTCGCCCTTTTCAAGCAGGGCTTGCACGGGTACAGGATAATAAGAAAATCCGATAACCAAATCGTGCAGCCCTACTCCATCTTCAAAGAATCTAATTGGAAAAACATTCTTGAAGAACTCAAAAGCGGCATAAACAAAGAGTACAGGTTAGAAGAAAAATCTAATGTTTACAGGCAATGAGCGAAATAAGAGTATTCGATAGCAGGAAATCACAATCCGCGCCATTCATTGAAGCCCCCATTTCGGTTGGAGATCAAATATTTATTGACATGATTCGATACAAAATTTGCTCTATTGTTATTTCCGGCAAAACAGCAATGGTGAACCTGTCAATTGGCAACGACATTAGCGGGAATACAATCACTTCCAAAACCATTACTTTAGAAATAAAATAAAAATATGAACTACGAAAAAGAAATTATTTCAGTATTAACTTGTGCTACATTTGGCACAATAAAGCAAGCCACCAAGTATATTTCTGACAAGCAGATTATACGGGCAACACGCACAACATACAAGGCGTACAAGGGAAAGCCGGACAGAGGCAACATCGAAATAAACCTTACCATCGGCAAGCCAAATTTTGCAGAACGTGAATTTATCAAGAAACTAAAAAAAGCAAAAGAGCCATTTCCTGTTAAAAAAATCCAATTTAAACATTTTGCACAACCGCAGAAGACAGGAAGTAAATGAAAAAAGATTTTACCCTGTCTGACTTTTGTAATATGCAAATAAAGAGAACCGATGTGGCTGAAATTATTGTTGACTATTCAGAGGGTGATATAAACAAATCTGTAAGACTAATCGGCTTTTCAACCGATATAAATAAAACCGATTTTGAAATTCAGGAAGAAGGGTTTGAGTATTATCAAAACTTAAAAGAAGAAATTAATAAAAACAGAAAATAACGCCTCTAAATTGCCGAAGAAAAATCTTGGGGAACTATATACAACTTGGGACAAAGTAAGTGGCTACTTTAAAAAATAAAAAGGGCTACTTAGCCCTTATTTACATTGAATGGTGCGATGCATCTGCATTTAGTTCGCAATGGGTTGACATCAAAACAGCATTGGAATGGGGCGAAAGTGAGGACTGGTTAATAAGACAGTCCGGTTTCTTGCTTGAAGAAAACAAAGAATACATTTTACTTGCCTCCAGAGTTAACCCCGAAAACATTCAAGAAATTAAAGTAGATGGACTTTTTAAAATCCCTAAAACATGGATAAGAAAGAAAACAATCTTAGCTAAAATAAAGATTATTTAACCCTTCTTTTCATTGTTTCAACAACGTAGGTTTTTGGATGCTGTTTTGCTTTTGCAACAGTGGATAATTTTCCTGTGCCCGCATGTCTGCCAACTTTCCAAGTGATTGTTTTTGACATTTTAATAATTTTTTAATTGGTTTTAAGTTACAAATATAAATAAATATTGTTTGCAATATAATCATAAAATAATTTTTCTGTATCTTTTCAGAATGAAAAATGATGGTATTGCAATCACAAGGAGATTTACGCAAGGCGCAAAACAGCAAACTAATTTTTGAAAAAAAATAGCCCACAAGTTATTGCGGTCTTGTGAGCTAATATTTGAACCCTGTCATGAAAACGGTGCAATGATACAAATATTATTAATAACCACATAAAAAAGTAGCCCACAACCTGACGCTGTGAGCTATCCTAACCCAGTTGCAATGATACAATTATTTTTTTGATGTAACCTTATAAAATCAGGCACGTAGTATCTTATTCATAATAAAGTTGGGGTTAAAAGGGGTGAAGTCATAAGCACCCCTTTTTTATTTAATTAAAATATTTTCATTACCTTTATCACGATAATAATTTTAGGACTTAGAAAGTCTCGTTCATAGGGGAGCGGGGCTTTCTTATTTTTATACCTTTGGTTCATGGACTACCGGCATCCCCGAATACCAAAAAGGATTGAAAAGGTTTTTGGAATACTAACCATAATACTTATAATACTGGCAATTATCGGTTATCTTTTTAATATCTAATGGGAATATACGAGTTCAATCTTTTATCCATTGACGAAAAAGTAAATTTCACATGGCAGAACGCCTCATTTATTGAATCGGTAAGGCATGGCGAAAAAGGTTATGCCCTGTATTATGTTAAAGAGTTTTATATCGAAATGGAGCTTGATAAGCAACAAGAGGCAATCATTTCAATAACCGCTTTTAAACAAGGTGTAAGGCTTGAAAAATATCTTGAGTTTGTGAAGTTGGAAAAGTTGTTTTAAACGCAGGCGTTGTATATAAATTGATAAAAAATTTCTCAAATATGAATTTTTTTTCCCATTCTAAGAATTGAAGGCGACAAATACATCTCGTGAAAACATACTTGTCAAGTCCTTTTTAAGATTTTTATTCACAAACGATTCCTTTATAATATGTTATATATCAACAGATTAAGTATGTAAGTGTTAATATTTATATTTTTTTTACTTTCGGCACGTCGTTTATGTCCGATAATTTTTACTTTCGCACCTGTTATTTGTTTTACAGTTTTTGTGATGGTGTGTTTTTTGAGAAACGTTAACATGAATAAATAAACTGTTAGCCAAAGATTACAATAAATTAACAAAAATCCTTACCAAAAAGTAATTTTTAGAATGGATATTGCAACAGTTTCATTGAACAAGCGTTTAAGTTTGGGAACACCAACAGGAAATACCATGCGTTGCACTTCGTTTTCTTATCAAAAAAGTATATTCGGGGAACTGTTAGACACGGCTTATGACTTTATTGTTCCTACAAAAACTATCGTTTTAGGTCATGCTGTTGCACAAAAGAAAACCAAAGACAAACAAGAAGAAGGTTTTCATATTGAGATTTCTCCGGAAGCTATAAAGGTTTTTATTGATGCCCTTTCAAGCACTTTTGCTGATATTAGAAATCAAACTTTTAAGTTTACTAAAGAAGAAGCTATTAAAATGCTTGATAATAGTCAGATGTTAAAAGATGCTCCTGTTTACTATGAAAAATTCCTTGCATATTATGAAAGCAACACACCAGAAGATTTTAAACTTTTTATGAGTATAAAAACTTTTTTCATTAATATATTAGAGTTAAAAACTATTCTTGAATATATTGCTACTGGTGAAAAGATCAAAGAAGGCGAATTGGAGTATTTGAAATTTTGGGATAATATGGTTGAAAGAGCAAGCCAAACTTCACCACGTACAAAAATATCCGGATCTATTAATGATCTAATGAGCGATATTTAGTTTTTATATGCCTTTTCTTGCAGCTAAATTAAGTTGTTTTGATCGAGACTTTAAGTCTTTAGCTAAAAACCACCAACAAGAAACTTTAAATGCAATGAATAAGATTCATTTGAATCCATTGCTTGGAAAACCGCTTCATGGAAATATAAAACAAATTAAAAATTATTCTTATAATCATTCACCAGAATTAAGAATATTTTATGCACTTTATTATTGTAAAATCTCAAAAGAGGCACACCATTCTTGTGAACATAACATAGGACACCCAAAAGAGGTAGAAATAAAAAATTGTGAGGGATTAATTGATTTCGTTTTTGTAAAAACGAGAGAACAAAGTAATAATATTTATGGTTACGGAAGAAAATATTTCACCCCATATATAAGACAGCCCAAATAATTACTTTATTTTTACGTCTAATGAAAAAGGGCGAAGTTACGACCTTCGCCCTTTCCGCAAGTAATTAAACTGCAATCCTCGTTAATGAACGCAAAGTGGTTTTTCCTTGCTGTGTGTCAACTAAACACAATTCAATTTGATGGCTTCTGATAAGCCATCAATTTTTTTATCAAAGAAACATTTGCTATATATTTATTGTCAAGTGTTCTATTTAATAGTCCCATTTGTTTTAATTCAGATAAATCTCTTTCAATAGACTTTAAAGATTTATTAGCATACAGACGTGCGGTTGTCGCATTTAAAGTATAAATATCGGTGGCTTTAAAATATTTATCGTATGGTAACGCTAAAATAATTTCTCGTCTTCTTTTTGAGATAACTTTATTTTTTGTTTTATCTTCAGAAAATTTATCATAAATTACTTTATGCCACGTCATAGCAAACTGACTTTTTTGAATTTCAAGCAGCGTGGCTTCTAATCCATCTCTAAAACCTAATAGAGCATATTCAATAAAGCCCGACAAATCCCTCTTTTTTGTTACATTATCAATTTGTCTGTAATATTCAGTTCGTGTTTTATTGTAATGATTAGATAAAATATGTAATGCCAAATGTGGATTTCCACCACGAAGCAAAATATAAAATTCAATTAATCTCCCAGTGCGACCATTGCCGTCTCCAAATGGATGTATTAACTCTATGTAGATATGCGATACTATTGATTGAATTACAATATCCGAAAAAGTTTGATCACCACATTCATAACAGAACTCGTCTTTAAGCCATTCACAAAATAAATCTATTAAATCTTCCACATCGCCATAATCGGGACATCTGTATTTTGCAACAGTTACATTTGAAGTTCTGAATTGACCTGGAATTGCATTTAATTGATCTCCTAAATCCTGACCAATTAATTTGTGAAATCTTTTTATTAAATCAGGACTAATCAAATAACATTGGTTATCTCTCACTACTTCAAAAACCAATATATGAAAAGCATTCAGAACATTTCTTACTTCAATTTCTTGATATGTTTGACTTGGAGCTAATTTTTCACCTCCACTTACTTTATCAACTTCTTCTTCTGTTAAAGTATTTCCTTCGATTGCTGTTGTTGCCTGTGCGCCCTTATTAAAAGCAACATGCCTTAAATTGTCTGCATGTTCGGGCATAATTGGTGTATTTGAAATGGCTTTTACATAGGCTTCGCATTGTCCTAAATACGAAATTGATTTTTGGGTTAATTCCCAATTAATCTTAAAAGGCAAATTAGGATATTTTGATCTTAATTTCTCAATTACTGTATTAGACAAAATGTTGGACATAACTATGGACATATTTTAGGACAAAAATAAGCCTTATTTGTCTAACTTGCACAAAATCAGCACAAAAAATAGGGTGTTTATTAGACATATTATATAACAAACTGATAGTCAAATAGAAAAAATTTTCCAAAATATTAGTTACATAGTGGGACAAATCATTATCTTTACACCATTAAAATCAAACGCTATGAACTTCAAATCTCTCCCTCAATTACTCGACTACTTCAAAGACGAACAAACCTGCATTGAGTATTATGAAAACATCAGGTGGAAAGGAAATCCGGTTTGCCCTCATTGCGGTTCACTAAAAGCACCATATAAAACAAATCGTGGTTACAAGTGTTCTGAAAAACTTTGTCACAAAAAATTTACTGTGAAAGTCGGAACCATTTTTGAAAACTCAAAAATTCCTTTTCGTATTTGGCTTGCTGCAATATGGCTTTGCACAGCACACAAAAAAGGAATTTCATCCGTACAGGTTGCAACTGATTTAAACATTACACAGAAAACAGCTTGGTTTGTACTTCACAGAATCAGGGAAATGCTGAAACAGCAAAAGCCCGAATTAATCGGAAATACTAACTCTGTGGAAATTGACGAATCATACGTGGGAGGTCGTGAAGATAACAAGCATACAAGCAAAAGAAGATCAGATACACAGCCACATTTAAAAAATGATGGTACACCTTATGTTCCTAAAAAAGTAGTTGTAGGAATTATTGAGCGTGGTGGAAATGTAATTTTAAAATATGTTCCAAGTGCTTCACAGGAAAATATGGTTCCATTCATTGAACAGTATGTTCCTAAAGGTTCAAAGATATTTACTGATGAAAGTAATGTTTATGCAAAAATTGGTTCAAGGTACGATCATGGAACTATTCAGCATAAATTGAAAATCTATGTTTCCGGTGACTGCCATACAAACACAATAGAATCATTTTGGGCTTTGCTTAAACGTGGAATCTATGGAATCTATCACCAAGTATCAGAAAAGCATTTTGAACGCTATCTGAATGAGTTTGCAAGCCGTTACAATTCACGTACAGCAACAGCACAAGACAGGATTGAAAAATTTTTAAATGATTCAGAAAGAAGATTGAAATATGCTGATCTGATTGCTAAACAAGAAAATGCAGGTAGGGAAATGGGTACAGTTAGAATTTGATTTTCCGAAGGATTAATAATTAACGAAAAAAATCAACAGCAAAAAGGAAACTACTGTAATTATCCATATCATTGAATTAGAAATATTTCAAAACTTTTTCATAACTCAAAGATATGATATAATTTTACACAATGGCAAAAAAGAAAAAGCCTGTTAAAAAGAAGCGGGCAAGGAGTTACGAATCTAAACTTGCTATCAAAGGAACACTTGACGATGTATTAAATGCAAGTGTTCCTAAAAAAAATAAATTGCAATCCAGTTTATGACTGTACATCAGGGGAAACAGGCAAAGTTCTGTTACATTGATAAGATTGCAGTTTCGTTCTTTCTCATTTCAAAACTTTAAGCCTTGTTACTAACGTAACGGCAAGAGCCTACTAATGCTTTTCAAGTCATTGTAAGGTTTGAAGTTTTAAAAAAATGAATTTACACTTACACAGAAAAATTATTTAGTCTTGTCCCAACTCGTATATAGTTCCCAAAAATTTGCACCAAGCCGCGCCAACACACGGGAAATCCTCAACCAAAAATAAACAATGAAAAACCCGTTTAAAATGACAGAAAAAGAAAAGCCGCTAAAAGATTGGCAGAAAATATAGAAATAACTTTAGGACAACTTATGAGCGCGACAGCCCATAACCATAAAAAAGTAAACATTACATCTGCCCTTGCTGAAATCCAAGCTCCAGACGGAACAAATTATCAGATGCAAATAGCCTTTATCTCTGATCCAAAACTTTTCCTTGCCGAAAATGCAATTATGTTTTCTGAATCTGTCGCAGTAGCACCAATAACCGAAACAAATATTAATTAAATACCATGAGCGAATATAGAAAAATAAAAAACTTAGTCGTTTCCGATTCAGGAAACGTGTTTAACGCAGGTCGCCAAGTATATCCCGACAACACAGGATTATTCCCCGCAAAAAACGCAGGGCAATACATATCATCAGAAGATATTATGGAAGCATGGAATTATAAAAATGAAGTTGTGAAAGGACTTGACAAGCAAATTAACCACGCCAATCTTAAAGGATATTCGGGAGAAACAAAACTTGAAAAACTCGTGGACTGGAAACTCAACCATTTCAAAAAACCGCAAAAAGATACAAGAGAAAAAACTTTTGAAATTGATCTATCAAAAGCCATAGCAGTTGTACCAAATTCGTGGGACTATACCCAATGTGTCCAAACAAGTGTCCAAGACCTGTCCAAAGATGTCCAAACCCCGAAAATGTCCAAAGAGCCTGTCCAAAATAAGTGGATTGTAAACGGAATACCATACCCAACAGCGCAAAAAGCTGCCGATGAAACAGGCAACTCCCTAAAAAATATCCAGCGGTGGTGCAAAAACAATAAAAATAATTGCTCCTTTTTAAACTAAACTCCCCACTCCGAAAACGCGGGAAACGCACCAATAGCAAGCACCACAACTATAAATAGATTGACAACGGTAAACTCATTTCCATAAAAATCGATGGCGTTATCTTCATTCTAAGCCCACTATTCTAAAAACTAATGCCCGCGCCTTTTTCTATGGTAGCCCCCCCGTGTTTAAACAAGTGGCGCGTCATTTTAAAATCGCCCCCGCCATACA
>JADMIO011538852.1_pt1 | contig 11223 bp, 5 predicted proteins | sample 8958161 | NCBI WGS metagenome assembly JADMIO01 (sample SAMN16585339, study PRJNA669376) | soil metagenome | isolation source: Crop rotation soil | place: USA: Cullars Rotation, Alabama | collected 2011 | reverse complement strand
GCGGGAGCCGACCCCAACGATGTCCGCACAGGATTCACTCCGCTGCATATGATTCCCGGCGTGCGAAAGCCGGATTCGAGCGACATCAGCGATCCCGCGCCTGCTTCGGGGGCCGGCCGCCTCTCCAGCCTCGAGTTCGTGCGCGAAATCGTGAAACGCGGCGCGAACGTGAATTTTCGCCTGCCGAAGGGCGCACCCAAGCTACCGAACACCTCGTCGAGCATCGGCACCGAGGGCGCGACTCCTTTTCTTCTTGCCGCGGACCGCGAAGACCTGCCGCTGATGCGGCTGCTCCTGGAATTGGGCGCGGATCCTCTGCTGCCGAACTTCAACAACACCACGCCGCTGATGGCCGCAGCCGGAGTGGGCACGAACGAGCCGCAGGAGGAGGCGGGCGAGGAAAGCGAAGCGCTGGAAGCGGTGAAGATGTTGGTCGATCTGGGCGCGGACGTCAATACGGTGGACAAAAATGGCGACACGGCGATGCACGGCGCCGCCTATGCGATCAGCCCGTTGGTGGTGAAGCTGCTGGCGGAGCACGGCGCCGATCCGCAAATATGGACGAAACCCAATAAGGCTGGCGGAACGCCGCTATTCATTGCCGAGGGTTATATCACCCGGCTGCCGCGCCCCGACGCGCCGACCATCGAAGCGATCACCAAGCTGATGCTGGCCGCGGGGATTTCGACGGCAGGCGAACGGCCGAAGATCGTCGATAGCTACGAGAAGCCGGCGCCTAAGACTCCCGAACCGATCAAGTGACTCGTCATCCGGGAAGCCCGGTTTGAGAGTACGGTGGCGCTTCGTCTTGACAGGACGACACGCGCGGGCCTAGCGAGGGAACTGCTGTAAAACACCGACTGACTGCGAGATATCGCCTGGGCGGCCTCGCATACAATCGAATGCGGAGGCCACCCAGTGGAGCGCGCGTTTTAGAGATTCATCCACTGCACAATCCCGAGAGCCGACGGGATGTAACTCCTGTTGACGGAGTAGTCCCACCAGTAAGTACGCGATGGCGGCCAGTATCGAGCATCGTACTTGGACAATCCCCCTGATCCGGGAAAATAGACAAGAACGTCATCCCGAGAGTTGGTGCTGCCCCCCTCCCCCGGAAAGTTCTTCATGAGGCCGAAATAGATGTGGTTCTCGAGTGAGAAGAACGACGGGAGTTGTCCACTATTGGGCTGGTCAGCGGGAAGCGCGGGTAAATTGAAGTTGCTCATCGAAAGGAAGCGATTAACGCCGCTGTAGTACCCATGCAGCACCAGATCGTCACGACCATCACCGTCGGCGTCGGCAACCCGCACCTCTTCAGCCGACTGCACGACGGAGGCGCTGGTGAAGGCCCACCAAAACGTGTTGGTCGAGCCGTAAAGGCGGGCATCGAAACGCGCCACCTGACGCGTAGACCGATTGAAGATCAGCAGGTCGTCGCGAGTGCCCTCGCCGCTAAAGCTGGCAAACCGGCCGGCATGAAATTCCAGCATCCCGGGCCAGGTGAATCCTTTCAGATTGCCAAGGTCGAATGGACCTATCTCGAACTTTCCGGAAACGCGATTGTACTTGAAGATATGGATGTTGGCGCCCGCCGAGCCGTTGGGGTTGTAGGTCAGGAGTTCGTCGTAGCCGTCTCCATCGAAATCGCCGACCAGGAATTCGTCTTCCGACGCCCACTCGACGGGGGCCGGTCCCGAGCCGGTCTCGAGCAACAGAGTCCCGAAAGTCCCGGTGGACTGTTGGAAGCAATAGATGTTCTGGGGATACCACGCGCTGCCCGTTTTCGCGCGGAAGCAAATTGAATCTTTCAGCGGATCCGCGAATCGCCCGGCCCAAATTTTGTCGATAGAGATGTAGGCCCACGCAAGGATTCCATTTAAGTCCATCCGAGCGTATTGCCTAATGGGATAGCTGGTCGAGCCGGTGGCAAGCTGTGGGCTTCCGACCTTCCAATAAGCGACGAAGTCGTTTCGACCATCGCCATCGACGTCTGCCAGGAGGAACGGCCCCGGCAATTGCGTTTGTGAGTTACTCCGGCTGCGGGCGGCCACCGTTGGCGCTATCAGGGCTGCGCACGTAGATACAATCAACCAAAAGTTCCGATTCATTAAGCTTTCCCTCCTGGTCTGTCTGACCGCCGTCGCTCCCGATCCCAATCGGTGCGGGCGGTTCATGACTGACTCCACTCGGTAAGGCGCAGACCGCAAAAAAAGCAATCTTCCGCGGTACTAGGACTGGTACACGACAGCCCGGCAGACGGTTGCGAACGGAAGGGTTATAATTTCGCTGTCGGAGGGTGTATGGCCGGGACGGGCGGGGACGTAACGATACTCCTGGCTCAACTTCGCGCGGGCGACCGGGATGCGGCAAATCGGCTGATTCCGATGATCTACTCGGAGTTACGACGCATGGCGAGCGCCTGTCTGCAACGGGAACGGCCGGACCATACACTCCAGCCAACCGCCTTGGTGAATGAGGCATATCTGCGGCTGGTCGGTGAACAGCCTGCAGAGTGGCAGAATCGTGCTCACTTCTTCGCCCTCGCCGCTAACACCATGCGGAAGGTGCTGGTGGATTGCGCCCGCCGGCGGCGTGCCGGGAAACGCGGCGGCGCTGACGCCAGGAAAGTAGAGATGGACGAGAGCCTGTTGATCAGCGCCAACAAGCTGGAGAGTGTCCTCGCTGTGGATGAGGTGTTGGCGCATCTGTCACGGTTCGATCCACAGCAAAGCCGGATAATCGAGCTGCGTTTCTTTGCGGGACTTAGTGTGGACGAAGTCGCCGAAGTTATGGGTGTGTCCCCGGTCACGATCAGTCGAGAGTGGAGGTCGGCCAAGGCATGGCTTCGCCGCGAATTGAGCGGGAGATCGGTATGACAGCCGAGCGTTGGAAAGAGGTGAAAGCGATCTTCGATCAAGTGGTGCAAAGCGACCCCGGGGCGCGCCCCAAGATACTTCATGATTGCTGCGCAAACGATGAAGAGCTCCGGCATGAAGTCGAGTCTCTGCTGGCCTGTGATCAGCCGACGGGTTCCCTCGGCGATGGTTTCCCAATCGAAGGTCCCTCGCTTTTCCAGCCTGCCGTTGCGCTCTCGTTGCAGGAAGATTCATTTGGGCCGTACGTGCCCGTCCGCGTGCTGGGTGAGGGGGGAATGGGGACCGTCTACCTCGCCCGGCAGGAACAGCCGATCCGCCGCGAAGTGGCCCTCAAGGTGGTCAAATCCGGGTTGGACGGCCGGCACGTGATCGAGCGCTTTAATCTGGAGCGCCAGGCATTAGCCATCATGGATCATCCGAATGTCGCACGCGTTCTGGATGCGGGCACATCCGGACGAGGCCAGCCGTACTTTGTCATGGAGTATGTCGCAGGTGTTCCCATCACCAGCTACTGCGACAACCACAGACTCAACACCCGCGAGCGGCTGGAACTCTTCATGCGTGTTTGCGAGGGAGTTCAACACGCCCATCAGAAAGCGATTATCCACCGCGATCTGAAACCCTCCAACATCCTCGTCACTGAGGAGGAAGACGGCCGCGGTTCGCCTAAGATCATCGATTTCGGCGTTGCTAAAGCTCTGACTCACAGTCTTACTGCCGATACGATGGTCACGATTACGGGGGTACCTGTCGGAACACCCGCGTATATGAGCCCGGAGCAGGCCGACTCGTCGGGCAAAGATATCGACACGCGAAGTGACGTCTACTCACTTGGCATCATTCTCTACGAGTTGCTTGCGGGCGTGCCGCCGCTCGATCTGCGAACCATCACGTTCGAAGAATTCCTGCGCAGGTTGCGCGAGGAAGATCCGCCTAAGCCCAGCACCAGGATCCGCACACAGGATCGGGACACGTCGACGGCAGTGGCTCGGACCCGCCAAACCGAGCCGAGGGCGTTGGCCAAGCTGATGCGCGGCGATTTGGATTCAATTGCGCTCAAGGCCCTGGAAAAGGAGCGGTCGCGGCGCTACGGCTCCGCCTCCGAGTTCGCCGCGGATATTGGGCGGTATTTGAATAACGAACCGGTTCTGGCAGTTCCGCCTTCGGCTGTTTACCGGATTCGCAAGTTCGGGCGGCGGCATCGCCCGGCTCTGGTCACAAGCGCCGCTTTCCTGTTAGTCCTGCTCCTGGCGGCCGGTATTAGTATTGATCAGGGCATACGAGCTAACAGGGAAGCGGCCGTGTCCCAAGCGGTGAGGGATTTTCTGCAAAGGGATCTGCTGGCCCAGGCGGGCGCCTCCGCCCAATCCGCCGGCAAACTCGATCCCGAATTGAAGGTACGAACGGCCCTGGACCGGGCGGCTGCCCGGATTGCGGGAAACTTCGACCGCCAGCCGGAGGTCGAGGCCGCCATTCGCGACACCATCGGGGAAACATACGCGGATCTCGGGCTCTATCGTGAGGCGCGGACGCAGTTGGAGCGCTCGCTAGAATTGCACCGCCGCGTCTTGGGAACAACGAATCCGAAGACTCTTAAGACCCTCAGCTTCCTGGCACACGCTACCTTTCTGCTGGGAAAGTATGCCGATGCCGAGGCACTGTTCAGGCAGAGCGTCGATGCCCAGCGCCGCGTCTTGGGTTCCGAGCATCCCGACACGCTGTATTCCATGAGCGGTCTCACGATCGTTTACTACTTGCTGGGCAAGTACCAGGAGGCCAGTGCGCTGGGCAGTCAGGCCCTGGAGATTCAGCGCCGGGTGTTGGGACCGGAGAGTCGTAACACTTTGGATTCGATGAACACGCTTGCGATGGTCTACTACTCGCAGGGCAAGTACGCCCAGGCTGAGGCGCTCGACACCCAAACCCTCGAGATCCGGAAGCGCTTATTAGGCCCCGAGCATCCGGCGACGCTAGGTTCCATGACCAATCTGGCGATCGCCTACAGATCGCAGGGAAAGTACCCGGAAGCTGAGGCCCTCGACAGCCAGACACTGGCGATTCGGAAGCGTATTTCCGGACCCGAGCATCCCGACACCCTGAGTTGCATGATCAATCTGGCCAATTCTTACATGTTAGAGGGCCAGTATGCGCCAGCCGAGGCGCTGTTCAACAACGCATTAGAGAACTGCCGCCGCGTGGTTGGCCCGGAGCATCCCTATACTCTTAGTCTTCTCTCGGATTTTGCATCCATGTACCAACGGGAAGGTAAATATGACTTGGCGGAGACTTACGCTGAACGGGCTCTGAAGGGCAGGCGGAACACGTTGGGCTCGCAACATCCGGACACAATGCGGTCGGCGGCCGACTTGGCACTGGCCCACCTGGCACGGAACAAGTTCACCGAGAGTGAGCCACTCGCGCGCGAGGCCTTGGAGTTCAATCGCAAGAAGCAGCCGGATGACTGGCAACGATTCCGCGCTGAGAGCCTGCTGGGCGCCAGCCTGGCTGGACAGAAGAAATATGCCGAAGCCGAGCCGCTGTTGCTCGAGGGCTATCGAGGTATGGCCGAGCGAAGAGAGCTGATCAGAGTGCCGGACCGGTATCATTTGGATCGCGCCCGCGAGTGGATCATCCAACTCTATCAGGCCTGGGGTAAGGCGGAGGAAGCTGCGGCATGGCGGCAAAAGTGAAAGGGTTTCTATCGAGGCGGCCCGCGCCGACATGTGTCCCCGCGCGGGTTCCTTGAGGGCTGCGGCATCATCGCGTAGACGCCGCAGCTTGGCTGCCCGGCCCGCCGGAAGATACCGCGCAACGCCTGACTCGAAATATCTGCACGTCAGCGACGCACATTCAGCGCCGGCAATCGTTCCACGTCCATCGCCTCTCCAAGACCTGCCGCGCCGAATCGGACGAGATAGTTACCAAGCTGGAGATGGCTGGTCTCAATCGCAACCGAGTTATGCATCGCATCCCCCGCTTGCGTTCCAGTAGCTACAACGTTCAAGGATGTATCCAGAAGCTCGGCTGTTAACTGAGCGCCGTTCAGGGCTCCGAAGACGAGCCGGTTCGTCGTCCGGCTCTGTTGCGTCAGGCCGACGAATACATGGCGCATGCCAGGGTCCACGCGGAACGGCGGATCTCCCAGATCCGGCAGGGGCACCGTCGTTTCATTCTGCAACGGGCCCGGGAGGTGCGATTTGTCGATCTCGTATCGGACGGTCATCGTGTACCGTGTCGGTTTCGGGGAACTCACCTGGACGAAACTGACGACCCCTTGCGGAAGCGTGAGGCTACCGTTACGATTGATCGGCGCATGCGGCAGCACCTGGTGCGCGGCGTCGTAGAGCACCACATCGAGTGGAGCGTCGGTCTCCGAAAAAACGGCAGTTGCTATGGCCGGGAGCGCGCCGGGCGCATCTACCTGGAAAGCGAAAAAGTCGATGTCGCCTTGGGGCAGCGTGAGCTCATAACGACCCGGACCCCTGGTAAATAGTTCCGGGAACGCCGGCGGGGGCGAGCCCGGTGTACGAAGATGGAAATGAGTCGCCTGGTCGAAGGAGTTGTTGACTTCGAGTTCGTCGGCGTCCAACACCGCGGGGCTCAACTTCACGGTGAGCTTATACGCATTCATCGATCCGTCGATGCGAATTTTATATCCGCCCGCGCTCACGGGCCCCGTGAGGCGCGTCTTGCCTGCCGAGAAGTTGGCGGCCAGATCGGTTTCGACACGGCTGTCCGGATCGTCTGGCACAATCGTTGCGCGCACGGTCCCCAATAGCGGGAAGAAACTCAGGTCGAGGGTCACGGTCGAGAACTCGGCCACCGGTAAGCGGTACCAGTCCACATCATTGCGCCTCGAGAGTGCGCCGAGATCGTTCTCACCCAGTTGCCCGAGCGGCACCAGGACGCCGCCGGGGCCAAACGGGTGAAGGGGCGCGGCCGTCTGCGGAGTGTTGTTCGGCTCAGCCAGGTCCTCAGGAAGCTGCCCTCCCATGGCCGCGAGCACCGCCGCAAACGCGTCCACGCCGACGTTCACTTTCCCCTCTCCGCGCCAACCTGAATTCACCAGCAACTGCTTGGCATCGAAGGTATTCAGCGATGGCTTGACCGCTCGCATCATCGCGATGATGCCGCTCACGAACGGCGCCGCCATCGACGTGCCGGACTGCGGTGAGCCGTTGGGATTGTCCGGATCGGGCGCGGTGGCCAGGTTATCGCCGGGCGCCCATATGTCAATGGACGACCCGAAATTCGAGTAAGGCGCTGCGCTGTTGTTCCCATCGAGTGCGCCCACCGTAATCGTTCCCGGTGTGCGGGTAGCCGGCCGCACATTGTCATCATCCGGGAGATTCAAAGTGCTGTTGCCCGCTGATGCTACCAGGATCAGGCCGTTGTCCGCTGCGAACTGAAAAGAACGGTTCCACGAGGTCGTGGGGAACGTCAGCTCCCAACTCGTTTTCCCAAAACTCATATTCAGCACGTCCACACCCCAGGCGAGACAGACCTGGAGACAGCGGAAGATCTGGCTCACGCTCAATTCCGACTTAAACATCACCGGACGCGCCACCGTGCCTCCGACGCCCGCGCTCCCCTGACCGTTGCCCACGGAGGCGCACGCGACGCTCGCCACCCCATTGCCGTGCCACGGACACGTATATCCTTCGCCGCATTTGTTGGGATTTCCGCCTCCGGCGCCTACCGACTCGTCGAGCAGGTTCAACTGAAACGCGAAGGTGCCGAAGTCGGACGCGAACTGGCCGGGCGCGATGCCCGGCGTTTTGCCGTTGAGCCAGAATCCGCCGTCGAGGCATCCCACCAGGACCAGCGGCTTCAACGAGCGAAATTTCCGGTAGGCTTCCACGAGCTGCCAAGCTGAGGTCACCCGTGCTTTTCCAGCGTATGTCGGCCACTGAAACGGATCCGGCCCGCCGGGTGCTTGAGCACCTTCGGCTGCCGCCACCAGCGGAAATGCGACGGCGCGGCCAACCACATTCAGTCCTATTTTGCGCCCTTCGGAGGCGAAGTCAGCTACTACACCGAGAATACCGGCCGCAGCCGGCGAGGTCACAGACACGGAGTCACCATAAGTTTGACGGAGCAATCCGCCCGCGCGCTCGGAGGCCGCGGGCGGTGCAGGCATTCGGAGCCGGGTCGGCAGCGGCATCGATGCGGCGTCAACTCCCGGGGCGGGCCCCAGTCCGTCCGGCGGAGCCGGTATCGCCAGAGGTGGGATAATTTCTGCGCCGAACTGATCTATGAGTTGTTGGACGAGGCCGGAGTCGGAATCATCCACAAGGATTTCATTCTCCACGAACTCCATTGCGGGACGGCCGCCTGCGTCTACTGCAGCGAGCGCTGTTGTACGGCCGCGTGCGCACCACCTGGTGTACTCGGCTGAAGGGGACTGTTCGTCCACACGTATCCCTTTATCGTTTCCATATGCCTTGTACTCCATCGGTGTTCCCTCCTTGGGAGCGTACCGAGTATATCCTGTTAGCGCAGCGAATTGCCGCGCTGTTTCTCTGCTGCACGAATCGAGGGCAGCGAGGAACTGCGTTTTCTGCAAGTCTCGGCGAAGGCTTGCCCGCCCAGCTTATTTGGAGGCGTCATCGCGATGGTGGGCACTTCCAACCGGATAAACCTTGCGAGCCGCCGTGCTGATGTCGGCGATACATCTCCAGCGCGGCCACCCCAGATGAATCGATCATCCACCCGCAAGAACAACCGGTTTCGTACTCTTTAACGCACGTGCCGCGTCCATAAAGGCCGACCCGGAGACTCCCAGGGCCAATTTCCGCTGCTCTTTTAGGCACGCAATGATACCAAACCTGCCCGTTTCGCGCGTTCATCTGTAGAAACACATTCCAGAGGGTTTACAGATGAAATCTTTAACCGCACTCTCCCGATTTACGCTCATCGCCTGCCTGGCGGCGGTCGCCCTCTTCGCTCAGGCGGATTCCCGCCAGGCGGAGATCGCGGCCCAGCAGGACCAGAAGGCCGCCCAGGTGCAGCCTGCCCACCCCGGCCGCATCGAACGCGCCATGATTCAGTTCCGCGAAAAAGACCTGTTGGGACGGTTTTCCAACGGATTCGGCGGTTTTCATCCGTCCCTCGGTGGTCTTGCTACCGGGAACGGCTTCGGACTCGGCACCGAATACCGCTCCGGCCTCGCCGGCGGGCTTCTCACGTTCCGTTCGGGCGCCCACGCCTCGTTCCGCGGCGCGCGCAAATTCGACATGGAACTGGCCGCTCCCAAAATCTCGCGAGGCCGCTTCTTTGCTCAATTCGACGCTGTCCGCCACGACTATCCGCAAATGAGCTACTACGGCTCCGGCCCGGATTCCCAGAAGACCGGCCGCACCGATTTCCGCCTGGAGGACACCGCCGCGGACGTCACCTTCGGCATCCGGCCCGCCAGGCACCTGGCCATCGGTTCTTCTGCCGGCTACCTGTTCAACAACATCGGGCCGGGCACGGATCAACGTTACGCTTCCGCCGAACAGACCTATTCCGCGGCGCAGGCCCCCGGAATCGACGTGCAGTCCAACTACTCTCGGACCGGCGCCTTCGCCCAGTACGACTGGCGCGACAATCCCGACGGCCCTCGCCGCGGCGGCAACTACTTCGCTCAGTTCAACGACTACCGCGATCGCACTCTCGGACTCCGCAACTTCCAGCGCCTCGACCTGGAAGCTCAACAATACGTTTCCGTACTCAATCAGCGGCGCGTGTTTGCCCTCCGCGCCCACTCGGCCATGACCTTCGCCAACGATTCTCAGCCCATCCCCTTCTACATGCAGCCGTCGCTCGGCGGAGCGGAAGACCTCCGCGGGTATCGGCCCTATCGATTCCGCGGCGATAACCTGCTGGCCATGAATGCCGAGTATCGCTGGGAAATCTTCAGTGGGCTCGACATGGCGGTCTTTGCGGACGCCGGCAAAGTTTATCAGCGGAAATCGGATTTCCTGTTCGACGACCTCGAAAGCGACGCGGGGTTCGGCTTCCGCTTCAACGCCCGGAACAAAACCTTTCTCCGGCTGGATGTCGGATTCAGCCACGAGGGTTTTCAGGTCTGGGTCAAGTTCAACAACGTCTTCAAAAAGGGTCCGGTCTACACTTCCAGCAGCTTGGGGGATCTCTAATATGAACAGCAACATTTCTAAGAAACTTATCGCCGCGGCCGTCTGCTCGGCCGCCCTGGCTATCGGCACTCTCGGGGCCGCCACCTTGCAGGTGAGCCGCAAATTCTACTCGGACGATCCGATCTGGAGCCTGCCCCGTCCTACGGCCGCGGTCAACGTAGCCGGCCGCGTCCTGAGCGAGTATTACGACTTCTTCGAGAACACTCTCTTCTCACCCGGGGAGCGGGCCCCCCGCACGGGAACGTTTCTCCCGTCGCAGGCCATCAATACGGTTGACGAAGTGCCCGACAGCGCCTGGTACACCAACCGCCACGCGCGCCACACGATGAGTTCCGCGGAGTTGAAATCCGGCCCTGGCGACGCTGAGCCCCCAGCCGGCGGCCGCTGGACCGTGATGGCGGCGAAGAATGAAGGCATTACCCCCGGTTTCCGCATTCGCGATGCCGCCGGACGCCAGTATCTTCTGAAGTTCGACCCGCCGTCGAACCCCGAACTGGCGAGCGCCGCCGATGTAATCACGTCGAAGTTCTTTTACGCCCTGGGCTACAACGTGCCCGAGAACTACGTCGTTCACTTCACCCGCAACCAGATCAAGATCGGCGAAGACGCTGTCCTGCGGGATAACGCCGGACACCGCCGGCCGATCCATGAAGAAGATGTCGAGGAGATGCTTTCCAAGGTGACCCGATCCGCCGACGGTTCGTACCGCGCTCTGGCCAGCCGCTTGATCCCCGGCAAACCGCTCGGGCCGTTCCAGTACCACGGAACGCGCAGCGACGATCCCAATGACCTCGTGCCGCACGAACATCGCCGCGATTTGCGAGCCCTCCGCACCCTCTGCGCCTGGCTCGGACACGACGATTCGAAGGCGCTGAATACCTTGGACATGCTCACGGAAGAGGACGGCACTCCCTTCGTCAAGCACTACCTGATCGATTTCGGAGCTTCGCTCGGCAGCGCAACTTTTATGGCCAACAGTCCGCGAGACGGAAACGTGTACCTGTTCGACTGGAAGTCCTCCGCCGCCCAGTTCTTCACACTCGGCCTGTACGCGCCCAAATGGCAGCATGCCAGGTTTCCCAACCTGCCGTCTGCCGGCCGTTTCGAATATGAGGTGTTCGATCCCCAACGTTGGGTGCCGGACTATCCCAACACCGCGTTCCGCAACGAGAATCCCGCGGACCAGGCAGATCGGAAGAGCGTCG
>JADMIO011486980.1_pt1 | contig 11223 bp, 11 predicted proteins | sample 8958161 | NCBI WGS metagenome assembly JADMIO01 (sample SAMN16585339, study PRJNA669376) | soil metagenome | isolation source: Crop rotation soil | place: USA: Cullars Rotation, Alabama | collected 2011 | reverse complement strand
GCGTCGCCGAGCCGCTAAGCGCGATGGCGGCGACGGAGGCGAGGGTGAGGAGGGTCTTCATCTGCGGTCTCACGGGCGGCCGTAGGCGTTGGTCAGCACCAGGTCGTGCAGCATCTTCTCGACCCGGTAGTTGTAGCCGTCCTTGGCCTTCAGCTTGCGCCAGAGCTTGCTGTATTCGGCCTGGTCGGCGGGCTGGGCGTCGGGCTCGCGGCCGACCAGCTGCTTCCAGTAGTCGAACACCACCTTCCGGGCGAAGGGATCGCTGTTGGCGGCGACCTTGCCCCATTCCAGCAGGTCCTTGACCGGCTGGCCGAGCAGCACGCCGGACGGCGGCGCCTCGACGATGCGCGGGCCTTCGGTGCGAACGAACTGGGTCAGGCGGTCGTCACGGTAGTTGTACTGACCGATGCCGTTGTAGCGGGTGAAGGGGTAGGTCAGCGGGTCGAGCGTGGTGTGGCAGGCCGCGCATTGCGGGGCCTTGACGCCCTTGTTGTCATAGTCTTCCGGGGTGTGGTTGACCGGGATCAGGCCCTGCATCTTGGAGATGTCGTAGCCTAGGTAGGCGCGGTAGGCCTGGGCCGCGGTGGTGCGCGGGATCGGCGTGAACATGGTGTTCGAGGCGGCGTTCCAGCGGGTGGTGATCATGCCCACGCGCTTCTCGCGCGGCACGTTCTGGGTCTGGTCGCGCCTGCGCTTGGCCAGTTCCTCTTCCGGAATGATCTCCAGCTTCACCGGGTCGTCGCTGACCCGCTTGACGAAGTACTGCGCCAGCAGCAGCTCGCGGACATCGCGGTCGCCGGTGTTGGCCCAGGTGAACAGGTTGTAGTCGTCGTCGTAGTCGCCCAGCGGCACCGGGCCCGGGTTCTCGCCCGACTTGACGGTGTGGGCCGGACGCACCTTGGCGTTGGCGAGGTTCCACACGACGCCGTCCTTACCGGCCCAGTAGCGGCCGGCCAGGCACTGATCCAGCTTGGTCGACAGAGCCGCCTGCCACTTCCTGGCGTCGCCCTTGGTCTTGCTGAAGGCATCGATCTCGGCGCGCGTGGCGGACTTGCCGCAGAAGTCGAGGCTGACCTTCTTGAAGGCGTAGACCGGGTCGTAGCCGCAGACGTTCCAGCGGCCCTTGCCGGCCTTGGCCGAGACGTCGGCCGAGCAGGTGATGGCGCGCGGCATGCTGGAGGCGTCGGCCATCTGGGTGCCGGCCATGATCTCGGCCAGATTGGGGAAGCCGTCGCCGTCGGCGTCTTCCTGCTCGATGGCCTTCAGCGCGGCGGGCAGCGAGGCGGCGAAGGAGGCGTCGGACAGCGGGCGCTTCTCGCCGGGCAGCAGGCGCTGCTCCAGCATGGCCCCAAAGGTGTTTCGGCCAGGCGGATTGGTGTGGCAGGTGGTGCAGGGGGCCGGGCCCGCCTCGCACAGTTTGGAGCCGGCATAGACGCTGCAGAAGGCGACCGCGGCCGCCGGCTTGGCGTCGGCGCCCCGGCTCAGCACGGCGTCGCCGATAAAGCCCGCGCCGACGACGGCGCCGGCGATCAGCCAGGTCGCAGGCGTGGCGAGCCGGTCCAGGAAGCGTGAACGGGACAAGGGGACCCCCAGCAGCAGGTGTGTCTAATCAGTGTTTAGTTCACTGCCATACAGGCAGGCCGCAGGTATTGCCAAGTTGCAATTAAACAGCGGCAGAACGCCGCTATCCGTGGGCGAAGTGTGGGGAAAATCCCACATTTCGGGGTGGTGTTGCACGGACGCCGCGCCCCTTGCGGACCCGCTCGCGTCTAGCCGCCGCCGTAGCCGCCGATGATTGGCAGGATCTCGCCGGTGATGAAGCTCGACATCTGCGGCGAGGCCAGGAATACGTAGGCCGGGGCGATCTCCTCCGGCTGGGCGGGGCGCTTGAGCTGGGTCGAGGCCCCGAAATGGGCGACCTTCTCGGCGCTCTGGTCGGCCGGGTTGAGGGGGGTCCAGACCGGGCCCGGGGCCACGGCGTTGACGCGAATGCCCTTGGGAATCAAGTGCGTGGCCAATGACCGGACGAAGGCGTGGATGCCGCCCTTGGTCATCGAATAGTCGAGCAGGTTCTTGTTGCCCATCAGTCCGGTGACCGAGCCGGTCATGACGATGGCCGAGCCCGGCTTCATGTGCGGAACCGCGGCCTGGGCCATGTGGAAGTAGCCGTAGAGGTTGGTTTTCAGGGTGCGGTCGAACTGCGCCTCGGTGATCTGGGCGAAATCCTCGACGTGCTCCTGGAAGGCGGCGTTGTTGACGAGCACGTCCAGCCCGCCCAACTCCGCCACCGTGCGCTGGACGGCGGATTTGGCGAATTCGGCGTCGCCGACGTCGCCGGAGATGAGAATGCAGCGCCGGCCTTCCTTCTCGACGGCCGATTTGGTGTCGCGCGCGTCCTGTTCGGAGTCGAGATAGGCCACGGCGACGTCGCAGCCCTCGCGGGCGAACAGCACCGCCACCGAGCGGCCGATGCCCGAGTCGCCGCCGGTGATCAGCGCCACCTTGCCCTCCAGCTTGCCGGAGCCCTTGTAGAAGGGGGCGTCGTACATCGGCGCCGGGTCAAGCCTGGCCTCGATGCCCGGCTTGACCTGATGCTGTTCGGGGAAAGGGGGGTAGGGGTAGGGCCGAGCGCCCGTCTGCGGCGGCTGTTCCGGCTCTTGCTTCTTGAAGCTCTTCTCCTCTTCGTCGATGCGGCGCTGGATGGAGCGTTCGTCGTCGGCGACGCGTTTGGCTTCCGAACTGGTCGTTTCCGGGGCTTGCTCTGGCATGATCGATGTCTCCTGCGACCAGCCCAACCGCGCCGCGGCGCGCCGGTTCCGAAAGGGTCCCATGAACCGAGGATTTGCGATTGCGCTGGCCGTCCTGGCGGTCGCCGGCTGTGGCAGGCCGACTGTCGAGACTAACGTCGTCGCCAACGCGCCCGCGGCCCAACCACCGGCCAGCTATCCGCCCCTCGAACCGCCGGCGCCCGGAACGCCTGGCGGGTTGCCTGATGACCGAACGCCGGTCTCGGAGGCGCCGTTCACGCCACAGAGCGCCCAGGGCGCGGCCGATGTGGTGCAGACCTATTTCGCGCTCATCGGGGAGAAGAAGTACGGCGAGGCCTGGGCCCTGTGGAGCGACGGCGGCAAGACCAGCGGTGTGGACGAACGGGCCTTCGCGGCGAGCTTCGACAAGTACCTCGAATATCATGCCCAGATCGGTGGTCCGGGCCGCATCGAAGGCGCCGCCGGCTCGCTCTATGTCGAAGTCCCGGTGGTCATCTACGGCCGACTAAAGACCGGCCAGGAAGTTCACCAGAAGGGAACGGCGAGGCTGCGCCGCGTCAACGACGTCCCCGGCTCAACCGCCGAACAGCGGCGCTGGCACATCGCCTCGATCGACCTGAAACCCTAGAGCGCCCTGGCGACGGCCGGGGCCAGGCCCTTGGCGACGATCAGCACGCCCTCGGCATTGGGGTGGATGCCATCGCCCTGGTTGACGCGCTGGTCCAGCGCCACGCCGGCCAGCAGGTTGGGATAGACGGCGACCTTGTTGGACCTGGCGACGGCCGGAAAGATGGCGCTGAACTCGCGGCCATAGTCGCCGCCGATGCCGTTGGGCGCCGAGAGACCGGCGATCAGCACCTTGATCCTGCGGGCTTTGAGCTTCTTGACGATGGCGTCGAGGTTGGCCTCGGTGACCTTGGGGTCGACGCCTTGCAGCAGGTCGTTGCCGCCCAGGGCGACGATGCACAGGTCGGTGTCGCTCTGTACCGAGAAGCCAACCCGGGCCAAGCCGCCGGCGGTGGTGTCGCCGGAAACGCCGGCCCCTCGGACCACCGCGTTGGGCTTGAGCTTGCGAAGCGCGATCTGCAGCTGCGCCGGCAGCGACTGGGCGGCCGGCAGGCCCAGCCCCGCGGTGATGGAATCGCCCAGGATGGTGACGATCGGCGCGTGCGGCGCGGCCATCGCCAGGCTCGGGACCGCCAGGGCCGCGGCCAGCACATCTCGGCGGCGCAAAAGAGCGAGGTTTTCAGTCATTGAAACGCCTATCTAGGATGGCCTGATCGGCGTTCAATTCCAAAACCTGGCAATTCCAAAACCTGGACCCTCGCTTGACCGAACCCGACGCAGCCGCCCCGCCGCTCGTGCTGGAGGGGGTCAAGCTTACCCTGCCCTCGGCCGCCGGGCCCGTGGAGATCCTGCGCGGAGTCGACTTCGCGGTGATGCAGGGCGAGCGCGTGGCGGTGATCGGGCCGTCCGGCTCTGGCAAGTCGTCGCTGATCGCCGTGGCGGCGGGACTGGAGCAGCCGACGGACGGCCGGGTGCTGCTGTTCGGCCAAGACCTCAGGCGCCTGAACGAGGACGGCCGCGCTCGCCTCCGCCGCAGCCGCGTCTCCCTGGTCTTCCAGTCCTTCCACCTGCTGCCCAACATGACCGCCCAGGAGAATGTCGCCGCGCCGCTGGAGATCGCCGGCGAGGTCCGCGCCGAACAGATCGCCGCCGAGTGGCTGGACCGCGTCGGCCTGTCGGCCCGCCTGCGCCACTATCCGCACCAGCTCTCCGGCGGGGAACAGCAGCGGGTGGCGCTGGCTCGCGCCCTGGCCGGCCGCCCGGCGCTGCTGTTCGCCGACGAGCCCACCGGCAACCTCGATGCGACCAACGCCGCCCATGTGGCGGAGCTGATGTTCGAGTTGGTCGCCGACGCCAAGGCCGCCCTGGTGCTGGTCACCCACGATGAAACCCTGGCGAAACGCGCAGACCGGGTGGCGCGGATGAGCGACGGGCGTTTCGTCTGATGCCGCTCTCCCTCCGCTTCGCGCTTCGGGAGCTGAGGGGCGGGGTGCGGGGATTCCGCATCTTCCTCGCCTGCCTGGCGCTGGGCGTCGCCGCCATCGCTGCGGCGGGCTCGACGGCGCAGGCCTTCCGCTCCGGGATAGCCAGCCAGTCGCGCGAGATTCTCGGCGGCGACCTGGCCGTCACCGTCGACATGCATCGCTTTTCGCCGAAGGAGCGCGCCGTGTTGGCCGGCGTCGGCGAGGTCGCCTACGCCACCGCCGCCCGGGCCATGGCCGAGAGCCCGTCCGGCGACCGCCGCCTGGTCGAGCTCCGCGGGGTGACGCCGAACTATCCCCTGGCCGGCAAGGTCACTCTGAAGGGCGGCGGGACGCTCGCTGCGGCCCTGGCTCCTCGCGGCAATGCGGCCGGCGCGGTCGTGGAACAGGCGCTGCTCGACCGCCTGCACCTGCATGTCGGCGACCGCTTCAAGGTCGGCGAGACGACCCTCGTCGCCCGCGCCGTGCTGGACACCGAGCCGGATCGCCTGTCGCGGGGCTTCGCGCTGGGGCCGCGGGTGCTGACCTCGATGGCGGTGATGGAGAAGGGCGGCTTCTTGACCACCGGCCTGCCCTTCGTCGAAACCGCCCGCATCGCCGCGAGGGACCAGACGGTCAAGCCGGCCGATCAGGCGGCCGCGCTGAAGCGGACGCTGGGCGGCGGCGGCTTTCGCATCCGCCACCGCGACGACGCCACCCCGGGGCTGGACTGGATCATCAACCAGCTGGAGTACTTCCTGGGTTTCATCGGCCTGGCCTCGCTGATCGCCGGCGGCCTGGGCGTATTCGGCGCGGTGTCGGCCTATCTGCAGGGCCGCCGCCCCTCGATCGCCACCCTGAAGGCGCTGGGTGGATCAGGCGTGCTGATCCGCAACCTCTACCTGATCCAGATCGGCGTGCTGGCGGCGCTGGGCGTGGGCATCGGCGTCGTGGTGGGCGCGGTGGCGCCGCTGATCCTGGGGGCCTGGCTGAAGGATCAGCTCCCCGTGCCGGCCCTGTTCGCCGTCTATCCGGCGCCGCTGCTGAAGGCCGCCGCCTTCGGCCTGTTGTCGGCGGCGGCGTTTTCGCTGACCCCCCTGGCGCGGGCGCGCACGACGCCTCCGGCCAGCCTGTTCCGGCACGACCTGCCGGGCCCGCTGGGGCTGTCGCTGGAAACCGTCGGGGCCGCCCTGGCCGGAGCGGGGCTGGCCGCGCTGGCGGTGATCACCGCCCCGACCAAGCTGGCCGCCGCCCTGATGATTGGCGGCGTCGCCATCGCCTTCGGCCTGTTGTGGCTGATGGGCGCCGGCGCCGCGCGGATGGCGGGCCGGCTGCGCGGCGCCTTCGCGGGTCCGGCCCGGCTGGGACTGGCCAACCTCGCCGGGCCGGGGTCGGCGGCCCGAACCGCCGCCCCGGCCATCGGCCTGGGCGTCGCCCTGCTGGCCTCGGTGGTGCTGATCCAGTCCAGCCTGCTGCGGCAGGTGCAGGACGTGGCGCCCAAGTCGGCGCCGGCCCTGGTGTTCACCGAAATCCCCGCCGCCCGCGCCGTCGAGTTCGACGACCTGGTCAACCGTTCCTTCGGCGCGCCGCTGACGGCGGAGATCTATTACCGCACCGCGGTGACCTCGGGCCGGATCATCCGGATCAACGGCGCGCCGGTGGTGCGCGAAAAGATCCGCCAGGGCGAACGCTGGGCCTTCGACAACGATGTGCAGATCGCCGTCATCGGGGCCGAGCCGCCGAACCCCAGCATCGTCGAGGGCCGCTGGTGGTCGCCCAGCGACACCGAACCGGCCATCGCGCTGGACGCCGACGCCGCCCATGCCGCCAGCCTGCACATCGGCGACCACCTGACCCTGGCCATCCTGGGGCGCGAGATCGAGGTCCGCATCGCCGCCCTGCGCACCGTCGAGCCGGGCGGGTTTGGGCCCAACTTCTCTTTCGTGATCAACCCGCGCGCCGTCGAGGGCGCGGACTCGCCCAACATCGCCATCGCCAAGGCCTCCAAGGCGCAGGAGGCGGCGGTGACGCATGCGCTGGGCGTGGCGTTTCCGCAGGTCAATGTCATCTCGGTGCGCGAACAGTTGGAGGCGGCCAGCGACATCTTCGCCAAGATCAGCCTGGCCATCCGCTCGGCCGCCGGGGTGGCGGCGCTGGCCGGCGTCCTGGTCCTGGCCGGGGCCATTGCGGCGCGGGCGCGGGCGCGGGTCAAGGAAGCCGCCACGCTGAAGGTGCTGGGCGCCTCGCGCGGGCAGATCCTGTTCGCCTATGTGCTGGAGTACGGCTGCGTCGGCGTCATCGCCGGGGCCGCGGGCGTGGCGCTGGGCTATGTCGCCGCCTGGCCGGTGGTGGTGCGCGTCTTCCACGCCAAGTGGAGCGTCGACTGGGAGGGGGTGTTCGCCCTGGTCGGCTCAGCGGCGGCCCTGGCGGCCATCGGCGGCCTGCTGGCCGCCGCCCAGGCGCTGTCGCAGAGGCCGGCGGCGGCGCTGCGCTCCGACTAGTCGGCTTCGCCGAACAGGGCGCCGGCGGTCAGCGGTGCCATGCGGATCAGGCGGGAATCGGCCACCGCCGCCTGGCGGTGCCTGACCGCCTCGCGGTAGACGGGGTCGGTGACCATCTCCAGGAAGGCGCCGGCGGCGGGGTATGCGGCGATGAAGGCGATGTCCCAGGCCTCCGCCTCCGGTCCGGTGACGACGACGTCGGGCCGGCCGGCCCAGATCTGCCGGCCGCCGACGCGCTGGAACACCGCCCCGGAGTCGCGGCCGTAGTTGCGGTAGGCCTCGCGGCCGGAGACGCCCTGGCCATGCAGCGGATGATCGGCCGGATAGTCGGCGAGGTCGCGGACCTTGACCAGGTTGAGCATGTGCACCGGCTGGTCGCGCGGCAGGGCCTTGAAGGCGTCGAACTGCGGGCGGGTGGGATCGATCGAGCCCATGGTCAGTCTCCCAAGGTGTTGCAGACCGCTATAGCGGCGACGTCGCGCCAGGGCAAAAGGTCCGACGGCCTTGAATCTTGGGCGTTTTCACGGAATCGGCGCATGCTCGACGGCCATGCGCGGGGTGATGCTCCTGATCGTCGGTGTGGTGCTGATGCTGGCCGGTCTGTGGCTGGTGATCTTCATCCTCGGCGCGTTGGGCATCCACATCTACTGGCCCAACTGGTGGCCCAGATGGCTGCCGCACTGACGATTTCCTGGTGTTGAAGCTGATCCTCATCGCCGCCGGCCTGATCTGGTGCGGCGTGTGCGCCGGGGCCCTGGTGCAGGCGCTGCGCAGCGGGGTGATGCCGGGACGGGTTTCGCCGATCGACCGCGAACAGCGGCCGGGACCGTTCGCGCTGGGGCTGGCCGGGATGATCCTGGCCTTCATGCTGGGGGTGGCGATGGTGGTCTGGGCGGCGCGGACGCTGGCCTGAGCGAACAAAATGTTCTCCGCGAAAGAGAACATATTGCCAACCTGAACAAAACATGCACATATGTCCGCCTCAGACGGCGGCGTCCTTTGGCGGGGTCCGGCGTGCGATGAGGGGAATCGTAGGATAAAGGACGAGGGACGATGAGCCAGGCGGTGCTGAGAGTTGTGGACAAGAACGACGGTGAAAAGCAGCGCGCCCTAGAGGCGGCGCTGGCCCAGATCGACAGAGCCTTCGGCAAGGGCTCGGTGATGAAGCTGGGCGACAAGGGCAAGATCGTCGAGATCGAATCGGTGCCCACCGGTTCGCTGGGCCTCGACCTGGCGCTGGGCATCGGCGGCCTGCCGCGCGGGCGGGTGATCGAGATCTACGGGCCGGAAAGCTCCGGCAAGACGACGCTGGCCCTGCATGTGGTGGCCGAGGTGCAGAAGATGGGCGGCACCGCCGCCTTCGTCGACGCCGAACATGCGCTGGACCCGTCCTACGCCCACAAGCTGGGGGTCAACCTCGACGAACTGCTGGTCTCGCAGCCGGACACCGGCGAGCAGGCGCTGGAGATCACCGACACCCTGGTGCGCTCGAATGCGGTGGACGTGATCGTCGTCGACTCGGTGGCGGCGCTGACGCCGCGGGCCGAAATCGAAGGCGAGATGGGGGATTCGCTCCCCGGCCTGCAGGCGCGGCTGATGAGCCAGGCGCTGCGCAAGCTGACCGGCTCGATCTCCAAGGCCAAGACCATCGTCATCTTCATCAACCAGATCCGCATGAAGATCGGAGTGATGTACGGCTCGCCGGAGACGACCACCGGCGGCAATGCGCTGAAGTTCTACGCCTCGGTGCGCCTCGACATCCGCCGCACCGGCTCGGTGAAGTTGCGCGACGAGATCATCGGCAACAACGTCCGGGTCAAGGTGGTCAAGAACAAGGTCGCCCCGCCGTTCCGCGAGGTCGAGTTCGACATCATGTACGGCCAGGGCATCTCCAAGCTGGGCGAGATCATCGACCTGGGGGTCAAGGCCGGGGTGATCGAGAAGTCCGGTTCCTGGTTCTCCTACAACAGCCAGCGCATCGGCCAGGGCCGCGACAACGTCCGCGAGTTCCTCAAGGCCAACACCGACCTCGCCGACGAGATCGAAAAGGCGGTCCGCAAGAACGCCGGCACCATCTCCGAAGAACTGCTGGTCGGCGGCCCCGAGGACGGCGAGGCCGAGTAGGCCGCAACAAGCCAGACGCATCGCCGCACGGGGCGCACTCACCCCGCCTAGCGCCCCGCGCACGCCCGCGCGGTCCGTCTGAGCCCCAGGGACGTCCGCCTCCCCGCGGACGTCCCTTTTTCGTCGCGGCAGGGGAGTGATCGCGGCGCAGGCCAGCAAATTGCCGGCCCATCTCCGAAACTGAGTATTCAACCAGGATGGGCCGCGTCTAAGCTGGTCACAATTGAGCGGCTGTCTCCGCAATCGGGTGCGTGGCGTCATGGACAAGGCAAGCGATAGGAGACCTGGTCGACAGGCCGATCCGATCGATCTCGCCCGCCAGCCCGACTTCAGTCTCGCAAACCTGGCCATTCGACCTTCCCGGCGCGAAGTCATTGCAGGCCAACAACGCCAGACCTTGCAGCCGCGCGTGATGCAGGTCCTCGTCGCCCTGCATCAGGCCGCCGGCGAAATCGTCAGCCGGGACGAACTGATCTCGCGTTGCTGGGATGGCCGTATCGTCGGAGAAGACGCCATCCACCGGGCCGTCGGGCTAGTGCGGCGGCTGGGCGATACCTCCGGGGCTTTCCAAGTCAGCACGGTGAACAAGGTCGGCTACCGGCTCGCCCAAGGCGACACGGCCCAGCCGACAGCAGAGTCCGGCCGCGGCCGCGCGGCGGTGTGGATCGCATCCCTGGCCGCGATGATCGGCCTGTCGATCCTTGGCTTGGCGACCTGGGCGTTCAACCGCCCCGAACCGGCGCGCATCGTCATCAGCCCGCTGCAGGTGAACGGTGCGTCAGGAGCGGCGGTGTCAGGGCGTGTGCGCGACGGCATGGCGAGCGTGCTCAATGCGAACCACATTTCGGTGCCCCTCGGCGATCATCCGCACGCACGCCTGTGGCTGACCGGTTCGGTGGACGCCGACGGCGACCATGCCCGGGTCAACGTCAGACTGGAGGATCGCCGGGACCAGATCCTGGTCTGGCAGGACTCGTTCGAAGGCAGCACCGATCCCGAGGACGGACTGGCCGAACGGGTGGTCGCCAGGGTGACGGATGTCGCCACCGGCTCGGTCAAGCTGGTGACCCGGCCGGGCCGCGCGGTGAGCGGCGAGACCATCAAAATCTACGTGCTCGGCGGTGAAAGCCACCGCAAGGTCGATGTCCTCAACCAGCTCGCATACTTTCGCGCGTTTAAGGATCGCGAGCCCAATCTGCCCCTCGCCCGGGCGGCCTACGCTGAGGCGCTGCACGTCGCCGCGCGGGAGCAGCCAGCCGATGTGGCCGCCGCCTGGGATCGCCAGGCGGCTGAAGAGGCCAATCGTGTGGTTCAGCTCGATCCGAAATCCGGCGGAGCCTACTTGACCCTGTATTATGTCCAGCCGGGCGGCGCCCTTGCCAAACGCGCTCAATACCTGGCCGAGGGGCTGAAGCGCGATCCTTTCAACGCTTCGCTGAATGTCAACATGGGCCTGATGCTGGCCGAGTTGGGCCGCCCCAGAGAGGGGTTGGCCTACATCCGGCGCGGACAGACCATGGATCCCTATTCTCCGCAGAAGCAGTTCGGCAACACGTCCTACCTCGGCGCCGTAGGGCAGACCACCGAGGCCTATGCCCAACTCAGGAAGGCGCGGAGGGTGTGGCCGGACAGCCCGCAGGTGCTGACCTTCTTCACTCTCCATGCCGTCGATTTCGCCGATACGGATTTGGGGGTGAGCATCATCAAAGATATGCAGGACGCCTATCCCGCGTTCGCGCCGGAGGCCTCCTTTCCAGCACAGTGGGATCCGAAGCTTGGAATTCACGTGACTTGAAGTCGCGG
>JADMIO012753038.1_pt1 | contig 11224 bp, 8 predicted proteins | sample 8958161 | NCBI WGS metagenome assembly JADMIO01 (sample SAMN16585339, study PRJNA669376) | soil metagenome | isolation source: Crop rotation soil | place: USA: Cullars Rotation, Alabama | collected 2011 | reverse complement strand
CTTTCCCCAGCACATACGACATTAATCGTGCCGATACCCAGGTTAGGCGCGCTGTCAATAACTATGACATCATAGTCATGAGCAACAGTTTCAATGGCCAGTCGGAGCATCAGGTGTGGATCGGTGGGCAGTTTACCTTCATCAAATTTGCCCATTAACTCAGTTTCAATACGGTGCAGAGCCAGACAGGAAGGAATAATGTCAAGCCCCGGCCAGCAAGTGGGCTTTATTGCATAAGTGACATCGTCCTTTTCCCCAAGATAGAAAGGCAGGAGAGTGTCTTCTGCATGAATATGAAGATCTGGTACCCATCCGTGATACATTGAGGCTGTTCCCTGGGGGTCGTTACCTTCCACGAGCAAAACACGTAGCCCCTTCAGAGCCAGATCCTGAGCAAGATGAACAGAAACTGAGGTTTTGTAAACGCCTCCTTTATGGGCAGCAACCCCGATCACCGGTGGAAATACGTCTTCAGCACGTCGCAATCGCGTACCAAACACATCACGCATATGATTAATTTGTTCAATTGTATAACCAACACGTTGCTCAACCCGTCCTCGAATTTCCATATCCGGGTGCGGTAGTCGCCCTGCTTTCTCGGCATCTCTGATAGCCTGAGAAGAAACCCCAACTAAATCCGCTGCTTCACCTATTCTCCAGCGCCGGGTTATTTTCCTCGCTTCCGGGCTGTCATCATTAAACTGTGCAATGGCGATAGCCTTCGTCATTTCATGACCAGCGTTTATGCACTGGTTAAGTGTTTCCATGAGTTTCATTCTGAACATCCTTTAATCATTGCTTTGCGTTTTTTTATTAAATCTTGCAATTTACTGCAAAGCAACAACAAAATCGCAAAGTCATCAAAAAACCGCAAAGTTGTTTAAAATAAGAGCAACACTACAAAAGGAGATAAGAAGAGCACATACCTCAGTCACTTATTATCACTAGCGCTCGCCGCAGCCGTGTAACCGAGCATAGCGAGCGAACTGGCGAGGAAGCAAAGAAGAACTGTTCTGTCAGATAGCTCTTACGCTCAGCGCAAGAAGAAATATCCACCGTGGGAAAAACTCCAGGTAGAGGTACACACGCGGATAGCCAATTCAGAGTAATAAACTGTGATAATCAACCCTCATCAATGATGACGAACTAACCCCCGATATCAAGTCACATGACGAAGGGAAAGAGAAGGAAATCAACTGTGACAAACTGCCCTCAAATTTGGCTTCCTTAAAAATTACAGTTCAAAAAGTATGAGAAAATCCATGCAGGCTGAAGGAAACAGCAAAACTGTGACAAATTACCCTCAGTAGGTCAGAACAAATGTGACGAACCACCCTCAAATCTGTGACAGATAACCCTCAGACTATCCTGTCGTCATGGAAGTGATATCGCGGAAGGAAAATACGATATGAGTCGTCTGGCGGCCTTTCTTTTTCTCAATGTATGAGAGGCGCATTGGAGTTCTGCTGTTGATCTCATTAACACAGACCTGCAGGAAGCGGCGGCGGAAGTCAGGCATACGCTGGTAACTTTGAGGCAGCTGGTAACGCTCTATGATCCAGTCGATTTTCAGAGAGACGATGCCTGAGCCATCCGGCTTACGATACTGACACAGGGATTCGTATAAACGCATGGCATACGGATTGGTGATTTCTTTTGTTTCACTAAGCCGAAACTGCGTAAACCGGTTCTGTAACCCGATAAAGAAGGGAATGAGATATGGGTTGATATGTACACTGTAAAGCCCTCTGGATGGACTGTGCGCACGTTTGATAAACCAAGGAAAAGATTCATAGCCTTTTTCATCGCCGGCATCCTCTTCAGGGCGATAAAAAACCACTTCCTTCCCCGCGAAACTCTTCAATGCCTGCCGTATATCCTTACTGGCTTCCGCAGAGGTCAATCCGAATATTTCAGCATATTTAGCAACATGGATCTCGCAGATACCGTCATGTTCCTGTAGGGTGCCATCAGATTTTCTGATCTGGTCAACGAACAGATACAGCATACGTTTTTGATCCCGGGAGAGACTATATGCCGCCTCAGTGAGGTCGTTTGACTGGACGATTCGCGGGCTATTTTTACGTTTCTTGTGATTGATAACCGCTGTTTCCGCCATGACAGATCCATGTGAAGTGTGACAAGTTTTTAGATTGTCACACTAAATAAAAAAGAGTCAATAAGCAGGGATAACTTTGTGAAAAAACAGCTTCTTCTGAGGGCAATTTGTCACAGGGTTAAGGGCAATTTGTCACAGACAGGACTGTCATTTGAGGGTGATTTGTCACACTGAAAGGGCAATTTGTCACAACACCTTCTCTAGAACCAGCATGGATAAAGGCCTACAAGGCGCTCTAAAAAAGAAGATCTAAAAACTATAAAAAAAATAATTATAAAAATATCCCCGTGGATAAGTGGATAACCCCAAGGGAAGTTTTTTCAGGCATCGTGTGTAAGCAGAATATATAAGTGCTGTTCCCTGGTGCTTCCTCGCTCACTCGACCGGGAGGGTTCGAGAAGGGGGGGCACCCCCCTTCGGCGTGCGCGGTCACGCGCACAGGGCGCAGCCCTGGTTAAAAACAAGGTTTATAAATATTGGTTTAAAAGCAGGTTAAAAGACAGGTTAGCGGTGGCCGAAAAACGGGCGGAAACCCTTGCAAATGCTGGATTTTCTGCCTGTGGACAGCCCCTCAAATGTCAATAGGTGCGCCCCTCATCTGTCAGCACTCTGCCCCTCAAGTGTCAAGGATCGCGCCCCTCATCTGTCAGTAGTCGCGCCCCTCAAGTGTCAATACCGCAGGGCACTTATCCCCAGGCTTGTCCACATCATCTGTGGGAAACTCGCGTAAAATCAGGCGTTTTCGCCGATTTGCGAGGCTGGCCAGCTCCACGTCGCCGGCCGAAATCGAGCCTGCCCCTCATCTGTCAACGCCGCGCCGGGTGAGTCGGCCCCTCAAGTGTCAACGTCCGCCCCTCATCTGTCAGTGAGGGCCAAGTTTTCCGCGAGGTATCCACAACGCCGGCGGCCGGCCGCGGTGTCTCGCACACGGCTTCGACGGCGTTTCTGGCGCGTTTGCAGGGCCATAGACGGCCGCCAGCCCAGCGGCGAGGGCAACCAGCCGAGGGCTTCGCCCTGTCGCTCGACTGCGGCGAGCACTACTGGCTGTAAAAGGACAGACCACATCATGGTTCTGTGTTCATTAGGTTGTTCTGTCCATTGCTGACATAATCCGCTCCACTTCAACGTAACACCGCACGAAGATTTCTATTGTTCCTGAAGGCATATTCAAATCGTTTTCGTTACCGCTTGCAGGCATCATGACAGAACACTACTTCCTATAAACGCTACACAGGCTCCTGAGATTAATAATGCGGATCTCTACGATAATGGGAGATTTTCCCGACTGTTTCGTTCGCTTCTCAGTGGATAACAGCCAGCTTCTCTGTTTAACAGACAAAAACAGCATATCCACTCAGTTCCACATTTCCATATAAAGGCCAAGGCATTTATTCTCAGGATAATTGTTTCAGCATCGCAACCGCATCAGACTCCGGCATCGCAAACTGCACCCGGTGCCGGGCAGCCACATCCAGCGCAAAAACCTTCGTGTAGACTTCCGTTGAACTGATGGACTTATGTCCCATCAGGCTTTGCAGAACTTTCAGCGGTATACCGGCATACAGCATGTGCATCGCATAGGAATGGCGGAACGTATGTGGTGTGACCGGAACAGAGAACGTCACACCGTCAGCAGCAGCGGCGGCAACCGCCTCCCCAATCCAGGTCCTGACCGTTCTGTCCGTCACTTCCCAGATCCGCGCTTTCTCTGTCCTTCCTGTGCGACGGTTACGCCGCTCCATGAGCTTATCGGGTCCACTCGCGAACGCAGAAAGGCCCACCCGAAGGTGAGCCAGTGTGATTACATTTGCGGCCTAACTGTGGCCAGTCCAGTTACGCTGGAGTCACTAGTATTTAGGTGACACTATAGAAGCGGCCGCGACAACTTGTCCACGTGGAATTCTAAGCTTAGGATCCCAATGTGCTGGAAAGACGCCCCGGGCAGAACCTCGATGTAATCGGCGAGCCCGCGGAGCCGCTGCGCACTCTCGAACAGCGCGGCCGCTCCCTCGGCGGCTGACGAAGCCAGCTCGGTCCGACCCATGTCGCCGACCATGAGGGTATGACCGGTCAGCACGAACCAGGGCTCCTCGGTGCGCACGTGGTCGCTGACGAGCAGCCCGATGTGCTCGGGCGTGTGTCCGGGGAGATGGAGCACCCGAGCGACCGTGTTGCCGAGCTGGAGGCGATCTCCCTCGCGCACGGCGTGGAAGGGGAACGTCGCGCCGGCCCGCTCGTGCAGCACGTACGGACCACCCACCGACTCGGCCAGCACGCGGCCAGTGGAGACATGGTCGGCGTGGGCGTGCGTATCCACGACACAGCGGATCTCCATGTCCAGCGCCGCCGCTGCGTCGCGATAGAACTCGACGGACTCGACCGGATCCACGACGCACGCGGCGTGCTTGCTGCCGCAGCCGAACAGGTACGAGGCGGCGATCACCGGCTCGCGGTGCAGAAACTGACGAACGATCATCGAGGCTCACCGGAGGCGACGGGGAAGCCCTCCGCCTGCCACTCGGGAAGCCCCTCGTCCGTGCGTCGCGCGCGATAACCGTGCTCGCGGAGGATGCCGACCGCGTCCACCGAGTAGACGCAGTACGGACCGCGGCAGTAGGCGATGACCTCGCGGTTCTTGGGAATCTCGACCAGCCGCCGCTTCAGCTCGGCCACCGGGATCGAGAGGGCCCCGGCGATGTGCGCCGCCTCGTATTCCGCGCGCGGACGCACGTCGAGCACGGTGACCTCGCCCGCGCGCAGGAGCCGCCTCAACTCCGGCAGACTCACGGGCTCGAGCGCATCCCTCTTCGTGAGGAAGAGCGAAGTGACCTGCTCGACTTCGGCGAGTCGGGCATGGGCGAGCCCCTTGAGCGCACGCAGCAGATGGAAGACCCCGTCGTCCGCCAGCCGGTAGTGCACGTGCGTCTGCTCGCGCCGCGTCTCGACCAGACGAGCCTGTCGGAGCACGCGCAGGTGTGCGCTCGTGTTCTTGACCGGCATAGAGGCTTGCTCCGCCAGCAGCTCCACGGTCTTCGGTCCCTGGGTCAGCAGGTCGAGCAGCTCGATCCGCCTCGGGCTCGCGATCGCGTGCCCGATGCGCGCGAACTGTTCGTAGAGAGGGTCCTTCAATTCTCGATGGCTCATGAACGCCTCTTGCACGTTATTCTAGTGAACTATAGAATGCTGGAATAACGTGGTCAAGGGAGAGCCCTGGTCCACGGCAACCTCAGGAGGTGGTCATGAACGCGAACTCGACGCTGGCCCAGACTCCGCCTCAAACCGCCAATCCCAATCAGGCCCTCTGGGAAAAGGGCGACTTCACCCGGATCGCGGCGACCATGCGGGAAAGCGGGGAGGCGGTCGTGAAAAGCCTCGGCATCCGACCCGGAATGAAGGTGCTGGACGTCGGGTGCGGCGACGGCACGACCGCATTGCCCGAGGCGCGGCTGGGCGCGGACGTGACCGGCGTCGATATCGCCCGCAACCTCGTCGACGCCGGAAACCGCCGCGCGCGTGCGGAGGGGCTGACCAACGTCGAGTTCCGGCAAGGGGACGCGACCGAGCTGAGCGGCATCCCGGACCACTCGTTCGACCTGGTGGTCAGCATCTTCGGGGCGATGTTCGCTCCCAAGCCCGACGCAGTGGCGAAGCAGTTCGTGCGCGTGACTCGTCCGGGCGGACGCATCGTGATGGGAAACTGGATCCCCGGCGATCCGACCCTCGTCGCGCAGATCCTCAAGGTCAGCTCCGCGTATTCGCCGCCGCCGCCCCCGGGCTTCGTCAGCCCCATGCTGTGGGGGGTCGAGAAGGAGGTGATCGCGCGCTTCGAGGCCGCGGGCGCGTCGCGCGAGAAGATCTCGTTCACCCGCGACACCTACTGGTTCAACTTCGACGGTCCACCGACCGGGCTCGTCGCCGACTTCCGCGATTACTACGGCCCGACGATGAACGCGTTCGCCGCCGCGCAGAAGGACGGTCGTGCCGGCGAGCTGCAGCGCGAGCTGGATCAGCTCTTCACGAGTCAGAACCAGAGCAAGCAGGCCGGCAAGACCTCGATTCCGGCGACGTTTCTGCGCGTGACCGTGACGGTCTGACGAGCGCGAACCCATGGAGACATCGGGCGTCGCGCTCCTCCCCGGCGTGAGCGGGGCCGTCGAGGGCCTGAACCTCGACGAGCTCCGCCACGCCATTCGGGAGGAGTACTCGCTGGTCGCGTCCGAACCGGAGCACGGCTTCCATTTCCACACCGGGCGTCGACTCGCGGGAATTCTCGGCTACCGGGCTGAATGGCTCGAGGGCGTGCCGCAGGAAACGATCGCGTCGTTCGCGGGAACCGGTAATCCGTTCAGCGCTGGTCCGCTGATGGCGGGCGAAAACGTCGTGGACGTGGGCTGTGGCGCCGGCATCGACAGCTTGATCGCCGCGGCCATGGTGGGGTCGGGTGGACGCGTGATCGGAATCGACATGACACCCGCCATGGTCGACAAAGCCCGGAGGGCGGCCACCAGCGGTGGCTTCGAGAATGCGCAGTTTCACGGCGGCGTCGCCGAGTCTCTTCCAATCCCCGACGGATGGGCAGACGTCGTGATCTCGAACGGCGTGCTGAACCTCTTCCCGGACAAGCTGTGCGGCCTGCGGGAGATGGCACGAGCGCTGAGGCCGGGCGGGCGGCTCCAGATCGGCGACATTCTCGTCGAGAAGAGTGTCGGCGATCAGGCGAAGCGCGACATCAAGCTCTGGAAGGGCTGAATCGCAGGCGCTCTGCTGGAGGCAGAGCTGCAGGCGACGGTCGTCGCCGCGGGGTTCGTCGGCTTCGAGATCGTGTCCAAGGTGGATGTGTACGCGGACGCGCCCCAGGCCTCGAGTGCCGCGAAGTTCGGAACGGTCGGCATCACCTTCCGTGCTAGGAAAGCGATCGACGAGAGGGAGTGGATGGCGGCTCTGACGGCACTCTCTTGTGCCCGGTGACCGTCAAACACGATCAAAGACTTCCGCGATCACGGGTCGGCCGGATGCTGTCGGGGACGTGCGGTAGGAAATCAGCGCAGATCGTACTTGAGGCGAACCATCGCGAAGCGGCCGATGTCCGGCACGCCCACGAAGCTCCGGTAGGGCGAGTCGAGCGCGTTGCTCACCGTGACCTGGAGGGTGGCGCGAGAGCGGGGCACCTGCCATCCGGCGGTGAGGTCCAGCAGCGTGGCGCTCGCCACGCACTCGTCCTCGAAGATGCCCCCGGTTCCTCCGGTGATGCACCGCGTCCCGACGTATCCCGCGGACTCGGCCGGGAACTCTCCGGTATAACGCACCCGGGCCTCGCCGTTGAGGCCGCCCGCGCGATACGCCAGCGACAACGACCCCTTGGTCTTGGGCGCGTTGAGCGCGATCGGCGCGCCACCCTCGATCTCGAACCAGTCGTCCGAGACGAGCGAGGTCGAGCCCGAGAGGGTCCACCGGTCGTCCACGAACCAGTCGAAGCCGAGGTCTCCGCCCCAGAGCGTGACGGAGCCGACGTTGAAGTAGGCCACCACCAGATCGGCGCCGCTCGCGTCGATGTTCGGCTCCGAGACGACGCCGACTGGAACGGATCCGATGGCGGCAGCGAGCTGCGGCACCAGGACGGCGGCCTGCGCCGCGGCCTGCTGCTGCGCCTGGGCGAGCGGCAATCCGGTCGCGACGAGCTGCTGCGTGAGCGCCGTGACGACCGGCGGTGCGATGAAGGCGCCGACCTGCTGGCCGTCCAGGAGCAACAGCGGCGTGACCAGCGTCAGCGGCGAGATGAAATCCTTTCGCGTGGTCCGCCACCCGTCCACCGCGATCCTGAGCTTGCCGCCGAGGACGCCCTGGTAGCCGACCTCGTAGGTCGTGGACGTCTCCGGTCGGGTGAGCGGCACGTCGGGGATCGACGCTGCCGCCACGCTGCTCACCTTCCGCGTGGACGGATCGAGCACGGAGACGCCGATCTGCGCGGCGGTGGGATGGAGCCCCAGGAGCAGCTGCACCAGCGAGGCCGGCAGCGGAGTGCCCGCCGCAGCCGCGCCCTGCGCGGCCGCCCCGACCGCCGCGGGAAAGAAGGCGGCTGCGCTGCTCACGGGAATGAGCTGCGCGGCCCCGCCGGCCGCCGCGGGATTGAACGGCGAGCGCATGCCCCTGAGCGTGCCGTCGGCGTTGCGGAAGTAGAACCCGGTGCTCCCCACGCCCTGCGCGCGCAGACGGTAGCCCAGCGCGGCCAGACCGGGATCGGGCGCGCGCCCCGCGGAGAGGTCGAGGAAGAAGTTGAGCGCAGTGGGATTCGAGTAGGCGCGGTTGTAGGTGAAGCGCAGCGCCTGTCCCTGCGTCGGCTTGAAGACCAGCGCCGCGCGCGGGGAGAACATGTTGTCGGGCAGCTCGGAGTGACCGTCCAGTCGCCCCGCGAGCACGAGATCGAGCTTGGGGTGCAGCGCGCTCTCGGACTGGGCGTACACCCCCCACTCGTCCATCACGTCGTCGTTCTCGTACTTCCCGTTGATCGTGCCTTCGCTCCTGGGCGTCGTGTGGAAGTAGTCCGCGCCGTAGGTCAGCTGCTCGCGGCCGCTCCACAGCGCGAAGCCGTGCTGGACCTGGGAGACGAAGAGGCTCGACTTGTCGATCAGGGGAACGCCGTCGCGCAGCAGGTAGCTGCCGCCGGCGTCGCTCGTGTTGAGGTAAGCCTGCGCGAAGAGCCGCCCCAGGCTCGTGCGAGCCTGGTAGTAGCTGTACTTCCAATCGCGCGTCTGACCCGCGCCGAGCCCAGTCAGGTCAATCCCGGAGCTGACCGTCCGTCCGGCCGAAAGCACGAGCGTTCCGTCGGGTCGGTAGTTCCAGTCGCCGCGGGCGTCGAGCCCCCAGCGGGAGAGGTCGAGATCGCGCCGACCGACTCGCTGGAAGGCCTGCTCGGCCGTGGCGGCCGAAAAGCCCCGGCGCTCGATCTCCGCCTTGAACTCGGCCGGATTGCCGTCGGCCTGGCTCCGGTTGGTCACCTCGGTGGCGTCCGTGTAGGGCCACTCCGAGCCGCGCAGGTACTGGCCCGAGAGCTTCACCCCCAAGCCGGCCGCGAGCACATGCGCGGTGCGGAACTCCCCCTGAAGAACCGAGCGCTCGCCGGCCGCGATGCTGGCCGTCGTGCCCGGGTGGGTGAGGGGTGACTTGGTCAGGATGTGGATGACCCCGTTGGCCGTGTTGGGTCCGTAGAGCGCCGAGCCGGGTCCGAGCACGACTTCGATGCGCTGGATGTCCTCGTCGTTGGTGGGCAGGAAGTGCAGCAGGTTGACCTTGAGCGACGGCACGCCCGCGAGGCGGTGGTCGCTCAGCATCTGCAGCGCGCCCGAAAAGATGTTGTTGAAGCCGCGCACGACCACGTTGGTCGCCTGTACGCCCTGCTGGATGATGTCCACACCGGGTGTGGCGCGCAGCAGCTCGGCGGGGTTGGTCACGGCGCGCTCGGCGATCTGCGTTTCGCCGACCACCTCGATGTGCGTCGGCGTCTCGAGCCTCCGCTCCCGGCGCACGCCGGGCATCACCGAGACCACGATCTCGTCCAGCCCGAGAGCGGTCTCGTCGAGGGCGACGGGGCCCACGGCGGTCGTGCCCCCCGCGCTCACGTCGATCCGCTCGAGTCGACGTGATGCGCGTCCGAGGTAGCTGAGCTCGAGCGCGTAGGAGCCGGCCGCGAGCTGGAGCCGGAACTCCCCCTGATCGCTGGAGAGCCCGCCTCCCGCGTTGGCGCCCTCGCGACCGAGCGCGACGATCTGGACGCCCGACATCGGGCTGCCGGTGCGCGAATCCACCACCGTGCCGGTGATCGCGCCCTGCTGTGCGGTGAGGCCGAACGGAAGAAGGACCAACAAGAGCGCGGTGCCGATCTCGGGGATCCGGGCACGCATGGCGTTGCCTCCGCGGGGGAAACCGACGCCGAGCAAAGGCGCAAGCTACCCCGCCGAGTTGTGAAAAGACAGCAATGCCTGTACATATGCCATGCGAGCCGGTCTTCCTTCGGGAGATACCGCATGGCGTTCTTCGACGGCTCGACCCTCCAGGTACTCTGCGGCGGACTCGGCTATCCCGAGGGTCCGGTCGCGATGCCCGACGGCACCCTGCTCATCACGGACATCAAGAATCAGTCGGTGACGCGCATCGGCGTCGACGGCTCGGTCGAGGCTGCCACGCCCGTGCCCGGCGGTCCGAACGGCGGCGCGATCGGCCCCGACGGCAAGCTGTACATCTGCAACAGCGGCGGCTTCGACTGGTCGAACGAGATCGTCATGCCCGACAACCAGCAGCTCATCTCGTTCGCCATCCACCAGGCCCCCGACTATCGGGGCGGCTCCGTGCAGCGGCTCGACCTGGACACCGGTTCGCTCGAGACCGTCTACACGCAGTTCGCGGCGACGACCGCCATGACCGGGCTTGGCCCTCGGCCGGCGCAGGAGAGCTCCATCCCGCCGCAGCCGCTGCGCGGGCCCGACGACCTCGTCTTCGACCACGCGGGCGGGTTCTGGTTCGCAGACTTCGGCAAATCACGGGCGCGGGAGCGCGACGTCACGGGGCTCTACTACGGCCGGCCCGACGGATCCTATCTCTGCGAGAAGGTCTTCCCGCTGGACGCGCCCAACGGGATCGCGCTCTCGCCGGCGGGCGACCGGGTCTACTGCTCGCTCACCTTCGAGCGGACCCTCCTCTACTGGGAGCTCGACCCGTCCGAGCCCGGCACCATCGTGCCCAACCCGGCGACGATGGACGGCGCCTACGTCCTCAATCACGACATGCCGGGGCTGCTCGACTCGATCAAGGTGGACGCCGAGGGGAACGTCTACGCGCTCACGATGCTGCCGCGCGTGAACCCGTTCTTCAACGGCGGCGTGACCGTCGTCTCCCCGGACGGCGAGATCGTGGAGTACTTCGAGATCGACGTGCCCAAGAAGCACGTGCCGATGCCCTCGAACATCTGCTGGGGGGGCGTCGACGGCCGGACCGCGTTCATCACCTGCGGCGCGTCCGACATGATCCTGACGGTGCGCACGGCCGTTCCGGGCCTGGCCCCGGCCTTCGCCGCTCCGCTGCGCGCATGAGCGGAGCGCGGCGCGAGGGAAA
>JADMIO011367328.1_pt1 | contig 11224 bp, 6 predicted proteins | sample 8958161 | NCBI WGS metagenome assembly JADMIO01 (sample SAMN16585339, study PRJNA669376) | soil metagenome | isolation source: Crop rotation soil | place: USA: Cullars Rotation, Alabama | collected 2011 | reverse complement strand
ACTTACCTGCACACGCAGATCAATCGCATGTTCGACGACCTCTGGGGCGGCAGCCGCTGGCCGGCGGAATCGGCGAGCTTTTCGCCGCAGCTCGACGTCAAGGAAACCGAGAAGGAGATTCAAGTCTGTGCCGAACTGCCGGGCATCGAAAGCAAAGATCTGGACCTCGAGTTAACCGACGACGAGCTGACCATCCGCGGCGAGAAACGCACGGAGCGTGAGTCGGACGAGAAAGGTCGTTATTGGTCGGAGCGCAGCTACGGCTCGTTCGAGCGAACGATTCCGTTGCCGAGCGAAGTCGATGGCGACAAAGCGAAGAGCGAGTTCAAGAACGGCGTACTGAGAATTACCCTGCCTAAACGCGAAGGAGCGAAACCGCGTTCAAGAAAGATCGAAGTTAAGTAGCGAAAAGATAAATGTGCGCCTAACGAATAGGGGCGCAGCGATTGAAAGACCGGCAGGACTGAGCTAGATTAATCACCTCTCGAGAAAACGGGGGCGTACTGGTTTCGACTGATGGTTCGAAGCGCAGGCGGCATGTCGAGGATGGTTCGTTGGCCTCGTTAATAACCGGACCAAAACAAATAAACGCAGATCACCAAGATCTCGCTCTCGCGGCTTAATTGACCGCGATGTCCACGGCTGGACGCCTGCTACGGCCGGGGACACGGACAGCAGGCTCGTCTGAAGGCGGAGCGACCGCGCCCGAAGGCAAAAGGATTTCGTGGACGCTCGGGAGTCCGGTAATGTGCCGGTGCAACGTCGGCTCCCTAAAAATCATCATCGGCTAAACATGTAGAAGCTCGCGGGGAGAGCGATTAGGACAGGGGTTCAACTCCCCTCGCCTCCAGTTTTTGCCGTGATCGAAGCGGGAGATTCGACCCTTTGGCGGAATAGGTATTTTTCCGTTTAAGACAGAAGCTTGACTAAACCAGTTCGATTCCTTACTCTCGCGCCCGGTTGAACGAGACGGCTACAGAATTTCCTACGCTCGGGGGCGCGTTCATGACAACGCATTGGAGCGTGGTGGGCGAGTTCTCCCTTCAGCAAACGGCGCCGGATCGTGCCCAGGCGGCACTGGCGCGGCTGTGTCGGGATTATTGGCCGCCGCTCTATCGGTTTGTCCGCGGGCGGGGTTACAGCCGCGTCGATGCTCAGGACCTGACGCAGGGTTTCTTCGCCTACCTGGTTGAGAAACAGGCGTTCGCTCTCCCGGATCGAAGCAAGGGTCGTTTTCGGACTTTTCTGCTCATGTTGCTCAAGCGTTATCTCAGCGCGAGCCGAGCTCGGCAGTGCCGGCAGAAACGAGGTGGCAAAGAGGAGATGATCTTTCTCGACCACCATCAGTTCGACGCGCTCGAGGAATCTTCCGACATCGCCCTGGCAACACAGGCGCCGCTCGATGAAGAACGAATGTTCGAATGGAGCTGGGCCGCGGCGCTGGTGGGTCGTGCCATGGAAGCGCTGAGCGCAGAATACGCGAGCGGCCAAAAAGCGCGCGCCTTCGCCGAGCTGAAGCCTTTTCTCACGGGCGGGGTCGGCTTACCGACGCAGGAGGAAGCTGCGGCCCGGCTTGGCGTACCGATCGAGACTTTGCGTAGCCATCTTTCGCGGTTCCGGAGCCGTTACCGGGCGCTGCTTCGGGCCGAAGTGCTGCGGACGGTCCCGAAGGAACGCGATATTGATGACGAACTACGTTATCTCTGCCGGGTTCTGATCGCTCGCAGCTAAAGAGGAGGCGACTCACGCCTTAGCCTGCGCATGCCGCCGGAAGCTAATGATGCGGTTCTTTGCTGCGAGCAGTGTGGTGCGCCCTTGCAGCGCCGGGACGGCGAAAACGAATGCCTCAATTGTCTGTTGAGCGCCGGGCTGGAATCGGGCAACCCGGAGACGAAGCCTGCGCCTAACGAACCGGACGAACGGTTCTATCAACACTACGAAATCCTGAGCCGACCCGATGGAACGCGTTGGGAACTGGGTCGCGGAGCGATGGGCGTGACGTATAAGGCACGCGACGTCAATCTCGACACGCCGGTTGCACTCAAAATCATCAACGCGCGTTTTTCATCCGAGCCCGGAGCGCGCCAGCGTTTTCTCCACGAAGCGCAGGCGGCTGCTCGTTTGCGGCATCCGAACGTGGCGAGCGTCTTTCACTTTGGAGCGATCAACACGCTACCGGCGGCGATTCATGGGGGAGCGAGCCCGGAGGAACAAGCCGAAACCGGCGACTGTTTCTACGCGATGGAATTCATCGAAGGCGAAACTCTTGAAGCACGTTTGCGTCGCAGCGGGCCGTTGACCCCGGAAGCCGCACTGGCGGTCGGCGTCCAAGTGGCGCGTGCTCTCGCCGCGGCCGAAAAGCGTGGCCTGGTGCATCGCGATCTAAAACCCTCCAACATTATGCTGGCGGAAGAAGGCGAGCCGAGTTCCACTGGTCCCGCGCCTCGCAATGCCTCCGAGGCTTGGGTGAAGGTAATCGACTTCGGCCTCGCGAAATTGGCGGACAAGACGGAGCAAACGGGCGGAAAATTCCTTGGCACTCTCGCCTTCGCCAGCCCCGAGCAAATTGAATCGCGGCCGGTTGACGCGCGGTCCGACCTTTATTCGTTAGGCGCAACCCTCTGGTATTCGCTGACCGGGAAGCTGCCTTACCCGAGCCGCAGCCGTGAGGATTGTCGCGATGAGTCGCGACATGGGCCGCTACCGGTTGGCCAACTCGCGGAGCGCAAAGTCCCGCCGCGCATAGTGGCTCTACTCCAGTCGGCTCTGGCGTTTGACCCCGCGGATCGTCCCGCCTCGCCGGCAGCTTTTGCGGAGGCGTTGCAGACTTGTCTGGATCATCTTGCCCGCTCGGGACCGCACGGCTTTCGGCAGGGCGAAAATCGCCTGCGCCGCTGGGGCATGGCCGTCGGAGGTTTGGGCGTGGCTGCGGGACTGGTTGCCCTCGGTTTGTTTTTCTCTTCGGCTGAACCACCGATGCAGGACAAATCGATCGCGGTCCTGCCTTTTCGAAATCTGACCGGAAATCCAGCCAACGCCTTTTTTGCCGAAGGGATCGAGGACGACATCCTCGCGCGGCTGGTCAAGATCCGGGATCTGAAAGTGATCAGCCATTTGAGTTCCGCGCGTTATCCGGCCGAGGCGAGGCGCGATCTCTCTGCGATCGGCCGGTCGCTTGGAGTCCGGCACGTCCTGGAAGGCAGTTTCGACCGGAAAGGCGATCGAATTTCGCTGCAGGTAAGACTCGTCGATACGAACAACGGACACGAGCTGTGGGCCCAGCAGTACGACCGGCCGATCGCCGATGTGATCAATCTCCAGGGTGAACTGGCAAGCGCGATTGCCGGCGCCTTGAACGCGACCTTAAGTCCGCAGGAAAGCGTCGAGGTGCGGGCGAAATCCACCGGCAATCCGGATGCCTATGTGCTTTTTCTGCGGGGACGAAAGTTCGACAATACGCCTGGCTATGCGATTGCCGATAACGAAGCGGCCCAGGCACTCTACAGTCAGGCCATCGCTTTGGACCCCGGATTCGCCCTCGCCCATGCCCGTCGGGGAGCGGTCCTGGCATTTCTGTATCGGTTTCGTGGACCGGACGAAGAGCTGAAAGAAGAAGCTCATGCCGAGATCCGCGAAGCCCTGCGGCTGCAGCCGGATTTGGGCGAGGCCCATCTAGCCAGAGGGCTATGTCTCTATCGGATCGATCGCGATTTCGATGGAGCTTTGAAGGAGCTGAAAATGGCGGAGCGCCTCTTGCCTAACGATACCGAAGGAGAAAGCTTCGTCGCCTACATCCATCGCCGGCGCGGCCAATGGAAAGAAGCTCGCGCCGGATTAATGCACGTTCTGGAGCGCGATCCGCGCAACGTCACTTACGCGGAGGAGCTTTACACCACCGCCTACATCCTGCGGGATTGGCCGGCGGCGGAGAAATACGCGCGGCTGGCAGAGGCGATCGCGCCTAACGAAGCGATCTTGAGAGCGCAACGAGCCCTAATCGATCTGTGGCGGGATGGAAATCTGGAACCGCTCAAAAACGTCTTTGCGAGTATCGACTCCTATGGCGGTTCGGAAGGCACCCTCACCTGGATGCGCTGGAACGCCGCCATGCTGAGGCGTGACTTTGTGGCGGCGGCGGATGCGATCGATCGCTTCCCTTTCGACACTCTTCCATCGGTCTTTAGCGCGCCGGTGCCGAAGAGTTATTTGCGAGGTTGCATCGCGCTCGCTCAAGGAAAAGATCAACAAGCGCAGGAGCTGTTCGAAGCCGCCCGACCGGAAATGGAAGCCGAAGCGCTGGCTCATGCGGAGAATGAGCTGCGTCACGCCCGTCTCGGTCTGCTCTACGCTTTTATCGGTCGGCGTGCCGATGCGATTCGGGAAGGCAAACGCGCGGTGGAACTCAAACCGCTCTCGGAGGATTGCGATGCCGGCGTCGAGCAGCTCGCCAATCTCGCCTTGATTTATGCGCGGGTGGGTGAAAACGACCAGGCAATTGAAATGATTCAAAAACTGCTGCAAACCCCCGGCGCGGTTTTTTTCTCCGAAGCGAGCATCAGTTGGTGGGAATTGCGCCTCGGTTGGGAGTGGGATCCGTTGCGCAAGGATTCCCGGTTCCAAAGAATTCTCGCCGGGCCCGAGCCGGGCACGATTTTCTGACCGCAATTACAGCTGCCTGAATGCCATCACCCGCCAGGAATAAGACAATCGTCTGTGAGCAATGTGGCGCGCCGCTCCTCAGCCTGCCCGGCGAGGAAGGTTGCCTCAATTGCCTGCTCACGACTGGAATCGACGGTGAGACCGATGATACGCCATTTTTGCCTAACGAACCGAGCGAGCTGCTCTGTCAACCCTATGAAATCCTAACCCGACCGGACGGTTCTTTGTGGGAAATGGGCCGCGGCGCAATGGGCGTCACCTACAAGGCCCGTCATGTGAGCCTTGAAACCACGGTCGCGCTGAAAGTGATCAACGAGCGTTTCTCCGCCCGGCCCGCGGCGCGGCAGCGTTTCTTGCGTGAGGCGCGGGCGGCCGCACAGCTGCGCCATCCCAATGTGGCAAGCGTCTTTCATTTCGGGATGATCGAGCGGCCCTCGGCAGGCAACGCGCCGGAAAAGGGAGATGACGGCGATTGCTTCTACGCAATGGAATTTGTCGAGGGCGAATCGCTAGAAGCACGGCTCCGGCGGATCGGACCGTTGCCGATCGGGATGGCACTCGAGATTGCGCTCCAGGTTAGTCGCGCCCTCGGCGCCGCGGAGAAGCGCGGGCTCGTGCACCGGGATCTCAAACCGTCCAATATCATGCTGCTGGCGGACGAGGAAAACGATCGTGAGTCGTTCTCTTGCGCCAACCGGGCCGCGATCTGGGTGAAAGTGATCGATTTCGGTATCGCCACACTGGCCGATGAAAACGATTCCGCGACGGAACCGCGCTTCATCGGGACTCCGGCCTTCGCCAGTCCGGAACAAACCGGGGGCAGTCCGGTCGACGGTCGGGCGGATATTTATTCGTTAGGCGTAACTCTTTGGTTTGCGCTCACTGGCGAACTGCCCGGCCGCGGCAGAGCGTTTTCCCTCGCTCCGCTACTGGAGCGCCGGATTCCGCAGCCGGTCGCCGGATTACTGAAATCGATGCTCGCACCAGATCCGCGGGATCGGCCCGGTTCAGCCGTTGAACTGACACATTCCCTGGAATGTCATCTCGACTCCCTTCCAGGACCTGATCGTAATCGCCTCCGGCGTGCCCGCTGGTGGGCCATGGCGGCAGCCTTGGGGATCGCGGCGGGGGTTTGCGCGCTGACCGGTTACCTCGTGGCGCCGATCGCCGCTCGGCCCGAAAAATCAATCGCGGTTCTGCCGTTCCGAAACCTCAGTAACGATCCGAAGAATGCCTTCTTTGCCGAGGGGGTGCAGGACGACATTCTTTCCCGGCTGGTAAAAATCCGCGACCTTAAGGTGATCGGCCGTCGTGGCACGCCGGCGGCGACAGGAAAGGCGGCGATTGATTTGCGTGCCATTGGCCGGGAGCTCGGAGTGGCGCATTTGCTCGAGGGCAGCTTGCGCCGGTCGGCCGATCGCGTGCTGCTGCATGTCTCATTGGTCGAGGCGCGCGATGGACGCGAAATCTGGTCGCAAAGTTACGACCGCCGGCTGGTCGACGCGATGAATCTGCAAGGAGAACTGGCGAGCGATATCGCCGCTGCGCTCAAAGCCCAGTTGAGCCCGCAGGAAAAGGTCGATGTGCGGGCCAGCACTACACGAAATCCCGACGCTTACATGCTTTACCTGCAGGGTCGCAAGCTCGAGAACAGCTCGACCTTTCAGATCGCAAACTTCGAGGCGGCCCAGGCGCTCTATTCCCAGGCTGTGGTGCTGGATCCGGGCTTCGCCCTCGCTCACGCCAGGCTCGCATCCGTGCTTGGTCTGCTCTACCGCTTTCGCGGCCCGAGCAGCGAACTGAAGGAGCGCGCTTATGCAGAGGCGAGCGAAGCGCTGCGGCTCCAGCCTAATTTAGGTGAGGCTCATCTCGCCCAGGGACTCTGCGAATACCGGATCGCGCGCGACTTGGAGCGGGCACTGCCGGAGTTGAAAAGCGCAAGCCGGCTCTTGCCTAACGACACCGAGCCGGAGTTCCTGGTCGCGCTTATCGAGCGCCGTCAGGGTCGCTGGCGCGAGGCGCGCGCTGGACTCGAGCGGGTGCGCGCGCGGGAGCCGCTCAATCGCCGGTGTGAGGAGGAACTTCAGGCCACCTCCTGTCTCTTGCGCGATTGGCCGCTTGCGGCGCGGCATGGCGATCGGGCGGCAGGCATCCCACCGAACAACCCGGCGCTAAAGGTGGAGCGGGCACTAGTTGACGTATGGCAGAATGGAAAACTGCAGCCGTTACAAGAGGCGCTCGGCGCCCTCGGCGCGTTGCCAGATACCGAAGGCAATCTGACCTGGGAACGCTGGGACGCCGCCATGATCGCCCGAGATTTCACCGCCGCCCAGGCCGCGCTCGATGCGTGCCGTTTCGACACCCTGCCGTCCGTCTTGGCGGCGCCAATCCCAAAGAGTTACCTGGAAGGCTGCATTCACCTTGCACAAGGCGACCACCTCGGAGCGCAGGCATTGTTTGAGGCGGCGCGGCCTTCGATGGAAGCCGAGGCGCTCGCGTTCGCGGAGGACGCAATGCGGCATGCGCGGCTCGGGGTCCTATATGCCTACATGGGCCGCAAGACGGATGCCTTGCGCGAGGGTGAACGGGCCGCCCAACTGGTGCCCGTCTCGACAGACGCTCTCGACGGGCACGAATGGCTCTGCCACCTGGCTTTAATTCATGCCTGGGTTGGGAATGGCGACCGGGCGATCTCGATGCTCGACTCGTTGCTTCGCCAGCCGGGGTGTGTCTCGCCCCTCAACGAAGCGGCGCTAACCCGTTGGGATTTGCGCTTGCGCTGGCAATGGGATCCGCTGCGCACAAATCCGCGTTTTCAAAAGATCCTCGCCGCACCTGAACCGGCGACAGTTTTTTGATCAGCGACCAACCCTAGACGCGCCCGCGGACGGGTGCGATTCCCACGTTGAAGGCCAACCTTCGCCAATCCACGGAAGATTTTTTGCAATGTCGCGGAAAATTTGCGCATGGAAATGACAGAGACACTCCGGTGTCAGGTACCGATGGCTAGTCCCCGGATCGCAACGATCCGACGACGCCTGGAGGCGCTTTCCCGCGCCTTCAGGCGCGGCGCGGGTGGCGCTGCTCAGGCCGGCACGTCCACCATCTCTGTCGTGGGAATGCGCCTGGCCGGTTCGAGCTGACTTCGCCAAACTTGTGGTGGCAGAAGACCGATGGCCATAAAGACCAGCTGGCTCACGCCGAAAGCAATCAGCCAGGGAAAGGCGCTATCCATGAATCCATATGAGTGCAATCCAATCCCGAGCATGTTCACCCCAAACCATGACCAGCTCGTGACGACGTTGCCGAAAACGGCCATGACCATCAGACCGCGCTGCCTGACCAATCCGCCCCAGCGCGCATGCAGGATGATGGCATTCCAGAGCACGATAAGAAGCGCTCCATTTTCTTTCGGGTCCCAACCCCAGAACCGGCCCCAGGATTGATCTGCCCAGATCCCGCCGAGAATCGTGCCGACAAAACTAAAAAGGGTCGCGAAACAAACGATCCCGTAAACCATCCGGGTGAGCGAGCCGGCGGTGGCCCGATCGAGCGAAGGGGTGAACGCGCCGCGGACAATGTAGGTGAGCGCGAGGAATCCGGCGAGGAAGGTGGAGGCGTAGCCGAGCGTGACGCAGACCACATGGGTAGCCAGCCAGCCATTGGTGTCGAGCACCGCGCGCATCATTTCCATCGTGTCACCATCCATCGAGAGGTGATGAGCGATGAGGAGGGTGATGAAGCCGATCATGGCCGCGGTCGCGCTCCCGATCCCGTTGCGGAAGAAGCGTTCAAGGAAAATGCCTAACAATACCGAGCCCCAGCCGATGAAGACGGCAGAGGAATAAAGATTGGTCACGGGCGGCCGCCCTTCCAAATACATCCGGGTCACCAGTCCGGCGGAATGAATGAGGAAGGTAAGGACGAGGAGCGCGAACGCGTAGCGGCCGAGAGTTTGTGGCCTAACGAGCCAGGAAGCGCAGGCCAGGATGAAAATCAAAACGTAAAGAACCATCGCGCTGTAGAATGGCTGGAGCTGGTTGAAGACCGACTCGACCTTTGCCTTCCAGACGCGGCGCGGCAGATCGCGCTGCAATTCCGCCGAATAATTGTCAACCGTTCGATTGAAGGTCGCCGAATCGTTCGCTGCGAAGGCAGTCGCGATCGTTGCCCAAGCGTTGACTCCGGGATGCAATTTTCCGTTGGTCAGGAAGGTGAGCAGACTTTCGCCCATCTTGCGCCATTGCAACGGATCATCGTTAGGCGGAAAGGGCGGGATGGGAAAGAAGTATCCGGTCTCGGCCAGAAAGCCGAAGCTTTGCAGGGCTTCCGTCGTAATCCCGGTCTCCATCGGCACCGGCGAAGGGCGGATGTTTTTCACCAGGTCGTCGATCTGAGCTTTGAAATTGGTTGTGCCAGTGACCTCGATGCTGTTCTCGAGCCGATGATAGAGAGTCAGCCGTTCGAAAAGCTTGATGATGTCGCGCTGAAAGGGAGAACGCAGTTGCGCATCCACCTTCTGGGCGAGTGCCGCCTGTTGCTCGACCTCCTGCAAATGCGGCACAAATTCGCGAAACGAAAAATATTTCCCGGCATCCGGCGACCAGCCAAGGGCCGTGAGCGTCTCGGGGTTGCGGATGACGAAGATCTTCCGCAGGTCCGCCTCGTCCTGCTTCATTAAGACTTCCGCCAGCCAATCCGTCGCGGTGAGCGTGCCGTGATCGGTGCGGAGAGTTTGTTTGCCCTGAATAATGAGAAGCGAATTGCGCGCGACGGTGTCGAGCGGCTTGATCCGGCCGTTTAAGAGCACCGGAATCCGGCCGAATTTATCCATCTCGAAGCCGCCCCGCTGATCATGTTGAAAAAGCGGAGCAATCGCGTAGAGCAACGCGCCCGCCACGATCAACCAGACGATGAGGCTTTGTTTCTTCATCGGCTTCTCTTTCTCACAAACCCAAAGAGATGCATCGAGAACTGCGTGAGTAAACCAATCGCGACTAAACCGCATGCGATGTAAGGCATCAGCATGGCCGGGTTTTTCACCACCTGTAAGATGCTGGTTTTGTCATTATTGTCGAAACCCGACTGGTAGAAAGTGTAACCGCGGTAGCGGAGCGGGTCATTCATCGAGATGAGGACTTCGCGGTTTTCGTTCCGTTCGAAATCGATCAGCCGGACCTTGCTGGAAAAATTCTTCGGAATGTCGGTCCCGGCATAAGTATCGTGGGTGAAATCGAGCAGGGTGAGCGCGAACTGCTTGTAAAAACGCCGCGGGCGCATGACCAACGAATAGGTGTGACCGTTAAGATCGAATGATTGTCGATCGGGCACGGCAACCGTGACCAGCCATGTGCCTAACGAGCCCATGGTGCCTTCCAGATCGATGAAAGCCGAAGTCAGGTCTCGCTCATCATCCCGGACTGTGCGCGGCTCTTCCGTCACCACGACATTTTTGCCGAAACCCGCGGTGGCGGGTGAGTCTGGCGCCTGAGGCGCCTGTGAGCGTATCACGAGATGCGCGTTCGGCATGAACTGGCGGATTTTGATCGTGAACGGCAGGGTCGGATTCTGAATCGTGCCGCCGCGCGCCAGGACGGCCTCGGGAATCGCGACCACCTGGTCGTAATCGGGACTTGTCGAATCGATCACTGCCAGTTCCACCTCACGCGGCGCTTCCGAATAGCCGAGCGTCTGGCCTTCATCGATCCGCATCTGAGTTTCCCGCGCAAATAGCCCGGTCAACAGCTGGCCGATCAAGAGGAGAATGACTCCGAAGTGCAGAAGAATGATTCCCAGCTTCTTTCTCGAAAGCTGGAATCGGGTGGCGTGGGCGGCGAGCAGGTTGATGAGCAGGACCGTCCCAAGCAGATAGCCACCGGGCAATATCGGGACCCTCCAACTCGCGCCCGGCGGCGACCAGTAAACGAGCAAGCTTTGGAAATAGCGCGCCTGAACCGCGTGAATCCCGAGATGCACCTGCGCCAGAGTTCCGAGGAAGACCAGCAACATCCCGAGACCGAGACAGACCACAGTGAGACGCAGCGAAGCAAGGGCGCGAAACGGCGAGCGCATGAAACCGGATCCAATTGTAGCCGTCGCAGACATATCGTTAGGGCAGTTTCAGGCTCTGGAGGAAACTGGTGAATGCGCTCTTCTGCGATTCCACCGCGGTATCTTCCCCCACCATCTTGATGAACCAGGAGCGGTCGCCCTGATCCAGGATCGCCGCCAGGATTCGATCCTTCTCCTGCTTGTCGCCCACCGGCCCCTCGCTCACGAGATCAACCACCAGGTAATCATGCCCATTTCCCTTCACATGTTCCGCCGTCTTGGCGAGCGTGTCTTCATCGATCGGGCTGAGATTCACCTGACCACGCCAGCGATTCACATTCGCCAGATCGCCGCCCGCCATCCCCGGCAACGATACCACTGAAACGTCGGTTTCCTTTCCGTTAGGCGCAACCGCCTTGAAACTCGCCAGTCGCATCGGCGAGAGCGGTTTCTCCTGCCAGTTCGGCGGCAGGGTGTACTGCAAAGGTGCTCCCTGCGGCGGCTCGATCGGCGG
>JADMIO010789865.1_pt1 | contig 11225 bp, 9 predicted proteins | sample 8958161 | NCBI WGS metagenome assembly JADMIO01 (sample SAMN16585339, study PRJNA669376) | soil metagenome | isolation source: Crop rotation soil | place: USA: Cullars Rotation, Alabama | collected 2011 | reverse complement strand
GCCGCGACTTCAAGTCACGTGAATTCCAAGCTTCGGATCCCACTGTGCTGGAAAGAGACGCTCAACCAGCCCGAGCGCGCCCCGATCCCGGTCGAGGAGCAGGTCGTCCAGATCTACGCGGCCACCAACGGCTACCTCGACCGCATCGCGGTCGACAAGGTCGAGCGGTTCCTGGTCGAGCTGGGCGAGCGGGTCCGGGCCACCTCGTCCGACCTGCTCAAGCAGATCGCCGGCGGCGACTGGGACGACAACATCGAGGCCCGGGTCGCGTCCGCCGTGAAGCAGTTCGCGGGCGACTTCGGCTACGACATCGACGAGTAGCCACACCCGCACCACCACCCCGTGCCGGCCGGGTAGAGCCCGCATCAGCGGTACCAGCCGGACAGGAAGGAGGACGGCCCTATGGCCTCACAGCGCGACGTACGTAACCGGGTCGCCTCTGTCAAGAACATCGAGACCATCACCAGCGCGATGGCGATGGTCGCCGCCGCTCGGCTTCGCCGGGCGGAGCAGCGGATCCAGTCGCTGCGGCCGTACGCGAGCGGGATCAGGTTGATGACCCGTCGGGCGGCGGAGGCGGCGGGCAACGTCCCCGGCGTGCCGCTGCTCCAGGAGCACCCCGAGGTGCGGACGGTCGGCCTGCTGCTCGTCGCGGGCGACCGCGGCCTGGCGGGCGCGTTCAACTCGAACATCCTGCGCGCGGGCATCGCCGCGGGGCGCGAGTACGAGGCCGCCGGCAAGAAGGTCATCTACTTCGCGTCGGGTCGGCGCGTGGAGGGCTCGCTCAAGTTCCGCAACCTGCCGCTGGGCGAAAGCTTCACCGGCTTCACGGACCGCCCCAGCTACGACGACGCCCGCCGCATCGGCCGGCGCCTGATCTCGGCCTTCCTCGACAACGAGGTGGACCAGGTGGAGGTCTTCTACAACGGATACCGCTCCGCGATCCTCCAGGTCGTGCAGCGCGAGGTCCTGCTCCCGCTGAAGCGCGCGACGGTCACGGACGAAGGGCCGGCGGACGCCGGCGCCGCCGAGGCCAAGACCGTGTCGCGGGCAGTTCCGGAGTACGAGCCGGGACCGGGCGAGGTCCTCAAGCGGCTCGTTCCCGATTACGTCGAGATCTCCATCTACCGGGCGCTGCTCGATTCCACCGCGTCGGAGCACGGCGCGCGGATGAGCGCGATGCGCAGCGCCTCGGACAACGCAAAAGAACTGATCCAGGCCCTGACCCTGCAGATGAACCGCGCACGTCAGGCTGCGATCACGCAGGAGATCATGGAAGTTGTTGCCGGTGCAGAGGGCGTCGGCTAAGCACCAGCTCAGCTCGGGCCGGTAACAGATCCTGACAGCTAGGACGGGTAAGGGATGACAAGCGTGAACGTTGGACGGATCGAAGCCATCCAGGGCGTCGTGATCGAGGCTGTGTTCCCGGAGAAGCTGCCCGAGATCTACAGTGCGGTCAACATCCGCCGGCCCGCAGGGTCCGTGGAAGGCGAGTTCCTCGTCTGCGAGGTCCAGCAGCACCTCGGTGACGACCGGATCCGCGCCGTTGCTCTCGACACGACGGACGGCCTGGCCCGCGGCGCCGAGGTCATCGACACCGGCGCGCCGATCTCGGTGCCCGTCGGCCGCGAGACCCTCGGCCGCATCTTCAACCTGCTGGGCGAGCCGCTCGACCACGGCAAGCCGATGTCGGACAGCACGGAGCGCTGGGCCATCCACCGCCCGGCGCCCACCATCGAGGCGGTCACGCCGACCACCGAGATGTTCGAGACCGGCATCAAGGTCATCGACCTCCTGGCCCCGTACTCCAAGGGTGGCAAGGTCGGACTGTTCGGCGGTGCCGGTGTCGGCAAGACCGTCATCATCCAGGAGCTCATCAACAACCTGGCCCAGCAGCACGGTGGTCTGTCCGCGTTCTGCGGCGTGGGTGAGCGCTCCCGCGAGGGCAACGACCTCTGGCTGGAAATGAAGGAATCCGGCGTCATCGACAAGACGATGCTGGTCTTCGGTCAGATGAACGAGCCGCCGGGCGCCCGCATGCGCGTCGCGCTGACCGGTCTGACGATGGCGGAGTACTTCCGCGACGTCGAGGGCCAGGACGTGCTCCTCTTCATCGACAACATCTTCCGGTTCGTCCAGGCCGGTTCGGAGGTGTCGGCCCTCCTCGGCCGCATGCCCTCCCAGGTCGGTTACCAGCCGACGCTCGAGTCGGAGATGGGCGAGCTCCAGGAGCGCATCACCTCCACCCGCAAGGGCTCGGTCACGAGTGTCCAGGCCATCTACGTCCCCGCCGACGACCTCACCGACCCGGCGCCCGCGTCGGCCTTCGCCCACCTCAACGCGACCACCGTGCTCTCGCGGTCCATCGCTGAGAAGGGCATCTACCCGGCCGTCGACCCGCTCGACTCGACGTCGACGATCCTCAAGGCCGACATCCTCGGTGTCGAGCACTTCCGGGTCGCCAACGAGGTGAAGCAGATCCTGCAGCGCTACAAGGAACTCCAGGACATCATCGCCATCCTCGGCATCGACGAGCTCTCGGACGACGACAAGGTCACGGTCAACCGCGCCCGCAAGCTCGAGCGTTTCCTCTCCCAGCCGTTCTTCGTGGCCGAGCAGTTCACGGGCACCAAGGGCGCGTACGTCCCGATCGCGGAGACGATTCGCGGGTTCAAGGAGATCCTCGCCGGCTCCCTCGACGAGATCCCCGAGCGCGCGTTCTACATGAAGGGCACCATCGACGAGGTCATCAAGGACGCTCGCAGCTAGGGAGTGACTTGCTCGTGACGTTCACTTCCGGGTACCTGTCGTCCGCCCCGATCTCGGCGGGGCCCCACCTCGCGGAGTCCTGATGGCGCATACCAATTTTCCGGTGAAGATCCTCACCCCCGAGGGTGAGGTCTTCGACGGGCCGGTCGAGATGGTCTCCACCCGCACCAGCGACGGCCTCATCGGCGTGATGGCCAACCACGCGCCGCTCATGGCCACGCTGGAGCCGACCGAGCTCCGCCTGCACAAGAGCGAGAACGAGATCCTCCGGTTCGCGCAGTCCGAGGGCTACCTCCAGGTCGGCGGCAACCAGGCGCTCCTGCTCGTCGAAGAGGCGATCCCGGTGGCCAGTCTCAACGGCGAGGCGCTGCGCGAGCGGCTTCGCGCGGTCGAGGCGGAGATCGCGGCGGCCCCGGAGGGCAGCGAGAAGCGGCGGATGGCGGTGCGCGAGAAGCAGCGCACCGAGGCGTTCCTGAGCCTCGTCAAGTAGGGCTCACGTTCTCGACCCCGGGTTGACGGCCAGTCCCGAGCCCGGGGTCTCGGCGTCCCCGCAGGGGTCTCAGGTGCAGGCGGAGGGCGAACTGCGTGTCCGTCCTGGTCGTGGTGGGCGTCGCCGTGCTCCTCGTGCTGGCCGCGACGATGTTCCCCGTCGGCCGGCGCATGTACCTGCAGCGCCCGATGGGGACATTCGCCTGCAGTGTGCGGCTGGGCGGATCGGGCAACCGCAAGGGCTGGTCGTACGGGGTGGGCCGGTACCACGGCGACCGGGTCGAGTGGTTCGAGATCTTCAGCTTCTCCCCGCGGCCGCGCCACGTGTTCGCGCGGCGGGAGCTGAAGCTGCGCGGGCGCAGGCCCGCGCGGGCCGAGGAGATCCACGGCGTGCCCGCGGCGATGATCCTCGAGTGCGACCTGGGCGGGAAGGTGCTCGAGCTCGCGATGTCCCAGGACGCGCTGACGGGGTTCATGTCCTGGGTCGAGGCCGCGCCCCCGGGGCACCACCTGCACGCCTGAGGCGCCGCCTAGGCTGCGGGGCCATGGTCAACCTCACCCGCATCTACACCAAGACCGGCGACGACGGCACGACGGCGCTGGGGGACTTCAGCCGCACGTCGAAGAACGACCCCCGGCTCGTCGCCTATGCCGACGTGGACGAGGCGAACAGCGCGATCGGCGTCGCCGTCGCGATGGGTGAGCTCCCCGCGGACGTGGCGACGCTCCTCGTCCGGATCCAGAACGACCTGTTCGACGTCGGCGCCGACCTGTGCAACCCGATCGTCGCCGAGCCCAAGTACCCCCCGCTGCGCATCACCGAGCCCGACATCGAGCGGCTCGAGGCGGCGTGCGACCACTACAACGACGCGCTGCCCAACCTGCGCAGCTTCATCCTGCCGGGCGGGACGAAGGGCGCCGCGCTGCTGCACGTCGCGCGGACCGTCTCCCGCCGGGCGGAGCGCGCGGCGTGGGCGGCGTACGACGCGCACCCGGACTCGGTCAGCCCGCTCCCGGCGAAGTACCTCAACCGGCTCTCGGACCTGCTCTTCATCCTGGGCCGGGTCGCCAACCCCGGCGGCGACGTGCTCTGGGTGCCCGGCGCGAACCGCTGAGCAGGCGCCCCGCCGGCCGGGTCGGCTCAGGCCGGGTCGGCCCGGACGAGGTCGGTGACCGCGAGGGCGCGCGCCAGCTCGTCCTCCGGGATGGGCCGCGAGTACAGGTAGCCCTGGCCCGTCGCGCAGCCCAGGGTCGTGAGGGCGTCGCGCTGGCCGACGGTCTCGATGCCCTCCGCGATCAGGCCCAGGCCGAACGTCTGCGCCAGCCGGATGATCGCCTCGACCAGCGCGTGGTCGTCCGCCGACCGCTCGATCCCGGCGACGAAGGAGCGGTCGATCTTGAGCTCGTTGACGGGGAAGCGGCGCAGGTAGGCCAGGGCGGAGTAGCCCGTGCCGAAGTCGTCCAGGGCCAGGGAGACCCCCAGGTCGCGCATGGCGCCGAGCGCCGCGACGATCGCCGCGTCCTCCCCGGCCAGCATCCGCTCGGTGATCTCCAGGGTCAGGGCGTCGGCGGGCAGGCCGTGCCGCCCGAGCGTCGCGGCGACCATGTCCGCGAAGGCGGGGTCGCGCAGCTGCCGGGGCGCCACGTTGACGCTGACGCGCAGGGCCGGGTCGGCGGTCCCGCGGCGCAGCGTCGCGGCCTGCGCGACGGCCCGGTCCAGGACCCAGCTGCCGAGCGGCACCGCGAGGTCGGTCTCCTCGACCGCGTCGATGAACTCGCCGGGGTAGACCAGGCCCTTGGACGGGTGCTGCCAGCGCACCAGCGCCTCGATGCCCACGATCGCGCCCGTCCCCAGCAGGACGACGGGCTGGTAGTGCACGACGAACTCGCAGCGCTCGAGGGCCCGCTCGAGGTCGCGGCGGAGCTGTAGCCGGGCCGCCATGCGGTCGTCCAGCGAGGGGCGGAAGAACTCGTGCGTTCCCTTGCCGGCGTCCTTGGCCGCGTACATGGCGAGGTCGGCCTGGCGCAGCAGCTCAGCCGCCTTCGCCCCCCAGCCGCTGGTCGCCACGCCCACGCTGGCGCAGGCGACCATGGGCTCGTCGCCGATCTCGTACGGCTCGCGCAGGGCGGCGAGCACGCGCTCGGCGAGCAGGCCGGCCTCGCCGTCGGTGCGCAGCCCCTCGGCGAGGACCGCGAACTCGTCGCCGCCCAGGCGCGCCGCCGTGTCGCCGGCGCGCAGGCTGCGGCGCAGCCGCTCGCCGACCGCGACCAGCAGGGCGTCGCCCACCGCGTGCCCGCGGGTGTCGTTGACCAGCTTGAAGTCGTCGAGGTCGATGAGCATGACGGCCAGGCGCTCGTCCGCCCGCCCGCGGCGGCGCAGGGCGTGCTCGACCCGGTCGAGGAAGAGCCCGCGGTTCGGCAGCCCGGTCAGCGAGTCGTGGAAGGCCAGGTACTTGAGCTCCTCCTCGAGCGCCCGGCGCTGGGTGACGTCGTGCAGCGTGAGGACGAGCCCGTTCACGGACGGGTCGTCGAGCAGGTCCCGGCACGTGACCTCGGCCCGCAGGATCTGCCCGTCGGCGGTCCGCACCTGCCACTCGGCGGTGAGCTCGGCCCGCGCGTGCGGTCCCTCGCTCGCCCGGCGCAGCAGCAGGCGGGCGCGCTCGGCGTCGTCGGCGGTCAGCAGGGCGGTGACCGGCCGGTGGCGCAGCTGCTCGGGCCGGTAGCCCAGCACGGCCTGCACGGAAGGGGTCTGGTAGGCCACCTGCAGGTCCGCGTCGACGACGATGATGACGTCGGTCGCGTTCTGGATGAGCGAGCGGAACGTCGTCTCGCTGCGTTGCTGCAGCATCTGCTCGACGAGCGCCCGGCTGTTGAGCGCCAGGACGGCCTGCGACGCGAGCGCGCACACCGCGTCGATCACGCCGGGGCGCCGGACCAGGGACCCGAGGACGACCAGCACGCCGGGGCTCTCGCCGTCCCTGCCGAGCGGGACGACCAGCACCGGTCCGCCGGTGACGCCGTCGCGGTCGGCGAGGGCGTACTCGCGGTGCTGGGCCGCCGCGCTGCACCGGGCGAGGAGCGCGGTCAGGTCGACGGCGTCGCCGGGCCCGGTGTCCTGGACCACCCACAGCCCGCCCCGGCCGGGGACGGCGAGCAGGACCCGGTGGTCGCCGGCCCCGATGATGTCCAGGACGGCCGCGACGGTCGCCCGGTAGATCTCGTCCCTGCTGGACGCGGTCACCAGGGACTCGCCCGCCCGCCGGACCGCCTGCTCGCGGTGGGCCGAGCGCCGCCCCGTGACGAGGAACCCGTCCAGGCGCGCTGTCACCAGGACGAACAGGGCGGCCGACGCCGCCGCGATGACGTTGGTGTCCACGGGGTCCTGCGCCGCGGAGGCCTCGATGGTCAGCAGCGTGGGCGGCACGAGCGAGCTGAGCGCGAGCAGCAGCAGGCGGCGGCGGGTCAGGCTCGGCGTGCCGCGCGCGGCGGGGTCGGACAGCCGGGCCATCTCCGGGTCGAGGGCGGCCGCGCCCCACGTCGCGTAGAAGACCACCCAGCCCGCGTCCGCCCCGGTGCCGGTGGACCACTCGCCGGAGAGCTGGGTGAGCCCGTACAGGACGTCGGCGACCAGCAGGCCGATCACGCCGAGCGCCAGCAGTCGCAGCGAGCGGCACCGGCCGCCGCCGGCGATCAGCAGGCGCGCGCCGACGGCCAACAGCAGCAGGTCGCCGAACGGGTACGCGACCGAGACCGCCTTCTCGAGGGGGGACAGCGAGGCGTCCTCGACGTACGGCTCGACGAGGAACATCCAGGCCGGCAGGCCGAACCCGACGGTCACGACGAGGGCGTCGAGCAGGGCGCCGCGGTCGGTCCCGGCCGACCGGGCCCGCACCAGGAGCAGCAGCCCGGCCGCGAACAGCACGTAGCTGCCGAGGTAGAGGACGTCGGCGGCGCAGGGGAACGGGTTCTCCCGGCCCAGCGGGCCGGTCAGGACGTCGTACGTCGCGTCCCCGGCGACGAAGGTGGACGTGCCCCCGCAGAGCAGCCACCACGGGGCGGCCGGGTCCGGCCGGTGCGTGCGGATGCCGACCACCATGGCGGCGACGGCGGCGACCCCGATCACGGTCCACAGCGGCCGGGGCGGGTCGGCGAGCGCGAAGTACACCGCGGCGAGCCCGAGCATGCCCAGGGCATACGCGGGTCTGCTCCAACGCGGCATGGTGGCCCCATCGGCCGCCGGCCGCGCGTTCTGAGCGGTCGGCGACCCGGCCCAGCGGTCGGGCGCCGGGCGTCGGCGGCACGATTAGGATCCACGGGTGGACAGGTTCAGGGTCATCGGGGGCGCGCGGCTGCGCGGCGAGGTCCGCGTCGCGGGCGCGAAGAACAGCGTGCTCAAGCTCATGGCGGCGGCGCTGCTCGCCGAGGGCCGCACCGTCCTGACCGAGGTGCCGGAGATCCTCGACACGGTCTACATGGCCGACCTGCTGCGCCGGCTGGGGTGCGAGGTCGAGGTCGGCGACGGGCAGGTCGTGATCGACGTCCCCGCCGCCCCCGGCCACGAGGCGCCCTACGAGCTGGTGCGCCGGCTGCGCGCGTCCATCTGCGTGCTCGGCCCGCTGGTGGCGCGCTGCGGCGAGGCGAAGGTGGCCCTGCCGGGCGGGGACAACATCGGCTCCCGCGCGCTCGACTTCCACATCGCCGGCCTGGCGAAACTGGGCGCGACGAGCTCCTCGGAGCACGGCTACATCATCGCCCGCGCGCCGGACGGGCTCCGCGGGGCGACCGTCTGGCTGGACTTCCCGAGCGTCGGGGCGACCGAGAACATCCTCATGGCCGCCGTCCTCGCCGAGGGCGTGACCGTGATCGACAACGCCGCGCGCGAGCCGGAGATCGTCGACCTCGCGATGATGCTGCAGCAGATGGGCGCGAAGATCGGCGGCGCGGGGACGTCGACGATCGAGGTCGAGGGCGTCACCTCGCTGCAGCCCACCACGCACAGGACGGTGCCGGACAGGATCGTCGCCGGCACGTGGGCGGTCGCCGCCGCGATGACGCGCGGCGACGTCACCGTCCGCAACGCGCACCCGCAGCACCTCGAGCTCGCGCTCGACAAGCTGGTCACGGCGGGGGCGGACGTCGAGTGGCTCGCCGACGGGTTCCGGGTCGCGATGGACCGCCGGCCCGAGGCCGTCGACATCATGACGCTGCCGTACCCGGGCTTCCCGACCGACCTGCAGCCGGCCTTCATCGCGCTGAACACCGTCGCCGACGGCGCCGCGATGGTGACGGAGAACGTCTTCGAGGCGCGGTTCATGTTCATCGACGAGATGGTCCGGCTCGGCGCGGAGATCCGCACCGACGGCCACCACGCCGTCATCCGCGGCCGGGAGAAGCTCTCGGGCGCGCCGGTGCGCGCGCACGACATCCGGGCGGGCGCGGGCCTCGTCCTGGCCGGGCTGGTCGCCGACGGCGAGACGATCGTGACCGACGTCCACCACGTCGACCGCGGGTACGCGAACTTCATCCCGCAGCTGCAGGCGCTGGGGGCGGACATCATCCGGGAGCCGGATCCGGACTTCTTCGAGCATTGAGTTCGGGGGGCCTCGCCCCCCGCGGACGCCCGTGGGGCTTACTCCCGCAGCGCCTGGCGCGCCTTGGACTCGTCGGCCGGGAAGACGAGGACGTGCAGCCCCGAGCGGGTCTCCGCGAGCGTGACCCGGAACCCGGCGGTGACCAGGCGGTCGCGGATGCTGATCCCCTCCGCCGCCGACGCCGGCTTGGCGACGGAGACCAGCAGGCCGTACTCGTCGGGCTCGCCGGCACGGGGCCGGTCGGACAGCAGGGTGTCGCGGCGGCCGGAGTACGCCCACTTGAGCAGCAGGATCACGATGCCGACGACACCGAAGCCCATGAGCGGGCCGAGGAGGTGGGTGTAGCGCGGGGGATCGCCCACGGCAGGCCCCCTCTCCGGTTGTCCGCCGGCCGCGAGGCCCGCGTTTCCCTCAGGGTGCCGCGCGCTCCGGGCCGTGTCCACTGCGTCCCGTTCACCCCGGTGGGTTCGGCCGATCGGGCCCGGCGGTTACCCTCTTTCGACGCCAAGATGTCGGAGGTCCAGATGAGTGAGCCCCGCCCCGAGAAGCCCTGGCTGATCCGGACCTACGCGGGGCACTCCTCGGCGGCGGAGTCGAACGCCCTCTACCGGCGCAACCTGGCCAAGGGCCAGACGGGCCTGTCCGTCGCGTTCGACCTGCCGACGCAGACCGGGTACGACCCGGACGACGAGCTCGCCCGCGGCGAGGTCGGCAAGGTCGGGGTGCCCGTCCCGCACGTGGGGGAGATGCGGCGGCTCTTCGACGGCATCCCGCTCGACGCGATGAACACGTCGATGACGATCAACGCGACCGCGATGTGGCTGTTCGCGCTCTACCAGGTGGTGGCCGAGGAGCAGGCCGCGGAGGCGGGCAAGGACGCCGCCGAGGTGCTCGGCAGCCTCTCCGGGACGACCCAGAACGACATCATCAAGGAGTACCTCTCCCGCGGGACGTACGTGTTCCCGCCCGCTGCGTCGCTGCGCCTGACCACCGACATGATCGCGTACACGGTCGCGAACGTGCCGAAGTGGAACCCGATCAACATCTGCAGCTACCACCTGCAGGAGGCCGGCGCGACGACCGTCCAGGAGATCGCGTTCGCGATGTCGACGGCGGTCGCGGTCCTCGACGCCGTGCGGGACTCCGGCCAGGTGCCGGCCGACCGCTTCCCCGACGTGGTCGCGCGGATCTCGTTCTTCGTGAACGCGGGCGTCCGCTTCGTCGAGGAGATGTGCAAGATGCGCGCGTTCGTCCGGCTCTGGGACGAGGTGACCCGGGACCGCTACGGGATCACCGACGCCCGGGCGCGGCGGTTCCGCTACGGCGTGCAGGTCAACTCGCTCGGCCTGACGGAGGCCCAGCCGGAGAACAACATCCAGCGCATCGTGCTGGAGATGCTCGGCGTGACGCTGTCCAAGGACGCCAGGGCCCGGGCCATCCAGCTGCCGGCCTGGAACGAGGCGCTGGGCCTGCCGCGGCCGTGGGACCAGCAGTGGTCGCTGCGGATCCAGCAGGTGCTCGCCTTCGAGTCCGACCTGCTGGAGTACGAGGACCTGTTCACCGGCTCGGTCGTCGTCGAGGCCAAGGTCGCGTCGCTCGTCGGCGCCGCGCGCGAGGAGATGGACCGCATCGCCGCGCAGGGCGGGGCCGTCGTGGCCGTCGAGAGCGGGTATCTGAAGTCGGCGCTGGTGGCCTCGCACGCCGAGCGGCGGCGGCGGATCGAGTCCGGCGAGGCCCGCATCGTCGGGGTCAACTGCTTCACCGAGTCCGAGCCGAACCCGCTGACCGCGGACCTCGACGCCGCCATCCAGACCTCCGACCCGGAGGCCGAGCGGGCGGCGGTCGACGCGGTCGCCCTCTGGCGGGCGGGCCGCGACGCCGACGCGGTGGCCGCCGCGCTGGACGGGCTGCGCGCCGCCGCCAAGACCGACGCGAACCTGATGCCGGCGACGCTCGAGTGCGCGCGGGCCGGCGCCACGACGGGGGAGTGGGCCGGGGCGCTGCGCGCGATCTTCGGGGAGTTCCGTGCCCCGACCGGGGTGTCCGCCGCGCCGGTCGGCGTCTCGGGCGGGGCGGAGATCGCGGAGGTGCGCGAGGCCGTCCGCCGCACCGGCGAGGAGCTCGGCGGACGGCTGCGGCTGCTCGTCGGCAAGCCCGGCCTGGACGGGCACTCCAACGGGGCGGAGCAGGTCGCCGTCCGCGCGCGCGACGTCGGCTTCGAGGTCGTCTACCAGGGCATCCGCCTGACGCCGGGTCAGATCGTCGCGGCGGCCGTGGAGGAGGACGTCCACTGCGTGGGACTGTCGATCCTGTCGGGCTCGCTTTCCAGCACATTGGGATCCTAAGCTTAGAATTCCACGTGGACAAGTTGTCGCG
>JADMIO010945861.1_pt1 | contig 11227 bp, 9 predicted proteins | sample 8958161 | NCBI WGS metagenome assembly JADMIO01 (sample SAMN16585339, study PRJNA669376) | soil metagenome | isolation source: Crop rotation soil | place: USA: Cullars Rotation, Alabama | collected 2011 | reverse complement strand
AAGTCGCCATGTTATTCATGCGATCATTTAGCAGTTTCAGCACAACATCGGCTGCGGCGCGGGCAGAACTGATCTTGCATAACATGCTCTGCTGGGTTAGAATTAGGATGATAAGAAGATAGGAGCCACAAAACTATGCCGATGTACGAATATCACTGCCTGGACTGCCACAAGCACTTCGATCTGCTGCGCTCCTACGAGCAGCGCGATAACGGCGTGCGTTGCCCCGAACGGCGAACGGGCCAAGCGCACCGTCTCAGCCTTCGCCACCCTCAGCGCGATCAACTCCGACAAGGTGCCGGCGGGCTTCCGCCAGGCGGGCGGCGGTGGTGGTGGTTGCGCTTGCGGTGGCAACTGCGGCTGCGGGCACTCGCACTGACGGCGGCTTATATAGCATATTCCAGGCGGCTATATCCCTCAAAGAGAATATCTTCTATGGCTTCGCTCAATGTCAAGCTTGAGTAAGTCTGCCGATCCATCACCCAACAGCCACACCTGAACTTTGGGCTACCTGAACCACTAGGTAAGCGCTGAAGGTTGCTGTTGGCGACGCCCACCGGAAGATCTTGCGTGTATTCTTGTGGAGATCGACATCGTCAAATGCCTTGCCGACAAACGGTTACTTTGGTATAGTACAAAGTAATGAAAGTATCAGGTTTTGTAACTTGGTGGTTCGAGCAGGGAGGTTTATAGTGTCCAAGTTTACGGCAGTAGGCACAATCGCGATTGCGGGAATGGCTTTGATAAAGATCTTACAACTCAACGGACCACGAGGAGGGGCCGGCAGCTGTATGTCTTGCAGCTGTTACCGGTATGTTGGTCCTGGTTGGACCTGCAACAGAGCGGGCTGCCATCACCACTAGAGACGCTGCACAATAAGGACGAAGTCTGGTACAATCCGGTCTATGATAGCACGCTATGAACAACGGCATCGCCACCCTGGCGTTTTCCGCGACCTGACCGGCTTGACGCTGGCCGAGTTCGATCATTTGCTGGACCAAGTGCTGCCCCACTTTGAGCACGATGAGCATAAGCGCCATGCCCGCCCTGAACGCTTGCGTGCCCCCGGTGCCGGACGAGACTTTGTGCTGGACCCACGTGACCAACTGCTGCTCACGCTGGTCTGGTTGCGCCGTTATCTCACTCATGCCTTGCTGGGCTGGCTCTTTGGCGTCAGTGACTCCACCTCCGTGCGTATTGTAGCTCGCTTCTTGCCCATATTGGAGCGGCTGGGTCGTTCCACCATGCGTATGCCCGCGCCTGACCAGCCACGTTGCCGCACCTTCGACGACTTGCTGGGCCAACTACCCGCACTAGCCGTGGTCGTGGACAGCTTCGAGCAGAAGGTGCAACGGCCCAAGGATCGCGATAAAGCCGATGAGTGGTACTCCGGTAAGAAGAAGACCCATACCATCAAGAGCCAGGTGGCGGTGGATGTGCAGACGGGCCGCTTCTGCGACATCTCCGACAGTGTCGTTGGGCCAACCGCCGATATCACCTTACTCAAGGAGTCGGGTTTACTGGGTCGCTTGCCGGAAGGGGTGGGAGCGGAAGGCGATTTAGCGTACATTGGCATCAAGGATGACCACCCGCAAGGCTTGGGCGCGACGCCACGCAAGAAGCCGCGCGGCAAGGAGCGCCCGCCCGAAGATATAGCCTACAACCGCGCCTTCGCCAAGCGGCGGATCATCGTGGAGCACGGCATTGGGCGCTTGCGCCGCTACGAGTGCCTGACGGCGTGTGATCGGCAGCACCGGGCCGACCACCGGCCACGGGTGGTGGCGGTAGCGGGCCTGGTGAACATGCAGATCGACCTGCGCCAGGGCGGCTTGGCTGCCTAAGCAACAGTGGGCAGCCCCTAAGGAGGATGGTCTTGGCGAGCTTGCGGCCATTCTTGCTTACCCCTGGGCTATTGTGAAGTATGTCTACTGGGACCGCCATCGCGTATAGTGCCCAAGCCTCCACTATAAGGATCGCACCATGCCTCAGAGCAAGCTGATCACCACAGCTGCTGACGAGGCAACCAGAGTCCGTCTTGCCCAAGACGCCGAACTGTGAAAGGCACACTTCTCGCTGGTGACTTTGACTGCCTTAAGGGGGATCCATAGCCTTTCAGGAAAATAATCGGAGTAAAGACTATAGCATAGGAAGGAACGTTGCCATGGAGAGATCACGCAATAGCGACATGACTGTATATGTGTTTTCCCGTGGCACATGGGGAGGATTGAGTTGGGCTGAGGTAGCCCAAGATGGGGCACAATTAGGAACACCTGTTCCATCTCACTTTGAAGAACTCGAGTCATTAATAGACGTATCTGACACAGCATTGGTGCTGGCGGAATGCGAAAGACGAGAGTTGTGCCTGCTAATCTGGGGTATACCAAGTAACCGAGTAGGCAACGGCGGTCTGCAAATTAGGAGCAGTCTTCTGCTAATCTGGCCTTTCCACGGTGAGCCAAGCTATATCAAGGCGTCCTCTGCAGCGAGAGCAACAGCTGCCGCCTGGTTAGACGAACGCACTAGGGGACAGTTTATAAACTTACTGAGCGATCACATTACCGAGGATGATGCGGATCAAGCAGGGTCAGGTATGGGTTATAGAGTAGCTGATTCCTTCTATCAGACACTAGTTGGCATTATTACAGACTCACTTGAGTTTACCAAAAGGACGGTGCAGGACTCACTACAGAAATTAGTAGATTTCAACTCACCTGCCAAAAAGCAATGGTTAGCCAGGGCGCTGCGGGATTCAGGGTTGCCCCGTGAGCGTTCTCAGATCGCTTCGTGTAGTCCAATCGTGATAGTGACCCGGAACGCAGTCCCGGTGCAGGGTGTTCAAGTAATGCTGACTGCATTGCCTGATATAAAGCCGGATGCAAGAGCTGGAACTGAAGGATCCGGCGAGCATTCGGGATCTTCTCGCCTAGCTTTGCCTAATATCGAGCCGAATGCAAAAGCTCGAACCGATCACCGAACGTCACGAAGTTTATTGCGCAGGTTCTGTCCTCCTACCGCCATCCTAGCTGGGGCGCTGGTTCTTGCTGGTGCCGCATATGCCGCCCGTAATGCTGCGCACGATCAGCAAGATGAGGATTCCCAGCTCGATTGAGTTGTATCAGCTCGGGCGCAGGCCACTGCCTGCTAGGGCAATTCCCATTTGATCTACATGTGGTTTCTTCAACTGAAGGAGGGTATGCAGATGACAACGAGCAGTGATCCCATAAGAATCACATTCCTCGGACCGACAGGAGTCGGCAAGACCAGCGTGCTGGCCGCCATATCTGAGATCATGGAAAAACAAATTCAAGAGGCCAAGGTAAAGCTTACTTTTGGCGCTACAACGTGGCCGAGAATGAAAGATGCAATCGACGACCTGCGGGAACGCTGCTTCAGGCCCAACATGGCGAGCACCAGAAACGTAACCAAGGTTGTGTATGATCTGGAGGTAGCCCCGACAGTACTCAACGGTTGGATCTCAGGGGTGGTGGTGCCGATCGAGATTATTGATTATCCTGGCGAATGGCTTATGGGCATACCAGACCGTGTAAAGCAGGTGAAAGAGACAATCGGCCAAGCCTCGGTAGTAATGATCGCCATAGACGCAGTTGGTCTAATGAACTCAAAGGATCCGGATTACTACTTCGTCAACAGCAGTAACCAGGTCGAACAGGTAACTAATATTCTGCGAGAGTCGATTGCAGATGTCGAGAGCAAGGAACGTAAGCTGGTTATGTTCGTTCCTATCCGTTCAGAGCCATGGATGCACACTGCGGAGCAGCAACGATCGCTAACGGACCGGCTCAAAGAGGTTTATGCGGACGCTATTCAGATGTTTGCGCAACCGAAGCTCGCGAACAGAATAGCACTTGTCATCGCTCCGGTATGCACGCTCGGCATTATAGAGTTCTTGCGCTACGGTCCTATTCGCCCTAAACCCATCCTTGATACAGACCAGGAGGGGAGAGACATAATTCCGAGCGGACCTATTAGTCCGAAAAACTATGAAGCCTACTTCCATCGAGTAAAGCCGACAAAGAGTCCGGAGCCGGCTTATGCTGATCAGCTGCTAAAATACGCAATGGCGTTCACCATGGTCCTGTTGCTTGAAAGAACTAAGGAGGAGATTAGACAGGAAACCGAACAATTCAAGAAGGAATTGCAGAATGAACTGGTGAGCAGCGAAGATCCTGCCTGGATTAAGTGGCTCGCTGGGGGTCTAGCTAATATCACCGGTGACGCATTGGGAATGATCGCTACAACAGTCGTCAACTGGCCGACCAACCAAGCGTTGAGCAATTTCGCTCAGGGGCGCCGCGAAACCTTACCTTTCCAAATACTTCAGGGAAGCCACCTGCTGAGAAAGCCAAAGTAGGTCCGGTCTACATCTGGCGGATTTCACGGAACAGGGACCAACTGGCCTGTTCTGAGCATTCTGTAGAAGCGGGCTTTGATCGGCCAGTTGACAGGATTGTCGGTGATCAGCAGCGGGGTATTCAGCCCTTGCTGAATGGACCAACTCACCGACTCTTGAATGCTTTGGTAGTTCCAGACCGACTCTCTGTTAGCGAAGTTTGAGTCGATGCCGACGCAGCCGCCGAAGTAGTAGCCCGTCTCGTCCGTGTAGTAGTTGGTAATAATATAGGCGTGTCCGACGTTGCGCTCAACGTAGGCCACCGGGTTGAGGGGATAGCCCTCGCCGAGAGCTAGGATGACCCTGTTGGCCGCCAAGGCAGGGATTATCACGTTTAGAAAGTCGAAGGGATACCAATGAGCGGCGATGTTATAGTCGGCGAGCAGGCGCTGATACACGCTGACCTTGGGAGCGTAGCCGCCCTCGACCTTCGAGAGACCTTTGTAATTCCTGGCGCGAGCGACCAGATCCGTCTCCGAGATATCCCCCACCCTGTAGAATAGCTGGATGACATTTTCCAGCGCCTCGAAGCCACAGGTAGGCCCATGTTGTTCATCGGCGATTGGGGCAACCAGGCTGGCCCCACTAAACCTGATCTGGCTGCTCGCTCTTCTGAGATCAATCATTCTGCGGCGCTCCTTCTTGCTTTCCTAAATAGCGTTCCTTGAACCAGGGCATGTCCTCCTTGTTCTTGTACGCCGTGCCCCGGTTGAAGCCAGCCCAAAGGCGGGCTGCTTCGTCGCGGTCGGCAGGTCGAAACGCTAGGCGCTTGCCCAATTCCGGTAAGAACAGGTCGTATGCGGCGCGCACAAAATAGCCCCAGGCGATCGCGGACCTGATGGCGCGCTGGTAGGCCGAAACCATTAGCACCGACAAGAGCAGCGGCAACCAAAGCACTGGCCAAGTGAGATAATAGATCGCGAACGCAGCATATACCACCACCCCCACTAACGCGGTCCAGAAGACGTTGACCCAAAGGTCAGTTTCGGCTTTCTCATCGGCTATGAGTTGCTGATATTCCTTAGGGATAACCGCAAGCATGTGGTACCAGCCATGCTGGTCGTCGATGCCGTACATGCGCATCGGGTAAGTTTCCCAGGCAGCAAGCACATTCCCAAACGCTGTCACGGTAAATAAATGCTCGGAGTTAGGGAATTCATCAGCGATGCGACTAGCAAGAATTGTTCGCCGGGATATATAGTTGGCGTCAGAGGGATCATCTGGCGAATTCAATGCACGAAATTGATCGACAAGGCGTCCTTGCCGCTCCTTCTGGCGCTCCAACAGCCGGTCTACCAGGGCAGAGCCGCGCAGCCAGGCCGGAACATACCCTTCCAGCATACGGTAAAGCAGCCAGTTCAAGGCGAGAAGAACTACGCCCAGTAACCACGAGCCAACGAGGATCAGTCCGCTCCCGAACGTGACAAGCGCGATCAAGTCGCCCACATCCAGCGTGCCACTTATCGGCAAACTGGTCAGCAGCCCGAACTGCCAGATACATAGCACGCCGGCTACGTTCAGGAACAGTGCAGGTAAGAAGAAGGCGATGACGAAATTGCGATCGAAGAGTTGTGGGAACTGACCGAACATCAACTCTTGCCCTTGCCGAAACGGTCGAAGGTCTGGTTCTCTGATGGCGGCTCCGCCGTCTGGCCGGTGTGGCCCGCGCCGGCGAAGCGCACAGTCTGCGGAATCCGCCAGAGTGGCTGTTGCGCCGGGATTGGCCGCGGCGCGAAGGTGGGAAGCGCAGTTTGTAGCTGCTGCACCAGCAGAGCAGTCAACGGATCCTGGGCAACGCTGGGCGTCTGCAACACCTGAGCCAAATAGCCTTGCCAACGTTGCGGATCTACCAGAAACTGATCGAGTATCTGCTGGGCCTGCGGATTACCACCCAAACCCTGGCGGATCCGCCAATAGAGGCAGTTGTATGTAGCGAGGTAGGAATTGACGATATCTGGATGAGCATTGAACTGGATGCCGGACATAGCGTATGACCATGCGAATGCACCATTCACAAGTGCGTTCATTGTGGCAGGAACATCTATAATCATGCGGAGTCCTCCTGAGAGCCAATAGGCCAGGCCATAATCGAGAGAGTTGTGCCAGTTGCTTGATGGTCCGCTCGGATATCTGTATTCTGGTGCCCACGGGCTGCCTCCTGATAGACCGTCTTACTCTGATTTCATCTCTCAGGATACAGTATCCCGGCTCCTCTTATCCACTTGAGTCTGATTCTTGCTGAATAACTATAGCATAAGACTACTCAATCAGCAACAACAAGCTGGGTTCCACTAATGACAGCGGGCTAGATTTTCAGGCGGGCTTGAGGCTGGGCGGAAACGGATCAGGCAGGGGCCATCACAGCCATCTTGACAGACCCGCGAGTCCAGCGATATAATTCTCACAACCTGATACTCATCAAGCTGAGAACAGGAAGAGTAGCCAGCTATCGTGGTCAGAGAGGCTTGGTCACCGGCTGAAAGCCAGGCCCGCGTACCCCGGCGAAAACCACCTGGGAGCTTCACGCCGAATCCGGCCGGCAGGCCGCAACTAGGCGCCGACGGTTGGCCCCGTTAGCAGCCGCGATGAGGGTAGCCCCGCGCCTTATGCCGCCGGTGGATGCCGAAATCGGGTGGAACCACGTGAGCACTTGCCTCTCGTCCCGTCTGCGGGCGAGGGGTTTTTTGTTGCGTGAAACGTGAAGCGTGAAACGTGAAACGTGAAACGTGAGATAGGGTAGACCGTTGGTGATTGACTTTGGCGCTTGCCGATTGGCGGGGTTGTAGGCTCACCGAGGCTGGGCCTTGTTCACGTTTCACGTTTCAGACCGGGAGGTACGGTGATGAGTCATCTAGGCTATGAAGAAGAAGTGATCGATTACGCCCCGCACCCGTTCGCGGTGGACGATACGGAGTCGGAGGAGGCGTTTCTGGCGCGAATGCGGCATTCGGCGGCACACCTGATGGCCGGGGCGGTGCTGAAGTTGTTCCCTGAGGCAAAGCTGGGCATCGGACCGGCGATTGAGGATGGGTTTTATTATGATTTCGACCTGCCACGGGCGCTGACGCCGGAGGATCTGAGCGAGATCGAGCGGTTGATGCGCGAGGATCAGCGGGCGGGCTATCCCTACCAGTATGCGGTGGTCAGCCGCGACGAGGCGCGAACGTTGTTCGCGGACCAGCCCTATAAGCTGGAGTTGATCGAGGGGTTGCCGCCGGAGGCGACGATCTCGACGTTCCAGCACGATGGCTTCCGCGACCTGTGCCGCGGGCCGCACGTCGTCTCGACGGACCAGATCGGCGCGTTCAAGCTGTTGAACGTGGCCGGGGCCTACTGGCGCGGCGACGAGAAGCGGCCGCAGTTGCAGCGCATCTACGGCACGGCCTGGCGCAACGAGGACGACCTGGCCGGCTACCTGCACCGGCTGGAGGAGGCCGAGCGGCGCGACCACCGGCGGCTGGGCAAGGAGCTAGACCTGTTCTCGATCCACGAGGAGGCCGGGGCCGGACTGATCTACTGGCATCCCAAGGGCGGGCGGCTGCGCATCTTGGTGGAGGATTACTGGCGCGAGGCGCACCTTAAGGGCGGCTATGACATCGTGTTTTCGCCGCATATTGGCCGCGCCTGGCTCTGGCAGACCAGCGGCCATCTCGATTTCTACCGCGAGAGCATGTATGCGCCGATGGAGATGGATAACCAGGAGTTCTACGTCAAGCCGATGAACTGCCCGTTCCATATCCTGATGTACAAGACCAAGCGCCGCTCTTACCGCGAGTTGCCACTGCGCTGGGCGGAGTTAGGCACGGTCTACCGCTACGAGCGTTCGGGGGCGCTGCATGGCCTGGCGCGGGTGCGCGGCTTCACGCAGGACGATGCGCACCTGTTCTGCCGGCCCGACCAGATGCACGATGAGGTCTTGCGCGTGCTCGACTTCTCGCTGGATATGCTGCGCACGTTTGGCTTCCACGACTACGACATCTATCTCTCGACGCGGCCCGACAAGGCGGTGGGCGACCCGGCGCAGTGGGAGGACGCCACGGCTGCCCTGCGCCACGCCCTGCACGAACGCGGCCTGCCCTTCCAGGTGGACGAGGGCGGCGGCGCCTTCTATGGTCCGAAGATCGACATCAAGATCAAGGACAGCCTGGGCCGGGCCTGGCAATGCACGACGATCCAGTTCGATTTCAACCTGCCCGAACGCTTCGACATGAGCTACGTCGGCCAGGACGGCAGGGAGCACCAGCCGTATATGATCCACCGTGCCCTGCTCGGCTCGGTCGAGCGCTTCTTCGGCGTGCTGATCGAGCACTTCGGCGGCGCCTTCCCGATGTGGCTGGCACCGGTGCAGGCGGTGGTCATTCCCATCTCCGACGTCAAGCACCTGGAATACGCGCGAAGCGTGGCCCAGCAATTGCAGGATGCCGGGCTGCGGGTGGAGCTAGACGACAGCAAAGAGCGGGTGGGCGCCAAGATCCGCGAGGCGCAGTTGCAGAAGATCCCTTATATGCTGATCGTCGGCGACAAAGAGATGGCCGCCAACGCGGTCAGCGTGCGGCTACGTTCGGGCGAAGATCTGGGTCAGCAGCCGCCGGATGACCTGATCGTGCGGATGCAGACGGAAGTAACAGCAAAGATATAGTTGTGAGTTGCGAGTTGCGAGTTGTGAGCCTGGCTCACAACTCACAACTCGCAACTCACAACCCGTAATAGGAACGGAGCAAGCCATGATAGGCAAAACACTGAAATTCACCGGCGGGCTGCTGGCGGGGCTGGGGATTGGGGCGCTGACGGCGCTGCTGCTGGCGCCACAGTCGGGTAAGCTCTCAGTCGAGCAGTTGCAGGGCCGGCTGGACGAGATCGCCGATGCCGCCCGCCGCGCATCGCGCCAGACTGAGGACGAGCTTTATACGCGCTGGGAGGCCCAGCTAACCGAGGCAACCAAGAAAGAAGGCCAGGCCGGCGGGGCAGACGACGCCGAGGCCCGCGCCAAGGCCCGCAAGGAGGCCGCCGACAAGGAGCGCAAGGCCGAGGAGAAGAAGCAGAAAGAGGCCGAGGAGCACCTCGAAAACGCCCGCAAGGAGTTGGAGAAGGCGCGCAAGGCGGTCTAGCCTGACCTCCCCAGGCTTATTTCGTCGTTCTCCCTCGCTCTCCAGGGGTGAGGGGTTTGGGCCTTGCCCATTCAACCAAGCCTGTTACTACAAGTCGGCGCTGTAAGCCTCTCACCCCAACCCTCTCCCCTGGAGGGCGAGGGTGACTGCGTAACTCATGTTATTTTAGAAGAGCGCCTGTGCCTCTCGCGCAGGCGCTCTTTGTGCCTCGCCGGGCCGCGCTGCGTTCCCGGCTATTTGTCGCCAGGTGGGGTGGCGACATGGGCCGGCAGCGCGTCATCCGGCTCGCCACCCAAATCCGCCAATTGCCGCTGAGCGTTCTTCACGGCGGCGCCGCTACCCATCTTTGTGACTGTCACGAAGTCGGATCTGGCCGCCGCTAAGTTGCCCATAGCCTTGTAAGCCAGCCCGCGATTGTAGAAGGCGTTGACGAAGCCCGAATCGCGGGCAATCGCCTGGGTTAGATTATCGATGGCGCCTGCATAATCGCCCAGCTTGTAGAGCGCTATGCCAAGGCGGAAGTAGCCGTCCGGGTGACTAGCGTCGAGCTTGATCGCCTGCTCGGCGTCGGCGCGGGCCTCTTCGTATTGGCCCAGGCCCTGGTAGGACCAGGAGCGAATCTCATAGGCTCTGGCGTTGTCAGGCGCGAACTCGATCACGGCGTTTATATCGTCAAGACCCTGCTGGTATTGGCCCATATCGTTGTAGGCGAGGGCGCGATCACTCAGGGCGCAAGGGGTACGATAGATGGCGATGGCCTGGGTGTAGTCCTTGATCGCGCTGGCGTCGTCGCCCAAATTGAAGTAAGCCAGGCCGCGGTTCAGGTAGCCCTCGTAGTTCGCTGGGTCAAGCGCAAGCAGTTGCGTGTAAGCCTCGATAGCCAGGTCAAAGCTATGCTGACGCGCATATAACATCCCCAGGCCCTCGTACGGTGCGGCAAACTGCGGGTCCACTTGAATCGCCTGCTCATAGTCGGCAATAGCCTGCTCGGTTTCGCCCAAAGCAGCATACAGATTGGCGCGGTCATTGTAGGCCCAACTGAAGTTGGGATCTAGCTCTATCGCCTTGTCGTAGTCGGCCAGTGCTTCGTCCACCAGGCCATTGTCGGCATAGGCGACGCCACGGTTGTTGTAGTAATGCGCGTTATTGGGATCAAGCTCTATCGCTTTGTCGTAGTCGGCGAAAGCCTGGCGGTAGCGCCCCTGGCGAGCGTAGGTGGCGCCACGAAAGAAAACGGCGTCGGCATAATTCGGCGCCAGCTTGACCGCCTGGTCGAACTCTGGCAGCGCCTGGTCATAGGAGCCGGCGTCGTATAGTTGGCGACCGCGCGTGTAGTGCTCGACGGCCGCAGCGGGAATGCTATCCTGGTCCGGCACTGCGGTAGCCTTCACCTGAGTCACCGCAGGTCTACTCGCAGCGGTCCTGGCGATCAACCCGGCTACAACACTACAGGCGATCACCACCGAGGAAACTACGCTGCTGCCGGAAGTCGGCGTGGCTTGCGCCAGGGCGACGTCCAGGAGCGGCATAGTCGCGGTCGCCGCCGCCATGCCGCCGTCCGAGTACGGCACCGTCGGGGTTGCCGAGTCCACATCGCTGGCAGACCGGCGAGCGATTGTCGTCGCCAGCACTTTTTCCACATCGATCACCCTGGTTGTCGGGGTGGGGGGTCGGGTGGGTCGAGCGGCCACAGTCGACGTGGCCGGGG
>JADMIO010888962.1_pt1 | contig 11227 bp, 9 predicted proteins | sample 8958161 | NCBI WGS metagenome assembly JADMIO01 (sample SAMN16585339, study PRJNA669376) | soil metagenome | isolation source: Crop rotation soil | place: USA: Cullars Rotation, Alabama | collected 2011 | reverse complement strand
AATTCTAAGCTTAGGATCCCAATGTGCTGGAAAGCGGCGCTTTCCTGACGCAGAACACGACCTTCGGGCGCTACCTTTACGCCATCGGCGGCAACCCTGACGCGGCCCGCCTCTCGGGCATCAGTCTGCGCCGGCACATCCTGATGGTCTTCTGTTTGATGGGCGCGCTCGCGGGCGTGGCCGCCGTGATTTACACGGCGCGCGTGGGCAGCGCCTCGCCGGACGCGGGCGTGCTGCTGGAGTTGGACGCGATTGCGGCCTGCGTCATCGGCGGCGCGAGTCTGATGGGCGGGCGCGGGACGATCTTCGGCGCGTGCCTCGGCGCGCTCTTCATGGCGAGCCTGGACAACGGCATGTCGCTCAAAAATGTGCCAGATTTCATGCAGGACATCGTCAAGGGCTCGATCCTCGTCGCGGCCGTCGGCATTGACATGCTCGGGCGGCGGAAGACCAGTTGAGGGTTCCTTAGCGGCTCTGCGCCTCCGGCGTGAAAATCCAAAACGTCTCACGCCGGAGGCGCACAGACGTTAAGAAAGAACCGGGAGTTTTGTGCCAGTGTCGTTAATGCTTCAGGAGATAGCCGAGCAGCCGGCGGCGTTGCAGAAGACGATTGAGGAGGAGCGCTCGAAGGTCGCGCGGCTCGGCTCGTTCATCAAGGCGCGCGGCGTTGACCTGATTGTGCTCGTCGCGCGCGGCAGCTCCGACAACGCGGCGCTCTTCGGCCGCTATCTGCTTGAGATTGAGACCGGCATTCCCGTCTCGCTCGCCGCGCCCTCCGTCTACACGCTCTACGGGGGCGAGCTGAAACTGGACCGGGCGCTCGTCGTCGGCGTCTCGCAATCCGGCGAGGGCGAAGACATCAACCGCGTGTTGGAGCGCGCGCGCGCCTGCGGCGCTTACACGGTCGGCATCACCAACGAGCCCGCCTCGTCAATGGCCCGGACGGTGGACGAGCTGCTGCTCATGCACGGCGGGCGCGAGCGCTCCGTGGCCGCGACGAAGACTTTCACGGGGCAGATGATGCTCTTCCACATGCTCGCCTCGGCGCTCAGCGGCCGCGCGCGCTCGTCCAATTACGAGGCCATCCCGGAACTGGCCGCGCGCGCGCTCGAACACAAGGAGCGCATCAGGCAACTGGCCGAGCGTTACGTCTTCATGGAGAACTGCGTGGTCGTCGGGCGCGGGCTCCTCTACGCGAACGCGTACGAGACGGCGCTCAAGCTGATGGAGACCTGCTACGTCGTCGCCGAGCGCTTCTCGTCCGCAGACTTCTTTCACGGGCCGCTGGCGATGGTCGAGCGCCACTTTCCGATCATCCTCTTCGCGCCCCCTGGCATCACGCTCGACGGGGCCAGGCTCTTGATGAATCGCCTGAAGGAGCTTCACGCCGACACGCTCGCCATCACGGCGGACCAGGAGATTATAGATACGTCCACGAGGTCAATCAGGATGGCGGCGGAAATCGGAGAGGTCCTCGCGCCCATCCCCTACATCATCCCGGCCCAACTCTTCGCCGCCCTGCTCGCCGACGCGAAAGGGCTCAACCCGGACGCGCCCCGCTCGCTGTCGAAAGTCACGCGAACGCTATGAATGGAAACGGAAGTCGTAAGCTGGCGATAGTTGGCGGCACGGTCGTGACGCGCGCGAGTGCCATAGAGGACGGCGCGGTGCTCGTCGAAGACGGGCACATCAAGTTCGTCGGCCGCGCGCGGGACGTGGAGCCGGAGCCCGCATCCGAGATTATCAATGCGGGCGGCCTGCTGGTCTTGCCCGGCCTGATTGATACGCACGTGCATGGCAGCCACGGCGACGACGTGATGTTCAGCGACGCCGAAGGCATCCGCCGCATCTCGCGCGCGCAACTGCGCTACGGCACGACCGCTTACCTGCCGAGCACCGTCTCGGCCCAGCACGAAGCATTGCTCCGCGCGCTCGAAACCTGCGCCGCCGCCGCAGTGGACTCTTCAGGGCCGGCCGCAGAGATCGTCGGCGTTCACGTCGAAGGGCCGTTCATCAACAGGAACAAGAAGGGGGCGCACTCGCTCGCAACGCTGCGCGACCCGGACCTGGACCAGTGCATGGAGTACCTGCGCGCCGCGCCCGGCCTCATGAAAATCATGACGCTCGCGCCCGAGCTGCCCGGCGCAATGGAGCTGATACGCCTCCTGGTCGCGCACGATGTCGTCGCGTCTCTGGGCCATTCGGAGGCCGATTACGACACGGCGCTCGCGGCGATGGAGGCCGGGGCCACGCACGCGACGCACCTTTACAACGCCATGCCCGCACTGCACCACCGCAAGCCCAGCCTGACGACGGCCTGCCTGAACGAGCCTTTCATACGCGCCGAGATCGTCCTCGACGGGCATCACGTCGCGCCCGAGATGGCGCGGCTCGCGGCGCGTAACAAGGGGCGGGGTGGCCTGATTCTCGTGACGGACGCGATGTCTGCCGTCGGCTGCCCCGAAGGGACGTACACGCTCGGCGATCTCCCCGTCAAAGTCGAGGGCGACAGGTGCGTGCTGATGGACGGCGAGACCATCGCCAGTTCCATCTTGACCATGAACAGGGCGGTCGCTAATGCCGTAGCGTTTACGGGGATGAGCCTCGTTGACGCGGTCTACACGGCGTCGTTTCTCCCGGCAGAGGTCTGCGGCGTCTCCGACCGCAAAGGCTCAATCGAAGTCGGCAAAGACGCGGACCTGGCGATTCTCAACCGTGACTACTCCGTCTCCGTGACCGTCTGCAAGGGTGAAATCGCTTACCGCGCCGCTTAGTCCTTTGCGCCTTTGCGTGAGGATTAATTTCTCGCAAAGAGGTGAGTATCTGCCCTCGCCTTAACTTGACGGAGGTGTGGAATGTCCAAACGCACGGCGAGTCTATTCTGGCGCTGGCTCTTGATGCTTCCCCTGTGTCTCTCGGCGACGCATGGGCTGGCGCAGGAGCCGTCGGAAGACGACCTCGAAGTCGTCAAGGTGAGATCGAACCTCGTCAACATAGAGGTGATGGTCAAGGAAAAGGGGAAGTACGTCACAGACCTCGCCGCCGCAGACTTCACCGTCTTAGAGAACGGCGTCCAACAGAAAGTGCAATTCTTCGAGTCGCCTCTTGCCGGTGGCGCGGGCGGCCCCGCGACCGTCGAAAGTTCGGGGGCGGCAACTGCGACGAACACGACGGGCGCGCGGACGGCGACGCGCGCGCCGAGCAACATCATCTCGCTGGTGCTGGACGCGCAGACGACCGAGTCCTCCAACCTCAAGCAGGTGCGCGAGGGGCTGGTCAAGTACATACGCGAGCGCGTGGCCGACACGGACACGGTGGCGGTCTTCGTCATCACCAGCCAGTTGCGTTTGGTCCAACCGTTCACGAGTGACAAGGCGCGGCTCATCTCGGCGATAGAGCGTGCCTACTCCGGCGCGGCTACGTCGAAGACCTCCGAGCAGCGCGACATCGCGGAGAACATAGCCGCCCAGCGGGAGACGCTGCTAACCGCGGGCGGTGCGCCTACGGGCTCGTCCGCGGCCGAGGCCATGATCGCCGCGCGCGTCTTGCAGCAGTACATCAAGCTGCGCTCCGCCCTGAGCGTCCAGCAGGGGCGGCCTGTACTGGCGGCGCTCGCGGCGCTCGCCGAAGCGCAGCGCGACCTGCCCGGCAAAAAGACCGTCGTCCTGTTCTCGCAGGGGTTCGTCGCGCCGACTGTTCTGGACTGGCAGATTCAGAGCACGATTGACATCGCTAACCGCGCCAACGTCGCCGTCTACGTCATAGACTCCGCCGGGCTGAGAGGCGACGCCCCGGCCTCGATAGGAGTTTGGCCCACCTCGCCGCTGGAAGGCATCTCCGGGCTGGCTAATCAGGAACAGCGCATCCAGGCCGTCGGCGGTGAGACCGTGTTCGATAACGTGAGGCAGGAAGGTTCCAACAGAAATTTCGACATCCTGTACCAGATTTCGGGCGACACAGGCGGGCAGTTCATCAAAGGCACGAACGACATCGGCCGTGGGCTCAACCGCATTGACCAGGAAATCCGCGCCCGCTACACGCTGGCTTATCAGAGCACAGACCCTAACTTCGACGGCAGCTTCCGCAAGGTGAAAGTGGAGGTGCGCCGGCCCGGCGCGGAGGTCTTCGCCCGCGCGGGCTACTACGCCATCGCGCGCGACCAGTTGGTCTCATTCTCGGCGGCGGACAAGAAGTTGCTGGCGACCATCGCGTCGGCCCGTGACAACTCGGCGTTGCCGGTCTTCATGGAGCTGGCACCCTTCAGGATTCAGGAGGGGCGCTACGTCATCCCGCTCGCACTGGAGTTGCTGCCCGGCGCGGTGAAGTTCGAGCAGAAAGGCGACAAGCAGCAGATGCACCTGGACGTGCTGGGCGCGGTGCGACAGGGGCAGGGCTCGATTCTCTCGCGGCTCGGCGGCGATTTTAATGTAGCGCTGACGGCCGAGCAGTACCGCGCGATTCAGGACAACAACATCTTCTATCGTCAGAACCTGGAACTCGCCCCAGGCACTTACAGCATCGAGTTGCTTGTCAGCGACAAGCTTTCGGGCAAGACGACGGCGAGGAGGGAACAGTTGATTCTGCCCGCCGGCGACGACTCATTCTCGACGAGCGGCGTAGTGCTCAGCCGCTACGCCGAGCCTGCCCCTAGGCAGCTCGCGGCGAACGCGGCCTTTGACGTACTCAGTCAGGAGGGCGTTCAAATTCGCCCGTCGCCCGCCCGCCAGTTCCGCGCCACGGACAAGCTGATCATCTTCTTCGAACTCTACAACGCGGCCCCCAGTCCCGAGACGAACAAGCCACGGGTCAAAGTCTCCGTGACGCTCTTGAAGGACGGCAAGGCCGTGACCAGGCCGGTCAACGACGAGTTGACGGAGACTCACAACGAGCCGACGCCGCACCTGACCTTCGCGAAGTACATCGGCCTCAAAGGTCTCGCGCCCGGCAGCTATACAGCCAGGATAGAAGCCACGGACACTGTGACGGGCAAACTCGTCAACCGGCAGGAACCGTTCGTCATCGCTCAGTGAGACACGGAAGGAAATGATGAATGCGGAATGATGAATGAAAAGGCATTTGTCTTTAATTCATCATTCATCACTCCGCATTCATCATTTCTTTAGGCGGGCCATCACGTGGGAGTCAACGTAGCGCCCGTCGCGTAGGGCGTGCTGCCTGAGCGTCCCCTCATGCTCGAACCCGAAGCGCTCGTAGAGTCGTATCGCGGACTCGTTGTCAGTGAAGACCTCCAACTCCAGCCGCGTGAGGTTGAGCCAGTTGTCGGCCAGGTCCAGGCCCGCGCGCAGCAGGGCCGAGCCGACGCCCTTGCCCTGCCACTCGTCGTGCACGCTGATTCCTATGGCCCCCGCGTGCCGCCTGCGCGGCCTGTTCGGGAAGGTGTGCACGCTCAACATCCCCACCACGCGGTCAGCGACGACCGCCACCAGGTTGTACGTGCCGTCTGTCTCCGAGAGCCGCTGCCGCCACATCTCGCGCGAAGGGTACGGTAACTGAAGCGTGCCGGGGTAGACCTTCGGGCTGGTGAACATCTCGTAAAGGGCTGAACAATCATCCGGCTCAGCCCGCCGTATCTGTAGACCTTCGACCTGCAATTCTTTTACCTCGCCGGATTCATAATAACTTGTAGAAGACGACCGTGGTAATCAACGAGCCCTCCGCGCTGAGCGCGTACTGAGGAATCACCCCCGAGCGCGTGTAGCCGCACTTCGCGTAGAGCCTCTCGGCGACGCTGCCTTGCTCCGTGTCGAGCACGAGGAGCGTGCGCCCGGCCGCGCGCGCGGCTTCTTCTGCCTGGGCCAAAAGCGCACGCGCGATGCCGCGATTACGGAAGCGCGTGTGGACGAGCAGCTTCTGCACCTCCGCCCGGTGCAATCCGTTCTGCTTGGTCGCGAGCGCCAGTTGCACGCAGCCAGTCACGTCGCCCGCCTCGCTCGAAACGAGCAAGATGCGCTGGCCCCTAGCCACTTCGCTCAACGTCTCAAGCCAATACTCTTCGGCCGTCCCGAACGCGAGCGGCGGCAGGAAGCCTACGGACGAGCCGTTCTGAACCGAATCCTGTAAGAGCGCCACCAACTGCGGCACGAGCGGCCTCGCCTCTTCCTCCGTTAAGCTCTCGATCTTGTGCATGGCTCATACTCGGGGCAATCAATTCTTTTCGTCTGGCTTCCTGTGGCTTCGTGGTTCCTGTTTTTTGAGAATGAATAGAGCACCGGCCGGACGCCGTTTTTGGCGATCTTGAGTTACCAGAGCGTCACCACGCCGAAAGCCCTGCCTGCTGCAATGTCTGCAAGTGTTTGATAAAGTGTGGCGTCCCGTACGGGAGTCGAACCCGTGTCGCCGCCGTGAAAGGGCGGTGTCCTAGGCCACTAGACGAACGGGACGTTGAAGGGGTAAAACCCGGAGCGGTGCTCTGGTAAGTCTTCGGCCGAGCGCGCTTGTTTATCTCGCTTGGTGGCGTGGAATAAAATAACCAGACAGCACGAGGGGTGTCAACCGCAGGTAGAGTGAAGGGCGAGCGGCGCGGGTCCGTTTGAATTCCGCGCGGCTTTGTCGTTATCCTCGGTGGCGTGGGAGGTGAAAAGAGCAACCGATGGCTTTACGAAGCATAGAGGAGATAATCGGCGACCTGTCGAAGCCGATTCCGCGCCGGCTGCTGCGGAGCAAGACCGTCGGCGGGCAGAAGATTTTCTTCCTCCCCTGGCACACGGCGGTCAAGTTTCTGGACCTCTACGCGCCCGGCTGGTCATACGAGATTCGCCACCTCGCAGGCATCGGCGGCAAGCTGGTGCTCGTCTCGCGCATCTCTATCCCGTGCGCCGAAGGGCTGGTCTACCGCGAGGCGACGGGCCAGGAGGACGAGGACGTGGACAAGTTCGGCGATCCTTCCTCGAACGCCGAGAGCATGTCGCTCAGGCGTGCCGCCGCCAAGTTCGGCCTCGGCCTCGGCCTCTACGAAGGCACGCAGCAGCAGCAACGCGACGATCTGAAATAGTGGGCAGCAGGCAGTGGGCAGTGGGCAGTTAAAAAACCTGATTTAGAATCTTGACTATTAATCATCAAGGCTCAAGGTCGCCGACACTCAACAACTGCCCACTGCCCACTGCCCACTGCCTGCTGCCTACTGCCCCGGCAACTTCCAGACAAGTTAGGCCATCAGAGAGGTCATCAGTCCACGAAGGCCCGCAGGTGGGGCGGGCCAGATGAGAAGCAGGGAAGATTTCCGTTCCTCAACTTTTTTTGAAGCCTCGGCGTATCTTTTTCGAGGTTGCCGGTAATAACAACCGGGAAGTGAAAACTTCCCGACGCACGCGGGGGCAAACCGAGTTGCCCGAAAGCATGACAGACGAACGACTGCTGGTGAAAGCGAGTCGCGGCGACGAAGCGGCTTTTCTGACTTTGTACGAGCGCCACCGCGACGCGGTCTTCCGCTTCGCCTACCGCCTGCTCGGCTCGACCGAACTCGCGGAAGATGTCGCGCACGACTGCTTCCTGAGTCTGCTCAAGCGGCCTCAGCGCTTCGACCCGGCCCGCGCCTCGCTCAGGACTTACCTGCTCGCGGCGGCGCGCAACCTGGCGATGAAGCACTTTCGCGGTCGCCACGGCGAGGACGCCCTGGAAGATTTGGCGTCGGAGCCACCCGTCCCTGAAAGGCGTGGGCCGCTTCATCAACTGCTCGACGAAGAGTTGGCCGAAGTGGTCCGACTCGCGATTGAAACTCTGCCGCCGTTACAGCGCGAGGCGCTCATCCTCTTCGAGTACGAGGAGCTGGCGCTCTCGGAGATAGCGGTCGTGACGGGGGCGGACGTGGGAACCGTGAAGGCCAGGCTGCATCGCGCGCGTCGCAGTTTGAAACGACAGCTCGCGCCGTATTTCAAAAGGGACGCGGAGGCGGGTGTCGCGGACGAGGTGTTGAAATGAGCGACAAGAGAGAGCCACTTTCGATTTACAGCAGTCACGACCGCGCGCGCGACTCGGCGGACCCGTCCGACGAGCAGGGGCTCAAGGCGCTGTTCCATCTCTGGAGCGTGCCGAAGACGCCCGCGCGCCTGGACTGGCGCATCATCGAATCTTACCGGCAACAGATACTTCAAGGAGATCGTCAGGAGGTTTTTATGAAACAATGTCCCACCTGCCAGGAAGAGTTCGCCAACAAGTTCAGCTTCTGCCCTGTTGACGGCACGCCGTTGGACGAACTGACCGCAGCCGCCACGACGCCCGAGCCCGCACCGTTCATCCCTCCCGCGCACGTCGGAGCGGCTGCGGCTGCGGCCGGCTCGATGGCCCTGGTGCCCGCGGGTGCCGAATACCACCTGACATTCGTAGACGACACAGGCTTGACGCGGCGGCTGGCGACGGAACTCAAGCAGGTAGCGCACAACTCGGAGCTGACCTGGCCCGAGTTCAAACGCGACCCCTTCGGCTACTCCAAACGCTTCGTCACCGGCTACGGCTCTCTGGTCGGGCGCTTCTTCGCCCAGCGCAACGTCGCCATCGGCAGCTCGGCCGCACTGCTGGTAGTCCTGACCTTCGCCATCACGTTTGTCGTCTACGGGCGCTACATGGAGCAGCGGCGCGTCCTGGCCCAGCGCGAGGCCGACCTCGTCGTCGAGCAACTGATCACGCCCGACGAGATTCCCGACGACATCGAGGAGACCAAGCCCGATAAAGGCATCGGCACTGGCGAGAAAGGCCGCGTCGGCTTCAACAAAGGCAAGGGCGAAGGCAGTAAGCCGAAGTTCGAGAAGGCTGGCGGCGGCGGAGGCGGCGGCCAGCAGGACACCTTGCCGCCGCAGCAGGGGCGGATTCCTCCGCCTTCGGAGATCGCGGCCAAGATTCCGACCACGCCGCCCGTCAGGCCGCCCATGCTGCCCGTGGCGGGGATAGACATTGACCCGGCGCTCTACAAGAACCTGCCTTACGACCGCTTCGGCGACCCGCGCTCGAAGTCCACGGCGACCAGTGCCGGCTCGGGGACGGGCAATGGCATCGGGACGGGCACAGGGGCAGGCATCGGCGAGGGGCAGGACCAGGGGTTCGGTCCCGGACGTGGCGGCAACATGGGTGGCGGGGACCGCAACATGGGCGGCGGCGGAGCGGGCGGCGGGACAGGCAATAACGGGACCGACTACAGCCGGACCTTCAGCCCCAAGGAGGTCAACGTCAAGGCGAGGATCTTATCGAGACCTGAGCCGCAGTACACGGAGGAGGCGAGGAAGAACCAGGTGTCGGGGACGGTGGTGCTCAGGGCGGTCTTCTCGTCGTCGGGGCAGGTGACGAACATCCGGGCGGTGTCGAGTTTGCCGTACGGGTTGACGGAGCGGGCGATTGCGGCGGCTCGGCAGATCAGGTTCAGTCCGGCGATGAAGGACGGGCGCGCAGTTAGTCAGTACATCCAGATCGAGTACAACTTCAACCTCTATTAAGGCTCACCTCGTCTAGTAAGGCTCACCTAGTCTACGGTCTATGAAAGGGCGGCGCTTCTCGTTTGCGAAGAAGCGCCGTTCTGTTTTCCACGCGATAGAAGACGCTTTGAGAAATTGTCTGTAGGGGCAGAGGACTTGCCGCCGCCCCTGCGATCTTAACGCAAGGCTTCGTCCGTGCCTGCGTTCTAGCCGAAGAATAAATCGGGAACCGGGGCCGGCGCGGGGCGTCTAAACGGGACAAGATTTCTTTCGCCGGGGCGTGCCGCCAGCATCCGCGCGCCGCCGCCTGGGACCCACACATCTCTCTTCCGAGGAGAACTCTTATGCGCCAGAATCTTTTAAAGACCTCCATGCTGCTGCTGACCATCATCCTCGCCTCGTCACTCGTCTTCTCAGCCTTCAAGCCCTCCGAGGCCGCGCAGGAGGCCGCGCAGCGGGACGAAGCAACCCCCGGCGCGCTTCAGGCGCTCGACGCCAAGGGCCAGCCGCGCGGCCTCTGCCCGCTCAAGCACACGGACGTGAAAGCAGAGGTCAGCGGCTTCCTCTCGCGCGTCACCGTCACGCAGGAGTTCGAGAACCCCTTCAAGGAGAAGATAGAGGCCATCTACACCTTCCCGCTCCCGCCAGCAGCGGCCGTGGACGAGATGACGATGACGGTCGGCGAGCGCACGGTACGCGGGCGCATCCTCCGGCGCGAAGAGGCCGAGGCCGTGTATGAGGCCGCGAAGGCGAACGGGCAGGTGGCGAGCCTGCTGGACCAGGAGCGTCCCAATGTCTTCACGCAGTCGGTCGCCAACATCATGCCCGGCGAGAAAGTCGTCGTCCGCATCAGCTACGTCGAGACGCTCAAGTACGAAGACGGCGCTTACGAGTTTGTCTTCCCGATGGTCGTCGCCCCGCGCTACATTCCGGGCTCGCCTTCTGGCACAAATCCGGGCGGCACGACACAGGTTCCAGACGCCTCGAAGATCACGCCGCCCGTCACGCCGAAGGACACGCGCGCGGGCCACGACATCTCCGTCGAAGTCACGCTCGACGCGGGCGTGCCGCTCGACGAGGTGAAGTCCAGGTCGCATGAGATTGACATCGAGCGTTTGAACGGGCGGTCCGCGCGCGTTCAGTTGAAGAACAAGGACGAGATTCCGAACAGGGACTTCGTGCTCAGGTACGAGGTCGCGGGCGGGCGCATCTCGGACGCCATGCTGACGCACCGCGCCGAGCGCGGCGGCTTCTTCACCTTCATCCTTCAGCCGCCCGAGCGCGTCACCGTCGAGGACGTGACGCCGAAAGAGATAATCTTCGTTCTGGACACCTCCGGCTCTATGGGCGGCTTCCCGATTGAGAAGGCCAAGGAGGCCATGAAGCTCGCCCTCGACGGCCTCAACCCGCGCGATACCTTCAACCTCATCACCTTCGCGGGCGACACGCACATATTATTTCCAAAGCCCGTCCCCGCGACGCGTGAGAACCTGGCGAAGGCGCAGGCGTTCCTCGCTTCGCGTGAGGGCTCGGGCGGCACGGAGATGATGACGGCCATCAAGGCCGCGCTCGACCCGTCGGACGCGCAAGGTCACATCCGCGTCGTCTGCTTCATGACGGACGGCGAGGTCGGCAACGACGACGAGATTATCGCGGAAGTGCAGAAGCACCCGAACGCGCGCGTCTTCGCCTTCGGCATAGGCAGTTCCACGAACCGCTTCCTGCTCGACAAAATCGCCGAGGAGGGTCGCGGCGAAGTAGAGTACGTGGGGCTTTCGGACGACGGCTCGGCGGCCGCGCGCCGC
>JADMIO010792892.1_pt1 | contig 11227 bp, 9 predicted proteins | sample 8958161 | NCBI WGS metagenome assembly JADMIO01 (sample SAMN16585339, study PRJNA669376) | soil metagenome | isolation source: Crop rotation soil | place: USA: Cullars Rotation, Alabama | collected 2011 | reverse complement strand
GTGTCACGCCTCGGAAACCCGCTCGTGAACGAACTCTTCAGCCCTTTGGCGACGCGCGACAAATGGAATTCGTACAAGCCTGCCGATGAGATCACGTTTCGCCAGACGCAGGTTGTTGCTCCCGAAGTGCCGCCGATTGTGGATCTTCTTTATGGAACGAATACGCCGGGCAGCGGAGTCGTTGCTAAAGCGCTGAAGCCGTTTCCCACCACGAATCGCACGGACTTCGAATTGATTTTGTATAAAGGAATTCCAGTCAACGCGATCACCGGTCCTGCATACACCACAGTGATCGGCGGAAATCTGGACAGGGCAGTCTATTCGGACATGCTGCGCTTGAACCTGGGGATTCCTCCCAATATTGCCGGCTCGCTGCCGGACATGAATCGCCCGGGCCTTCGCCGAATGGGGCTTCTGGGCGGAGACGCCGCTGGATTCCCGAATGGCCGTCGCTTGTTCGACGATACCGTGGATATCTTCCTTCGCGCTGCCGTCGCGGGCACGCCTTTCACGTCTGTGCTGTTCCCGGATTTTGCCGGAGCGAAGGATCCCAATGTGGCGCCGAACAATGCACTTGCGGATGGCGTTGACTTGAATCCGGAAGGCTTCATGCCGGTATTCCCCTACCTGCAGACGCCAACCTCCGGTTTTGATTCACCACACGCCAAAAAGATGCAGTAGTCCGGGAGGCATTATGAAAAGAGCGATTATCTTTACGTCACTGGTCGTTCTTTCTGCGGTCGCGGCCTTTTTTATCTGGCCGCGACCGGCAGCAGTTCCACACGGCATTCCCGTAGCGTGGTCCGCCAACGAACGACTCATTCCGAAGCTTCAGCAAAAATTGAAACAGGATCCAAGCAATGTCGAGGCCAACACTGCTCTCGGTCAAGCCTACTTGCAGAAGGCGCGTGAATCCGGCGACCCGGCCTATTATTCGAAGGCGGAGGAATTGTTCGATCGCACGCTTCGCGCGAAGAAGGATTACGTCGAAGCGCTCGTGGGAAAGGCCTCATTGGCGCTTTCTCGTCATGAGTTTCGTCTCGGACGCGATATCGCGGAAAGGGCTATTCAGGAGAGTCCGGATATCGTGTCGATTTACGGCGTCCTCGTCGATGCTCAGGTTGAACTCGGTCAATACAGCGACGCCATTCATACTCTCGACAAGATGATTCGGATGAAACCGAACCTGAGTTCTTACTCCCGGATTTCGTATCTGCGGGAACTGAATGGTGATATCGAGGGGGCAGTCCAGGCAATGAAAATGGCCATCGATTCGGGTGCGCCCGAGGCTGAAAACACGGCCTGGTGTATGGTTCAACTCGGAAATCTGTATTTAATAGGTGGTCAGCGCAACAGTGCGGAAATTCAGTACCGGATGGCGCTTGCGCGCTTTCCCAACTATGTCCATGCGTTCGCGGGACTGGCGAAACTGGCGGTCGCCGAGGGAGATTACACGAAGGCAATCGAGTTCTATCAGAGAGCTATTGCCGGCATTCCACTTCCCGAATTCCTGATCGCACTCGGTGAAGTTTACGATCATTTGGGTAAAACGGTGGAAGCGCAGCAGCAATACGCAACGGTCAAGGCCATTCAGCAAATGTATCGATCGAATGGCGTGAATATGGATCTGGAAATGGTTTTATTTAACGTCGACCACGGAGGAGACGTGGCCGAGGCCATTAAAATCGCTCAGGCCGAATGGCAGGGGCGAAAGTCTGTCAAAGTTGCAGATGCTTATGCCTGGGCCCTGTTTCGTGCCGGCCGTACGGCCGAAGCTCGTGACATGATGAAGCAGGCGATGCGGCTTGGTTCAAAGGATCCGGTCATTCTCCATCACGCAACCATTATTGGATAAAGCAACTCGCGGTAACCATCTCTCTGTGGTGGTTACCACGCGCCCAATAGTGCGAATGGTCCGCCAGGCTGAGGAAGACCGCCGGAAGGTTCCGTGGTAACTGCTGCAGCTTTCAAATTGTCCATGTCGACTGCGTCAGGAACCGCTATCTCCACCTCAACCGATCCATTTGCTGCAGTATTGAAAACCACTGCACTGACGGGATTTCCGGTGTTGGGTACGAACCATAACTGGTAGGCTTTTTCAGCTGGGGCTGGCGCCAACCCCGACGTATAAAAGAGCCAACGTCGTTTGGATTTGTCCGAGAAGATTCTTCCTGTCGCGCTTGCGTTTAAACCCTGACCTGCCAGATTTACAACCCGAACCTGCGGTGATGACAGTACGGCCAGGCGAACGCGTTGCTGGTTGATTTGTACTTCGAGTTGAGCGATCCGGCTGGAAAGCGAACCCGTCAGTCGACGGAGTTCTGTATTGTCCCGCATCACAACCAGAAGTATTGAACCGGCGGCAATCGTTGTCAGTCCTGAGATTGCAGCGGTCCAGACGGCCCAGCGCGGGTTTCGCGGCGGCGCGGCTGTTGCGGATCTTCTGGCTTGCCTCATCAGTCGATCGCGTACAGCAGGCGACGGTGTCTCCAACGGGACGTCCAGTGCGAGCAAGCTTATTGCAGACTGCAGTTCCTGTACTTCCTTTCGGCAGATGGCACAGTTGTCTTCGTCGAGATGCCGAACATATTCGCTCAGTTCACTGTCGCGAAGTGTTCCGGCCGCGAAAAGGCTCGCCTTTTCCTGAAGTTCTTCATTCAATTGAGAATGTTTTCCCGCCATCGGCATTCCATCTATAAGTACGCTTGCAACAGCTTCCTCAGATGCAACATTCCATTGCGGACGCGATCTTTTACGGTTCCAAGGGGTTGTCCCAGTGCGGCCGCGATTTCGCTGTGACTCATTCCCTGGTAATAGGCCAGTTCCAGGGGCAGCCGCTGTTGTTCCGGGAGGGTTTGGAGAGCTTCGCGAACCGCATTGCGTGTGTCTGCGGCAACAAAGGCATCAGGTTCTGGTTGCGATGGGGGGCGCTCGATACGATTTTCCAAGGCGTCGAAGCTGGAGGGTTTGCGTCCAGTCGAGCGAAGGCAATCGATGGCACGGGTTCGGGCAATCGTCAGAAGCCAGGCCACAGGCTTCCCGCGCGCCGTGTCATAACGGGAAGCCTGTTGCCATACTTGCCAGAAAACGTCGACGAGGACGTCCTCCGCATCTTCACGATTTCCAACCACACGGAGGACCAGAGCAAAAGCAAGCCGGTTGTACCGCGAATAAAACGCATCGAGCGCCTCCGCGTCCTTGGAAGCCATGCGGTGGATGAGATCTCGATCTTCTCGCTCGATGCGTTTCTCGTCAGCCATTAGTTACGGCAGTTTACTCCTTACGGCAAAATTTGCAGCGGAACAGCGGTCATGGTTGTTCCATCAAACTGAAGTGCGAGCACCACGATTTGTGCGGTTCCGGTCGTAGCCGTGGCGTCAATGACAAGCCTTCCGTTGTACTGCGCCAGACTCACATCTGGAACAAGCATATTAACGAAGATTGCCATGTGCTGACCTGCAGTCACATCAATGAGGCGGCTGCCGCCGGGTATGACAGCGCCGATCGCGTTATCCCTCAATGTCAGGTTCAGTTGCCCAGAGGTTAATGGAAGGATGGCAATGCCGGTGTTCTTACCGGTCGTGGTGTCAACGGAAACGGGCACGGAAATCGATCTACCTGTTCCAATGTTTGCCGCTGCGCTCAGCGGAAATGCAGGGAACTCGTATGACGGATTAATCGTGATGGTTGCGCTGGAATAGATACGCATGAATCCGACCGCGATATTTCCCTTGTTGTGGAGATTGATCGTGGTGGATCCGCCGGGGGGAATGACGAACGATACATTCGGGTCCACGACGGCGTTCGTGATTGCAGAGCCATTACTGGCAAGTGTGTCCACAATTCCCGTGACGGAGGTTGTTGTTGACGGATTGCCGATCGTAACGGATGTTATCCACTCGGCTCCGCCTGCAACCTGCGGTACGTAATTAAGCACTGGCAGCATCTGCGATCGGGCCACCCCGCCGGAATTCGTGGTTGTGTGAATATTGACGTATGCCTGATCGGGTGCGGTGAAAAGGGTATTCAGCATCGCAAGTCCAGCGGTGTCTGTGGCTGCGATGTCGACAACGCGCGTGACGTTGACAGTTCCCGTTGCTGCGGTGACAGAGTTTGTTCCACTAAGCCCCGTATTGATGACCACACCGCCGGCAACGGCTGCGGATCCGGAATGAATATGAAGTCCGGTGTAAGTTGTCGAACTTCCGGTCCCGTTCACATCCACGTCGAAAATAACCTGTCCGCCGTTGATCACGCCGTTGGCATCACGGCTTATTTTAGCCGTGACCCACCCTGTAGCCGTTGTGCTGTTGCTGACTGCAGGCACTTCATTCGACGGCAGCATTGCCGTTCGATAATGATAGGTCTCGCGTCCCAATTGCGATCGAATGGCCCCGCCGGAATTCACTGTAGTGTGAATGTTCACGTAGTACTGTTCCGGGTTTTGCAGGAGGCCTTTCATGGCTGTCAGAGCGGTTGCCCCATTGGCATCAACGCTGACGTCGCGGTTCACGGATCCGCTGCCGGTTGCGGTGACCACGGTGTTCGACCCGCTGAGACCTGTATTGATCACGACACCCGCATTTACGCCAATTGGTCCGTTGTGGATGTGTAATCCTGTAAACGTTGTGTTCGGATCAAATCCGCTGTAGGCCACATTGAAGCTTACTGTTCCTGAAACGATGTTGCCTGTCGTGTCGCGAACAACCTTTACGAGCGTCATCGTGTTGGCTGTGGCGGTCGTTGCGGTTGGTGGATTCTCCTCGGCGTTGGTCATCAGGCCGAAAAACGCATAACTGTCGCGCGAAAGCTGCCCTCGCATCAGGCCCGCCGAATAGGTCGTCGTATGGATGTTCACGTAATACTGAGTGGGGTCGTTCATGATACCGGTCAACGCAGCCAGACCCGTCGTATTGTTGCTGTCAATATCTGCGATGCGATAGATATTGCCTCGACCCGTTGTGGTTGTGATTGGCTTGGTGCCTCCAATGATTCCACTGTCGATGACGACCGCGCCGTTAGCTCCGGCGGCAGCGTTGTGAATGTGCAGGCCGGTGATCACCGAATTCGCAGGTATGCGATAGTCCACGTCGAAAATGACGCTTCCGGATGTGATCACGCCTGCGACGTTACGGTTAACCAAAACCTGAATCGTTGCCGCACCTTCCGCATCGAGGTCCGTAATTGGCGTTACTTCCTGCAGTGGTGTCATCTGCGGTCGAAAAGTCCAGGACGTGCGAAGCATAGGCGCTCGCATCAATCCGCCGGGTTGGGCGGTGGAATGGATGTTGACGTAATAATTCTCCGGCATTTCGAGGAGTCCGGTCACGTACTTCAAGCCGTCCACATCCGTACTTGTGTAATTAACGACTTTATTAATATGACCTGTTCCCGATGCGGTGATGGTATTGGTTCCGGATAGACCGGTGTTGATCACGACGCCGCCGCTCGTCCCGGGCAGGGCGTTATGGATATGCAGTCCCGTGAAGGTTGTCGTACCGGTTACCGGAATCGAATAATCGATATCGAACACCACTGTGGCCGCTGTGATATTACCCGTACCATCCCGCGTGACTCGTACGGTGATGGTTGCGAACCCACTGTTGCCCGGCGCTGCAATCACCGGAACCTCGTTGTCGGGTGACATCGCGCCTTTGAACACAACGGTATCCTGCGTATCCGCCCAGATCGCAGGGGTCATCAGGAGAAGAAACAGAATCAGGACGCATATCTTTTTCATAGGTTTCCTCACATGGACAGATTTCAACTTTTCTTTTTTGTTTATAAGAGGGGGAGGAGACAACAGTCTATTCGCCTGCGTCCCGGATGCAAGCCTAAACTTATGATAGAGTTCGCGAAATGAAGCTGATTACCGGAGTAATCGTTCTCTCACTAGTGTTGCAGCAGCCCGCGTCTCTCAACGTTGGGGGAGAATGGGCCGTCACTCTTTCGCTTCCTTTAGGCGACACCTGGTTCAACATGTTCATCGAACAAAAGGGAACTCAGCTCACCGGCTACATGCTGAACGAATCCGGCCAGTTTGATCTCAAAGGCAAAATCGTAAAAGACCAGGTGACGTTCGCCTGGGATTATCCCGACAGGGGCCGCATTATCAATATGGCGTTCAGTGGTAAACTTGAAAAGAATACCCTCGCCGGAACAGTTAAGCTCGCCGATATCGCCCAAGGACAGATGTCCGCCCAGCGTAAGTAGCCCGCGTCGAGTTCAATTTTCAACACCCCAAAATTTCGCAGGGCGCCTCCAGCGCTCTTACGGGACCAGTTTCCAGGCGCGCAGCGGCGGCTGCTCGCGCTTGTGGGACGTCGGTTCCGAGTTGCTGGAGCTATCGTGATGTTCCCAGCGATTGGTTTTATCAACGAAATAAACATCGTCGAACATCATTGTGCAGTAACGGAGCAACAGAACCTTGCGAACATCTCGCACGACCATTGCGGGGAAGTAGCCGTCGGATTCGAGAGGCTTGAATTGCACGTGATCTTCATCACTGAACGCAAAAACATGTTCGTGAAGAACGTCGCGCAGAAAGCGGAGTTTGAACCCTTCATGCACGGCATTCGTGGCGATGACGGTATCGTTTTCACGTTGGATCAGCAGCGCATGACTGCGGCGAGGGAACGAGAAAATCTGAATATTGGCAACAACGATTGCTGCAAGAGCGATAACTCCGGCCGCGACCATCACAACCTGCATGGATGGACTTGCGCTGGAGTATCCGGCGATGCCGTCGGCTATGACGACACCGCCAAGAATGATCGATAAAAAATACAGGATCCGATTTCGTTGAAGTTCGGTCCTCTGTTGAATCACCATGACACCTTCCTAAAAGGACCGAACAGTATAAATCAATCCGGGCGAATCAGACACAGCGCCTGCGGCGTCTGAAGCTGGGCGGCAATCGTTTCCACACAGAACAAATGAACGGAGGTTTCATCATGCGCTCGATAGCCCACCGTAAAGTCGCCACCCACCGTGATGATGAAGTCCCCGCCGCGCGTTGAAAGAAGCACGGCACCGTCCACGACGGGAGAGCTGTGAACCGCTTCAATGACCAGATTGAGCTGCTTGGCGGCTGGATAGTTTCCGCCCTCGCCTGTCGTTTTCAGGTACGCATAATAATGATGCGGTGAAAGGATGGCTTCATACGGGCCCTTGATGCCAAGACTGTCCAGCTTCTCAACCGCGGTTAGAAGATCCGTTACGGCGCGGCCCGGAATAGACCAGTCTGATAAGGCGATGCGAGGTGAATCCGTGGAGGTCAGCAGACCAGGTCGATGCGATGCACCGTAGAAGATCAGGCGATCTTCGGCGAGCGCCGTGTTGCGCGCGGCATCTTCAATGGGATCCGGATCAAGCGTCGGGCCCACCCGTTCGAAGATATCGATCGCCGCCCACGATAGTTTGAAATCGCAGCGGATTTCCGTCAGCAACATCACGTCGGGGACCGAGAAGCGCACGCTTGCGGCTGTTTGAGGAACGGAAACCGACCGGAACGTTCCAAGCTGCGTTGCGACGTGCTTCCATCCGCGGGGACCGTCAAGGTCGGCAATTCGACGGGCGGTCAAGGTTTGTTTGGCCATCGCGACGGCGGTTTCGTCAATCGCTTTCCAGACTTTCGCCGATAGTGGAGCAGCGCCTCGTCTCAACCATTCCGCCATTTTATTTGCCCCCTTCCGCTTGTCGGCGCAGCGATCCGATAGTCGTTTTACTGCTGTCTGCTGATGCAGAGGCTGCCGTTTTCGTATCCTCTTCGCGTCCGGCGATGGATTCTGTTGTGAATAGGTATTTCTTTAGCTGCACGTCGAAGACGGGGTCGCGCCGACGGATCCATTCCATGACCATGGCGGCGTGTTCTTTCTCTTCATCACGGTTGTGCGCAAGGATCGCGCGCAGGTCATCGTCGGCGCAGGCGTCGACTCGTTGCTGATACCAATCGACCGCCTCGAGTTCTTCCATCAGACTTCGGATGGCGCGGTGCAGGTCTCGGGTATTCGCTGTCAGTTGCTCGTAAGGTTCGTGATACGCTTCAGCCGCCATTGCTACTCCTTTTAATTGGTAAAGAACAGCGTAGCAGAATGAGTGCCAAAAAACTGATCTGGGTAGGATTCTTCATTGGCTCGACTGTCGGCGGAATGATTCCATCGATGTGGGGAGACGATATGTTGTCAGTTTCCGGCTTCGTTCTTTCGCTGGTTGGCGGGATCGTGGGCATTTGGGCGGGCTACCGCATCGCCAAGTCCATCTGAAAACAGGCGGGGTTTTGAGATTCTGATGTCCGACAGCACCATTCAATTGTTACGAGACCTGATCGCAATCGATTCCGTGAACCCATCCCTTCAGGCCGGCGCTAAAGGAGAAGGCGAAATCGCCCGCGCGATTGGCCAGTTATTACAAGCAGGCGGGCTCGACGTCGAGATCCAGGAAGTCAGCCCGGGCCGCATGAACGTGATCGGAATATTGGATGGCAAGCAGAAGGGAAAGGCTCTGATGTTCTGCGGCCACATGGATACGGTCGGTGTTAGCGGCTATACATCTCCGTTCGATCCGGAGATGAAGGACGGCCGGATTTACGGTCGCGGATCGCAGGACATGAAGGGCGGCCTTGCGGCGATGATCGCCGCGGCATTGAAGATTTCCCGGGATGGTGGGCTGAAGACGGGCCGTCTCATGATAGCAGCCGTGATCGACGAGGAATACGGCAGTATCGGCGCCGACGCGTTGGTGACAAAGTGGAAAGCGGACGCTGCCGTTGTCGGGGAACCGACCGATATGAAGATCGCCGTTGGTCACAAGGGTTTTGAGTGGGTGGAAATTACGACCGAGGGCATTGCCGCGCACGGTAGCCGCCCCAGCGACGGCCGTGATGCGATTGTGAGAATGGGCCGAGTCCTGTCGCGTTTGGAAAAGCTGGATCGGCAGCTGCAATCCTGCCCTCCACATCACCTCATGGGCACAGGATCCCTGCACGCGTCTTTAATAAACGGCGGTAAGGAGATGAGTACCTATCCGGATTCCTGCACTCTGCAGCTGGAACGGCGAACAGTGTCCGGCGAGAGCGCGCAGTGCTCTCTGCTGGAATGCCGGACTATCCTTGACGAGTTGCACCGTGACGATCCGGAATTCCAGGGTTCGGCCAGATATGTCTTCGGTCGGCCGCCTTATGAAACACCCGCCGGACATGCCCTCCCCGATTTGATTGCGGATGCCCTTCAGCAAAAAGGCATGCATGCCGAGCAATGCGCCATGAGTTTCTGGACCGATGCTGCAATCCTCGGTCAGTCGGGCATACCGTCCGTTATTTTCGGACCCGGTGGTGCCGGGCTTCACAGTATCTCGGAATACGTCTTAGCTTCCGACGTGATTACCTGTCGGGACGCCCTCATCCAACTCGCCAACCGCTTCCCACAAGTTTGATGGCCCGGTCGATTTTTCGTGGTTCCCAACCGCCGTTTCAGTTATAACGTACGCAGAAAAAAAGTACCAAAAAAGTTCTAAACACGGTCCTGGCCAAAACTTTTGGAGGGTCTGAATAATGAGTGTGAGGAAAGGTTGTTTCCTGTTCTTTATCTTGTTAGTCATGACGGCCCCTGCCTTTGCGCAGTTGTCCACCGGAACGATTGCGGGAACAGTGCAGGATGCGTCTGGAGCGGTAATCCCTGGGGTCAGCGTTACGTTGACCAGTGTAGAGCGGGCAGTTAATCAGACAACAATTTCGAATGAGCGCGGAACGTATAATTTTTCGCGACTCACTCCTGGAAAATACAGCGTTAAAGCGGAGCTGGGTGGCTTCAAAACGGTCATCCATGAAAATCTTGGAGTCAACGCGGACGTTACCGTTCGCTCGGACTTCTCATTGGAAGTCGCTACCGTTGCCGGCGAAGTGACGGTAACTGGCGAAGCAGCCCTTCTCGATACAACATCGGCTCTGAATCAGGCGGTGTTGGATCGATCCACGTTAGACAAACTGCCTACCGGCCACGACCTCTGGTCGATTGGCCGCATGGTTCCGGGCGTCGTTCTCAGCAATTACGACGTCGGTGGCAATCAGTCCTTCCAGCAGGCGACTCCGACGGTCCATGGCAGCGCGAGCACCGACAACAAGTACGCGATCGACGGTATGGACGTCGCGTGGGCCGGTGGTGCCGGAACAGTGATGGTTTACTTCGATCCTAACATGTTCGAAGAAATCAATTATCAGGTGGGAAACGTTTCTGCTGAAAACCGGCAGGGCGGCGTTGTCATGAACATGGTGACGAAGACCGGAACGAACAACTTCCACGGTTCGTTCCAGTTTACCGGTACAAACACGTCACTGCAGAGCGACAATCTCACTCCCGATCTCACAACCAAATTAAAACTCCAGATTCCGGCAAACGTTCTCGCCGCGAATCCGAACATCCGGCCAGGTCAGCAGATCCAGAGTCTGTATGACACTTCGGCGACTCTTTCGGGGCCGGTCATCAAGAACAGACTCTTCTTCACCGGCACATACAAGATTTCGTCGTTGAACCAGTACGTTCTCGGCAATTACAACCCGAACGGAACCCAGGGGTTGGACGACAATCGCATCATCAACGGCACATTCAAGTTGTCGTACAAACTGAATGACGCCAATCAGCTTCACTACACCTACAGCCGAAATCTGAAGTATCGCTATCACCGCCGCACCGCGACCTTCCAGGAAGATGCCGCGTCGCGCTTCCAGGATCAATGGGCGGATATTCACCAGGTGAAATGGACCGACACCATATCGTCGCGCATCATTATGGATGGTGGCGCAAGCGTCCAGGTTGGACCGAGTCCCTATTTGCCAAAGGCAGAAGCCGAGGCAAACGCCGCCAACAATCTGTTCCCGATCAATGATTCGACGACAGGTGCTTCGACGGTCATGAACTCCGGCTACAACACGCAGCCGCAGTATCGCGTCGCCGCGAACTACAACTTCAGCTATTTCGCAGGCCGTCATGAAATCAAGGCGGGCTATCAGTTCGGACGTCTCATGCTGCGCAGCAAGACGTGGTCGATTGTGAACTATTCAGGTCTCCCCGGCATTCCATTCTCCGCGCGGTTGCGCAACGGCGCTCCGGACGCGGTGATCTTCTACAACTATCCTGCGGATTCCCGAGTTTTCTCACAGGAACACGGGTTCTTCATCCAGGACAAATGGGCAGTGAACCGCAAGCTTACCGTCAACGCGGGACTGGGAAAG
>JADMIO011606107.1_pt1 | contig 11228 bp, 7 predicted proteins | sample 8958161 | NCBI WGS metagenome assembly JADMIO01 (sample SAMN16585339, study PRJNA669376) | soil metagenome | isolation source: Crop rotation soil | place: USA: Cullars Rotation, Alabama | collected 2011 | reverse complement strand
CGTCCCGCCTATCGAATAGGCTATCGAAGGTTTGTCGCAGTAACTCCGAAACCCCGGCCAGCGGCGACAGCATGATCAGCAGCCCACCACCATCCCCGCCGGCATGCGCGGCCAGTTGTTCCAGCTCGGCAGACCTGCCGACAAACTCGTCGCGTTTCACGCGCCCGAGTATTTGACGGTTCGGTTGGTTGCTTTGCTTTTTCATCGCGTAGGCGCGCCGGCATCGCCGTCGTAAAACTCGATTCTGTTTTTGCCGCGGGCCTTGGCGTGATAGAGCGCCCGGTCGGCGGCAGCGATAATTTTCTCGGCGGTATCGATGTGTTTCGTGAAGGTGGAGATTCCGATGCTGATACTGACCTTTCCAGACGGCTGTGATTTACCAAATGGATAATCACGCTCGGCAACTCGCTGGCGCATGCGTTCAGCAATAACTCCGGCTTCAGTGAGCGTGGTTTGTGGCAGCAGAATGCAGAACTCCTCACCACCGTAACGACAGGCTACATCGGCCGATCGCAAAGCCACCTTCAAAGCATGGGCAGTAATCTTCAGCGCGTTGTCGCCTGCCTGATGACCGTTTTTGTCGTTGTAGGTCTTGAAGTCGTCTATGTCGATCATCAGGCAGCTCATGGCGTAGTTATATCGCTGCGAGCGATTTAGTTCGTCGGTCAACCTTTCTTCCAAATAGCGACGATTCAGTAATCCGGTCAGCGGGTCCGTTATTGACATCAACTGGAATTGCGTGGCTCGTTCCTGCAACTTGGCCCGCTCGACGGCCACTGCGATTTGTGGGGCGATGATATCGAGCAGACTTAAATCGATAGCATCAAACGGTTGACCGTCTGATTGGTCAGCGACGTTAAGCAGGGCGATTTTTTGTGTGCCCATCCGGATCGGATAACTGATGAACGACTTGGTCTTGTAATTTCGCTGTGCCGGCGCCGGTGTCTCTCCCGATTCATCCACGTTGGGGACTAACAGCGCTCGTGCAGCTTCCATAACTTTGCCGGCAATGCCTTCACCCACCCGGATCGGGCGCACGGCAGCTTCCGGTTCAGCCAGGCCAAACGATGCCTTCAAGCGCAGGTCATTCGCATTTTCGTCGAGCACCCAAAGCGAACCGCGATCAGCATCGAGCAATTCACGGGCATGCTGCAGGATGGCGGGCGTAAGTCTTCGCGGGATCGGCGGTGATAATGCGCTCTTGAAATTTTGTAACGACTCAGCCAACAACGACTGGTGCTCGAGTTCGCCGCGCAATCGTTCGACTTCGCTTTGCAGGTTTGAGAGGTCACTCGGAGGTGCTAGAGCGCTGCCACTCTCTCTTCTTAAAACCGCGGTCTCGGTCGTCAACGGAGCGTTAAAATTGAGTACCGCTTTTTGCAGCCGCTCCGACAGTTCATCCAACCGTTCCGACTCAGCGAAGATCACGTTTTCAAATGGCTCGCGCGCAAGCAAGTCGTTCAACTCGCCGGCGCGAAAACGATCCACCAGCTGTCGATAGTCGGCCGCACTCACAAAAGCACGCCCACCTATTGCCGCCAGGTTTTGTTCGCCACCTATTTCGACCGGCAACGTAACGCACTGCAGACCCGCATGACATTTGTACTGAACCGCGGAGCCGGCACTAAGCGCGCGCCGGTGTGCGTCGCCGCAATAAGGATCGCAAAGGCTCATGTACTCCAGCGAAGACTGAAACGCATGGCAAATCGAATTGTTGTTTGAAGCAATCAGTGCGGGCGGCTGGCGGCCATCCACCAGCAGGATCGACAGTCCGGATGAATTCGCGAGCTTGTCCTGAATCGGAGCCCATCCGGCAGGCGCATCCTGAGGATGCTCCTGGACAATCTCCTGCAAAGCGTCGTCAGTTGTCGAAGGCTTTGCTCGTTTGGATGTTTCTTTCCGGCCGGGCATTGATTCTCGATACGTATTTTTCGAAACGCAAACTGCGTTAGATTGCGCGCCGCTCAAAGCAGTTCATTCATCGCAAACTAACAGTTTGCTTACGAAGTCGACCAGCGCGCGTAACACACAGCGACTCACCCTATTGGTAAACGACCAATGGCGACCGGTTTTCATCCGCAAAAGCGCTGAAAATAGCCGTGTTTGTGGGAGTTATGAGTTCTGGGCGATGCTTTCCAAGCCCGGCGCTTCACCCGGCGCAACCTTTTCAATATCCGGCTGTTCCGGGCTAATGCGGATGCAAGCGGCGAAATGGTTCGGCTTGATTTCCACCAGCGGCGGATCAACCTGCTTGCAGGCTTCAATCATGTAAGGACACCGGGTATGAAAGCGGCAGCCTGATGGCGGGTTGATGGGCGAGGGCACGTCGCCTTCGAGCACGATACGTTGGCGCGCAGCCTCGATTTTCGGATCGGGAACCGGCACGGCCGAGATGAGCGCCTTGGTATAAGGCATGAGGGGATCGACGTAGATTGTCTTCGCCGCCGCGAGCTCGACGATCCTGCCGAGATACATCACAGCTACTCGATCGGACACGTGGCGGATCGCGCGCAGGTCGTGGGAGATAAACAGGTAGGTGAGATTTTTTTCTCGTTGCAGGCCCGCCAACAAATTCATGATCTGCGCCTGGATGGACACGTCGAGCGCCGAGATCGGTTCGTCAGCAACGATGAAATCAGGATCAACTGCGAGGGCGCGAGCGATGCCAATGCGTTGACGCTGACCACCCGAGAACTCGTGTGGATAGCGCTTGATGAAGCGCTTACTCAGCCCGACTGTTTCCAGTAGATCCTGCGCACGTTGCTCGGCTTCCCTGCCCTTCGCTAGTTTAAAAGTTTCCAGCGGCTCGCCTACGATTTGCCCGACCGTCATCCTCGGATTGAGTGAGGCATACGGATCCTGAAAAACAATTTGCAGGTGCCGCCGGTGTTGCCGCATCTCGCGTGATGAAAGACTCGCCAAATCTCGCCCGCCGTAAAACACTTCTCCTGAAGTAGGTTCAGTGAGACGAAGAATTGCGCGTCCCAAGGTTGTCTTGCCGCAACCCGACTCACCGACAAGGCCGAGCGTTTCACCTGGATAAATATCGAGATCAACGCCGTCTACTGCTTTAACGATCCGATGTACACGCTTTCCCAGAAACAGCAAACCGATCCGGTAAATCACACCAAACGCGACTGCAAAGAAGATCAGCGCCAGGACAATTCTCGCGAACCAACTTTGCGGAAGGCTAGCGGAGGCGAACCACAACAGAACAACGGAAAAAATTGTAGCGGCGACCAGACTGAACAACCGAAGCAGATTTCGTTTTGCCTGCGATATGTCACGTTGAACGCCAAGATCAAAGTGCACCAGTAGATCGCGAATAGAAACGAGCGGTTCTGCCGCGCCGCTGTCGTTAGGCACCGGCAACGTTCCAATGCGATCAAGGTTGGTTTGCTCAGTGCTCATTTAAGCTGGTTCGGCTTTGGATTGTTCGTAAACTTCGTTTGCAAAATGGCACAACGAAAAGTGATCCGGAGTAAGCTGCACGAAGGGCGGAAACTCCTGCCGGCAAATTTCCTCGGCGCGTTCACAGCGAGGCGCAAAGGGACAACCGGCCGGCAAGTGGGCCACGTCAGGGGGTAAGCCCGGGATTTGATAAAGCTGGCCCTGCTCTTTTAGCGGATCAGGCACGGAGCGAAGCAAACCCTTGGTGTAGGGATTGCCCGGCAATTCAAACAACTCGGCGGTCGGCGCTTGCTCGAATACTTTTCCGGCGTACATCACCACCAGATGGTCCGTCATGCCCGCAACGACGCCTAGATCGTGCGTGATGAGAATTACGCTCGTGCCAGTCGCCCGCTTGAGAGTCTTAATCAGTTCGAGAATCTGCGCCTGAATGGTGACATCGAGGGCGGTCGTCGGTTCGTCCGCGATTAGCAATTCCGGTTCGCAGGAGAGGGCCATCGCGATCATCACTCGCTGGCGCATGCCACCCGAGAATTCATGCGGATAGCTATCGACGCGAGAGCGCGCGTCAGGTATGCCTACCATCTCCAACATCTTCACCGCGTGCTCGTGAGCTTCTCGCGATGAGTGTTTGAGATGCAGCTCCGTTATCTCCATTAGCTGGCGCGAGATTTTCATAAACGGATTGAGCGAGGTCATCGGATCCTGGAAAATCATCGCGATGCGGCGTCCGCGAATCTTGCGCACTTCTGTCTCGCTCAGCGAAAGAATGTCAGTGCCGTCGAAGTTGATCTCGCCGGAGACAATTCGGCCCGGCGGGTTTGGGATCAAACGGATGATGGAAAGGTTTGTGACTGACTTCCCTGAACCTGATTCGCCAACAATCCCCAGCGTTTCGCCGCGCTTCAGTTCCAGCGAAATGCCATCAACAGCCTTCACCACTCCGTCGTCAGTGTCGAAGTAAGTGCGAAGGTCCGTTATTTTGAGAAGGGTGCCGTTGCTGGTCATTAATATTAGACTTTGTACTTTGAACTTTGAACTTTGTACTTAGTGCTTTGCTCTTTCTTTCCGCCTACTGGCTACTGCCTACCGGCTACCGCCTGCTGACGCTACTGTCTGCTGGTCTGCGGATCGAGCGCGTCGCGCAGGCCGTCGCCCAAAAAGTTTAGTGAAAAAAGTGTTAACGCCATGACCAGCCCCGGAAACACCAGTTGCCAGGGAAAGATGCCGAGGTTTTGGATGCCATCGCTGGCCAGACTTCCCCACGAAGCGAGAGGAGGTGAGATACCAAATCCGAGAAACGACAGAAACGCTTCAGCCAGCATCACTGTTGGGATCGTAAGCGTGGCGTAAACAATCACCGGCCCCAGTGTATTAGGAACAATGTGGCGAAAGATGATTCGCGGCGTCGAAACGCCGGTGGCCCTGGCGGCGAGTACGAATTCCTGGTTCTTCAATGAAAGGACTTGCCCGCGCACAATTCGCGCCATCGTCAACCACGACACTGAACCAAGCGCAAGAAACAACAGCACTACCTGACCGCGTGGGCTTTGGCTTTTGAAAACTGCCAGCAAGACAATCACGAGAATGATGTAAGGGAGTGAATAGAGCACATCAACCAAACGCATCATCAGATTGTCTATTCGCCCTCCCAAATATCCCGCGATAGCGCCATAACTGACGCCGATAATTAGCGACACGAGCGTCGAGATGATGCCCACCATTAAGGAAATTTGGCCGCCCTGAAGGATTCGTGCCAGCAGATCGCGGCCCTGGACGTCAGTACCCATCGGATGTGTCCACGAAAATGACCCGTCGGGACCAGTGAATGGAGGGATCGACTTCAACAACGCCGGATCGGTCGGAATAAAATCCGGAGTAACTCCGGTAAGTTGTTTGATAACGAAGGGACCAATCAGCGACGCAACGGTTATGATTGCAACCACGATCATTCCGAAAACAGCCAGCTTGTTTTTCAGCAATCGCCGCCAGGCGTCACGCCAAAGCGACGTCCCTGCGATCACGTCTGCCCGCTCCGGCGCCAACACGTCGGCATCTGCAATCGCAAACTCCGGCGCGGTGTGGATCACATCGCCTTCCTGATATTGAGGCGCCGGTTCCGGCGTTAAGCCGGGTTCTGCAGTAGTAGGTTTTTCGTCGTGCATGGACTACATTGCGCTCCATCCGTTAGTCGACAAATACAGAACCGGGAGCGGTAGCGACCGGGTCCCTAACAACAGAAGAGAGAGCGCGTGTGCATTGTTTTGGTAGTTCATTCCGCCCCGGTTGACCCGGTCGCTATCGCTCCCGGTTCTGTATTTGTCGACCCACTTTGAAACGCTTGTTCAAGTTCCCCGCTAATAGCGAATTCTCGGATCTAGATACGCGTAAGCGATGTCGACCAGCAGATTCATCAGCAACAGCGTGATGGCAATGAAAGCGACAATCCCTATGATCAAAGGCTCGTCGCGATTGAATGATGCTTGAATGAAATAATTTCCGAGGCCAGGCAAAACAAAAATCTTTTCAACTACCACTGTGCCGGTCACCAGGAATGCCAGGGCGGGACCGGTGTATGAAACGGCCGGCATCAGGCCGCCTCGCAGTGCATGGCGAATCACAACCTGGCTATCGCTCAAACCCTTGGCCCGCGCCGTGCGAATGTAGTCGGACCGCAGGACTTCGAGCATACCGGCGCGTGTAAGCCGCGCGATGTAAGCCATGTGAAGCGCAGACAAAGTCAGAACGGGCAACAGTAAATTTCGGCTGAAGCCGTTCCAGCGCGATGGCGGCAGCCAATAGAGCGTCAGTGAAAAAACAAGCACAAGAATAGGGCCGAGCACGAAGTTTGGGATGGAGATGCCCAACATCGCCACGGCCATGGAAACGTAATCGCGCGCGGAATTTGGTTTGAGCGCGGAGATCGAACCGAGCATCACGCCAATCACGACGGCGAGGATATAGGCCAGTAGTCCGATAGTTGCCGAAACCGGCAGTGAACGCGCAATGATTGCATTTACTGATTGGCCTTCATACTTCAGCGAAGTGCCGAAATCGAAATGACGCACGATCCCCCACATCATGCGCCAGTACTGTTCATACCACGGCTTATCCAGGCCATACTTTTCGCGGATATTTTTTTCGATGGCGGCGGGAATGACTTTGTCAGTCGTGTAGAAGTTTCCGGGAGCAAGTCTGATCAATCCCCAGGTAATCGTTATTACCACGAGAATTGTTGGAATCGTAATTACCAGGCGACGAATTATGAAACGAAGCATCGTGTAGAACAGACAGTCGGGTCTGTCTGACTAACTCTCCTTGCACCCAGAAAATTTGGGTAGAACAGAGTAGCGATACTACTTGTCTGACAAGCTGGGAATCCCGTAGTCCCACTTCGAGGAATCGCGTTCGATGTAAACGAACTTCCACGGGTACAAAGAAGCCGCGTTGGGATACATCCCCTTCACGTACGGCTTCTTCACAAAATTTACTGCCGAGGTTTCGATCGGAATGATTGGCTGCGCATTCAACAGGTACTTCTCTGCCTGGGCCAGCAAATTGTAACGGGTTTGATGGTCCAGAGTGCGGTTCGCCTGATCGAGCATGGCCACGTATTTCAAGTCGTACCAGCCGGTGCCATTGACGCCTCTCGGCGTGGTGAACAAACCGAGGAACGTGTACGGATCCATGTAGTCTGCGCCCCAAATTCCAATCCCGAACCCTTTGTAGTCAAGCTTCGTGCGCGCCACCATGTAAGTCTTGAATTCCATGCTCCGCAACGGCACCGTAATTCCCAGGGTCTGTTTCCATTGCGCCTGCATAAACTCAGCCATCGTGCGGTTGGAAGTATTGGTGTTGAAAATGAACTCGACTTCACTTACAGGAAAACTGGGACACGCGAAACTTCCATCGCCTTGTTTAGTCACTGGGAAACCAGCCTCGCCGAGCAATTTTCTGGCAAGTTCAGGATTGAAACTGTCGCCCGACGGCTGCGGATAGCCGGGGAACATTCCTTCCGGTGTAAACGCCGACAACGACTTTGTGATCCTTCGTGACTTGGCGTAGTTGATCTTGTCGATGGCGAGGTTGAAAGCGCGGCGCACTCGAACATCATTCATCGGCGGCTTGGTCGTGTTCATCGTGATGTAGACAATCGCCGCCTCAGGTCCATCCATGTAATCTCGCTTCGGCCGCACCGCATCGAGCCAGGCATTCGGAACAGCGTGATTAAGCACCGCATCAGCCTCGCCAACCTTGTACAGATTTAGACTGGTGGTATTGTCGGTCGACACAAAGAAGTGAATTTCGTCGAGCTTTACATTAGCCGCGTCCCAGTACATCGGATCGCGCTCGACGACCAGTTCGTTATATGGCAGCCACTCCTTCAGCCGGAATGCTCCGCAGGTAACGATGTGCGCTGGTTCGGTCCAATGCGAGCGATACTTCTCAATAACTTTGCGCGGCGTCACACGAAACAGTTGATGCGCGATTAACCCGAGGAAGTAGCCGCCCGGTTGCGCCAGTGAAATACGAACTGTGTAATCGTCAACCGCTTCAACGCCCAGGTCCGCAGCTGCCACCGTCACAAATTCCTTGCCCAGCAGCGCCGCCTGAAGTTTCGGATTCTTTGCTGTCAACTTATTTCGTGCCGCTTCATCACCCGGCAAGGTTAAGCGCGGCGGTGAATGCATGAACTGATGAAATGGCGTGTCGACAGCCACAATTTTCGTCTCGCCTGAGGTGCCAAATTCCGCCGCATTCGTGTCGAGAGGTTTCTGACTCAGCGCCAACATCGCCGGACTCGACTCATCTGCTACATCCTGCTCAAGGACAAACTGCTTCGTTTTTGGATCCCGAGCAAACACCGCCTTCTCGTTGTAAGCCTGAGCGTAGGCGATGTTGTAGGCGAGGTACGCATTCTTGGAAGCAAGGACCGGATCGAGGCCGCGCCGAATGCTGTAAACAAAATCCTGAGCTGTAATCGGTTCACCATTTGACCAGCGCGCGTTTTTGCGCAGGTGAAACACGAATTCAGAAGAGTCGTTGTTAATGTCCCAGCTTTCGGCAAGGGCCGGAATGGCATTTAGTGTTTTCGGATCGTATTCAACCAGGCCTTCGTAAAGCGCCATGTAGATGCGTGCTTCCGGCTGGCCCGAACTAACCGGCGGATCGAGTGACTCCGGTTCGTCACCGTTGACATAGCGAAGGATATTTCGCCTGGGAGGAGTCGTGCTGCCATAGAATTCTGTCGAAGTCGCAACCACACGGCAGGAAATGGAGCCAAAGATCACCGAGGTTATCGCGAGTAAGGCGCCCAGATATTTCAGATACAGTTTCATGGTTGCTTCGGTGGAAGAGTTTGACACGCGAAAGCTACCGGAACTTAACATGCGAAAATCAATTGAGCAAGATTTAGGTTTCGGCGGAAGTGGCGCAAATCGTAAGACAACCATTAGTTGATTGAGGGCACAAGCTAACAGTTGACGTTACAAGACGGCCTTTCGGTTAACGGCCGACTGCCTGACCGTCTTGCGAACGAGTCCAACTTGTATTGATGCGAACGGATTTTAGTGAAGGCGCGTCGAGGACGTTGGCATCAAACCCGGTGATGTAAGGTTTCACGAGAGAGTAGGACGACGCGAAATAGATCGGCATGGAACTGAGATCTTTTAAGGCTTGCTCTTCAGTTTCAATTGCTTCTGACGACGACGTCTTTGCGCTAGCTAATCTTTCCGGCAGCGCGGGTTGAGCCTGGCCACCATTACTCGGAAAAAGTGTTCGAATATTTGTTAACTCGTCTGTCGTCTGCATCACCATGCCGCGGCGCACTACATCGTAATCTCCCGCGCGAATGGCCGCTTCGTACTCGTCCCAATTCTTCACAATGATTTCAGTTTCGATGTTCAGCACGCTGCGCCACATGGCAGCGATCGCCTCCGCGACGATCCGCTGCTGTTGATTGCGATTGATTAGCAGCCTGACCTTCGGAAAGTTCTGGCCATCCGGGAAGCCGGCCTCAGCGAATAATTGCCTGGCCCGTTCATGTTCCTTTTCCAGTACCTCCGACTTGTTTACGACAGGCTCCTGGGCTTCGGGACGGGCTTGCGGCAGGAATCGTTTCGCGGGTTCAGTCGCGCCACCCATTTCGTCGGCGCTGAGCCGATCGCGGTCAATGCCAATGGCCAAAGCTTCGCGCACTCGCACATCGTCAAAAGGCGAATGCGCGGTGTTGAAACTGTAGTACGTCAGTGCGCCGTAAGTTGTGCGCCGGAAATCGCGGTATGGTGTGAGTAGTTTAATTGCAAGCGGTTCGAACGCGGCGTTTGTCACTGCATCAACATCGCCCGCTCGATACGCCGCCAGAGCCGCCTCGGTATCCGAGGTGCCGACAAATTCGACCTGTTCCAACGTCACCTGATCTCGATCCCAGTAATTCTGTGCACGCTCGAGCAAAACTCGTTCGCCTTCGGTTTTGGCTAACGCGAAAGCGCCGTTGGAGACGACTTCGTGCGCTGCCAATTTGCGGACCGCACTGTCATCCTTCAGTTTCACTGGACGGAAAACTGGATGGGCCACGAGCGCCGGAAAATTCAGATCGGGGCGGCGTAAATGAACCCGCAGCACGCGATCCGATACAGCTTCGACACCGAAACGAGTTGCGGTCTTTGCTGACGAATCCCCAGGTTTTGATTTCAGCGGCGAGGGGGTTTGAATTCTCGAGCCTTCGATGTTTGCCAGCAGTTCGGTGTGCGGCGCGAGGTCGCCGATTTTCATCGTGCGTCGCCAGGAGCGGACGAAGTCATAGGCGGTCACGGCTTCCCCGTTAGACCAGAATGCGTTGTCGCGCAGGTAAAAGGTCCACACTCTGCCTGCCTGCGACGGTTCCCAGCGCGTCGCCACTGCCGGCACCGGCGTCAGTGAACGCGGATCGTAATCAGTCAGGCCTTCAAAAATTGCTCTCACTAAATCGGTATCGGGCGGTGCAGCGGCAAAGGCGGGATCGAAGGTTTGCGGCAAGCCACCATCGCTCCAATGAAATTGCTGACCGTGCGGCACGACCACACTGCCGTAGTAAGGCTCAGGCTTTTCATCGAGGAAGCAACCCGCGTGACTAAGCGCCAGGGCAAACAGAATTCCGCTGGCAATCCAGAGGCGGAATTTAGCGCGCTTGCGGAGAAGGAACCGGGAGAGACTCATGAAACTGACTGTCACTTTCGATTTCGCAGAACTTGCCTAATCTGATCAGAAAACTTTAAAACGGCACACTGCCTCAACTGGTGGAGTGAGGTCCGTACCGTCTGCGGTGTAAGTCACATGATAACGTGCAAACGGTTTTCGATTGGGCTCGTCAAGAAGCCATGACCATCGGTCAACCACTTTGCTGGAGCGCCAGGTCGCGGCGCAGCGATGCGTAAACTTGTTTAGTTCGTTCCTCGGTAGCATCAAACCCTTCCGAGGTGTCGATCAGATAATCGGCATACTTCATTTTTTCGTGTTGTGGCATTTGAGCAGCGATGCGACTCAGCGCCTCTTCGCGACTTAGCTGGTTTCGGGCCATCACACGTTCCAACTGAATTTCATCGCGGCAGTGAACCACGATAAGTTTGTCGAAACGTTTATACCCGCCCGATTCGATCATTAGCGCGGCATCGACAACCGCAATGCCATTCGGATCCACTGCTTCCCATGCGCGCAGTTGTTCATCCTGCCGGGCAATGATGTGCGGATGCAGAATCGAGTTGAGTTCTGCGCGTTTAAACGCATCTGAAAAAACTACTGCTCCGAGTTTGGCGCGATCGAGCGTTCCAGATCGGAAG
>JADMIO011285702.1_pt1 | contig 11228 bp, 10 predicted proteins | sample 8958161 | NCBI WGS metagenome assembly JADMIO01 (sample SAMN16585339, study PRJNA669376) | soil metagenome | isolation source: Crop rotation soil | place: USA: Cullars Rotation, Alabama | collected 2011 | reverse complement strand
CCGCCGCAGGATAGGCCCGAGGGGGCCGCTAGCCTGCAGGCGGCTCGCGGAGGCGCTCAAGCACCGCGACATTTCTCCTCGGCATGCGTTTCCGAGACACAGCGATGCAAGAGCTCAGCCCGCTCGCTCCCGAACGCGACCGCGTTTCTCCGCACGGCCCCGCGCCGCTGCTGGTCATCGTGCCCGCGTACAACGAGGAGGCGACGGTGGCCCGCGTCATCGCCGCCGTCCACGACGCCGTGCCGTTCGCCGACGTCGCCGTCGTCGACGACGGCTCGACCGACGACACCGCCGCCCGCGCCGAGCGCGCGGGCGCCGTGGTCCTGCGCCACCCCTTCAACCTGGGCATCGGCGGCGCGGTCCAGACCGGCTTCCGCTACGCGCTCGAGCGCGGCCACGACCTCATGGTCCAGGTCGACGGCGACGGCCAGCACGAGCCCACCGAGATCCGCCGCCTGCTGCAGACGCTGACCGAGAACCCGCACCTCGACATGGTCTGCGGCTCGCGCTTCCTGTCCGACGAGCACGAGTACCCCGCGCCGATCTCGCGCCGCACCGGCATCCACATCTTCGCCTTCCTGCTCTCGCGCATCGTCGGCCAGCCGGTGAGCGACCCGACCTCGGGCTTCCGCCTGTACAACCGCCGCGCGATCGAGCTGTTCGCCCGCGACTACCCGCACGACTACCCCGAGGTCGAGGCGGTGCTGATGCTGCACACGCACCGCCTGCGCATGCGCGAGGTGCCGGTGATCATGCATGCGCGCGGCGGCGGCGCCTCGTCGATCGGCGGCTCGGGCAAGTCGGTCTACTACATGATCAAGGTGCTGCTGGCGATCTTCGTCGGGCTGCTGCGCCGGCGCCCCGCGATCGAGGCCGGCGACCGCGCCCCCGTCGTCGCGGGATCGGGGCTCTAAGCCGTGGACCTGCAACTACGCCTGGTCGCGCTGGCCGCCAGCCTGCTGCTGCTGTTCGTCGTGCTCGAGCTCGTACGCCGCCGGCGCCTGCTCGAGCGCTACGCGCTGCTGTGGCTCGGCAGCGCCGCGGCCCTCGTGCTGCTGACGGCCTGGGGCGGGCTGCTGGGCGTCGTCGCCGACGTGATCGGCATCGCCTACCCGCCGTCGGCGCTGTTCGTCATCGCCTTCGGCTTCGTGATCGTCCTGCTGCTGCACTTCTCCGTCGCCGTGTCCCGGCTGGCCGACCAGTCCAAGGTCCTGGCCCAGCGCGTGGCGATGCTCGAGGAGAAGCTCGGAGAGAGGCCGGCGCCCACCGCCGCCGAACAAGAAGACCCGGACACCGGCTCCCGCGTGACCCAGGAGGTCCTGTGACTGATTCCAACCGCACACTGACCATCGACGGGCGCGAGATCGGTGACCACACCGAGACCTACGTCATCGCCGAGATCGGCCACAACCACCAGGGCGACCTCGACCAGGCGATGCACCTCATCGACGAGGCGCGCCGCGCGGGCGCGCACGCGGTCAAGACCCAGAAGCGCGACAACCGCGGGCTCTACACGCGCGAGATGTTCGACAAGCCCTACGAGAACGAGAACTCGTTCGGGGCGACATACGGCGAGCATCGCGAGGCGCTCGAGTTCGGGCGTTCGGAGTACGAGGAGCTCATCACCTACTCCAAGCGCGTAGGGGTCACGTTCTTCGCGACGGCCTTCGACCTCGCCTCGGCGGACTTCCTCGCCGAGCTCGACATGCCCGCCTACAAGATCGCCTCGGCCGACGTGCTCAACACGCCGCTGCTCAAGCACGTGGCGTCGATCGGGAAGCCCACGATCATCTCGACGGGCGGGGCGCGGATGGAGGACGTCCGCCGCGCGCACGAGACCTTCGCCGAGATCAACCCGCAGGTCGCGCTGTTGCAGTGCACGGCCGGCTATCCCGCCGCCTGGGACGAGCTCGACCTGCGCGTCATCGACAGCTACCGCCGCGAGTTCCCCAGCACGGTGGTCGGCCTGTCGAGCCACGACAACGGCATCGCCATGGCCGTGGCCGCGCACGTGCTCGGCGCGCGCATCGTCGAGAAGCACTTCACGCTCGACCGCGTGATGAAGGGCACCGACCACCGCTTCTCGCTCGAGCCGCAGGGCCTGCGCAAGATGTGCCGCGACCTCTCGCGCCTGCACATCGCGCTCGGCGACGGCGCCAAGCGCGTGCACGAGAGCGAGGTCGCGCCGATCACCAAGATGGCCAAGAAGATCGTCGCCGCGCGCGACCTGCCGGCCGGCCACACGCTGCGCGAGGAGGACCTCGCGCTGAAGTCGCCGGGCGACGGGCTGCCGCCCTACGAGCTCGAGCGCCTGGTCGGCGGCACGCTGACCCGCCCGCTGCGCGCCGACGACGCGCTCACCTTCGAGGTCCTCGAGGAGGGCATCGGCGCGCCCGTCGGCGCCGGCTATGCCGACTGACGGCGGCGCGCTGACAGGCGAGGTCGCGCTGGTCACCGGGGCCCGGGGCAGGCTCGGGCCCGTCTGGTGCGCCGCGCTCGAGCAGGCCGGCGCGGAGGTCGTGGGCATCGACGTCGAGGACGCCGACGTCACCGACCCGGCGGCGCTCGAGGCGCTGCGCGGCCGGCTGGAGCGCGCGCCGACGATCCTCGTCAACAACGCGGGCATCGACCAGCCGCCCGACGCCGACCCGCGCGACGTCGACTTCCTCAAGGTCCTCGAGGTCAACCTGGCCGGCGCGTACAACGCGACGGTGGCCTTCGGCGCGGGGATGGTCGAGGCCGGCCGCGGGGCGATCGTCAACATCGGCTCGCTGTACGCCTCGATCGCGCCGATCCCCGCGCTCTACGACCACCTGCCGGGCTTCGTCAAGCCGCCGGCCTACGGCGCGTCGAAGGCCGGGCTGGTGCAGCTGACCAAGTACTTCGCCCGCCTGTGGGGCCCGCGCGGCGTGCGCGTCAACGCGCTGTCGCCCGGCGGCGTGCGCGGCGATCAGGACGACCAGTTCCTGGCGAAGTACTGTGAGCGGGTGCCGCTCGGCCGGATGGCCGAGCCCGAGGATCTCACCGGCCCGCTGGTCTTCCTCTGTTCCGACGCGTCCCGCTACCTCACAGGTCATGAGCTCAGAGTCGACGGTGGCTTCACCGCCTAACGTTCACACGGTCCACAACGTCATCGCCGGCGAGGAGCGCCCGGCCGCCGGCGGCCGGACGATCGACAAGTACGCGCCCGCCACCGGCGAGCTGCTGTCGCGCGTCGCCCGCTCGCAGCGCGAGGACGTCGACGCCGCCATCCGCGCCGCGCAGGATGCGCAGCCGGCCTGGGCGCGGACCACGCCGGTCGAGCGCGGCCGCGTGCTGCGCGAGGTCGCCAAGCTGCTCGAGCAGCGCGCCGACGAGGTCGCGACGGTCGTCGCCGACGAGACCGGCAAGCCGCACGGCGACGCGCTCGGCGAGACCGGCGGCGCGATCGAGATGGGCTACTTCGTCGCGGGCGAGGGCCGCCGCTTCTACGGCAAGGTCACCACGAGCGCCGTGCCCAACCGGCAGGCGTCGATCGTGCGCCAGCCGCTCGGCGTCGCCGGGCTGATCATCGCCGCCAACACGCCGATCGCCAACGTCGCGTGGAAGGTCTTCCCGGCGCTCATGTGCGGCAACGCGGCCGTGCTGAAGGCGTCCGAGGACACGCCGGAGACCGCCAACATCTTCGCCCGCATCGCCCGCGAGGCGGGGCTGCCCGACGGGCTGCTCAACGTCGTCCACGGCCTCGGCGAGGAAGCGGGGCAGCCGCTGGTCGAGGACGAGCGCGTGGCCATCGTCTCGTTCACCGGCTCGACCGCGGTCGGGCGGATGATCGCCCGCGTCGCCGGCGAGCGCCTGGCCAAGGTCTGCCTCGAGCTCGGCGGCAAGAACCCGCTCGTCGTCTGCGACGACGCCGACCTCGACGGCGCGGCCGCCGCGGCCGCCGCCAGCGCGTACTCCAACGCCGGCCAGCGCTGCGCCGCGGGCTCGCGGATCATCGTCTTCGACGCCGTCTACGACGAGTTCAGGCAGCGCCTGCTGGAGGCCACCGAGTCCTTCGAGCCCGGGCCGGTCATCAACGAGGCCCAGCTCGAGTTCATGCTGCGCAAGGTCGGCGAGGCCGTCGACGCGGGCGCCACGCTGCTGGCCGGCGGCGAGCGCGACCCGCGCCCGGGCTTCCGCCTGAGGCCGACGCTGATCGAGGGCTCCGACGCGCTCACCGGCACCGAGCTCTTCGGGCCGATCACCGTGCTGCACCGCGTGCGCGACTTCGACGAGGCCGTCGAGCTCGCCAACGCGTCGCCCTACGGCCTGACGGCGGCGATCTGGACGGCGTCGGTGCATCGCGGCCAGGAGTTCTTCTCCCGCATCCAGTCCGGCGTCGCGGCGGTCAACGGGCCGACCTTCGGCTCCGAGCCGCACTGGCCGTTCGGGGGGCTCAAGGACAGTGGCACGGGCTGGCGCGAGGCGGGGACCGAGGCGCTCGACGTCTACTCCGACCTCAAGACGCTGCACGTCACCCACGACCCCGCGCTGGTCTGAGCGCCGTCGCCCTGATCCCCGCGCGGGCCGGGTCGGTCCGCGTGCCCGGCAAGAACGTGCGCCCGCTCGCCGGCCACCCGCTGCTGGCCTACTCGATCGCCGCCGCGCGCGAGAGCGGCCTGTTCGCGGCGATCGTCGTCTCCACCGACAGCGAGGAGACGGCGGAGATCGCGCGCGCCTACGGCGCCGAGGCCAGCCTGCGCCCGGCGGAGATCGCGGGCGCGACGTCGCCGGACATCGACTGGGTCCGCCACGTCCTCGACGGCACGGCGTACGAGGTCTTCTCGATCCTGCGCCCGACCTCGCCGTTCCGCCGCGGGGCCACCATCCGGCGGGCCTGGGAGCGCTTCACGGCCGTCCCCGACGCCGACTCGCTGCGCGCGGTGCGCCCGGTCCGTGAGCACCCGGGGAAGATGTGGATCGTCGAGGGCGACCTCATGCGCCCGCTGCTGCCCCAGCCGGCCGAGGGCGTGCCGACGCACTCGCGCCAGACGGCCGCGCTGCCCACCGTCCATGTGCAGGACTCGTCGCTGGAGATCGCCCGCACGCGGATCGTCGAACGCGGGGAGATCGCCGGCGACCGCGTCGTCCCGTTCTTCTGCGAGGGCCACGAGGGCTTCTCGATCGACTACCCCGACGACTGGGAGCAGGCCGAGCGGATCGCCGAGGCCGAGCCCGCCGCGCTGCCGGCGGTCGAGGTGGCGGCCTAGATGGAGGCGGCGACCTTCGCGGCCAACGCGCCGCTGCGCCTGCGCTACGTCCCGCCGCGCGAGCTCGAGCGACTCCGCGGCGACGTCGCGAGGTTCGCCGACGCCTGCCGCATCAACGCGCTGTCGTCGATCATGGAGGCCGGCTCGGGCCACATCGGCACGTCCTTCAGCGTGATGGACATCCTCGCGCTGCTGCACGCCGAGGTGCTCGAGGGCGACGACGTCGCGTTCTCCTCCAAGGGCCACGACGCGCCCGCCGTCTACGCCGTGCTCGCCGGCGTCGGCAAGATCGGCTTCGAGCGCCTGCACCTGCTGCGCCGCCTCGGCGGCCTGCCCGGCCACCCGGACATCGACGCCGTCCCCGAGGTCAACACCAACACCGGCTCGCTCGGCATGGGGATCTCCAAGGCCAAGGGCTTCGCCCGCGCGGCGCGGCTGCAGGGCCGCCGGCGGCGCGTGTTCGTCGTCACCGGCGACGGCGAGCTGCAGGAGGGCCAGTTCTGGGAGTCGCTCGTGCAGGCGGCCAACGAGGGCTTCGGCGAGATCACCGCGATCGTCGACCACAACAAGATCCAGTCGGACACGTGGGTCGACCAGGTCTCCGACCTCGGCGACCTCGAGGCCAAGGCGGCGGCGTTCGGCTGGGCGGTCGCGCGCTGCGACGGCAACGACGTCGAGGCGCTGCGCGCGGCGCTGGCGGGGCTGCCCGACGACCGCCCGCGGCTGCTGATCGCCGACACGGTCAAGGGCGCGGGGGCGACGGTCTTCGAGCCCCACGACTTCGAGCGCAGCGGCACGGCGCTGTACCCGTTCCACTCGGGCGCGCCCGCGCCCGACCAGTACGAGGCGGCGCTGGCCGAGATCCTCTCGCGCCTCGGCGACGTCGAGCTCGAGGAGGCCGAGGCGCCCGCGCGCTCGCAGCCCGCCGATCCGGTGAAGCTCATCCCCGCCTACGGCGACGCGCTGGCCGAGGCCGCGGCCGCCGACGAGCGCATCGTCGCCCTCGACGCCGACCTCTACCTCGACATGGGGCTGATCCCGTTCCGCGAGCGCTTCGGCGAGCGCTTCGTCGAGTGCGGCATCGCCGAGCAGGACATGGTCAGCCAGGCGGGAGCGCTCGCCCTGAGCGGGCTGCGGCCGGTCGTCCACTCGTTCGCCTGCTTCCTCACGCCGCGAGCCAGCGAGCAGGTCTTCAACAACGCGACCGAGCACACGCCGGTCGTCTACGTCGGCGGCCTGGCGGGCATCGTCCCGGGCGGGCCGGGGCACTCGCACCAGGCGATCCGCGACATCGCCCTGATGGGCTCCGTGCCGGGCATGAGCGTGCTCGAGCCGGCGACGGGCGAGCAGGCCGCGGCCTGCGTGCGCTGGGCGCTGGAGCAGGACGGCGGGCCGGTCTACCTGCGCCTCGTCTCGGTGCCGTGGGAGCTCGGGTTCGACGCGCCCGAGCTCGGCCTGCCGCCCCGCGGTCAGGGCACCGTCGTACGCGCCGACGGCGACGCGGTCTTCGTCTGCACCGGCCCCGTCCTCGCCTCGCAGGCGCACGCGGTCGACGGCGCCGCACTGGTGCTGCTGCCCTGGCTGCGCGACGTCGACGGCGACTGGCTGCGCGAGGTCGCCGCCGGGCGGCGCGTCGTGGTGCTCGACAACCACTGGGTCCGTGGCGGCCAGGGCGACGCGGTGCGCGCCGCCGCGCCCGACCTCGACGTCGAGGTGTGGGGCATCGACCGCGTCCCGGCCTGCGGCGGCAACGACGAGGTCCTGCGCGAGCACGGCCTCGACGCCGCCGCGCTCGCCCAGCGCCTGCGATGACGACGTACCTGTTCTGGGACATCGACGGCACGCTGCTGACCACCGCGCGGGCGGGGATCTTCGCGTGGGAGGACGCCGTGCGCGAGGTCCTCGGCCGCGACGAGGACTTCGGCTCGCTGAAGACGGCGGGGCTGACCGACGCGGAGATCGCGCTGCTGATCGCCGGCGAGCCCGAGCCGGCCGCGCGCCTGCTCGCCGCCTACGCGCGGCTGCTGCCCGACGCGCTGCCCCGCCGGCGAGGCGAGGTGCTCCCCAACGTGCGCGAGAACCTCGAGGCGCTCGCCGGGCGCGACGACGTCGTCAGCCTGCTGCTCACCGGCAACGTCGCCGCCGGCGCGGAGGCCAAGCTGCGCCATTACGGGCTGTGGGAGTTCTTCGCCGAGCGCGGCGGCGCGTTCTCGGTGGAGGGCTCGGACCGCCCGTCGATCGCCCGCCGCGCGCGCGAGCTCGCCGGCGGCCCGGCGCCCGAGCAGATGGTCGTCATCGGCGACACGCCCCACGACGTCAGCTGCGGCAAGGTCATCGGCGCGCGCACGCTGGCCGTCGCCACCGGCCCCGGCTACGACCTCGACGAGCTCCGCGCGTGCGATCCGTGGCTCGCGCTCGAGGAGCTGCCGCCGCCGCAGGAGCTCACCGGCCTCTTGCTCGGCGATGGTGGCACTAGTCTGGGCCCGCGACGAGGGAGGGCCGATGAAGCATCCACGTAAGCAAGACGGCGCCGCGCCCAGGGAACCGGAGCGGACCAAGGACACTGAGACGTTCAAGTCGAAGCGCCTCGAGCAGCGGCTCAACGCCATGCTGCGCGCGCTCTACGTCGAGCCCGAGATGCTGCCCTACCCCGAGCGCCTGCTCGCGCAGCGCTTCAACATGTACGCGCAGAACGAGGAGGACGGCCTCGTCTACGCGCTGCTGAAGGAAGTCGGCATCCAGACGCGCTCGTTCGTGGAGATCGGCTGCGGCGAGAACGGCGGCAACAGCGGCTTCCTCGCGCTCGAGCTCGGCTTCTCCGGCCTGATGCTCGACGGGGACGGCGACCGCCTGGCGGCGGCCCGCCGGCGCTTCAACCTCGATCGCGTCCAGATCCAGCAGGCCTTCGTCACGACGGACAGCGTCAACGCGCTGATCGAGGGGGCGGGGTTCACCGGCGAGGTGGACTTCCTCTCGATCGACGTCGACGGCAACGACGCGTGGCTCCTGGACGCCCTCGAGGTCGTCTCCCCGCGGGTCGTCGCCCTCGAGTACAACTCGCTCCTCGGGCCCGAGCGCGCGGTGAGCATCCCGTACGACCCCGAGTTCCAGCGCAAGAACGTCGGTCCCAAGGACGAGATCCGCGCCCGGTACTACGGCGTCTCGCTGCGTGGCGCGGAGGTGGTCGCGCGGCGCAAGGGCTACCGGCTCGTCGTCGTCGAGCCGCGGGGCACCAACGCCTTCTTCGTGCGCGACGACCTCGCCGGCCACATCGGCGCCATCGACGCGGCCACGGGGTTCCGCCTGCTCAACAAGCACCGCAACATGCTCGACGAGCCCTACGACATCTACGCCGTGGCCGACAAGCACGGGCTCGAGTTCGTCGAGCTCGAGGCCTAGCCGAGCGGGTGCTCCGGCGCGGACGCAGCCAGCGCAAGATCGAGGCCAAGCGCCAGGCCAAGGCGGCGGCGTCGGGCTTCAAGCCCAAGCGCCTCGAGCAGCGCCTGAACGCGATCCTCCGCGCGCTGTACATCGACCTCGAGGCGCTGCCGTATCCCGAGCGGCTGCTCGCCCAGCGCTTCAACATGTACGCCCAGAACGAGGAGGACGGGCTGGTGCTCGCCCTGCTCAAAGAGGTGGGCATCGCGACGCGGTCGTTCGTCGAGATCGGCTGCGGGGAGAACGGCGGCAACAGCGGCTTCCTCGCGCTCGAGCTCGGGTTCTCCGGCCTGATGCTGGACGGCGACGAGCGGCGCCTGCAGGCCGCCCGCCAGCGCTTCGACCCGGAGCGGATCGTCATCCGGCCCGCGTTCGTCACGCGCGAGAACGTCAACGAGCTCATCGAGCGCGAGGGGTTCGCGGGCGAGGTCGACTTCCTCTCGATCGACGTCGACGGCAACGACGCGTGGCTGCTGGAAGCGCTCGAGGTCGTCTCGCCCCGCGTCGTGGCGGTGGAATACAACTCGCTGCTGGGACCCGACCGCGCGGTGACGATCCCGTACGCGCCGCAGTTCGAGCGCCGGGCGGTCAAGCCGACCGAGGTCATCCGCGCGCGCTACTACGGCGTCTCGCTGCGCGGGGCCGATGTCGTCGCCCGCCGCAAGGGCTATCGCCTCGTCGTCGTCGAGCCCAGGGGGACGAACGCGTTCTTCGTCCGCGACGACCTCGCCCCGCACATCCCCGCCCTCGAGCCGGGGGCGGCGTTCCGGCGGCTCAACAAGCACCAGGACATGCTCGACGAGGGCTTCGACGTCTACGCCCTCGCGGCGAAGCACGAGCTGCCGCTGGTCGATCTGACCGCCGAATGAGGTCGAGGGCGGGTGCGCGTCCTGTTCCACCTGCGGTCCGCCCGCTACGGCCGGCACTTCGAGCACGTCCTGCGGCGGCTGCTGAGCCGCGGGCACCAGGTCGGCGTCGTCCTGTCGCTCGAGTACGAGGGGGCCAAGGGCGACGACAGCCTCCTGCGCGAGCTGGCGGCCGAGTTCCCCGGCTTCTCCTTCGACGTCGCGCCCGAGCCCGCGGACCCGGAGCTGGCCGAGCTCGCGCGGCAGCTGCGCTTCGGCATCGACTACCTGCGCTTCCTGCGGCCCGCGTTCGCCCACGCCGAGGCGTTGCGCGAGCGCGCCCGGGAGCGAGCGCCCCGTGCGATCGTCCGCGCGGCGCGCGTCCCGGGGGCGGGTGCGCCGCTGTCGCGCGTCCTGCGACGTCTGGACGCCGCGCTTCCCGTCGACGAGGCGACGCTCGACGGCATCCGGGCGCGACAGCCCGATGTCGTGCTCGTCTCGCCGCTCGTCGAGCTCGGCTCGATGCAGGGCGAGACCGTGCGCGCCGCACACGCCGTGGGGCTCCCGGCCGGCCTGCTCGTCGCGAGCTGGGACAACCTCACCAACAAGGGCGTGGTCCGCGACCGTCTCGATCTCGTCGTCGTGTGGAACGAGCGCCAGGTCGACGAGGCCGTCGAGCTGCACGGCCTGGCGCGCGAGCGCATCGTCGCGACCGGGGCACACACCTACGACCAGTGGTTCGACTGGCGGCCGTCGAGCACCAGGGCCGCCTTCTGCGAGCGGATCGGCCTCGACCCGTCCCGCCCGCTCGTGCTCTACGCCGGGTCGTCGGGCTTCATCGCTCCCGACGAGGCGCGCTTCGTCGCCGAGTGGGTGCGCCGCCTGCGCGACGACGGCGGCGCGGCGCTGGACGGGGCCGGCGTGCTGGTCCGTCCCCACCCCGACAACCCGCAGGACTGGCAGGCGGCCGGCGTGACGGACCTGCCCGGCGTCGCGGTGTGGCCGCCGCAGGGCGAGAACCCGACGTCGGAGGACGCCAAGTCGTCGTTCTTCGACTCCATCCACCACGCCGCCGCCGTGGTCGGGATCAACACGAGCGCGCTCGTCGAGAGCGCGATCGTCGGCCGCCCGGTGCTGACCGTCGTGACCGACAGCTACCGCACCACGCAGGAGGGGACGCTGCACTTCGACCACCTGACCGCCGACGGCGGCGTCCTGCACGTCGCCCATTCGTGGCCCGAGCACTGGCGCCAGCTCGGCGCCGCTCTGGACGGGAGCCTCGCGCACGAGCCCCGGACGCGAGCCTTCCTCGAGCGCTTCGTGCGGCCGCGCGGCCTCGAGGCGGAGGCGACGGGCCGGGTCGTCGAGGCGATCGAGGCGCTCGCCTCCACCACCCCCGCGCCGGTCCGCGCGAGTCGCACCGACCGCGTCCTGCGGCGGCTGCTCGTCCGCTGGGCGCGGCGCGCTGCCGAGCCCCCCGCGAGCCGACGCGTTTCCAGCCGGCGTCGCGTCCGCCCGCGCGAGGGCGCGCCGCTGCGGCTGCTCGTCGTGCTCGACGCGCCCGACGCCTACGCCGCCGCCGCCGCGAGCCTCGCGCAGCTCGCCGCGCGCGGCCACGCGATCGATCTCGCCTTCGGGCGCGGCGGGCCGACGCCCGAGCTTTCCAGCACAGTGGGATCCGAAGCTTGGAATTCACGTGACTTGAAGTCGCGGC
>JADMIO011814994.1_pt1 | contig 11229 bp, 9 predicted proteins | sample 8958161 | NCBI WGS metagenome assembly JADMIO01 (sample SAMN16585339, study PRJNA669376) | soil metagenome | isolation source: Crop rotation soil | place: USA: Cullars Rotation, Alabama | collected 2011 | reverse complement strand
CTTTCCCCGGCCGGACCTCGCCGCCGACGCGCTGTCGCGCGTCGAGGCGCCGACACTGTTGATCGTCGGCAGCAACGACGCGCCGGTCATCGAGATGAACGAGGCAGCGATGCGCCGGATGCGGGCGCCGGTGACACTCGAAATCGTGCCGGGCGCAACGCACCTGTTCGAAGAGCCGGGCACGCTCGAGGAGGTGATGCGGCTGGCGTCGGATTGGTTTGCACGCTATCTCGGCGCCGAGCCGTTTCGTTCGCGGGAATCCGGCTGATAATCGAGCGTGACGGGAGCAGCCATGGCACAGCGGGAAACGCGCGGCAATACCCGCGGCCTGGTAAACGAGGCATGATCATGCGCGGCGAATCGGCGCGGCGGTTCAGCGATCGAGGCGATGCCGGACGCGAGCTCGCCAACCGGCTGCACCAGTATCGCGGCCGTGGTGACGTCGTGGTGCTGGCACTGCCGCGCGGCGGCGTTCCGGTCGCCTACGAGGTGGCCGAACGGCTCGGCGCCGATCTCGACATCTTCGTCGTGCGCAAGATCGGCATGCCCGGCCACCGTGAGTACGCGATCGGCGCGATCGCGTCGGGCGGCGTCCAGGTACTCGACCTGGAGACCGCGCGATTCCACGGCGTTCCCGATGCCGCCGTTGACGAGGTCGTCCGCGAGGAGCGGGCGGAGCTCGAGCGTCGCGAACGCGAGTATCATCGCGGTCGCCATCTCGTGCCGCTCCAGGGTCGAACCGTCATCCTCGTCGACGACGGGCTGGCGACCGGAGCGACGATGAAGGCCGCGGTGCAGGCCGTCCGGCTCCACGAGCCCGCCCGTGTCGTCGTCGCGGCGCCGGTCGGCGCGCCATCGAGCTGCGCCGATCTCGCGGCCGTCGCCGACGAGGTCGTGTGCGCGCGGACGCCGGAACCGTTCTCGGCCGTAGGCCAGTGGTACGTCGACTTCGACCAGACCACTGACGAAGAAGTACAGGCGCTGCTCGAGCAACACGCAGCGCATAGAACGTCGGCGTAGATCACGCCGCTCGCGGCTGACCGTCTCGCTCCGCATCGCGATTCCGAATGAGCCACACCTTCGACATCGCCAGGCTGACCAGCAGTCCGACGACGCATCCGAAGATCACTTCGGCCACTTTGTGCAGCCCCTGCGCGACGCCGATGCGCGCGGAATCGTGCATCAGGCCCGAGGCGATGACGACCGCCGCGGTGACCGGCGCCTGCCGCCACATCGTCTTGACGCCGACCACGTACGCCGAAATGGCGGTGGCCGCGGCCAGGGCCGCGGGCAGGACCCAGACGCGGACGCCGCCGGTGACCAGGAAGACGAGCCCGACCAGGCTGCCGACGGCGACGTTGATCAAGCGGCACCGGAACATCCGCCGAGCCTCGCCGGGCTCGGGCTCTGACGCGGCAATCATCGAGGCGATCGCCCACACCGGATTGACATCGCCGACGACCCACAACGCCTGCCAGACGATCGTCGTCGCGATCGCCACGTTCACCGAGAAGCGCAGGCCGGCGAGGCGATCACTCGTAAGCATTGGGCGCGTTGCCCTGCAGCCGATAGACGACGCCGGTCTTGGTGGCGTTGAGCGCGATCCAATCCTGCGCCGCGTACTGGAGGGCGACGAAGAACGCTTCCGCCCTGGTCATCGCGTCCAGCGACAGGTCGCCGCGATCCTTGAAGCGAATCTGGAACGAGAACTCGCCGATGAGCGGCAAGTGTTCGCCGCGCGTGCGCCACAGGCCGACGTCTGCCCTGCCGGTGATGCCGTCGCCGAAATCGAGACGGCCGATGTCCTGCAGCACCTCTTCGATGATGGTGTCGCTCACCAGCTTGATCCGTTCGCCATCACGGCGGCCGAACCGCCGCAGCGCCGGGAACACGCGCTGCATCGTGGTCATCGCCAACACGTCGTCGTTGGCGAAGACGTCGGCGCGCGGGAACTGGACGTTGTGCGAATAGAGGATGCGGATGCCGCCGAGACGATCCTGGAGCGGCAGCGCCTGGCACTTGAATTTGACCTTGTGGTCGCCGAGGATCCGCGGCCGCACATCGGTCTCGGCCGCGCGCTGCAGGTCCGGGTGCCGGAACTTGAAGACGATCTCCGGCTCGCCGACCGGGAACCCCTCTTCGTACGCGACGCGGCGCCGCAGGATGAAGGCGTTGTTGTACAGCCGGAAGTCCGCCGTGTCGACGAACAGGACCTCGCGGATGCGCAGCGGGGCGTCGTCGGCGTCGGCGACGCACAGCTTCACGCCGTGATCGCGCGCCGGCCGTCGCATCACCTTCGTGAAGTCGAAGAGGCGGTGACGCGAGGTGAAGTGGTTTGGCCGCAGAATCAGCTTGCCGCAGATGTAGCGGACGTCATGGAATGGCAGGCCGTCGGCGTACGTGCCGGGTTTCACCTGCGGTATTCGCCCGGCCCATCGCGACCCGTTCGCCTCGGCGCCCTTTTTGGCCATTGGTCCCGCGAGCCGATGCCGCACATCGGGTGCCAAGCGAGCCGGCCGGCCGCAAGCGTAGTGGCCGGCGCCGACCGGGCGGCGGCGCGGGAAATCTCAGGATGGACAGTTCGATTTCGCGATCGGGAGATCGATGCGGACGTGCGACGAACCGCAAACGATGCCGGTGACGTGGCCCGAGATTGCCACCGTGGCCGAGGTGTTGTAGACACAACCCATGGGGCGATGGGCGCGCGCCGGGGACGCCGCCGATACGATGGACGGGACGGGCAGCGATCCCCATCTTCCCCATATGACGGAAGGATACATGCACCGGAGTTTCCGAATCGCGGCATCGGTCTTCTTCATGGCCGCGGCGATCGTCTACCTCGGCGCCGAGGCGGTCACCGCCGCGGCCTGGACCACACCAGCCTACAGCTACGGTGGCAACTGGATCAGCGACCTCGGGACCTCCTCGTCGCCCCTCCACCTCGTGATGAACGCTGCGTTCATTCTGCGCGGCGTGTTGTTCTTGATCGCCGCGATACTGGCGACGCTGTCGCGACGGCGGTCGCGGCGGCGGCCGTTCGTCCTCGCCGCGATCGTGCACGCGATTGGCGGGATCCTGCTGGGGCTGGTGTCCGAAGACATCGCGCCGCCGCTCGGTAATCTGCACTACATCGGCGCGGTCCTGGCCATCGCCGGCGGCAACGTCGCGGTGATCGCCGGCGGCCGGGCGATCCGCTCGGCGCCGCCGTGGTTTCCCTTCGTCAGCGTGGCGCTCGGCCTGGTCGGCCTGACGTCGCTGCTGGCGCTGGGCTTCGTCGAGGGGGATACTCCGGCGGGCGGGCTCGAACGGATCAGCGTCTACACGATCAACGCGTGGGAGCTGCTCACCGCGTCGGTGCTGCTAGGGATGCGCGATCACCGCGAGCGCCTGGGACCGCCGCAGCACGGCGCCTAGACACCGTTCGAGCGATTCCGGGTCGAGCGCCGCGAAGCTCTCGTCGAGGATCGTCAGCGCGGCGTTCTGCAGCAGCGCCCGCGCGAGGAACAGACGGCTCCGCTCGCCATGAGACAGCTGCCAGCCGGTTTCGCCGATCGCCTGCCGCATGCCCGACGGCATGCGCGCCAGCAGGTCGCCGAGCCCGAGCTCCTCGCATAACCCTCGCGCCTCGTCGAGCTCCTCGTCGGTCGCGGGCCAGTTTCGTCCCATCAGCAGGTTGAAGCCGATCGTGCCGCCGAGCACATGGTTTTCGTGGAACTGCGGCGCCTCGGTCGCGAACTGATGCCACGAGTCGCCCAGCGTGAACCGATCGAGGCCGTTGAGCAGCAACAGCCCCGACTGCGGCTCGCGCAGGCCGACGATGAGCGACGCCAACGTCGACTTGCCACCGCCGGAGGGGCCCTCGATCAGCACCTTCTCGCCATGGTCGATCGTCAGACTCGCGTCCCTCAGCACGGGCACCCCGTCGGCGCTGTACCGATACGTGATGCTCTCACCATCGACCAGCGGCGTCCCGGCGGTCGCGCCGCCGGCCATCTGCGCCGCGGTGATGAACGGCCGAAGCGGCACGGCACGGCCCGCCGCCCTGTACAACGGCGCAATCTGTTTCCACGCGACAACGGCGCCGGCGGCCGACGACAACCCCGATGCGATTCCGGCAAAGGCGCGACCCGCCAGCAGAATGCCGCCGAGACTGATCGCGAGCGCCGCCGGCGTTGCCGTCCCGGCGACGAACGCTGGCACCAGCGCGGCGAGTCCCAGCAGCTGCCAGCCGATCGGGATCCCCGCCATCACCGGCTTCGACCCGTCGTCGAGCGCCGCCGAAACGCGCAGGTAGTCGTTCATCTCCGCGTCCTGCTCCCGGTCGCGACGCTCGGGCGACTCCTGTGCGAGTGCCGTGCGATGTCCCACCATTCTCTCGATCAGCGTCTGCGTCATCGCCAGCCTCGTCGACGTCCAGGTATCGAGACGCCGGAAGTAGCGGTAGCCGAAGCCGACGCCGGCGGCGAGCCATGCGAGCAGCAGCGCGACGTGCAAGAAACCTGCGGCACCCAGGCTGAGCACCCACGCCCCGCACGCGAGCTCGACGAGCGCGACGATCGAGCCGAACCCGGAGGTCAACACCATCGATTCGAACGCCTGTGATTCGAGGACGCGACCGAGCAACTGGCCAACGCCTTCACGGCGGACCGCGTCCACGTCCATCTTCAGCGCGCCGACGAGCAGCCGCGTTTTCAGCAGACGTGCGACGTCGAGAGACAGCATCGCGTCGATCCAGCCGCCGATCATCCGCAACGGCACCAGCGACAGCATCAGCAGCGTCCATCCCGCCAGCCAGCCCAGATCGAGACGGCCGTCGAGCGCCGCGCGGCCGATCACCGCCCAGCCGAGGATCTCGAGCGCGTACATCCCGGCGTAGACGAGCGCGATCGTCACGAGCTTGCGCGGCACACGGTTTTGCGTGAGCTGACGCCACAATCCGGTGGTCGGCGGCACCCGCAGCACCCAGCCCTGCCCCACGCGATCGTTGCCAAGGCGATCGCGGGCGATCAGCGACCGCACGTGATCGGCGCAGCGCGGCGCGATCTCGGCGACGTTCAGCAGATGGTTGATCTCCGGCAGCATCGGTCGCAAACGCTCGGCGCACAGCGCATCGCGCAGCGGTTCCACCGGGCAGGAGCGCACGCTCAGGTCCGGACACAACAACCGGACCCGCCCGAAGCGCGCCGGGAGCAGCAGAAAGAAGCGGACTCCCGCGGGATCGTCGCACTGGACGACGGCGGGACCGGCGCCCAGCAGCAGCGCGTCGACGCTCGCGGCGGTGACATCCACCGCCTCGACCTCGAGGCCGAGCCGTTCGGCCGCCCACGAGACCCAGCGTCCAAGCTCGATCGGATCGGACGGGTCCACCCCCGACGGCAGCACGATCGCATCGACCGCCGCCGTCCCGATTCCGGCGCGCCGCGCGAGATGCGCGAGCCCGTCACCAAGGGCCGTGACCGGCCAGCTGTACATCTCCAGATTCATGACACCAGCAACCGTTCCATCCACTGCCGCGACACCTCTGCGACCCGTCCGCCGTCGACGCGCACGCGCCGCCATTGCTCGCCGTTCCACATCCGCGACCGCACGCGCTGCTCGGCGTCGAGCAGCGCGCGGTAGCGCGACCGCCGGTCGGCCAGCCGCAGCGGCGAATCGTCTTCGACGATGCGTCCGTCTTCGACGACGATGACGCGGTCGAACGCGAGCGTGTCGGCGACGTCATGCGTCACGCACAGCATCGTCGCCGACGTCCAGTGCCGCCGCGCGTCGGCGAGCAGCGTCGATCGCCGGCCGCGATCCAGCCCGCGGAACGGCTCGTCGAGCAGTGCCAGCCGCACGTTCGATTGAGTGAGCGCGCGCGCCAGGCGAACGCGCTGGCCCTCGCCACCCGACAGCAGCGCGCCGCCTTCGCCAAGCGCCGTCTGCAGCCCCTGCGGCAGCTTCTGCAGCACCGATCGAAGCGATGCGCCGTCGACGGCAGCGGCCGCACGGGGCGCTCCGTCATCTGGCGAGCTGAACGTCAGGTTGTCGAGCAACGAGCGGTTCCAGAGCTGCACCGCGGGATCGACCCACGCGGTCTGCCGGCGCAGATCGTCGAGCGCGATGTCACTCAGCTCGGCGCCATCGACGAGCACGCGCCCGGCGGCGAGGCGATGCCATCCGAGCAGCAGCCCGACGAGCGTCGACTTGCCCGCGCCCGAGGGACCGACAATCGCCACGTGCTCGCCGGGCCGGACCTCGAGATCGACGTCACGCAGGATCGTGTGGCCGCCGGCGACGACCATGCCGCCTTCGATGACGATGTGCGCGCCGCCGGAGACCGAGGCGCGAGCGGCGCCGGCGCTGCGCGACGCGGCCGGAGCTTCAGGCGCGGCGAGCGGCTCCATCACGCGGAGCAGGACGTTGCGCTGCACCGGATACCGCAGCACGAGCCCCGCCAGCGTGTGCCCGACCGTGGGCAGTTTCAGCGCCCAGTAGACCAGCAGGAGATCCGCTCCGGTGACACCGCTGCTACGAACGAAGTGGCTCACGAGCAGGACGGCCGCCAGGCTGACGCAAGCCGTCGCCTGCACGCCGTCGGTGATCGTGGAGATGCGAACCAACCGGATCGTCGAGCGCACCCAGTCGACGAGCAGGCTCTCGTGCTGACGACGAACGGCCATTTCCGCGCGATGCGCGCGGATTGGCACGAGTCCGAGGAGCGCGTCGAGGTAGAAGCGGCTGAGCGCGGCCGCCTGGTTGCGGACGCGCAGGTCGCGCTCGGCGACGATCGGCTGTAACGCGATCGGCGTGCCGATGGCGACGGCGGCGATCGAGAGCGCCAGCGGGGCGCTCGCCGGATCGAGGATGGCGATGCCGATCACCGTGAAGACCAGCTCGAACGACGCCTGCAGGGCGTGCACGCCCATCGCCGGCAGCAGGCGCGTGAGCCGGATGCTATGGCTCCGGTCTGCCATATCGGATACGGGACGACTCTGAAAATAGCGATCGCCGAGGTGCGGCAATTTGCGCAGCAGCGCCATTCGCAGACGCGCCTCCACGCGGCGGCCGAACCGCAGCGACTCGCCGACGATCGGCAGTTGAACGGCAATCGACACCGCCGTAAACGCCAGCAGCGCCAATGCGGCGACCAGCCGCTGGCTGCCGAGCGCCAGCATGCCGCCGAGGTCGAAGATGCCGCGGAAGAGCAGCGCTTCGATTAGCAGCGCCGCCACCGCGATCGCCAGCGCGCCGGCCATCGCCAGCGGCGCCAGCAATCCGTCGGCGCGCAGCAGTTCCCAGAACGCGCGGAGCGGATGCACCGGCTTCTCCGTGAGCGCGGCGGCAAGTTCCGGCGCGAGAGCACCGGCCGCTGCTGCGACCTCGCCCGCATCACGACGTCCGGCGACCCGCATCAGCACCGCACCGGCGATTACCAGCCGCTGATGCGACGCGTCGGTGTTGTGCACGTCGGGCAGCACCGACCAGTACGGCGGCGGAATCGTCGCGAAGATGCTGTCGGGATGGGTACGTGTCTGCTGCAGCACGGCCGCGAGCAGCCGAACGGCCTCAGGTCCTCGCTTCACCCCGTGGGCCGTGACGACCTGCGTCACGAGGCGCGCCGCGGCATCGAGCGCGCCGCACCCGAACCACTCCTCGTCCGCGAGCGCGGCGTCGATGAAGGTCGTCGCCGTTGGCGCGTCGGCGCCGAGACCTGCGAGCCGCGCGCGCAGCGGCACCAGGCAGTCGTCGGTCGCCGCCCAGGCGCGCCATTCGGCGGCGGGGACGCTGGTTTCGTGGCGCAGCATCTCGCCGGCAAACCGGTCGCACGTGACCCATCGCCGGCCAACCGCCGGATCCATGACCTGCAGCCACGACCCGACGCGCCCCCAGATGACGACGAAATGCGTCGGACCGTCGGCATGGCGCACCGCCACGAGGGCCGGCAGGTTCGCTGGATCGCTGAACACGTGATCGGCCGGCACGATCATCTGTTCGGCGCACACGCCGAGCTGATTCGCCACCACTTCGATGGCGTCGATCGACGTGCCGTCGACGCTCGTCTGGCAGGCTTCACGCAACCGGCCGTAGCTCACCGGAATGCCGAACCCTTCGAGCAGGCACTTCAGCGCCGCGGGGCCGCAGTCCATCACCGACGTCTGCACGACCTCTGGCGCCAGCCATCGACGCGAACGCGGGCGGCGCGTCATGGCCGCGCCTCCGACGTGAGCAGCAGTCCCGCGGCCCGCAGCACGAGCACCGCCGGTGACGCCTGCTCGACGCCGACCTCGACCGATCCGGTCAGGCCGTGCTGCATCGGCACGGCGTTCGACGCGTCGCGCGCCACCGTCAGCTCGACGCGCACCGCATCGTCGCGAATCTCCGACGCGACGCGCGTCACCTCCGCGGGCACGGTGCCGTACTGCGCCCAGGGGAACCCATCGAGCCGTACACGGGCGCGTTGACCGGCGTGGATGCGACCGAATGCGAGTCGCGGGTCGAAATCGGCGACGACGATCAGGTCGCCGTCGGGGACGATGGTCGCGAGCTTCTGACCTTCGGCGACGTAGCTGCCGGCGTGGACCGGCACGACGTCACCGACGCGACCGGAAATCGGCGCGCGAATCACGTGCTTGTCGATCTCGGCCTGCAGCACGGCGATGCTGGCGCGCGCCGTCGTCAGCTCGCCATCGAGTGTCGCGATCGAGTGGCGCAGGTCCTCGATCGCGGCGTCGTGCTGGCCGGCGCGGGTCCGCGCGTCGAACTGGATGCGCGACAGGTCGGATGCCAGCGAATTGCGCGCGGCCGCGAGCTTTCGCGCGTCGGTGACGGCGCGCGTCACGTCGAGCGTCGACATCAGACCTTCGGCGCCGAGCGCACGGGCGCGGCGCTCGTAATCGTTGGCGCCGTCCGCCGCGGCATCGGCCTCCTGACGCCGATGTACCGCCACATCGGCAGCGGCTTCCGCCGACTGCAGGTCGGCGGCCTTTTCCCGGTCGCGCGCCGCGATCTCGCGCTCGAGCGCGGCAATCTCCCGGGGAATCGCGGCGAGCCGTGTCTGCGCTTCGCGCAACCGCAGCCGCTCGCTGCTGTCGTCGAGCGACACCAGCACATCGCCCTGGTGCACCATCGCGCCGATCGTCAGCGCGCTGGCGACTACCTTGCGGCCGACCGGCGCCGCCACCGGGTGCGCCGCCCGACGGGCCTCGAGCCGCGCACGTGACGACACCTGATAGACGGTGACCGAGCCGAGCGCGAACCACCCGATCCACAACCCGAGCAACGCCAGGGCACAGCCCCAGGCGATCCACGCGTAGCGTGACCTATCGCCGGCCAGCGAGCGGGTGGTCTGCGAAAACTGTGCGGCCATGGTCGCTATGTCCCTTCAGCTTTGAGCCTTGGGCCTTGAGCCTTGAGCCTTGGGCCTTGAGCCTTGAGCCTTGAGCCTTGGGCCTTGAGCCTTGAGCCTTGAGCCTTGAGCCTTGAGCACTATCGGCTCCGCCGACGCCAGCGTGGTGGCGTCGAACGCCGTCGCCCCGCGTTGAAAATGGAGAACGGCCCAATGCTGCGTGCCGACGAACGCGTCGGGCGGCGCATCCGCGCAGCGCGCGACGATGTCGGGCCAGAACCTCTCCGGAACGAGGCCGGCAGCGAGCAGGTGTTCATCGGTAAGGAATGCCTGCGCGAACCCGAGGTCGAACGGACGCTGCTGCACGAACAACGTGGTGTTCACCGGCACGATGCCGGCCGCGCCGTCGAGCGCTTCGAACAGCAGCGTCAGTCGCCGCAGCATCGGCTGCACTTCGTCGCGGAACGGCTGCGGTGTCTTCGGGCCGAGCACGGACTGCGTGCCGAACAACGAGGCCAGCGGGTGATCGCTGTCCACCTCCATCGCGGCGTGCACGACGAAAAAGCTGCCGCCGGCGCGCAGCGCGCGGCAGACGCCGCGGCACAGCTGCACGTCGTCGAGCCAGTGCAGCGCCTGGGCGATGGTGATCACATCGAACGTGTCGTCGCGGAACACGAGCCGGTTGCCCGAGTCGTGGATCGTGGTGAGCGGGCGCCCGGCTGCGCGCGCCCGTCTCGCCGCAGCTGCCAGAAACCCTCGCGACAGATCCATCAGCGACACGTCGCGCGACGCTTCGGCCAACGCCAGCGCCAGGTCGCCGGGCCCGCCGGCGATGTCGAGAACCTTCGACGACGAGCGGACCGGCGCCGCGCCGATGACGAACTCCGACAGCTCGCGCGGAAACGGGCGATGGGTGAGATAGGCGTCGACGATCCGCGCGTCGTAGCGCGAGGTGTCGTCGCCGGTGCCGACGAGCACTCCCGCCTCACGCATCTCGCGGATGGCGCGCGACAACCGCGCGCGGCGCGGCTCGCTGGCGGCATCACCCGTCAGACGGAAGTAGGCGTCCACCGCTTGCTGTGCGGTGGCGCCACGCCGGCCGGCGAAGATCGCGTGCAGGAGGCGATCGCGCTCGGTGAGCCAGTACTGGATGTACGGCTCGGTCTCCTTCGCGACGTAGGCGCGGCCGTCGAGCGCGAAAGCGACGTTGAAGTTCGGCGAGACGCGGAGGCGATCGGTCCTCATGGGCTCAACTGGAGAAGCAGGATGGATTGGAGACACCCGCATCCATCCCGCCCTGGATGAAAAGAAAAGAACGGCTTAGTACCCGACGCAGCGGCTGAGGAGCACCGGCGGCGTGTAGACGACTTCCACCTGGTTCTCCTTCGAGTTGTGGCCCGAACCCGACGCGCCGCCGCCGTTCACGCCACCGCTGTTGGCGCTCTGTCCCGCACGGATGTTGGTCTTGATCTTCATGGTCATGCTCCTGATGCGCGTCCGCAGACGCGCTGTGATCGGCCGGCCCCATGCCGGCCGACTGTCGTGGGTCATCCCGCTACCGCGCGGTCGATGACCTCGATGCGTTCGCTGTCGATCGCGACGGCGATCCCCAGCGCGGTTTCCAGTTCGTCGAACAGGTACGGCAACCGCCGCCCGTCGACGTCGTCCTGCAGCAGGTTGTGGACGTTGATGTCGGCGGCGGTGAAGGGACGGGCCGGTCCCGGCCGGTGCAGCAGCCGGTTGATCTCGGCCTGAGTGCCGCACGCCGCACGTACGATCCCTTGCACCTGGACGAAGAAGTCGAGCAGGCAGCGCCGCATCGCCTCGACGTGCGGCTGCGCTGCGGGCGACGTGCCGACCGCGCGCGCGAGCGCATCGTGCAGCCGCCGTGCCGCCGTCGT
>JADMIO010983940.1_pt1 | contig 11229 bp, 9 predicted proteins | sample 8958161 | NCBI WGS metagenome assembly JADMIO01 (sample SAMN16585339, study PRJNA669376) | soil metagenome | isolation source: Crop rotation soil | place: USA: Cullars Rotation, Alabama | collected 2011 | reverse complement strand
CGACGTCGCGTGTGAAGGCGCGGAACCCGCTCGGCGCGTCGACCACCTGCGAACCGGAGAAGCGCCGCACGGTCCAGCTTCCGATCTTCTGGAGCTGCTTCTTGCGCGGGGAGAAGTGGGGAATCGTGTCGACCTGGCGGTCCGCGACGACCATGTCCGCGCGGTGGTCCAGGATCGGCTGGATCAGGCGGGGGATATCGCGCTGCGGGTACTGGTTGTCGCCGTCGGTGTTGACGATGATGTCGGCACGCAGCCGCAGGCACGCCTCGAGGCCGGTGCGAAAGGCCGCGGCCAGCCCCAGGTTGTGGCGGTGCGAGACGATGTAGTCGACGCCCAGCTCGCGGGCGACTTCGACCGTGCGATCCGTGGAGCCGTCGTCGATCACGAGCACCCGAACTTCGTCGATGCCGGGGATCTCTCGCGGGATGCTGTTGACGACGAGCCCGAGCGTGTCCTGCTCGTTGAAACAGGGGATCTGCACGATGAGCTTCAAGGGCGGCACGCTCCAGCGGGCGAGGATAGCATGGAGACGCGCTGGGGCGAGGGGAACACGAGGGGCGCGCTACCCATGGCGACGTGGGATCGATTAACCTCAACCGCGTCATCGCGCGCGGGCGGCGCCAGGCTCGTCCGCCAGCGTCCGCGTGGCGTCCTCGGTGTACCGTTCATGCTCGCCATCCCGCGCTCCGTTCCACTTGCTTCGCGCCTGAACGTCCTGGTCGTCTCGAGCCGCGCGTTCTGGCTTAGCGCGAGCCTGCTCTACGCCGCGCTGTGCGGCGCGAGCGCGCTACGGGTGGCGTTCTCGGACGAGTTCATCGTCCAGGACGACGCTCGGCAGTTCATCTTCTGGACCGCGCGCTTTGCCGATCAGTCCCTGTTTCCCCACGACCTGATCGCTGACTATTTCCAGTCGCTGTCGCCGATCGGCTACGGCGCGGTGTTCCGGGTCGGGCTGCTGCTGGGGCTGCAGCCGCTGGTCACGAGCAAGATCCTGCCATTCGTGCTCGGGCTGATCGCCTCGCTGTTCGCCTTCAAGCTCACGCTGCGGCTGCTGCCGGCGCCGTTCGCGGCGTTCCTGGCGGTGGTGCTGCTCAACCACGGCATCTGGACAAGCAGCGACGTCATCTCGGCCACCCCCCGCGCCTTCGTCTATCCGCTGTTCCTGGCGTTCTTGTACGCGCTGGTGCGGCGCGCGCTCGTGCCAATGCTCGCCACGGTCGCGTTGATGGGCCTGTTCTATCCGCAGATCGTGATCCTGGCCGGGGCGACGCTCGGCGCGGGCGCGATCTCCTGGGATCGCGGACGCCCGAGGCTGCGGCGCTTCGACCTGGTGTTCGCCGGCGCGGGCATCGCAGTCGCGATCGCGGTGCTGGTCCCGTTCGCGCTGCGCAGCGGGCCGTACGGACCGACGATTCTGGCGGACGAGGCGCGGCAGCTCCGCGAGTTCCAGCCCGGGGGGCGGTCCGAGTTCTTCTTCGACAACGTCTGGGACGACTGGGTGTGGGGTCCTCGAGCCGGCTTCGTGCCCGAGGAGTGGTTCGAGAAGTCGCGGCTGCGGCTGCCGCTGTTTGTGGGGCTGGCTCTGCCGGCGCTGCTGCTGGCGCGGTCGCGGCTGGCGCTCGCCCGCCAGGTTCGCCCGTCGCTGATCGTGCTCGCCCAGCTCCTGGCGGCGTCGGCGGCGCTGTTCGTCGCGGCGCACCTGCTGCTGTTCCGGCTGCACCTGCCGAGCCGCTACGCGATGCACAGCCTGCGCATCGCCCTGGCGGTGGCGGCGGGGATCTCGCTGGTCATCCTGCTCGACGCGCTGTGGCGCTGGGCGCGCCGAGCGGCACCGGGCCTGCGGCTTCGTTGCGCGCTGGTCGGGCTGGCGGCGGCGGCGGTCTTCGCCAACGTGCTGGCATTCCCGCTGCTGCTGGTGGCGGCCGGGGGCAGCTTTCCGCACCCGTCGTACAAGGTCGGTCAGTACGCGGACCTGTACTTCTTCCTGCGCAGCCAGCCGACGGACATACTGATCGCGTCGCTGGACAGCGAAGCGGACTTCGTGCCGGTCTTCAGCCAGCGGTCGATCCTGGTCGGGCGCGAGTACGCCATCCCCTATCAGCTCGGCTACTACCACCAGGTCTCCGCGCGGGCGGTCGAGCTGATCCGGGCGCAATACAGCCCGCGGCTCGACGAGATGCAGGGCTTCATCCGCCGCTACGAAGTGACGTACCTGATGCTCGACCGATCGGCGCTGACCAGTAAGTACGTCGAGCTCGACCGCTGGATCCGCCAGTTCGAGCCGGAGACCGGCGTCGTGCGGGCGATCAAGGGCGGGCAGAAACCAGCGCTGGCGGCGCTGATGCGACGCTGCTCGGCGTTCCAGACTGGCCGAATCGTGCTGCTCGACGCCGAGTGCATCCTGCAGGCGCACGATTGAGCCAGGCCGCGGCGGTGTCAGACGAAGTCTCGAGCGGCGAGCCAGAGGCAGGGAAGGCGCGCTCGGTGCTCAACTATCTGCCCTGGCCGCCGCTGGCTGCCGGCCGGGCCGCGACCGTGTTCTGGTACCTGGCCAGCCTGGCGATCGCGGTCGTCTACGCGCTGCCTGCCTACCAGACCGTGTTCCGCTCGGGCCTCACGGTTGAGGACGACGCGCGCGAGCACGTCTTCTGGATGGAGCGGTTTCTGGACCCGGGGCTGTTTCCGAACGACCTGATCGCGAGCTACTTTCAGGCGGTCTCGCCGCCGGCCTTCAACGCGCTATACCGCGTCTTCGCGCTAGGCGGGGTGGACCCGCTGGTGCTGAGCCGCGTCCTGCCGTTCGCGCTCGCGCTGGTCGGCAGCACACTCTGCTATCTGCTGGCGCTGCGGCTGCTGCCGCTGCCGATAGCAGCATTCGTCTCGACCGCGCTGATGAACCAGAGCTTCTGGACGAAGGACGACATCATCTCGGCCACGCCGCGGGCGTTCTTCTACCCGATCGTCCTGGCGTTCCTGTACTGCCTGGCGCGACGCTGGCTACTGGCCTCGCTGGTCTTCGTCGGGCTCGAGGCGCTGTTCTACCCGCAGCTGACCGCGGTGTTCCTGGGCGTGCTAGTGCTGCGCCTGCTGAGCGTGCGGGGCTGGAAGCCGCTGCTGATCGGGACTCGAAACGAACTGGTCGTGGCCGCGGCCGGGATCGTGCTGGCGGTCGTGCTGGTGCTGCCCTCGTTCCTCAGCCAGCAGACGTTCGGGCCGACGATCGACGGCGCCACCGCGCGCAGCCTGCCAGAGTTCGGGTTCGGCGGCCGCACCGAGTTCTTCGTCGACGATCCGCCCACGTTCTGGCTGCGCGGCGAGCGAAGCGGGTACTTGCCGTTCGAGTGGAACCTGACGCCGCTGCTGCCGCCGCAGGCGTACCTGGCGCCGCTGCTGCTCGTCTGCCTGCTCTCGCGTGGCGCCTTCCCGCTCGTGCGACGGCTCGACCCGAGCGTTCGGCTGCTGGCGGACCTGACGCTGGCCGGGACGTTCATGTACTTCGTCGCGCACGCGCTGATCTTCCGGCTGCACGTTCCCTCGCGCTATTCGCAGATGAGCCTGCGCATCGTGCTCGCGCTCGCGGCGGGCGTGGCGCTGGTCGTGCTGCTCGAGGGGCTGTATCGCTGGCCGCCGCTGCGACGGCTCGGCAGGTACACGCCGGCGATCGCCACGGCGGCGTGCAGCCTGCTGGCGGCGCACCTGGTACTCGATTACCCGGCGATCATGAAGTCGGGCGGCGGGGTCTATCCGTACGCCAACTACCGACGCGGCACCTACTCGGACCTCTACCAGTTCCTGCAGAGCCAGCCGAAGGACGCGCTAATCGCCTCGATCGACGAGGAGGTCAACAACCTGCCGACGTTTGGCAGGCGGTCGATCCTGACCGGGCGCGAGTATGCGATCCCGTTCCACCTCGGTTTCTACTGGCCGTTCCGGCAGCGCTCGGTGGAGCTGATCCGAGCGCTCTACAGTCCGCGGCTCGACGAGGCCCGAGCGTTGGTGGACACGTACCGGGTGACGCTGTTTCTGTTCGACAAGGACACGTTCAGCGAGCGCTACCTGACGCGCCAGCGCTGGGTAATGAAGTTCGACGAGACCGCCGAGGTGCTGCGCCAGTTCCACGCGAGCCCGGTGGCGGCGCTGGCCGCGCAGGTGCCACGTTGCCAGGTGTTCGCGGAGGACAACCTGGTCCTGGTCGACGCGCGCTGCGCGGTGACGCCGCCTGCCGCTGGCTAGACCCGGGCATCAGGCGACCGCGCCTCGAGCGCCCGAAGCGCTTGACGGAACGTTTGTTTGGTACTTCTTGCCTTTGGTACTTCTTGCTCTGAGGGGCGACCGCCGGGAGCCTGGCGGCGACGCGGCGCTCGGACGCTCGGCCTACAGCGGCTCCGCCACGAAGATGGGGATCTGGCGGCTGGTGCGCTTCTGGTACTCCGCGTAGGGCGGGAATGCTCGTACCGCGTCATCCCAGACCCGAGCGCGCTCGGCCGGGTCGCTCACCTCGTGGATCCGTGCCCGGAAGACGTGCTCGCGATCACGAATCGTCACTTCCGACTGCTCGTGCAGGCTGTGGTACCAGGTCGGGTGCTTGGGTGCGCCACCGTCGGACCCGACGAGCACGTATTTTCCGTCCGCGGTGACGACCCGCATCAGGGGCGTCTTGCGGATGGTGCCCGACTTCCTGCCGGTGTACGTCACGACGACCACGGGCAGGCCGGTGTCACGGAGGGTCGTGGCCTCCTTGCCGCCCGAGCCTTCGTAGCGCTCGACCTGCTCGCGCACCCAGCCGATCGGGGACGGTACGTAGTCAGCCATCGATTGCGCCTCCTTCATCGTGTCCAGTATCGCCAGTTGCGACGCCGGTCCGCCGCAAAGGCCTTCGTCGCGCGATCGCATCTCGCGCTTGACACCCCGGCGCGGCCTTCGTAGACTTCCTGCATAGTGAATGCAGTATTCACATTTGGCAGCATGACCTGAAATGGCTGCGCCGTTGCCGTCCGCGTCCGACCGTTCTCGCCCACCCCGCCAGCCGCTGCCGCTCGGGCCGCTCGCGGTGCGCCGCTCGCTGCGCGACGAGGTGTACGACCGCTTGCGCGGCGCGATCCTGGCGGGCGACCTGGCGGCCGAGACGCGGGTCATCCCGGAAGAGGTCGCCCGCTCGATGGGCGTGAGCCGCACCCCGGTGGTGCAGGCGCTCGACCGACTGGCGCGCGAGGGGCTGCTAGAGACGTTACCCAACGGCCGAGTCGTCGTGAGCGGCGTCTCGGAGCAGGCGGCCCGCGAGATGGTCGAGATCCGCACCGCGCTGGAGGCCTACGCCGGCCGCCTGGCCGCGGCGCGCGGCCTCGAGCCGCGGGTGCTCGAGCGGCTGCGGTCGATCAACCAGGCGATGACGCAGGACGCGGCGCGGCTGGCCGAGCTCGGCGGCGGGCGCCGGGCGCGGGTGGTCGAGCGCATCGTCGAGCAGAACCACGAGCTGCACGCCGCGATCAACGCCGCTTCTGGCAATGCCCGTCTGGTGCGCCTGCTCGAGGAGACGCTCGACCTGGGGGCAACCCAGCCGGTCCTGCACGCACTGAGCGACCAGGAGTTCCAGGAGGCGATCGGCCAGCACGCGCAGGTGATCGAGGCGCTCGCCGGCGGCGACGAGGACCGCGTCGAGCGGCTGCTGCGCGAGCACGTGAGCGCGCCGCTCAGTCACGCGCTGCCGCGGGTCGCGCGCCGCGCGACCGCAGCGGCGGACGGGTCGTCCGCGACAGAGCGCTAAACGAGGCGCCGCCGGCCGATAATGTCCCCACTCGCGATATTCGACAACCCGGCCCGCGCCGACGCGGTCCGGCGTGGGAGGCCCCCGTGATCAGCCCTCGCCTCAGCGAGATCATCGAGTCCCCGACCATCGGGGTCATGGACCGCGCCCGCGCGCTCCGCCAGAAGGGCGTCGACGTGGTCGACTTCGGACCCGGCGAGCCTGACTTCACGACCCCGCGCCACATCCTGGAAGCCGGTTCGCGGGCGATCCTGTCCGGCGACACGCATTACACGCCCAGCCGCGGCATCCCGGCGCTGCGGCGCGCGATCGCGAGCAAGCTCGAGGCCGACAACGGCGTCAGCTACAACCCGGACCGCGAGATCATCGTGACCGCCTCGAGCAAGCTGGCGCTGGTGATCGCGGCGATGACCGTGCTGAGCGAGGGCGACGAGGCGCTGGTCCTGGACCCGTCCTGGGTCTCGTACGCGGCGATCGTTCGGCTGGCGGGCGCCACCCCGATTCACGTCGCGCTCGACGGGGCGCGGAACTTTCAGATCGACGAGGCGGTGCTAGAAGCCGCCGTCACCCCTCGCACGAAGCTGATTCTGCTGAACAGTCCGAACAACCCGACCGGGCGGGTCAACGACCGCCAGGAGCTGGACGCGATCGCGGCGGTCGCCCGCCGCCACGGCCTGCTGGTGCTGAGCGACGAGATCTACGAGAAGATCCTGTTCGACGGCCGCGAGCACGTCAGCCTGGCGTCGTTGCCGGGCATGCGCGAGCGCACGATCACGATCAACGGCTTCTCGAAGAACTATGCCATGACCGGCTGGCGGCTGGGTTACCTGGCGGCCGAAGCGGCGCTCATGAGCGAGATGCTGAAGGTCCAGCAGCACACGATCGGCTGCGCCGCCTCGTTCGTGCAGGCCGCCGCGGTCGAGGCGCTGGAAGGGCCGCAGGAGCCGATCGAGGAGATGCGCCAGGAGTACCAGGCGCGCCGCGACCTGGTCGTGCAGGGCCTGAACGCGATTCCGGGGGTGCAGTGCCACGTGCCGCAAGGCACCTTCTACGCCTTCCCGCGGGTCGCGGATTGCGGCTTCCCGAGCTCGGCCGACTTCGCCGAGTACATGCTGGGCGACGCGCACGTGGCGATCACGCCCGGCGAGGCGTTTGGCGATTCTGGCCGAGGCCACGTGCGGCTGTCGTTCGCGACGTCGCGCGAGGAGATCGAGAAGGGCCTGGGGCGCATGGCGCAGGCGCTCGAGCGCCATGGTCAGGCGGGCGACGGCGCGGCGGCGCGGGCGGACTGATCGAGAGGGCTGCAGATGACTGACGCGCGCGACTGGTCCGACCTGACCCCGCTGCGGCGCGAGCTCCACCGCCATGCGGAGGGCGGCTGGTGCGAGTTCTGGACCTCGGCGCTGGTCGCGGATCGGCTGGCGGACTACGGCTACCAGGTGCGGCTGGGCGCCGAGATCCTCGATCCGCGGGCGCGCATGGGTGTGCCGCCGAACGCGGTGCTCGAACAGGAGCTGGAGCGGGCGCTCGGCTGGGGTGCCTCTCCGGCGCGGGTCGAGCCGATGCGCGGCGGGCTGACCGGCGTGGTCGGCCTGCTCGACTCGGGCCGACCCGGGCCGGTGGTCGGGCTACGCTTCGACATCGACGCGAACGACGGGCTGGTCGAGGCGGACGACGGCGAGCACGCGCCGGCGCGGCTGGGGTTCCGCTCCACGAACCCGCGGGCGCAGCACAGCTGCGCGCACGACGGCCACACGGCGATCGGGCTGGGCGTCGCCCGAGCGCTGGCGGCCAGCCGCGACACCTGGAGCGGCCGTGTGGTGCTGATCTTTCAGCCGGCCGAAGAGGGAGCGCGCGGGGCGCAGGCGATGGTCTCGGCCGGAGTGCTCGACGAGGTCGAGGTCTTCATCTCCGGCCACATCGGGATCAACGCCCGCACGGTCGGGCAGGTCGTGCCCGGCTACCAGAGCTTCCAGGCGACGGTGAAGTGGGACGCGAGCTTCAGCGGCCAGAACGCCCACGCCGGCTACGCGCCGCACGAGGGACGCAACGCGCTGCTGGCCGCCGCGACCGCGGTGCTCAACCTGCACGCCATCTCGCGCCATGGCGGCGGAGATACGCGGGTCAACGTCGGGATGCTCCAGGCGGGTGAGGCGCGCAACAGTATCCCGTCTCGAGCGCTGATGCGACTCGAGGTGCGCGGCGCCTCGGAGGCGACGCTCGAGTACATGGCGGAGCGGGCGATCGCGATCGTGAAGGCAGCGGCGGACATGCACGGCTGCGCGCTGGACCTGGAGCGGATGGGCTACACCTCGACGACGTATAGCGACCGGGCGCTGGTCGATCGGGTCGCGGCGTGCGCCGAGGAGGCGCCGGGCGTGGTCGACGTGGACGGTCCGGCCGACTTCGGGGCAGGCGACGATGCCATCCTGATGATGAAGCGGGTGCAGGAGCGCGGTGGCCTGGCGGTGTATCTGGGGCTCGGCTCGCCGGTGTTCGGCGGCCACCACACCCCGACGTTCGACTTCGACGAGGGCGTGCTGCCGATCGGCGCGGAGGTGTTCCTCCGCACCGCGCTGGCGAGCCTGAGCTGAGAGAGCTGGCCGGGTGAAGGTGACTTCCACCTGGTCGTGCGCGCTGTTCGCTCGAGGACCAGGCGCGCAATCGCTGCGCGATCGCTCCTCACCCTGAACCTCTCCGGCCTGCGGGCGGGCGAGGGGGCCTACTGCGGGCGACTCGGGGCCCGTCTGCCAGAGGCTGCGGCAGACGTGGGATTCGCTGGCGTAGAGGCGCGGCACGGTACGTGCGTAGGGGCCTCCAGGTGATTCGTCCCGATGTTCGGCGACGGCACATTGGAGGGGGAAAACCGTGCTACTCATCCTGCTCATCGTCCTGCTGGTGCTCGCGCTCGGCGGAGGTTTCTACGGAGGCTCGCGCGGCTGGGGATACGCCGGCTGGTCCCCGCTGGGGCTGATCCTGCTGATCCTGGTTATCCTGGCGCTGACCGGCAATCTCGCGTTCTAAGGCGAACGGAGGAAAGGCGGCGCGCCGAGCAGGCGCGCCGCCTTCGTCGTTTAAGCGGCCCGTGGCGAGGCCAGCTCGTCGCGGAGCGGGGCGTGACTTGACCGGCCGATCGTGCCAAGGGGATCATGGCCCCACTCGACGAACCCGGCGAATCGCCGGCTGGAGGCAGTTCGTTGGCCGATCTCCCGGTCCACCTCTCGTACCTCACCCCGCTGCGCTTTCTCCAGCGCAGCGCCCAGGTGTTCGCCGACCGCACCGCGGTCGTACATGGCGACCAGCGATACACCTACGCCCAGCTCGGCCGCCGGGTCAACCGGCTGGCCTCGGCGCTGAAGCGCGCCGGTCTGCGCCCCGGCGATCGGGTCGCCTTCATCTGCCCGAACATTCCGCCGATGCTGGAAGGCCATTTCGGCGTGCCGCTGGCCGGCTGCGCCCTGGTGCCGATCAACATCCGGCTGAGCGCCGACGAAATCGGCTACATCCTGGAGCACTCCGGCGCGCGGCTCCTGGTCGTGGACAGCGAGTTCGGGCACCTGGTCGAGCCTTCACGGGCGTCGCTGACGGAGCTCGAACAGGTCGTCATCGTCCACGACAGCGATGCCACGACCTCGCTCGAAGGGCAGGACTACGAGGCGTTCCTCGAGGGCGGCGACCCGGCCGAGCAGGCGTGGCTGCTGGAGGACGAGAACGAGACGATCTCGATCAACTACACCAGCGGCACGACCGGGCGCCCCAAGGGCGTCATGGTCACCCACCGGGGCGGCTACCTCAACGCGCTGGGCGAGGCGCTCGAGACGCGGCTCTGGAACGACTCGGTCTACCTGTGGACCCTGCCGATGTTTCACTGCAACGGCTGGTGCTTCCCGTGGGGCGTGACCTCGGTGGGAGCGACGCACCTCTGCCTGCGGCGCATCGAGCCGGCGCGGGTCTGGAGTCTAATCGAGCGCGAGCGGGTCACGCACTTCAACGCGGCACCGACCGTGCTGATCGCGCTCATCAACAGCCCAGCGGCGCAATCGGTGCGGCTGAATCGGAAGCTCACCGTGGCGACCGGCGGCGCGCCGCCCTCGCCGACGCTGATCGATCAGTATCAGCGGCTGGGAGCCGAGATCGTGCACGTCTACGGGCTGACCGAGACCTACGGGCCGATCACCGTCAGCGAATGGCCGCTCGAGTGGGACGCGCTGCCGGCGGCGGAGCGGGCGCGCCGTAAGGCTCGTCAGGGGGTCGCCTACATCGTGGCGGACGACATCCGGGTGGTCGACGACGCCATGCAGGACGTGTCGCGCGACGGCGAGACGATCGGCGAGGTCGTCATGCGCGGCAACAACGTCATGAAGGGCTACTATCGCCAGCCGGAGGCGACCGACGAGGCGTTCCGCGGCGGCTGGTTCCACTCCGGCGACCTCGCGGTGATGGACCAGGCCGGCTACATCGAGCTACGCGACCGCAAGAAGGACATCATCATCACCGGCGGCGAGAACGTCTCGACGATCGAGGTGGAGCGCGCCATCTACCAGCACGACAGCGTGCTGGAGGTGGCGGTGATCGCGGTGCCGGACGAGAAGTGGGGCGAGGTTCCCAAGGCGTTCGTCGTCCTGAAGGACGGCGCGACGCTGAGCGAGACAGAGCTGATCGGCTTCGTACGCGAGCGTCTCGCGCACTTCAAGTGCCCACGGTCGATCGAGTTCGGGCCGCTTCCGAAGACCTCGACCGGCAAGATTCAGAAGTTCGTGCTGCGCGAGAGGGAGTGGGCCGGGCGGGCGAAGCGCATCAATTGAGGCGGCCGCTCGTCCCCTTGGACGCGCCGCGGACCGCGGGCAGCGCACGATCGTTGAGCCGCCCAGCGATACAGCCGCAGGCGACGTCGATCGCGTGGCCGATCTCCCAGGTGCTCCAGGTGCCCAGGCGCGCCCGAATCTCGTCGAGCGAAGCTCCGGACGAGTAGAGGCTGATCAGGCTGGGCAGCCGTTCGCCGAGGCGGCCCAGCTCCCAGGCGTCCCGCTTGCCGAGGCGGTCCATCCAGGCGCCCGGCTGGGCGGCGGTGGCCAGCACCGCCTGCTGGCGGTCGTCGGCCGCGGCGGCTGTTGCCGGGTGAAGCAGGCAGCGGACTTCGCGCGCGGTGAAGTGAGAGGGACCGCCGACGCTCACGGCCGTCAGAAAGGTACGGAGCTGTGTGAGGATGGAATCGAACGCCATGAGCGCTCCTCCCAGACGCGTGCAGGCACCTGGTGCCCGATCACGCCGCTGTTTGGTTGCGCTTCCAGCAGGCCTACGGGGTTAGCTGGCGGGTTCGGGTCGGAAGCTCTGATAACCCTACGCGTCAGCCCTGACGCGATTCACCCCGGGGCGGCACGTCCGGCGCTCGCTCTGTGCGCCGAAACCGTCCTTCCTGGTTCCCCCGCCCCGCTCGACATGCGTTCGAACGGGCTCGGCTCGAG
>JADMIO011227400.1_pt1 | contig 11230 bp, 11 predicted proteins | sample 8958161 | NCBI WGS metagenome assembly JADMIO01 (sample SAMN16585339, study PRJNA669376) | soil metagenome | isolation source: Crop rotation soil | place: USA: Cullars Rotation, Alabama | collected 2011 | reverse complement strand
AAGCACCGCCGGTGTGTTCGCGCGATTGATCAATATGGACATTGAGCCGTTCCTGTTGTCTTCGAGCATCAGTGGCGTTCTTGGTCTGCGTTTGATCCGAAAGAACTGCACTTATTGCGCGCAGCCTTACGAGCCTGACCCGCATATTGCGAAAATGGTTCCGCCAGCCGACCTCGAGAACGGCACGTTACGCAAAGGCGCGGGATGCGAGCAATGCAATGGCACGGGGTTTTCCGGACGAACTTCGGTGACGGAATTATTGGTCGTCGATCAACCGGTGCGCGATGCCATCATGCAAAAATTACCAACGAAAACACTGCAGTCCGTGGCGATCGGTCAAGGCATGCAAACAATGTGGCAACGCGGACTAAACCGCGCTTTGACCGGGCAGACAACATTGGACGAAATTCTGCGCGTCATTGCCGTCGACGAGCTTTAATTGAGTCGCTACAATCGCGTCGTGAACGGCACCGCTGAGCAGCAAGCACAACCGGGACCACTGCGTGACCACTTGACGTGGATGTTCTATCGGTTCGAAGTCAGCGCTTTGGCGATCTGGTTTGCGGTGCGATGGCTTGTTTACGGTATGGGCCTGCGGGTGCCTGTTGAAATTCCATACATCGACGGAATTACCCTTGTGGTCGCAATGCTGGCGACGCTGTTCGGTTTGAGCCGATGGTGGCCTTCTCAAAATGTCATCGCCATCGCATTTTTGACTCTCACGATTTCCGGAGTGCTCGAACATGTGCTGGTCATCAGCACAGGGATGTCCTATCCGGAAAGCACGGGCAGCGCGGTGTTTGGTGTGCCCTGGGCGATTCCCCTCCTCTGGTTAGTTACATTACTGAACGCGCGGAGCGTCGCACGGCTGATCTTGTGGCCGCGACGACAGAAAGGCAGCTACGGATTATGGCTAATCGTGCTGACGGCGATCATGACCGCGCTTGTGTTGCTGGTGCAGGAAGTCGACTCCGGACGATTTTACAACTGGAGTACGCCACTCGCCTTGTGTGTCATTCGATTTATCGCGGCAGTGTTGCTTCTGGCCATCGTGGCACCGTTCCTGATCCCGAAAGGTGCAGTCGTTCCGCCACCGGATTGTGGACCGGTTGCGCTTTGGGCAATCATCAATACTTACCTCATCGTCATCGCGGCGCTGCTGCAGGCGTGGGAGAGCGCCGGGGTGCTGGTGGTGATGAACGGCGTGCTGACAACCTGGGGGTTGAGAGCACGCAGAAGGCGCGGGCCGAAAGCTCCTACGCAACCGATGTAGCCATCTCAAACTCAGGCACGAGATCGAACTTCAGTATCACGGGTGACGCGGCGCGCAATGCTTCATGCATTTTTTGTTCGTCGGTGAACGTTTTCAACAAATGACGGCCTTCGCAGACGAATTGCAGCGGGCTCTCCGTATTAAAAGGCCACGGGTCAAATCGAATGATATGAGAATCTTTAATCCTCATCCGTAGATCGAGCGGACCTGCAGCGCTTGGGACGTTTTCGATGACGCGTTCGTCTTCGAAACCGATGCAGAGCGAAAGCGAAATCCAGTCCCAAACTGAGACAAGGCGAGCGTTGCGCCTGATATTGTCGTCCGTTGACCATGGCGCATAGTAGAAATCGTTCCTGAGCGACGTAATAAGAGTTCCCTGGCGTTCCTCCTGGTCATGCAGGAATTTTTTCTCGAGGTCGAACTGTTTTGGAGAATCAAATTTACGGTGGCTCTCGCAAAGGTGGGTGAAATGAAGTGAAACGAGCAGCGCCGGGTAGCGTCCATAACGCATCATTTTGTGGATGCTTTTGCGCCAGAGCGTGAGGCGGCTTTCGGTCGGCAATTCGAGGAACGAATATGGCAGGCCCGTTTCAGGATTGAGCGCCGGGCTCTGTTCCCAATTCAAGTAGCCGATGTCGTGCAGCGCGGCGGCGGTATAGACGTCGTCTTCAGGTTTGAAGCTTCCAAAAGTTTCGTTGCCCCAGTTACGGGCGATTTGCCCCGCGACCCAGGCGTGAGCCGGTTGACTGATAGCAACAATTCCACCTTCCTCATGCACCCGGTGTAGCATATTGAAAAATTAGCACATGTTTAAAGATTCGCAGGTTGAACGGCGCTTGCCGTGGTGAATTGCTCTGTTAAATATGCGAACGTGCCGCACGAGCCCAATACATGGTCGATGATCCCGTTCGCGATCGTGTTGCTGTCTATAGCCGTAGGACCGACACTATTTCACGCGTGGTGGAACAAGCATTATCCGAAACTGGTCCTGATTCTCGCGGCGATCACGCTTGTTTATTATCTGTTCGTTGTTCCGAAAGGGACAGAGGCCATCTACCACACCGCTCATGAATACTTCGGGTTTATTGCATTGATCGGTTCGCTCTACGTTGTTTCCGGTGGGATCCATATCGACGTTGGTCGCGAATGCACTCCGTTTAAGAATGTCCTGTTTCTGTTGGTTGGCGCGCTGCTTTCGAACATTTTGGGGACGACCGGCGCATCTATGCTACTGATCCGACCGTGGCTTAGAATCAATCAGCACCGCGTTGCCGCGCATCACGTCGTTTTCTTTATTTTCATCATATCGAATATTGGCGGCTGTCTGACGCCCATCGGCGATCCACCACTTTTTCTTGGCTTTTTGAAAGGCGTTCCGTTTTGGTGGGTCACACAAAAATGTTGGCCGATGTGGCTGGTCGGAATGGGTTTCCTGCTTGCGGTGTTCTACATCATTGATCGCCGCAATTACCTGCAATGCGCTTCCCAACCGAAGTCGACCGAACCGAAACTGCCGCATGAAACGCAAAGTTGGAGACTGACAGGCTTAGCCAACGTCGTCTGCCTCGCTGTGATCCTGGCGGCGGTGTTTGTTTCAAAGCCAGTGCTTGTGCGCGAATTCATCATGATTGCGGCGGCGGTGATCTCGTGGATCACCACCAACAAATCGGTGCACGAAGCTAATGACTTCAATTGGCACCCAGTGATCGAAGTGGTCATCTTGTTCGCGGCGATCTTTACAACAATGATGCCGTTGCTCGATTGGTTGCGCATGAACGCGCACGATGTTTTCGGCGCGCCCACCGTTGGAACTTACTATTGGACGAGCGGTTTGCTCTCCGCTGTGCTGGACAACGCGCCCACTTATCTCGCGTTTTTCACGATGCTTTTCGGCAATGCCTACCCTGGCGGCGACCATATGAATGTGTTTCTTGAAGCGATCAGCGTCGGCGCGGTTTTCTTTGGCGCGAATACCTACATCGGTAACGGTCCGAACTTTATGGTTCGGTCAATAGCGGTGCATCGAAAAATCGCCAGCCCGACATTTTTTGGATACATCGTCAAATGGACACTGCCCATCCTGGTTCCTCTTCAGATTTTGCTGTGGGTTATTTTCTTCCGTTGAAATATTTCGACTTCTCAACGCCGCTCCCGTATCAAAGCGTTCGCGTTAATTGATGCGTCTGGCCTACAACATTCTGTTCCCGGTTTTCTTTCTCCTGAGCGCGCCCTTCTATTTCCTAAAAATGTGGCGTCGTGGAAATTGGAAGACTGGTTTTGCTCAGCGTTTTGGCATTTACGATGACTCTCTGCACACAACGTCCGGCAAACCATGCATTTGGTTTCATGCGGTCAGCGTCGGTGAAGTTGGCATTTGCGCGCAACTGCTGCGCGAAACAGCGCCCAAATTGGCCGGCTACGACTTCGTCGTTTCTACAACGACCTCGACTGGCATGGGCGAATTGCAACGGCTGATGCCTGCGGAAGTCCGCAAAATATATTACCCGACGGATTTTTTCTTTTCCGTGCACAAAGCACTGAACACCTTTCGGCCAAGCGCGTTTGTCCTGGTTGAGGCTGAGTTGTGGCCAAATTTTCTGTGGCAGGCAGTCGATCGTAAAATCCCCTTGTTCCTGATCAACGCGCGATTGTCAGAACGATCGCTTCGCGGATATAAGCGGTTTAATTTTATCTTTCGACAGATTTTTTCGTCGTTCCGCGCTGTCGGGTGTCAAAGCGAAGCCGATGCGAATCGACTAAAGGCACTGGGGTTTCCCGCTCAGAGTATCAAATCGGTTGGCAACTTGAAATTTGATGCGGCGAAGCCCGGCGGGCCATCGAAGTTCGATGCGGCAAATTTGCTGGCGCAAATTGGGGTGCCGGCGCAGGCGAAAGTTTTAGTCGCCGGCAGCACGCACGCTGGGGAAGAGGCGGCCCTCGCCGATGCGCTCGTGCAGTTGAGGAAGCAATTTCCCGATTTGTTCCTCGTGCTGGTGCCACGGCATTTCGAACGAACGAAAGATGTTGTGGCGGAATTGAAAGAGCGCAACGTGCGCTTTGTTTTGCGCTCGGAAATTACGGCAGACACAGTCATCAAACCGGAAGCAGTAGATTGTTTACTGGTTAACACCACCGGCGAGTTAAAGGCGTTTTACACGGTGGCGACAGTCGTGTTCGTCGGTAAGAGTTTGACTGCGCATGGCGGCCAAAATCCAATCGAACCCGCGGCCCTGGGTAAAGCAATCATCACGGGACCAAACATGGAAAATTTTCGAAGCATCGTGGACGCATTTCGAGCCAACGACGCCATTGTAACCGCGAATGATTCAGCGGATCTGGTGCAACGGTGTGCTGAACTGCTGCAGGACGACGTCAAACGTTCAGCGCTCGGGAAACGCGCGTTGGCTGTCGTCGAGGCTAACTCCGGTGCGACCGCGCGAACAGTCGAATTGCTGACAGCAAACCTGTGAGCGGCGTCACGGTTTTCAATTGCACCAAATGAGCCGATATGGCTCAATGGGAGCACGTGCCCCCTACTTAGAATTATCAGCCACCCTTCTCTTATGAAGCCCCAAGTTCCCCGATATTGGCTCGCGGTTTTGACTTTATTAGCGGCGATGTCGGTCCGTGGCGGAATTTTTTCAGCCGATTTCAATGATGGGCAAGTGCCGGCAGGAACAACGTTGATCGGCAACGCGATCGTCGATAGCAGTGGCGGACCCGATGGCAGCGGGTGCCTGAAATTGACGCCAGCGGCTACAAGTCAAAACGGCGGCATTGTCCTGCCGGATTTGGATAACAACAACCGCATCGAAACGTTTGTTGCGACGTTCAACTTGCACATGGGAAACGGGACAACTCCGCCAGCGGATGGGTTCAGTTTTAATTTCGGTCAAGCGCCCGTCAACGCAACGTGGGGCGAACAAGGAATCGTTTACGGCGCCGGGCTGGCAGGAATATCAGTCGGCTTTGATGTTTTCGATAACGGCACCGCCGATGACCAGGAAGCCCCCGAGGTGTGTGTTCGATTTTATGCCGGTTCGCCGGCAACGCCGCAGTTGGTCGCGCGAAGGAAGTTAACCAATCAAGTCAAGACCGGCGCTGGGTACGTTCCGGTGTTAATCCGCATGAACAACGCGGGGACGCTGGATGTTTACGTGAACAACACAGCGCTGTTCACGAATCTTTTCATTGCAGGCACGGGCTCGGCGGGTTGGCGTTTCAGTTTAGCGGCTCGAACGGGTGGCTCGTATGAAGAACACTGGATTGATGACCTGAACATCACGACGGTGCAGCAAGCGAACACCAAACGGTATATAAAGACATCGATTCCGTTGCCGAGCCCTATCCTTGCGAACAGCACGAACGCCGTTTTCCGGATGCCATTCCAGGACAGTGGGACATACCCAATCGATACAAACGCGACGGTGCTTTATTTCAATGGCGTGCAGGTGCCTATCGATTGGCAATATAATTCAAACGGGGGTGGAGCGATCATTTCGCAGCCGGTTGTTTACTATGATCCGCGCGGATTGCCGCCGGGTTCAGTGAATACGGCGAAACTGATTGTGGCCGATAGCAGCGGGCAAGGACCGGACACTTACTATTGGACGTTCAGTCTAACGAACGCGCCGCTTTGGACGATTGCTCCGGGCACTCGCATGCTCAATTCCGCCGAAGGCAGTACCCCGACTTGCCGTAGTTTGGCATATAGTCCGTTGTCGAATCACGTCTACGTCGCGAGCCGCAAAGGATCGACCACCGGAAACATTTACGTGCTAAACGCAAATACCGGCGCGGACCTTTATCAACTCAACACAGCGGTAATCGCAACGGGAGCTAACATTCCTTTGCTGGGCGTGGCCGTGGGCGATGAGGGGGCAGTGTATGCAGCGAACGAAGTCAATGCGGGCACAACACCGAATGTAAATATTTATCGCTGGACCACACCGGATAGCGCTACTCCGGGCGAGCTCATTTACTCAGGCCAGTTTGCGTCAAGCTATCGTTGGGGCGACACTTTCGACGCGCGCGGTTTCAAGACAAACGCGCAATTCATCATGGACGCGCAGAATGGGACGATTACGTGCCTTTTCAGCCCGGACGGCAGCGGCGGGTGGACGCCGAATCTGTTTACGCATCCTTACACCGGCACGGTCATCGGAAGGCAAATCCAGTTTGGTCCAACAAACACGTACTATTTGAAGAAGAAACAGGCGACGGGCAACACCTCGGCGTTGCCGCTGAATCTCATGACATCGTATTCGTCGTCGCCTGGCGATCAAGGCACTGCCACGGTGTTGAGTTCCGTGGTCGATTACCACTATCAGCTCGGCTCTATGGGGATCGATTCGAGCAACAAAATCGGTGCTGGAATTTTCTTTGCGACTGGCAGCACCAGCTACGATCGGTTGTACCTTTATGACCTGTCGAACCTCGAGAGTCCGCTTCAGGTCGCAACATATAATGCAAACTTGTCCGGTAACGGCGCGGCGCAGCAGTGTTATAACTTCCCCGTGACACACGTAGCAAATGCGAACTTCATAGCACAGGTTGTGATCGGCGGCGGCAAGATTTTTGCGATCGATGCGAACAACGGAATTATTGCGGTGCCGGAATTGCCGCCAGCGCCCACGATCGCTCCAGCCCCACCGAAGATGTCTGTGGTATCGAGCAACGGTTCGATCGTGATCTCGTGGCCGGCAACTGGCGCTGGAGAAGTATTACAGGCTAACCCATCGCTCTCGCCCGGTAATTGGAGTAACACCGGGCTGACACCGACGTCTGTTAACGGCGTAAATTCAGTGACTATCACGCCAGGCGCAGCGAACTATTATCGATTGGCGAAGTAGTGCGATTTGCAATTTGGCGGCAATCCTGACATTTTGGAGTGAGATATGTCCAGTATTGGCAAATTGATGAAGCAAGCTGCTCGCATGCAGCAGCAGGTGCAACAGATCCAAAGCGACCTCGCCGCCCGCAAGGTCGAAGCGACAAGCGGCGGTGGCGCGGTGAAAGTGACCGCGACTTGCGACGGCTCGCTGGCGTCAATCAAGATCGACCCGCAGACGTTGAACCCGAACGATGCGCAACTGCTCGAAGACATGATCCTGGCGGCGGTGAACCAGGCTCTATCACAGGCCAAAGAGATCTCCACGGCTGAAATGGGCAAGGCCACAGCTGGATTTAACCTACCCGGACTGACTTGATGGCGGCGCTTCCTGAAGCCATCACAAATTTGACCGCTGCGCTCGGCAAGTTGCCCGGCATTGGACCTCGTTCCGCCGAACGCCTGGCCCTGTATCTCGTGCAGAGCGACAAGGCCGCTGTTCGCGATCTCGCGAACGCTCTCATTCAAGCACGAGACAAAGTGAAATTGTGTTCTATTTGTGGGGCATTGACTGAACAGAATCTTTGCGCGGTTTGTTCCGACCCAAAACGCGACGCATCCATCGTTTGCGTTGTAGAGAGACCCACCGATATTTTAAGCATCGAAAAAATGGCAGGTTTTCGTGGAAAATTTCACGTGCTTGGCGGGAAAATTTCGCCGTTGAATGGAGTTGAGCCCGAAGATTTGCGCATTGCGGAACTGGAACAGCGGATGGGACGCGAACCGATCAAAGAAGTGATCCTGGCACTGAGCACGGATGTTGAAGGCGACGCAACCAGTTTTTATCTCGCGAAACGGTGGAAGGATAAAGGTTTTCAGGTGTCACGCATTGCTTACGGACTTCCGGCCGGGAGCGGATTGGAATTTGCCGATGAGATCACTCTGAGCCGCGCCCTCGAAGGCCGCCGACCTATTGACCAGATTTAGTATGCCCGTTCCTTCAGTTGTTGTTTTTGATTTGGGGAAAGTTTTGATCGACTTCGATTACGGCATCGCCGCGCGACAATTCGCGAAAGCATGCGGGCTTGATCCGATCGAGGTCAAAAAGATGCTCGACCACTCGCCGTTGCTTTACCGGTTCGAAACGGGATTGTTGAGTAATGAAGAGTTTTATAAGGAGGTTTGCTCCAAAACCGGTTACAAAGGTTGCCATGAGGAATTCTGCGGATATTTCGGGGATATTTTTTGGGAAATAGAACCGATGATCGCGTGGCAGGCGACTCTGCGCAAAAAAGGTATTCCCACTTACATTTTTTCTAACACGAACGGAATTGCCGTTCCGCACATCCGGAGAAAGTTTCCTTTTTTCGCCAACTTCGACGGCTACATTTTGTCCTACGAAGAAGGCGCAATGAAGCCAGACCCGAAAATCTATGAGATTGTCGAAAGGCGAACCGGCCACAAAGGCGCCGAAATTTTCTACATCGATGACAGGCCGGAGAACATTGAGACGGCTGTAACGCGTGGTTGGCAAGCGCACCTTCAGCGCGATCCCATTGAAACTTTCAAGGTCGCGAAGAGCGTTGGATTGCCGGTGAATTAATTTCTTCTTCCGTCCGTCGCGCGACCCGGTAGAATTTGCGGCGTGCGAGCCATCATCATTGCAGCAGGTCGCGGACGGCGTTTGATGCCGACGACGGCTGATTCTCCGAAGTGTTACGCTGAAGTAAAAGGGAAACGTTTATTAGATTGGAGCCTCGAAGCTTTTGCCGCGAACGGTATTAAGGACGTCTGTTTTATCGGCGGTTACCAGATCGAAAAGGTGCGCCGCGATTATCCGCACTTCACCTTTCGGCACAACGATAATTGGGAAAACAACAACATCATGGCCTCACTTATGTATGCGGAGGATTTGATGAATGAGCCGTTCATTTCTACGTATGCCGACGTGCTTTACACCCCGGATGTCGTTGGTCGTTTGGTGAAAGCTCCAGGCGACATTGTGCTGAGCGTCGACACCAAGTGGCTCGATCGATATACCCATCGCACGATGCATCCGCCCACCGATGCAGAAAAGGTCACCTGCCAGAACGGACACGTGACGCGCGTGCACCGCGCAATCGAACCCAAAGAAGCTCATGGCGAATACACAGGTCTGGCAAAGTTTTCAGCGTCCGGCGCTGCGGCATTGCGGAAGCATTTTCATCAGTGTCGCGACCGTTTCGCCGGCAAACCTTTCCGTGAAGCCGCGGTTTTTGAGAAGGCGTATTTGATCCATCTGCTGCAAGACATGATCGAGAACGGGTCGAAAATGGCCCACGCGGATACGCCCGGTAATTACATGGAAGTCGATACCCAACAGGACTTCGAACTCGCGAAACAATTCTGGCAAGGATAACCCATGGCAAAGCTACTCTTCCCCACCTCGGTCGTCGGCTCGATGCCACGGTCTGCATTTGTATTGGACCTCATCAACGATAAGCCGCCGCTGTCTCCCGAACGTTACGAGAAGGAGATGGACGCGGCGATCCGGTACATCGTCGCGTTGCAGGAACATGCCGGCCTGGACGTGCTGACTGATGGCGAGTGGCGGCGCAAATCGTATATCGGTGTCATTGCCGAATTGGCGCACGGTTTCGAGTTGGGTTACAACCCGGAAGACGGCCGGCCGTGGACGATAGTTGTCGATAAACTTGCACGGAAAAAACCGGGTTTCATCGCCAACGAGATCACGTTCCTGAAAAAAATCACGGATCGCAAAATTAAAGCGACGTTGCCTTCCCCTGCCCTGCTCGGCGAACGCATGTGGCATCCGGAAAAGTCCAAGAAAGCGTATCCGAACCGCGACGATTTTGTGCGCGATTGCGTGCCGGTGTTGCATCGCGAATTAGAACTCATCAACAAAGCTGGTGCTGACATTGCGCAGATTGACGACCCCCACTTGTGCCTATTCGTCGATCCGAAAGTCCGTTCGCAATATTCGAACGCTGACGCAGCCGCAGACTTTTCGGTTGATATGGTCAATCAACTCGTCGATGGCGTTAAGGATATTAAATTAGCAGTGCACCTTTGCCGCCGTGCCGGCGCACGTGTTCGCGGCGAGGCACAGTTTCAGGGTGGCTACGATCCGATTCTCTCCCAGTTGAATCGACTAAAAGTGAATCATCTCACGATGGAATTCACCGCACCGGGCGCTGGTGACATGGCAGTGTTCAAGAACTTGCGCGAAGATCTCGAAATCGGTTTGGGGTGTGTCAGCGTTGCGCCGGGCCAGGTGGATTCGGCCGAAACGATTTTTAAACGCGTCCAACAGGCTGCGCAATTTCTCGCTCCAGAACGGATCACGCTCAATCCAGATTGCGGTTTCGCGCCGGGTTCGGGCGCTATCGTCAGCATGGACGAAGCGTACCAAAAACTTCGCAACGAAGTTGCCGCGGCTGAGATGTTGCGCGCGAAATACGGTTAAGCGGCGGCTTGCTTGGCCTGAACGGCTTTCGCCATTGAGTTCACCGACGTGAGGACCTCTTTGGCCATCGCCTGGTCTGGAATCTTTAACCCAAAATTTTTGTCGAGTGCGACGACGAGTTGAAGCGCGTCCACAGAATCAAGTCCAAGACTGCCCGGACCGAATAGCGGTTGGTCGTCACCGATATCGTTCGGCGTAATTTTCAACATGAGGTTCTCGACCATGATATTTTTGATTTGTTGTCGCAGTTCAGCATCGTTCATTCAGACTAATCCTCCATCTATTTTCAAAACAGCACCAGTGACATAACTAGCGTCTTCACTCGCAAAAAAGAGCACAGCACCACTGATATCCTCCGGTTTGGCGAGCCGTCGCATCGGGATACGTTGCCGGATGGCGTCGAGTTCCTGGGCAGCGATACTATTCAATGCTTCGGTTTCAACGTATCCAGGGCAAATAGCGTTGGCGGTTATACCGATACGCGCGATTTCTTTCGCCAGCGACTGTGTCAAAGCCACAACCCCCGCTTTCGCGGCGGCATAATTTGTTTGCCCGGCAGGAGCAACGATTGCGCTAAGCGAAGCAATATTAATAATGCGGCCGCGCCGTTGACCGATCATGATCGGCAAAACGGCCTGGCAACCGTGGAAAACCGAATCGA
>JADMIO010909382.1_pt1 | contig 11230 bp, 9 predicted proteins | sample 8958161 | NCBI WGS metagenome assembly JADMIO01 (sample SAMN16585339, study PRJNA669376) | soil metagenome | isolation source: Crop rotation soil | place: USA: Cullars Rotation, Alabama | collected 2011 | reverse complement strand
CGAGCTTGTCGCTCGCGCTCGTGGCCTGCGACTGCGCGAGGGCGAACCGCGAGCGCGCGGTTTCGAGCCCGAGCAGCGCATTGTCACGGTCGCGCTGGGCGATCGCGCCCTCCGCGAACAGCGCGACGGCACGCGTGGATTCCGCGGCCGCAACCGACACGTTCGTGCGCGCGGTCGCAAGCTCGGCGGCACTCGATGCCGCGGCGGCGCGCAGCACGTCGTCGCGGAACTTCGCGACGGGCTGGCCCTGCCGCACCGACTGGCCTTCGTCCACGTACATCTCGGCGACCTGTTCGGCGAGCGGCGCCCCGAGCACGACCGTCTGCTTCGCCGCGAGGGGACCGGAGAGCGCGACACCGGCGCGCAGCGTGGTCGACGTCGCGATCGCGAGGTCACTCGCGCCCAGCATCACCGCTGGCGCGCTTTCCTCCGCCACGGCCTGGCCCGCGTGCTCGTTCTGCTTCCCGCCGCAGGCAGCCACCGCCGCCAGCATGGACACCGAGAGGACCAGCTTCAACCGCGCGTTCATCGACTCTCCAGAGCGTTGACCTGCGGAGCCTTCACCGGCACGGGCGTTCCGATCGCCCGCTCCATGGCCGCGAGCGCGAGGAGATAATCCCGCGTCGCGGACGCTTCGTAGACCTGCGCCTGCTCCAGCGCGTGCCGCGCATCGGAGACTTCGAGCGCCGTCGTGATGCCATTGGTGAACCGGACCGTGGCGAGATGCTCGGCGCGCGTGGCCCACGTCACCGTCTGCTGCCGCGCGTCGAGGAGCGAGCGCGTACGCACGAGATCGGCGCGAGCGCGCTCGACATCGAGCGCCGCCGTCTCGCGCGTCTGCGCCAGCGTGAGCTGCGCGGCGCTGAGCTCGGCGCGCGCCTGCGCGACCTGGCCGCGCGTGCGGAAACCGTCGAACAGCGACCACGACAGGCCGAGTGACGCGTTCCAGTCCTTGCGGATGTCACCGTTCGGTGTGACGCCCGTGGGATACATCTGCGCGCCCATGTTCACCGTCAGCTTGAGCGCGGGCCACATGTCGCCCTGGTAGAACCGGACGGCCTGGCGCCGGAAGTCGACCGCGGCTTCGGCGGAAGCGATCGCCGCCCGCGCATGCAGGTCGGCGGAGAGCCGGTCGAAGTCCACCTCGGGGATCGTCGCCGACGCACCGATGATGTCGGCATCGAGCTCGAGCGCGGTATTCGCCGGCACGTTCACGAGCTGGCGCAGCTGCAGCATCGCGATGTCGCGGCCGTTGCGCGCCTCGAGCACGGCGGGCTCCTGGTTCGCGAGGTCCACCTGCGCGCGCAGGAGATCGTAGTCCGCCGACGACCCGACCCGATGGTTCAGCTCCACGCGATGCAGCTGCTCGGACGAGAGATCGCGCGTGCCTTCGGCGATCTGGACGAGACGCTGCGCATAGACGGCGCCGAGGTATGCGGCGCGCGTGCGGAAGACGACGTCAGCCTGCGTCTCGGCGAGCGACGCCTGCGCGGCGCGCTCGTAGGCACGCGCGCCCGAAAGGCCGGCGCCCACCTTGCCGCCCTGGAAGAGCGTCTGCGTCAGCGTGAGCGTGCCGGTCCACGTGTTCTCGCGGCCGAACGGCGTCGCGCGAAAGAGATCCGCGATACCGCGTGGCAGCATGTTGCCGTACTCGTTCTCGAGGTAGCGGATGCGCGCGGCATCGGACGCCGTGGTGTCGGGACTGAAGGGCGCGAGCGCCGGGCCCGTGTTGCCGCCGACGAACGGCGACGCGAACACGCGCTGGTACGTGATGCCGGTGCGGATCTGCGGCAGCGCGTCGGCGCGCGCCTGCAGGACCTGCGCACGCGCCTGGTCGAGCGACGCACGCGCCTGGCCGACCTCTTCACCTTGCGCGAGCGCGCGGCGGATCGCGTCCTGCATCGTCAGGCGCACCGTCGCCGGCTCCTGCGCCTGCAGCGTCGTGGCGGCCGCGAGCGCGATCACGAACAGTGCGCGCATCAGCACTCCTCTTTCGCGCGCAGGCCGTCGAGCACCATGCGCATGCTGGCGCGGATGACCTCGGGAAGCGGGAGGTTCATCGGGTCGGGATGCGCTTCGCACCCGGCCGAGCCGACGTACCAGGTGATCGAGCCAACGAACACGGAGCCGATGACGGCGCGCGCCCACACGAGGTCGACATCCGGGCGGAACTCGCCCGCCGCGACGCCCTGCCGCCAGATCTCGTCGAAGATCGCGTGGTGATGCTTGTGGGTCTCCACCATCTCGGGCGCCGGCGACACCAGCTCCTGGAGCGCGAAGCGCGCGACCGTGCGAGCGAGCTGCGGCGTCTCGCCAAACGAAGCCGCGCCGGCGGCGAACAGGTCGATCAGCCGCTGTTCGGCCGTGCGTGACTCGTCGCCGGCGATAGCCTCGGCGATGTCGCTCCATTCCTCGAAGAGGAAGCGGATGATCGCTTCCTTCCGCGGGAAGTAATTGAAGAAGGTGCCCTTGGAAACGTCGGCGGCGGCGGCGATGTCGTCGACGGTGGTAGACTGAAACCCCTTGTCGGCAAACAACTTGGTGGCCGCTTCGTAGATCTTCCGCTTCGTCTCTTCCTTCTTGCGTTCGCGGCGGCCGGGAAGCACGTCGGTCATTGGCCTTCTCTTTTGTTGCAGTTTGATACAATGTTAAACTACGGTATAATTCTGAACCCGAGTGTACACTTGGACCACGGTATGGTCAAGGGACGGTTTCACGGTTTCGCGGGCTTCGGCGTATTCCAATATTGGCAACCATGCGAATCGCGTTGACGGGCGGTACCGGCTTCTTCGGGTCCCATCTCATCGGGGCCCTGCTCCGCCGCGACCATGAGGTCCGGGCGCTGGTGCGCGAGCCGGAACGTCACGGATGGCTGCGCGATCGTTCGGTCGAAGTGGTGGCGGGAGACCTGGACGACCAGGCCGCGCTGAAGACGCTGGTCGATGGCGCGGACGCGGTGATTCATCTCGTGGGCATCATCAACGAGATCGGCCGGCAGACCTACGAGCACGTGCACGTGCAGGGCACGGCGCATGTCGTCGCCGCTGCGCGCGCCGCCGGTGTGCGCCGCTACGTGCAGATGAGCGCGCTGGGCGCGCGCCCCGATGCGAATGCGACGCCGTACCACCGCACGAAGGCCGCGGCGGAAGAGATCGTGCGCAACAGCGGCATGAGCCACGTGATCCTGCGGCCGTCGCTGATCGCGGCGCCGGGGAACGAAGTGCTGAAGATGCTGGTGAACATGCTGCGGATGTCGCCGATCGTGCCGGTGATCGGCAACGGCCTCTACCAGCTGCAACCGGTCGCGGCGGACGACGTCGCGGATGCCTTTGCGCAGTCGGCCGAGGATGCGGCGATCAACGGGACCTACGATGTGGCCGGACCCGCGCCGATGACGTATCACGAGATGCTCGACCAGCTCGAGGATGCGTTAGGCGTGCGGCGCCGCCGCGTCGCCGTTCCCGTGACCGTCGTACGCTTCTCGGCCTACGCGGGCATGGTGCTGCCGCATCTCAATCCGATCACGCCCGACCAGCTCCAGATGCTGCTCGAGGGCAACACGACGACGCACAACGCGCTCCCCACGACCTTCGGCATCACGCCGCGGCCGTTCGAGGCCGTCGCCCGCGAGATCTGCGCGCCCTGGGCGGCACTGCCGCCTCCGCGCGCGATCGAAGCGCCCGGAACCGCCCCCGCCACGAGAAGCTGATGCGCGCCTTGCTGCATACGCTCGCGCTTGCCTTCGTGCCGGCCGTCGCGCGTGCCCAGGCGGTGCAGCCGGCGCCGCTGAAGAGCGGCGAAGTCACGTTCGCGATGCGCGCGACCAAGGTGAACGACTTCGTCGGTCACGCGAGCGTGTCGCACGCGGAGTTTCGCGGCGCCGACCTCCCGCACGTCACGGGCAGCGCGGAAGTGCGCGTCGCGGACATGCATACCGGCATCGGCCTGCGCGACACGCACATGCGCCACGCGATGAATGCCGACAGCTTCCCCACGGTGCGCTTCGAGCTGACGCGGGTCGAGCCCGGAACAGCGGCGGGTGACAGCGTGCCGGCGGTCTTCGAAGGACGGATGACGATCCACGGCGTGACGCATCCGATTCGCGCGAACGGCTACGTCGTGATCCGCGGCGCGCAGACGGATGTCGCGCTGACGTTCCCCATCGACATGCGCGAGTACGGCATCGACCCACCGACGCGCTTCTTCGGCGCCATCAAGGTCGCGCCCGTTACGAACATCGGTGTCAGCCTGACATTCGGTCCGCAGTAAAGAAACGACCCGGGAGCTTGCGCCCCCGGGCCGAGTGGCCGGGCAATGCCGCCGTCAGACACTGCGCGCGGCCACAACTCTCTGGGTCCTTCACATCATTGGATGTCCCACCCCGGCGAATGGTTGCAACCGGGTCTGTTGCGCTCAGTAACGCTTCAATCGTCCCGTCCGCGACACCGTCAGTGTTTCCACCGCCGCGCCGCTCGTGAAGACGAGCGTGGTGTTGCTCGCGCCGAAACCGATTCCCAGCGGGCTGAACGTGACGATCACGCGGGACGCCGAGAATCCGGCGCGGCCGAGCGAGCGCGTGACGGCCGTATCCCACTGCGTGGCAGACACGCGCGTCGCAATGACAGCCTCGCGCCGCGAGGAGTCGAGCTCCACCCGCACCTGGCGCGCGCGCGCGACCGCCATGGCCCGCGCGGTCTCGTGCGCGATCGCGTAGCGCTCCGCGCCGTCGCTCACCGCGGCCCGGTCGAGCGATCGGCCGAGGGGGGGCACGAGGATCGCGGCTGCGACGCCGATCAGCACGAGCACGATCAGCAGCTCTGGTAGAGTGACTCCACGCACGGGCCGATGGTAACGCAAACGCCGCCGGGATCATCATCCCGGCGGCGCGTCGCGGTACGGAATCGTGCGGTTAGTTGCCTGGAGTGGCCGCGCGCGGGCGATTGCGCCAGCGCTCGTACTCCTGCGTGTGCATGTCGTTGAACGGCATGTTCTGCCCGCGAATGAAGACGTAGCGCATCTGGGTGCGCACGTCGAGCGGGTCGCCGGTCGTGACGATGACGTTCGCCACCTTGCCGGTCTCGATGCTGCCAAGCCGGTCTTCGACGCCGAAGATGCGCGCGGCGTTGATCGTCAGCGCGCGGAGAGCCTCGTCGGGATCGAGCCCGTACGCCGTCGCGAGCGCGGCGTTGTACGCGATGTTCCGCGAGTCCGACGCCGAGTTGGTGCGGAAGGCAATGAGCACGCCCGCGCGGACCAGCGCGCCGGGGTTCGCGTAGATCATGTCATACGGATCCATCGGGCCGGGCAGCTCCGTCGTCGGGCCGACGATCACGGGGATGTGCCGCGCCGCCAGCGTATCGGCGAGCTCCCACGCGTACGACGCGCCGCGCAGGATCACCTTGAGGCCGAAGCTGTCGGCGAGCGAGAGCACGCCGCGGATCTGGTCGGCGGTCTCGACGTCGAAGATCGCCGGCGAGGTGCCCTGCATGACGGGCATCATCGCCTGCATCGCGAGGTTCACGTCGGGGCGGTTCGTGCTGTCGGTGCGCTGGTGCACCTCCGCATACGCCTTCGCATCCGCCAGGTAATTGCGCAGCGTGCGCGTCTCCTGGAGGAAGCGCTCGCGCGCCTGGTCGGCGCCCTGCTGCTGGCCGAAGCCGCGGCCACCGCCGCCACTGCGCGGGTACGTCATGATCATGCCGGCGCGCGGCAGCTCGGCCATCTCGCGCGGCGTCCAGCCGGTGAGATCGATCAGCGTCGACTGGCCGCTGATCGTGTTGCCGCCCGCCGACGTGATCACGGTCGTCACGCCGTTGACGCGCGTGGTGCCGATGATCTCGGAGAAGGGATTCACCGCCGTCAGCGCGTCATCGTGCGGATTGAAGTCGCCGAGCTCGCGCAGGTCCGTCGGACCGGGCCCGCCCTGCTCGGTGATCTCGGTGAGGCCGAGCTGCGTCCCGGCGTCGATGATGCCCGGGTACACGAACAGTCCGCTCGCATCGATCACCTGCGCGTCGGACGGGACGGACACGTTGGCGCCGACCGCCGCGATGCGTCCGTTCTGGATGACGACCGTGCCGCGCGGGATGCGCGCGCCGACGACCGGAACGATGGTCGCGTTGGTGATCGCGACCGGGCGGTTCGCCTGGGCTGGCAGACGGGACAACGGGATGAGGGGGAGCAGGACTCCCATCATCAACGCCATGACTCTTCCCGTCTTCCCGTCTTCCCGTCTTCCCGTCTTCATTCCTCACCTCCACTCGCCGCGCGAGCCGGTGGCCGGCGCTGGCGCATCTGCTGCATCCGGTACTCGAGGGTCGGCGCGGTCGTGCGATCGAAGAACACGCGGCCGTCCACGAGCGTCATGTCCACGTGCGAAGCCGGCGCGAACGGGTGGCCGCTGAAGATCGCGATGTCGGCGTCCTTGCCGACGTCGATCGACCCGGTGCGGTCCCCGACGCCGAGCTGGCGCGCGGGATTGAGCGTGATCATGCGCAGCGCCTCTTCTTCGGGCGCGTTGCCGTAGTGCATCGCCTTCGCGGCTTCCTGGTAGAGCCGCCGCGCGCGCTCGGCATCGTCGGAGTTGACCGACACGAGCACGCCGCGCTCCGCCATCAGCGCCGCGTTATGCGGAATCGCGTAGTACGCTTCCATCTTGTAGGCCCACATGTCGGCGAACGTGGACGCGTAGCTGCCGGCGGCCACGAGCTCATCGGCGACGCGATACCCCTCGAGCACGTGCGTGAAGTCGTTGATGCGGAACCCGAAATCCCGCGCGACGTTCATCAACATCAGGATTTCGTCGGCGCGGTAGCTGTGAGCGTGCACCAGGCGCCGTCCCTCCATCACCTCGACCAGCGCATCGAGCTCGAGATCGCGGGCCGGCGGAATCGGCTCGAGGCCGCGCGTGCGTGAGCGATTGCGCGACCACGCCAGGCTGTCGGCGCGGAAGGCGCGCCAGCGGGCGCGGTACGCGGTCGCCCGCGTGAACGCGTCGCGCAGCGTCTCTTCGACGCCCATGCGCGTGAACGGGTAGCGGCGCTGCTGGCCCTGCGGCACCGTGACGTTGGTCTGCCGCACGTTCTCGCCTAACGCGAACTTGATCCCCGGCGGCGCGCCCTGGAACGCCAGGCTCTCGGCCGGCAGGCCGTAGCGCATCTTGATCGTGATGCTCTGCCCGCCGATGGTGTTCGCGGAGCCGTGCAGGATCAGCGCGCTCGTCACGCCGCCCGCCAGCTGGCGGTAGATCGTCACCGGGTCCTGCCGCAGCACGTCCATCATGCGGACTTCGGCCGTCACCGACTGCGTCCCCTCGTTCGTTGCCTCGATGGCGATGTGCGAGTGCGCGTCGATGATGCCCGGAATGACGTACTTCCCGGTCGCGTCGATGACCTGCGCGCCGGCGGGCACGTCCACGTTCTCGCCCACCGCGGCGATGCGGCCGTCACGGATGAGCACGGTGCCGCGCTGGATCGTGCCGTGGCTCGCGGTCATGATCGTGCCGCCGGTGATCGCGACCAGGTGCGCCGCGGGAGGCACCGGCATGGCGAAGGGCGACGGCGCGGCCGGCGTTTGCGCCGCCGCGGCCTGCATCGCCAGCAGAAGAGGAAGCATCATGGGCGTCTTGCCCCCGTGAACGAGAAGTTGCCGACCTGGCCGCCATCGATCGTGCCCGTCATGCGGCCGTTCGCGATGTCGGCATTGAACGTGAAGGTGACATCCGCGCCGTTCACGGGCGCCGACGTCGTCCACGAAAGGTGCGTACCGCTGATCCGGCCGCCCGCGATGTTCGAGGTGCCGAGCTGCGAGGTCACGGTGCCGGTGAACGACGTGCCTTCGGCGTTCATGACGAGAGTGACCTGGTTGTCACCGTTCGGCGACGTGACGGCGAGATCCCACGTGCCGCTGACCTGCGCGGCCTCGAGCTGCGGGCCGCCGCCCCCGCCGCCACCCTGCGCGCCACGGCCGCGACCGCGGCCGCCCGGGCCACCGCCCGCCTGCGGCGGCGGCGGCGCATCGACCACGTAGCGGATGCCGTCGACGAAGACCATGCGGATCTTCGCGCTGTCGCCGAGGAGGTCGCCCTCGGTGATGGTGAGGTTCGCGACCTTGCCCGTCTCGATGCTGCCGAGCTGCTCGCCGACGCCGGCGATCTCCGCCGCGCGCTGGGTGATCGCGTACAGCGCGGTGTCGCGGGGGAGACCCGCGGCAACCGCTTTCCGCACGTTAGGCAGGAAGTCCGCCGGCCGTCCGCCCGATGCCAGCGCGAACGACACACCTGCCCGCATCAGCGCCGCCGCGTTGCCTTCGATGATGCGCCGGCCGGCGCTGTCCGCGGCGGCACTGTCGTTCGCCGGGAGCCGCTGCGCGCCGCGGTAGGCCCATCCGGTCACGTCGGGCGCGCGCGGGAAATCGACCGACACGACGACCGGACGGCGGTTTGCCGCCAGCGCGTCCGTCGCGCGGAAGCCTTCCGTCGCGCCGACGATCGTGAGCTTGAGGTTGAACTCGCGCGCGATGTTGATCGCGCGCCTGATCTCGTTCTCGTTGCTCGCCGCGAAGAACACCGGCAGGTCGCCGCGGATGACGGGGATCAGCGCCTCGAGCGTGTCGTCGTGCGGAGGCCGCTCCATGCCGCGGGGACTCGCCGCGTAGCGCTGCTCGAGCATCGCCTGGCGGCGCGCATCGTAGAAGTGCTGCCGCTCGTACGCGATCACGCCGAGCAGCGTGCCGGGATACTGGCGTCCGCCGAATCCGAAGCCGATGCCCTGGTAGCCCATGTGCAGCGCGACCGGGGAGCGGATGATCTCGCGGTTGGTGACGCTGTCCTGCAGCGGCACGAGCGCGGACTGGCCGCGGAATGCGCCGCGCGTCGGCGCGGTGAGCACGGCGGTAATGCCGGCGTCGCGCGCGGCCCTGATGTCGGACTGCGACGCACGCAGCTCATCCGCGACCACGCGGTCGGGATCGAGGCCGGTGAAGTTACGCGCACCGGCGGCGTTCGGACCGGAGGCCTGCTGGGCGTTCGCCCCTCCACCCCCTCCACCCCCTCCACCCCCTCCCCCTGCTGGAGCGGCCGGCAATCCGAGCGAGGACGTGAGATCGATGATCCCGGGAAAAACGGTTTTCCCGGTCAGGTTGACCACGCGCGCATCAGGCGGCGGCGTGACGTCGGCTCCGACGGCGGCTATGAGGCCGTCGCGGATCACGATCGTCCCACTGGCGATGACGCCGTGGGTCACGGTTTCGATGCGCGCATTCGTCAGCGCCCACGTGCCCTCCTGGGCACGGAGCGCGGGCACGAACACGAGCAGCGCGGCGCCAGCACTGGCCGCACCAAGCCAAGTTCGACGCATCAGCGGAAGCTCCCGGCGTGATGGAACGGAAAAAACGCGAGATGAAAAGTCTGCCGTCACTCCTCGGCGCACGTCAAGCCGAGCAACACACGGCTACGCGTCGTGAGCGTCTCGCGTTGATTTGCGACACTGTCGCTTCACCGGTAGGTTATGCCGTCCCATGGCTGACCCGCTGCTCGCCCTCCGTGACTACGCCAAGCTCGCGCCCTGGAACATCCGGGACCTGTCGACGATTGCGGGCGGCATTCTCGATGGCGCCGGCATCACGCCGATCAACGCCGCGGCGCAAAGCCGGCCCTCCGATCGCACCATCCGTTTCTACGTCACGCGACACCTGATCGCGGCGCCGGACGGCCGCGGCACGGCCGCGACCTATGGCTACCGTCACCTGCTCCAGCTGCTCGCGATCAAGCTCCGCCAGATGGAAGGGGCGACCCTCGTCAGCATCGAGAAGGAGCTGACGGAATCGCCCGGCGACGTCCTCGAGAAACGCGTCGCCGCCAGCCTGGGGACGGTGCCGGCTCCAGATGAAATGATGGCCGACTCGGGGAATGCCCGAGGTCGCGTCGCGAGAATGCTCGCTTCGCGGGTTCGCGAGGCGCCTGCGCCGACGCATTCCGCATCGCCCGCGGGGTCCGCCTCGGTCCCCTCGGATTCGGGGGCGTGGTATCGCATGGGGATCGGGGAAGGCCTCGAAGTCGCGATCCGTGCCGACCATGCCGCCGCCCGCCGTCCCGATCTCCGGGCCCGCGTCGCCACCGCCATCGCCCGCGTCCTCGCCGACTCGGCGGAGGAAGAGGCGAGCTAGTCCGGTGCGCGGCTGGCGCTTCGCTCTCGCCGGCAGCGTGGTCATCCTCGCAGCGCAGGTCGTTCATGCTTCCGATCTCGTCGATGTCGTCCACGGCGGCGCTCCCGCCGGCGCGGCGCTGTCGTACCCGATCTTGCACATCGTGCTCGCGCCGTTCACGCTCCTCGCGGACTACCTCAACGCGGGCAGCACGGCCGACCTGAAGGCATTCGCGACCTGGTCGCTTCTCCTCTATGTGCTCGTGCGTCTCTCGCGACGCAGCGACGCGAAACACGAAGCGCGCGCGCTCGTGATCTTCCTCGCGGCGTTCGCGCTCTTCCTCGGTTGGGGGACGTACTGGACGCGGCCGATCGCGCGCCTCGTGGTCCAGGATTCGAACGCGGTCGTGTTCGACATCCACTCGCATTCGGCCGCGTCGCACGACGGCCGCCGGGGCTTCAGCGAAGCGACGAATGCGCGCTGGCACGCGAAGGCCGGTTTCGACGTCGCGTTTCTCACCGATCACAACGTCTTCGGCGCCGCGCGGCAATGGCAGCACGATCGGGCGGGCCATCCGCCGCGGCTCCTCAACGGGGAGGAGCTTTCGCTGAACGGCCTGCACATGATCGTGCTGGGCAATGACTCGCTGATCGCGAACAAGCCCTGGGACCAGTCGTTCGATTCTTCCCTGGCGCTGATCTCCCTTGTCGCCCGGCCGTCCCCGACCGTCCCCGACCGTCCGTACGTCATTGCCAGTCTTCCGGAGTACGCCAGGAACCACTGGGGACCGGACCTCGGCAGGATCGTGAGCGCGGGCACCGAGGGGCTCGAAATCTGGACCACGTCCCCGAAGGCCATGGATTTCACGCCGGCGCGCCGCGCGGAAGTGATCGCGCGCGCGCACTCGTTAGGCGTGGCGCTCTTCGGCGCGACCGACATGCACGGGCTGGGTCATGCGGCGAGCGTGTGGAACGTGGTCCCGCTCCCCGGCTGGCGGCGCATGACCGATTCGGCGCTGACGCGCGCGCTGGTCACAACCTTCCGCGGCAGCCCGGGGGCGATCCGCGTCCTCGCGCGGCCGCACGTC
>JADMIO012757628.1_pt1 | contig 11231 bp, 10 predicted proteins | sample 8958161 | NCBI WGS metagenome assembly JADMIO01 (sample SAMN16585339, study PRJNA669376) | soil metagenome | isolation source: Crop rotation soil | place: USA: Cullars Rotation, Alabama | collected 2011 | reverse complement strand
CTTTCCCGCCGAGGCCAAATTCAAGAGGGGCCGTAATGAGTCGCTCGACTTCCTCTGGCGCCATCTCGGGGGCGCTCACATTCACCTGGACCTGTGTCGGCGTCGTGTCGGGAAAGGCATCGAGCGGCAACCGCAACGCCGCGCGCACTCCGACGACGACCAGCAGACCGGCCAAGAGCAGGATCACAAATCGATTTTTGAGGCTGAAGTCGATCAGCGCGTTAAGCATTCAAGGACTCCGGGGTCAATCGCAGCAGCCGGCCCCAATGGAGCCTTTCATGATTTCGGTCTTGAGCAGAAAAGCCCCGGCAACGACGACTTCCTGTTTGGGATTCAGACCCCAGCTCACTTCGATCTCGTCATTGCCAGTCAGCGGCTTGGTTTTGATTCGCTGAGGGCGGTAGGCACCCGGTCCTTCCGGTAGGAAAACGAGATCCACATTCTCGTAACGCTGGACTGCCTTTTTCGGAATCGTCAGTGCTTTGTGAGAATCGCCAAGCTTGATGAGCGCACGCCCAACCTGATGGGCGCGAAGCTTGCCCTCTGGGTTGGTCAATTCTGCGCGGACCTTGGCGGTTCGGGTCTTTTCGTCGACCTCGGCTCCGACCCAGGTGATCTCGCCGCTATAAGTCGCGTCGGAATTGGTGATGAAGGAAACATTCTGGCCCCGCTGCACTCGCTCGATGTCGCTCTCAGGAACATTAATGGAAAGCCAAAGCTTGGATGTGTCCGCGATCGTGAAGAGGTTCCTGCCCGGCTCGACGGAGACTCCGGGGATGGCTTCGCGCGCTACGATGGTTCCATCGATAGGGGAAGTGATGGAAACAAATGGCCCCGTATCGTTGGCCCGGGCGATTTCCGCCCGAGCCTCCTCATCGAACCGAAGATTCTGAAGCCGCTGTTCAGCGGCTCGCAGATTGGCGCGTGCTTGATTCACTGCAGCCTGTGAGGCTGGGCGTTCCTTCGAGGCAACGGCTCCGGCTCCAACCAGCTTCTCCACGCGCTGCGAATTAGCCTCGGCTAAGCTGAAGGCTTCCCGCGCAGCCAGAAAATCGGCCTTGGCCGCACTGACCTCCGCCGAGTCCACCACGGCAAGCACAGCCCCTGCCTTGACCTTTGCGCCCGCATCCAGCCGAACTTCCTTGAGCACGCCGGAAACGCGCGAAGCGATTTCGGCGTGCCGGTTGCCGTCGTAGGCGACTTCGGCGTAAGCGGTCAACTCGGGAGTAAATTCGACTTCGCCCACTGGCGCTGTCTCCAGCCCGACATCCTTGGACAAGTCGGCCGATGCAAGCCGCACGAGCGGCAGGAGCTTGCAATACTCGAGCTTTCCGTCGGGCGTCCTCGCGCCAAACGCCTCGCACCAGCCATCATTGATCAGATTCCCGGAAGCGCTCTTCTCGCCTTTGCCGGCTTTTTCGCACTCAATGCAAAAGTGCTTGGGCAAGCCGTGATCGGGGCAGACTTCGATGTCATACTTTTCCTTCACCTCTTTGTGGCAAAGGGTGCAAATATCCTCCGGGATGTTGCCGTGTTCGGTGCAAAGCATAAGCTTGCCCTTTAGCTCGGCGTGGCACAGCGTGCAGAATTTTTCGGGCACACCATGCTCCTTGCAGTAAAGTCCGTAGTCTTCCTTGGCCTTGTTGCAGGCCGAAAGACTGAGCACGATCAGCAAGCCCAATCCCATGCTCATTGCGATGCGTTTCATTGGATCACTCCTTGATGGAATAAATCGCCCATTAGGGACGAAAACTTGTTTTGCCTGGGCAGCGTTTAATTCTCGCTGCCGGCCGCTCGCTCCAGCTCAGCACCCGCGATCGCGGCGTCGTAAAGCTCCTGGAGATATTCAGTCTCGATCCCTTGCGTCGTTCGTCGTGCCTCCAAGCAGTGCAAGCAGGTCCGATTCTCCCTGTTCATAGTGGAGCGTAGCTAATTGAGTGCCTCGGCCGCGCCATGCGGGATCTCCGAGCTCGCACGGGCGGCCTCGCAGTTCGCTTCAAATTTCGCGAATTTCGGATTTGGCTCAATGGCAAGGTTCAGTGCGCCTTTGAGCGTCAGAATCGACGATGGTGGCGCAGCATTCCTGACTTGATCTGCCTGACTTGAAGATGGCGATGGCGGCAGCTCAAAGGTTGCCGGAGCAGATGCCGATGAGTGGCTGACATCCGCGTGACGCGGCGCTGTAGTGCATGCCGCCAATGCTGTTGCAAGCAGGACCAAGAGGATCCATTGAGAAGACTGAAACATTAATTCCTCCGAAACGAAGCCAACTATCTCCCGTCCTCAGCTCAGAGGAAAGAGTGTGGATACAGACCGTTTCGAAGAATTCAGATGAGGAGGACAGTGCTGCTAAGCGCGGCACGCGCTGAAGTGGATGGAGGTCTGCCTCGGGCAGCTGTCAAATGCAAAGAGCTCTCTTGAAGGGCTGGAACCGAGAAGATTGGCAGCGTGTAGATCGCGGAAGCAGTGGGTGCCTTCAGAGAAACTTTCGTCGAAGGCGTTGAAAAGTTGAACTGAGTGCCTAACTCAATATCAACGCACGGTCCACAGCTATTGTCCGATGACGCGGCAACGCCCTCGGCCGCCGAATGGGAATGACTCAGGCTTTCCGAGCAACACTGACCGCCAAACAACTGCTTCAGCGACGGATGGCCATCGAGCTCGATGCACAGGGTCACACTCTTGGGACCAACTGACAATAGACCAAACCACACAGCCAGTAAGGGTGCCAAATACGAGTAAAGAACTGGATGCCGGGTGCGCTTCATGAATAGTCCAAGAGGACTAGTTTTACTCACACACGAGACCAACGCAAATGATTTCTAAGGAACGAAAAACCTGGCAAATCTTCACTTCGTGCTTTCTGCTTTCTTAAAACCGGCGCTGACCAGCTCCTCATATCCCGGCTTGAGCACTCGCACCGTATAGCCTTGATTCTCAAGGACAATGCCGGCCTTCTTGGCCCGCATTCCAACGACGCAAAACGTGTAGAGAACCTTCTTCTCGCCTTTTTTCGGAAGAGTCTGTTCAAGCTTTGCCGGGTCCAGGCTATTTTTTTCCAGCGAGGTCACCGGCAAAAAAATCGAACCCGCTAAATGGCCTTGATCCCACTCCTCCTCACTCCGCACATCGACGAGCACGGCGGTTCCATCAGTGACGTTTTTCTTAACGAGATCAAGCGAGTCTTCGGTGAAATCGACGGTTCGTCGTGAGGCGGAATTGCGTGGGTCATCCGCTGGATTGACATAATTGATGGTCCAGGGACCTTCGCCATGAAACTGCACAATCGTCTCGCCTTTGGCCCACACGAAATGGTGCATACCGGCTGTCCATCTGCCATAGGTGCCGGCCGGCATGGGCTGCGTCTTGTCGGCATCGAAGGCGTCTCCCATGCCAAGGTTGAACGTGCCGGAAATCACCGTGACTCGTTCCATCTTGGGATGAGTGTGCGGTGGTATCCGGAAGCCATCGGGCACTTTCACGCGAAATACGAATGGACCTTCCTTTGTCGGGTCGCCCTCGAGGATTGCGATGGAAGCTCCAGCAGGAAGTGAGGGCGGACCGGCCTTCCACTCAATCTTGTCGATGGGGAAGAGCGCCGCTCCCTCCATCGCGTCATGTGACGGCTCCGCTGCACGTCCGGTCGTTAGTAAGGAGAACAAAAAAAGTGTCGTCGAATAGCGCAAGGGTATCATGAGCTTTCTCCTCGATGGGGATTAACTTAATCTTCGTCGATGCGAAGTAACGATACTACACAAATGATTGTCGTTTGACCGGAAGCACGAGACTGAAGAAATATGCGGCCCCCACGCCCCATGGCGATCAAGGTAAACATATTGAGCCGATCGGCGCACACAGACTGCGTGCCGCCATGCGATAAGTTTCGATAATTGTCAACTCGGTGAAAAGCACCCGTTTGTTTCCTTGCGAGATGACAACCCGTTTGCGCGCGTTGTCGGCGGCCTTTGGCACCGACTCCGGGGCTTTTGTCGAGCGCGGAGGCTTTTGCCCCGCGCACAGACCGAGCGACGGCTCCTTTGGAGCCGATCAAGCGAAGCCCGCAGGTGATGACGCTGTCCGATAGGACCATCGCGCCATCACCTCGGGAAAAGACCCGGAGTCGGGGCCGAAAAGCTCTGCGACGGCCCCCGACAACGCGCGCAACTCGTTAATCTTCCGCTCGATTCGAGCAGCACAAACCCCTGCTCCCCTTCCCGATGGTGGGGAAGGGTGTGGGGAACCCCTTTAAAAGATCGAAAAAGCGGCCTTTATGGCCGCTGTCCTTTACTGCTCGCGTCGCTCGTATTTTAGATATCACCGCGCGCCTTATTTAAGGCTTCCTCCAATGCCGACACCCGACGCTCTGGCTCGAGGGTCGAGTTCATGCTTTGGATGATGACCACAGCCTTTTGGTCGGTCTCGTAGGCATATTTGGGCTTTGCCCTTCCGGTAACCCCTCCTCTCCCCTTCAGGTGATTAATCTGCCCACGAATGTCGCGGGTGGTTGCTCCTTCGAGAAGTGCACCTATTAGCGGCTCTTGGTCAGAGTGATCATTGAGCCGGGCGATTTCCGCCACGGCGTCGTAAGGTATAGAAAGTTGCGACGTCGCAACTTTTGCCTGCAACTCGGCAGGCAAATCAAGGATTCTGAGGATGCGGCTCACCCAGTCCTCGGACTTCCCGATAGCCTTCGCGAGATCGACCTGCCTTCTTATTTCGGGGTCTTCGGTGATCAAGGACTGCAACGCCTCGGCAAGCTCGATGGGTCCAAGGTCTTCGCGCTGAACATTGGAAATCACACTTTTTCGGCGTCGCAGATTCTCTTCCTCAGGATCGCGAATCAGCACTTCAACGGTGTCGAGGCCGGCGGCCTTAGCGGCACGGTAGCGACGGTGGCCGGTGAGAATGCGATAGAGGTCCCCTTCGGGGGTAACTGTGATCGGCTCGACAAGCCCGACCGTCTTGATCGAAGCGACGAGGCCATCCATGTTTCGGAAGGTCTTCCGTTCATTGCGGGCGTCTTCAATAATCTTGGCTACGCTGACTATTAGGCGTCCTCGCTTTTCGAGATTTAGGCCGAGCCCTTGTCTCACCAAATCGAGGCGCGATTTTCCTGCCGGTAACTTCATAATGAATTGAGATTGTTTTCTTGTAATGTGGCGAGGGCAAAGTCAATGACTCCGTTCATGTCCTTCGCTCCTTTGGAGCGTGGTCGGTAGTGAAAGATTGAGCCCCCGTGTTCATCGACCTGAGCGAGCCATCCGCACGTTCGCACCTCGACCGGCGCTATGCCAATATTCTCCTCTTGCATGTTCCGGATGACCCGGCGGCGCAATCCCGCCTGGCGAGTCATGTTACAAAGCACGTGCATGATTTCGTTTCTTCCTTCTCCACGTAGCCGAAGCAGAAGCTTGTAAAAGTTTGCGTAACTTCGCACCGCTTTGGTGCTTTCAAACGGGACGATAAAAAGATCCGCGGGTAGGATTGCGTTCTCCATGATTGGGCTAATCTGATTAGGGCTGTCGATCACAATGAAGTCGAGTTTTGTTGTCTCGTGTGCCTGGGATTCTCCGCTGGCCAAATACCCAGCGAGGATCGAAGCGTAGCCATCGTAATCGGTGATCTGACGTCCGATGTCTTCGAGGCCTTCCGCACTGGCGATGAACTGAAGATTTGCAATTGGAGTGGGCTGCATCGCGCCAATGAGCGAAAGCTTGCCGGAAAACACATCCATGAGCGTTCCTTCGCTCGAGAGTCCGTCTCCGGAGTTAAGCCATTGGGTGACCTGCGCTTGTGGGTCCATGTCGATGAGAAGCGTCTTGAACCCACGTCGGGCCAGTCCGGCCGCAAGATTCATTGCGATCGTGCTCTTACCACACCCTCCTTTCGCGTTGATCACAGTGATGATTTTCATGTTGTAGTGGAGTTAGAGGTTGGCTCGGGCCTTGGCGCGTTGCTGTAAGGATGCGGATTTATTCGAGCGTCCCACTCCCAGAACGAGAGGACTTGAGTTGAAAAGAACTTTTGAAAGTCGAGGAAGCGGCGCTCATCCCCGTCAAAGCGAGCTAGCCGTTCTCCGCTAAACGCGGCCCATGGGCAATCCAGAATTCGTTGTCGTTCAAGGGCGCGATTGGACTCAAACCGGGCGTATTCACGCGGGCTCTCCTCCTTCACTCGTTTCTCCTGGATTTTGAGGTAAGCAGTCCACTCTGGGCGATGCAACGCTTCATGTGCAACACGCGCAGATCTTTCGGCTTTAATCCTTTCGTCTTGTAGGCGGGCTTTGTGGCGCAGGTAGAAAGCATCGCCCCTGAGTTGAAGGGCAAGGCTGAGGGAGATTCCCCCGTTGGCAAGAGTTGGTGAGTGATAGGCAATCATTCGCCCGAAGGCTCGTCCCAACTCGGCGGCATTCAGTTGGGCGCTCCCTGAAGCCGAAAGCCTGCGTAGATATCGTTCTCCGGCTGCACTGTCGCGCGCCGAAGGCTCGGAGACGGGCGTCTCATCGTTCCAAGCCAGGCCAGCATAAAAGTGAGCGGCGAAGATCGCCCCCGGCGACTCCAGGATCGAGGTTGATGCATTTGGATTGGGCCAATCCTCCTCAATGGCGCGGCGGAGCATGCCCAGCGCATTTCGAGCCGGATTCCGCAGTCCCAACCAACCGATCTGAAGATCGATTCTCGCCTTTGGATATCGCTGTGCCAGGATGTTCGCCGTTTTGAGGCCGAACCCTTGTTTTAAAAGGGTGTCTTCAGATTCTGTGATTTCGGCAGCATCCAGTCCGGCCTGTTGTTTGAAAGTTTCGTTTTTCTGTTTCATTTCTATGCCGGATTGGATTTCTGACCGATCCGCCGGTTCATTTTTCCGACCGTTGCCGGTGCGACTTTCGGACCGAGTTCCGGTCCGGTTTTCTGATTCATCATTTGAAAAATGGATTGGATTCCCCGGTTCAGTTTTCCGACAGACTGAGGTTCCAAATCCGTCAGCCCATTTCAGGGCATATACTGCGGCCCGGCTCAACCGACCCGCATTAGGATCGAAGTATCCGGGTTCAAGGCAGGAGACATAATTGCGATTCAGGCTCGCTGAGAGGGCATCGGTCAACGTAGCACGGCTGCGTATGTGGGCATAACGCTGAATGTCACTGTATGAAAGCTGAACGAGTTGCCGACGCGTCCCTCTCTGGGCTTGAAAGCCAATAGAAAAACGGATGATGGAACCGACTACTTTGATGACGGCGAGCGTCTCATTGGGGATAAGACTATCAAAGAACTGATTGGGAATATCTGTGCGACGGCCCTCTCCTTCAAAAAAGCCTCGAAAGCGCTTGGGATCTTTGCAGTATTCAGGTGAACTGTCCCAGCAAAGCTCGTAGGATGCGCTCTGTCCCGCGTCGTCTTTGCTCTTGGGACGTCCCGGACTAATGCAGCGGATAAAGTGTCCTTTCACGGCTTCATCCAGCGCCAAGTGGATCATATCGCGGCTGATTCCAGCATGGGCGACGAGGTCATGGTAGGATACCCGGATCACCTCTTGCTGGGGATTACCCTGTCTATCGCACCATCCTAGTGTCTTGCGAATCATGTAGGCAACGAGTCGCACGACGCCGCGCGAAGAATGCGGAAGGCAGACGTCAAAGAATTGATTGGGCGTGTAGGTCGTATTGCTCGTTGGTGACGCAAAACCTCCGAAAGCCCCTGAGTGGGGCTTATTGACGCGACTGAATGTGGTTTTCTTTTGATTTTTATAGGCAGATTGTGCCATCGAAGGGTGGGTTAGAGGCGAATAATCGGCATTTTCTTGTTGGCCCCTTCAGCCACGGCCGCTGCATGCTCTTCGCGTAAGCGTTGGGCCTTCTCGCGGACGATAGCGTTAATTAGCCAACTTCTGGGCCGCTCCGACTCGCGCGCCAGCTGTGCCAGGAATTCGACGACTTCCGGATCAAGACCGATCCCGGTGTAGATTTTACGAGAGTAAGACATGAAGAGGGGCAGGGCTTGGGTTCAGTTCCAAGCCAAACAGAGTCTAACATGTCCTAACTAGACCATCAAGCCAAGGGGTTAGAGAACTGTGGACAACTGATTGCTTCGATAAGGTAAAGAGAGGAAGAAACGGCGGATGGATCTCAAAACAACATTGGATATGGTCATTGGGAACTGGACAAAGTCGATTCCGGAGCTTCACATTTCACCAACGGATTTTTATTCAAAGCTGGATCGAAAGTTCCAAGAACTCCAAATTCCGGATGCGAGGATTTCACGTAAATGGTGGAAGGAATCGCGCCTGATATCAGCCAAGCGAGAATACTTTCGAATTGAGCGTTACCGAGTTGTCTTCGACATCTGCTGTGTGCCATTTGGAAAGGGGTCTTTCATTTCATCCTGGCTTTGCATCGTGCCCTTCTGCTTGAGCCTGACCCACATCGTGGGCATGTTCGCGTTAGGCACGGTTGTAGGGATCCTCGCGGGGTCGTATTACCCAGAGACGACAATGCGCGGATCGATGAATTTATTGCAGAATCCCTTTCAGGGTCTTGCCATTTTTTTTGGTGTTGCCTCTGTCTTGGCTGTTCTTTTTCATCTACCAGTCTGGTGGTTTATATCGAAGCTTAGAAAGCAATTCGTCTTCGTGAACAGCAATGTTTGGTCTGATCTACTTTGCGGCATGACTTTGATCGGACCTTTGCTGCTCACCTGGGCGGACAGTAGGCCGACATACTACCAATTAGATTCGGCCGGGGTCTTTCACGAAGCCGTGCACGGGGCGACCATGGAAGTGCTCGGGGGTTACATGGTCGCGCAGGACCTGCAAATCCTGAGCCTGGAAGACCGCGCACCAGTGATGCGTGAGTTTCTGAGGAAGCGTTGAATCCATGAGTCAGGACGAACTCCTTGCACGGCCTGATGATGCGGTCTTACAGCGGCTTGCCGCTTCGCCTTCCGAGCAATTTCACGATTGGGAATTGAGGGGTCGGGGATGGCAATTGTGGGATTCACCGACATACATTGAACCGCCATATCGACCTTTCTTTTCTTATCAGCTCCCTAAGCCAAAACCACGGCCTGATGATGGCCGGCGGCACACGATTGGAAGCTGGCTCATCGCGAAAGCCCAAGAGGCACTCAAGGGAAAGGAGCGACAGATTGAACCCTGGGAGCATATTGACCCTCGAATCATTGCCTTTTTCGAAGAGCCAAGTATTGCTCCCTACGTTCATGACGAACCGTATACGGATCTTCAGATCATTCTTCCCCAAGACGCGAAGGTCCGTCACGAAAACTTTTCAACCTTTTTGATGGGAATTGCAGAATACTTTGGCTTGCTCTCCTTCGAGGTCATCGGCACTCCTGAACTGATCGTCATTCAACTCGCATGCTTGGGATCGGATGCCGACCAACTGCGCGAACAGATCATCTCGCATTTTCCAGAAGCCCGGGTGATTGCTGTTCCGTCATTCCTTCTTCGGACATGGATCAAGGATCGCAGAGTGCCCTCGATTGTTGTCGACTTCGGGCTGGCCAGCGAGTTCATGCTGCCCCTTAAGTCTCTACCCACCGCCATGGACCCGCTTGTCACGATTACGGGAGCCTTGGGCAAGCTGCGCGAGGAGGAGGTTGGCTTGATCCAGGTCCTTTTCGAGCCAGTGCGCAATCCATGGACGGAAAGTGTAATCAGCGCAGTCACGGATCATGAAGGAAAAGACTTTTTCGCGAATGCTCCCGATCTGGTCAAGCACGCGAGGCAAAAAATTCAGTCGCCCCTATTCGCTGTTGTCATCCGGGTCGCGGCAAAATCGGCTGATGAAGATCGGATGTGGCAGATTGCCAAGTCGATTGGCGCGGGCTTGGCTCATCTCACAAACCCGAATATAAATGCTCTGGTGCCTCTGAGCAACGAAGGCTATGACGACCTTCACCATGAGATTGATTTGGTTGCCCGCCTTTCGCACCGTAGCGGCATGCTCTTGAACATTGAGGAATTGATCTCGCTGGTTCATTTACCGACCGGCGCAGTTCGAGCTCCCAAGCTTAAGCGACAATCCGGGAAGACAAAGGCCGCACCATCCCTCGCGTTGAACCATGAACTATTGTTGGGAGTGAACGAACACGAAGAAGAGGTTCAAAGGGTTACGCTCTCGGTGGATCAGCGGGTCAAGCATACTTATGTGATCGGGGCCTCGGGAACGGGCAAGTCCACGTTCCTTCTCAACTGCATCATGCAAGACATAGAACGCGGCGAAGGATTGGCCGTGCTCGATCCGCATGGCGATTTAATCGACCAAGTGATGGAGAGAATTCCAGAGAACAGATGGGACGATGTCATTCTCTTCGACCCCTCAGACGAAGACTTCCCGATTGGGTTTAACATCCTCTCGGCTCACTCCGAGATCGAAAAGCAGCTCCTGGCCTCGGATTTGGTCGCCGTATTCAAGCGGCTTTCGACCGCTTGGGGCGACCAGATGAATTCCGTCCTCGGAAATGCGATTCTCTCGTTCCTGGAAAGCGAGCGTGGCGGAACGCTGGCTGACATGCGTCGTTTTCTTGTCGAAAAGGAATACCGTGAGGAATTCCTCACGACGGTCAAAGACCGAGAGAATATTTACTATTGGCAGAAAGAATTTCCGATTCTGACAGGAAGGCCTCAAGGTCCTCTCCTCACACGCCTCGACACCTTTCTGCGTCCCAAACTTGTGCGCTTCATGGTCGCGCAGAAGGAAAACAGGCTAGACTTTGCGGAGATCATGAATGGACGGAAGATCTTTCTCGCGAAACTCGCTCAGGGTGGCATTGGTGAGGAGAACTCATTTCTTTTGGGCTCGCTGATTGTCTCCAAATTCCACCAGCTCGCCCTTGCTCGCCAGGAGATGCGGGCGGCTGATCGTCGACCATTCTATCTTTACATCGATGAATTCCACAACTTCGTCACTCCATCCATGGCATCGATCCTCTCCGGGGCGCGGAAATACCGGTTGGGGCTCGTGCTCGCGCATCAAGAGCTGCGCCAGGTGAAGAACGAGGAGGTCGCCGGGGCCATTATTGCAAATCCGTATACGAGAGTGTGCTTTCGCTTGGGGGATCAGGATGCAAGAAAGTTGGAAGATGGTTTTTCATTCTTCGATGCAAAGGACCTTCAGAATCTCGGAATAGGCGAAGCCATCTGCAGGATTGAGCGCGCCGAATTTGATCTCAATCTTCAGACTCCCCCAATCGATCAGGTGGGGGAGCGGGGGAAAG
>JADMIO010817250.1_pt1 | contig 11231 bp, 12 predicted proteins | sample 8958161 | NCBI WGS metagenome assembly JADMIO01 (sample SAMN16585339, study PRJNA669376) | soil metagenome | isolation source: Crop rotation soil | place: USA: Cullars Rotation, Alabama | collected 2011 | reverse complement strand
CCGCGACAACTTGTCCACGTGGAATTCTAAGCTTAGGATCCCAATGTGCTGGAAAGCGACGGAGGCAGGCTGCGGGAGTTGAGCGACCACTCGATCATCATCCCGACGCAGCGCACGGATCGCGCGCAAGAGCTGCATCTCTGCATCGAACACATCATCTGCGACCTGGTCGAGAGAACCCTGTGAACGGACTGCAAGGCAAACGCGCGCTGATCACCGGCGGGTCACGCGGCATCGGCGCGGCCACGGCCCAGCTCTTCGCCGAATACGGCGTGCACGTGGCGATCGGGTATCGCAACCGCAGAGCGGACGCGGCCGCGCTCGCCGCGGCGCTGCGGGACAAGCATGGCGTGACGACGTATGCTCACGCTTCGGACATCGCGACGATGCGCGGCGCCACGGAGCTCGTCGAGCGGTCGGCCGACGCCCTCGGCGGTCTGGATTTCTTCGTCGGCAACGCCGGCATCTGGATTCCCGAGGAAGCAGCGGTGGGCGAGATGACCGACGACCAGTGGCGCCGCACGATGTCCGAGAACGTCGACTCGATGTTCTTCACCGCGCGCGCCGTGGTCCGACGCATCGCCGACAACGGGCGCATCGTGTTCGTCGCCAGCACGGCGGGGCAGCGCGGCGAGGCGAATCACGCGGATTATGCCGCGTCGAAGGGCGCGATGATCTCGTTCGTGAAGTCGCTCGCGCCCGAACTAGCCAAGCGCAACATCACGGTGAACAGCGTCGCGCCCGGGTGGGTCGACACCGAGATGTGCGCCGAGCCCTACGCGAACGGCGGGCGTGACCGGATCGCCGCGAACATTCCGATCGGTCGCGTGGCGTCGCCGCGCGACATCGCGGGGCCGATCGTCTTTCTCTGCTCGGAGCTCGCGCGGCACATCACCGGCGAGATCGTGAACGTGAACGGCGGCAGCGTGCTGTGTGGATAGCCGGCCCGCGGCGTTCCGAGCGTAGACGGTCGGCGCCGACGCGAGGAACGATCATCCGGTCGGCGGCCCGATGAGCATCGTCCTTCTGTTCACCGGCGGGACGATCTCGATGCGGCACGATGCCGCCGCCGGCGGCGCCGTCCCGACGCTGCGCGGCCCGGACATCCTGCAGCTCGTGCCGTCGATCGGCGACTTCGCCGACATCGAGATCGACGACTGGGCCGCGCATCCCGGTCCCCACATGACGGTCGAGCGGATGTGGGAGCTGCGCGCCCGCATCGTGCGACATCTCGAACGAGAGAATGTGGATGGCGTCGTCGTCACCCACGGCACCGACGCGCTCGAGGAGACGGCCTACCTGCTCGCGCGGTCGATCGACAGCCCCAAGCCCGTCGTCGTCACCGGCGCGATGCGCACGTCGAGCGATCTCGGATGGGACGGTCCGGCCAATCTCGGCGGCTCGGTGCTCGTGGCCGCGAACGACGAGTCGCGGGGACTGGGCGTGCTGGTCGTGATGTCCGACCGCATCTTCGCGGCGCTGGACGTCACGAAGACGCACACCCACGCGCTCGACGCCTTCGAGAGCCCGGGCCTCGGCCCGCTCGGCGTGATCGACGACGGAACGGTGATCTATCGCCGCCTCATGCCCGCCACGCCCCCGGTGTTGGCGCCGCGCCAACCGGCCGAGCCGGTCGACATCATCTACACCTATTCCGGCGCGGATTCTCGATTGCTCGACGCCTCGCGCGTCGAGGGCAAGGGTCTCGTCCTCGCCGCGATGGGCCGGGGCAACGTGCCGCCGGCCATGGTCGACGGCATCCGGCGCTGGATCGCGGAGGACAAGCCGGTCGTAGTCACGTCACGCGCCATGCGCGGACGTGTCGGATGCACGTACGCCTATCTCGGCGGCGGGCGACAGTTGGCGGGACTCGGCGCGATTTTCGGAGGCGCGCGCCGGCCGATTCAGGCGCGCGTGGAGCTGATGCTGGCACTGGGCGACGGGATGAGCGTCGCCCAAATTCGCGAGCTGCTAGAAGGCAGCTGACGCCGGCGCCACCTCGATGGCTTCCCAGCGCTCGAAGCACCGCCAATCGTACTCGCGCGCGGCTCGAATCTGATCCGGAAACCCGAAGTAGTCAGTCCAGCCTTCCTGCTCGGCGCGCCAGCGGCAGTCCCAGATGAAGCTGTAGACGTGCGTGTCCGTCGCCGTTTGCAGCTTCACAGTGCCGACGAAATCCGAACAGCCCGAGCGCGCGCGCACGGTGACCTGCTCGATCGGGAGGTGCGCTTCAGTGGCGAGGATGTGCGTCAGGAGGCGCCGCACTTTCACGGCTGGAGCATATCCGTCGACTCTGATCCGCTCCGCAGACGATGCCATTCCATAACCGCGAACTGCGTGTTTGAACGGTTCCGCGGCCATTGAACCTGCGAGGATCTGCTCCAGCTCGGACAACGAGGCACTCCTGTTCGGGACAGTACAAAGACGGTCGAACCGGCAAAAGGCAATATCATCTGGGGGCCGTCCAAGTTGTAGTGACTGGCCATCTTCACTCATGTCGTCGTGCCTGCTATCCTGATGGCTTCGCTGCCGGACCCGTGCCGGATCCGGCTCGATTTTTGGCCATTTCGGCCGCTTGCGTCGCTGCCTCACTTTTCGGGACCCGCCATGCGCCTCAACCCCCCAGCGGCTGTGCTCGAGATCGCCGATCGGCTGGAAGAGGCGCGCTTCGAGGCCTGGTGCGTCGGCGGTGCCATCCGCGACGCCCTGCTCGGCCACCCGCACCTCGATTGGGATCTGGCGACCTCGGCCAAACCGGATGAGGTCAGGAAGCTGTTCGGCCACCGGCGAACGATTCCCGTCGGAATCGATTTCGGCACCGTTGGCGTGCTCGACCGTGACGGCAAGATGCACGAGGTCACGACCTTTCGACGCGACGTCCAGACGGACGGACGCCACGCACTCGTCGAGTTTGGCGTCTCGCTCGACGACGACCTGGCCCGGCGCGACTTCACGATCAATGCGATCGCGTACTCGCCAAGGCGCGATGAGCTGCGAGACCCGTTCGGCGGTCAGGCTGATCTCGCGGCGAAGGTCGTGCGCGCCGTCGGCGACCCGGATGAGCGCATGCGGGAGGATCGCCTGCGCGCGCTGCGGGCGATCCGGTTCGCCTCGCGCTTCGGTTTTGCGATCGAGCCCGCGACTCGCCGCGCGATCGAGGCGAGCGCGCCTTACCTCGGCCGGCTGTCGCCCGAGCGGGTGAAGCAGGAGCTCGACAAGACGATGGAGCAGGTGCGGCGGCCGAGCGAGGCGTTGCGCGTCTGGCAGGCGACGGGTGCGTTCGCGACGCTGATTCCCGCTCTGGCCGGCGTCTCGTCGCGCGACTTGTCGGTCGTGGACTGCCTGGCGCAGCCCGGACCCGCGACGCGACCGGCGCGACGCGCTGCGCGATTCGCCGGGCTGCTCGCGTCGCTCGAAGCGAAGGCGGCCGGACAGGTCATGATCTCGCTGCGCAGCTCGCGCGCCGAGGTTCAGGCGGTGCAAGGCCTGGTCGAACGCGTGCAATGGTTCGCGCCTGCAGTCGCCGATCGCCTCGCGACCGGGTCGCCAACCGACGCCGACGTGCGGCGATGGGTCGCCAGGTTGGGGCGCCTTGAGGTGGGCGGAGTGATGCGCCTCGCTGGCGCCGGGTGGGCCGCCGATCGTGCCGCGGGCGCCGAGGCGCCGTCATCGGTCGTCGTGCATGCCCTGTACCGCCGCATGCTCCGCTCGGCCTTCCGCGATCCGATCGATCTCGGCTCGCTGGCGCTCGACGGCGACGATCTCCGGTCGAGTGGAATCCCGGCCGGCCCGCTCCTCGGAAAGATTCTGGCCGGGCTGCTCGAGCGCGTCATCGAGGATCCGTCGCGCAACACGCGGGACTGGCTATTGCGAGAGGCCGCGTTGCTGGACAAGCGGTTTAGGTTGGAATCCGAGCAGCAGCAACCCCGGTAGGTCGAGGAGCGACATGTTCTTTCGTGGGCGGCAACCCGAGGCGTCGATCTGGCGTCGATTTCGCGTCAGCGCCGATGGCTTCACCTTCGTCCAGGAAGAGGATCTGTACACGGCGCACGTCGTCGCGAACGCGGAGCGTGTCGTCGATCTGTTCTATAGTCTGACGGACCAGATGCCGCCGGCCGTCGACGTCGTGATCGACGATCTACGCAGCGGACGCTCGTGGAAGGGCGAGTCGATCGCGTTGCCCGACGTGCGCGAAGGGCTGGCGCGTCTCAAGAACCTGCTCGCGCGCTACGGCGGCGTGGAGCTGTCCGTCTACACGGCCGAAGATCAACTGACGCTCAATCCGTATCTCGAGCTGTTCATCTACGCCCGCACGGACCGCTGGCTGTATCTCCTCGAGGGCAAGGGGCTGGAGGAGCAAGCGCGGGTTGCGACGAAGAGCTGGAAGACGAATCGACAACATTTCCCCGCGGCGCCCGATCTCGTGAACGCGGTGACCGCCGGCGCGGAGCGACTGGGACTCCAGCCGGCGTGAGCCACGCCGCGTTGCTCTACGGAGTCGCGGCCGCCGTCGCCAACATCCTGGGAGCGCTCGCGGTCACGTCACGAACGGCGTGGAGTCTGCGCGCGCTCGATGCGATCCTGTCGTTCGCCGCCGGCTTCCTCATTGCCGTTTCGACGATCGATCTGATTCCCGAATCGATCCGGCTCGGCGGCGCGGTCGCGCCGGCGATCATCCTCGGCGCGTACGTGCTGGTACACATCACCCAGCACACGATCGGCCGCCATTTCCACTTCGGTGAGGAGACGCATTCCGTCTCGGAGCTGGTGAGCGTGTCGGCGCTCATCGGCTTGCTGATGCACACGTTCGTCGACGGCGTCGCGGTCGCCAGCGGGCTGTCCGTGAGCTCGGGACTCGGCGCGCTCGTGTTCGTGGCCGTGCTGCTGCACAAGTTCCCGGAAGGACTGGCGATCTCGAGCCTCTTTCTCGCCGCCGGGGCGGGGCGACGTCTCGCGCTCTATGCGGCGGGCGCACTCGGGATGACGACGATCGCCGGTGTCGTGCTCACGAGCGAGCTGGCGGTGTTGCAGCGGTATGGACTTCCCATCTCGGCAGGGGTGACGCTGTACGTCGGCGCGTCGAATCTCGTTCCGGAATTCCAGGATCGGCCCGGTTGGAGGATTCCACTCAGCTTCGTGGCCGGGACGGCCGTGTATTTCGCGGCGCGGTCGATTGCATCGGTGTAGGCGTCGGGCGCTCAGATAGCTTTCATCACAATGGCCGATCGACGCAAACGGACCACCGACGAGGACGACAGCGAGCGCGGAACCGCGTCTCTCTTCGCGCCGACGCTACCGCAGCCGCTGGCCGCGCGGATGCGTCCGCGCACGCTCGACGAGATCGTCGGGCAGCGGCACCTCCTCGCGTCGGGCAAGCCGCTGCGTGAAGCCATCGAGAAGGGAACGGTATCGTCGATGATCTTTTGGGGCCCGCCGGGGACCGGGAAGACGACGATCGCGCGCGTCATCGCGCAGTACACCGATCGCGAGTTCGTTCCGTTCTCCGCCGTGACGGAGGGCGTGCCGCGCGTGCGCGAGATCGTCGCCGAGGCGGAAGGACGGCGGCGTCTGGGGCGCGGGACGATCCTCTTCGCGGACGAGATCCATCGCTTCAACAAGGCGCAGCAGGACGCGTTTCTGCCGCACGTCGAAGCGGGGACCATCACCCTCATCGGGGCGACGACGGAGAATCCGTCATTCGAGATCAATGGCGCGCTGCTCTCGCGGGTGCGTGTCTTCGTGCTGCAATCGCTCACCGCGGACGACGTTCGCGCGCTCGTTCAGCGCGCCTTGACCGATGACGAACGCGGACTCGGCGACTGGAAGCTCGTCGTGGAACCCGACGCCCTCGATCTGCTCTCGACGGAGGCGGACGGCGACGCGCGTCGTGCACTCACCGTGCTCGAAGCGGCGGCGGAGCACGTCGGTCGCAACGGGACGATCACGGTCGACGTGATGCGCGACGCGCTCCAGCTTCGCTTTGCGCGCTACGACAAGGGCGGCGAAGAGACCTACAACATGCTCAGCGCCTTCCACAAAAGTCTGCGCGGCAGCGACCCGCAGGCCGCGCTGTACTGGATGGCGCGAATGATCGAAGGCGGGGCCGATCCGATGATCATGTTCCGCCGCGCGCTGGCGATGGCTGCCGAGGACATCGGGTTGGCCGATCCCGAGGCGTTGAAGCTGGCCGTGGCGGCGCGTGACGCGTATCACATGCTGGGTCCGCCAGAGGGCTATCTGCCGCTCGCCCAGATGATCGTCTACCTCGCGACCGCACCCAAGTCCAACAGCTCGAAGGTGGCCCTCGGCGCGGCGCTCGAGGCGGCACAAAGGTTCCCCGCCGAAGGCGTGCCGCTGCACATCCGGAACGCGCCGACCGCCTTGATGAAGGAACTGGGCTATCACAAGGGGTATCAGTACGCGCATGACGCGCCGGAGGCATACATCCCGCAAGAGTACCTGCCGGAGCGTCTACAGGGCACGCGCTTCTATGAGCCGGGACCATTCGGCTTCGAGAAGGAGATCGCGAAGCGACTGGCGTGGTGGGAGGAGCTCAAACGGAGAGCGAGCGAAGACTCGGGTGGAGACACTCCGGCGGAAGGCGCGAAACGCCCACGCGAGGAGCGGTGACACGTCGAGCGAGGCGGCAACGGGACGGACACGCAACACAGTGACGGGGACCTTCGGGGAGGGGAATCATGAGAAAAGTCGTAATGGCGGTGGTGGCCGCGTCGGCGATGATCGCGGCCGGATGCGCGACCCTCGGCAAGGCGGCGTTTCAGAATCCGATCGTGCATCTGCGCAACGTCGGGCTGGGCAACATCGGACTGATGGGCGGCACGCTCAACGTGCAGCTCAGCGTCTACAATCCGAATCATTTCCGGCTGGACGCGACCCGGCTGACCTACAATCTGAATCTGGCCGGCGACAGCATCAAAGTCGCGAGCGGGACGTATGACAGCCAATTCACGGTGACGGACAACGACTCGACGCTGGTGACGATTCCGGTCGACTTCACCTACGCCGGCCTCGGCGCCGCCGGGCGGAGTCTGTTGAACACCGGAGCGGTGAACTATCATGTCCTCGGCGACGTGACCGTCGGGACGCCGGTCGGCAATTTCACGGTGCCGTATACGTCGACGGGACGGTTCACGACGTCGGGGCTGGCGCGGTAGCGTCGACAATCATGAGGAATCGCGAACATCAGTAGAGAGCCGATCGTCGTTCAGCCGCCTGTCGAGCGCGCGCTTCTCGTCAGCGCGCCCCTCAAGCGGCCCGGTGCGCGCCGCGTCGTGGGCGAACACCTGCGCGAGCTCGAGGAGCTGACGGACACCGCGGGTGCGGTCGTCGTCGGCGATCTCGTCCAACAGATCGACAAGCCGCATCCCGGCACCTATCTCGGTGCCGGCAAGATCGACGAGCTGCGCGACAAGGTCGGTGAGACCAATGCGTCGCTCGTCATCTTCGACGACGAGCTCAGTCCAAGCCAGGGGAAGAACATCGAGGACGCCATCGGCAAGCGCGTGATGGATCGCGCCGAGCTGATCCTCGACATCTTCGCGACGCGCGCGCGAACCGCCGAGGCGAAGATGCAGGTGGAGCTGGCGCAGCTCGAGTACATGCTGCCGCGGCTGACGCGGATGTGGACCCACCTCGAGAAGTTCCGTGGCGGCATCGGCATGCGCGGCCCTGGTGAAACACAGCTCGAGACGGACCGGCGCCTCATCAACCATCGGATCAAGCTGCTGCGCGAGCGTCTGCAGGACGTCCAGCGCGGCCGCGCGATCCAGCGGCAGTCGCGACACGGCGAGTTCAAGGCGTCGCTCGTGGGTTATACGAACGCCGGGAAGTCGTCGATCCTGCGCGCGCTGTCGGGGCAGGAGGTGTTCGTCGAGGATCGTCTCTTCGCGACGCTCGATCCGCTGACGCGCGACGTGGACCTCGGCGATCATTCGCGGGTTCTCGTGACCGACACCGTCGGCTTCATTCGCAAGCTGCCGCACCATCTCGTGGCGTCGTTCCGCGCGACGCTCGAGGAGACGCGCGACGCCGACCTGCTGCTGCACGTGATCGACGCCAGCTCGCCGACGTGGGAAGAGCAGCGGATGGTGGTCGACCAGGTGCTCGACGAACTGGATGTGAATGATCGTCCGAAGCTGCTCGTCTTCAACAAGATCGATCTGTTGAGCCACGACGAGCTGCTGGCGTTGCAAGAGCGCATCGCCGCGCTGGTGCCGACGTCGGTATTCATCTCGACGATGACGGACGACGGGCTCGAGCCATTGCGCCGGGCGTTGGCATCGGCGATTCGCAGTCGTCGTCCGCTGACGTGGATCCGCATGTCGCCGTCGGATGGGCGGACACTCGCCGAGATTCACCGCGACGGCGAGGTGCTGGATCAGCGGATGGACGGGGAAGAGCTGTTGATCGAAGCGCGAATCGACGAGGCGTTGGCCGGTCGGATTCGGAAGGCCGGGGCCGTCGTCAGCGCGTCATCCTGAGCGCGAAGCGCGAAGGACCCCTGCCGCCAAGGAGAACGAAGCTTTTCCTTGGTGTTGTTGGGTCCTGCGCCGCCTCGCCGCGCTCAGGTTCTGAGGGTGACGCACGCGAAAAAGGTCACGTCTGTGGACGTGACCCTTTTTCTCACCAGAATGTCGTAACTCGTTGTAAATCAAATGGTCACGCACGGACTCGAACCGTGGACCTCTGCTGTGTGAAAGCAGCGCTCTAACCAGCTGAGCTACGCGACCAGGCCGCAGATAAAGTAGTCGAAGTACCCTGGCCTTGGTAGTACGGCGCTGGGTGACTCGGAGAGCGCGGAGACGAGACTGAGACGTCGCGTCGGCGGTGATCGGCGTTCGCGGTGGTGAAGAGAGAAGTCGTGTCATCGGCGTGCGGATGCGCCGGATACGACGCGCCCCGCCGGGGTCGATTCTCCGGCGGGGCGTTTTCGTAAATTCGACGTCCGATGTCGAATCATCGGATTCCGTCGGACTGTTCGGTCTTGTGAGCCGCTCGGTCGTGATGGTCCCGGCAGGACTTGAACCTGCGATCGTCGAATTATGAGTTCGCTGCTTTGACCAACTAAGCTACGGGACCGTGCTCGCTAATTAGGCGCGGCGCCGGCGGCCGTCAACCCGCCATGAACCCGTCGTACGCCTCGATCACTTCGTCCGGCGACACCGTTGCCGCGCCGGCTTTCCCGACCTCGACGCCCGCGGCGAAGTTCGCGATGATTGCCGCTTCCGTCGCCGTCCCGCCCGCGGCCAGCACCAGCGCGAGATATGCCGTCACCGTATCGCCCGCGCCAACGACGTCGTACACCTCGCGCGCCACGGTCGGCACCCGTTTCGTCACGCCCCCCGTCGACACCAGCGCCATCCCCTTGTCGCCGAGCGTGAGCAGGAGATGTTCGACGCCGAGACGCTCGAGCGTCGCCGGCAACGCCTCCGGATGCTCGAGGTCGACCTCCGCGCCAAGCGCGGCTTCGAGCTCGCGGCGATTGGGCTTGAAGATCGTCGCGCCGCGGTAGAGAAAGAAATTGCGGTACTTCGGGTCGACCACGATCGGCATGCCCTTCGCGCGCGCCGCCTGGATTCCGATGTCGATCACCCGTGGAACGATCACACCCTTGTTATAGTCCTCGAACACCAACGCATCCGCGGCCTGGATCGCCGTCTCGACGGCCGCGAGCACGCGCGCGACCTCTTCGCCGTCGAGGTCCGCGTCTTCCTCTTCGTCGACGCGAACGACCTGCTGCGAGCGGGCAACGACGCGGGTCTTCATCGTCGTCGGCCGCTCGACGGTCACGAGCGCCGCCAGGTTGGCGTCGATCGCTCCGAGCATGGATCGCAATTGCTTGCCGCCGCCGTCATCACCGACGGCGGCAACGAGATCGCACGCGGCGCCGACCGCGCGGACGTTCTGGGCGACGTTGCCCGCGCCGCCGAGGGCATACCGGCGCTCCGTCACACGCACCACCGGAACCGGCGCTTCCGGTGAGATCCGTTCGACCTCGCCGCGGAGATACACGTCGAGCATGGCGTCGCCGACGACAGCGACGCGTCTCGAGGCGGCGGTCTGGAGCAGAGCAACGAGGCGGTCGCGCGCAAGCGAGCGGGGCATGGGCGCAACCTAGCCGGGCAATGGGAGATCGGGGATGGGCGACGCCGTCGGCATTCAGCACCGGCATCGCCCAACGGTCTGTTCGGGCACAGGCCTTGCCCTTCCGGACTCGACCGTCGTTTTATCCTCCGCTTGGTGCCGTGCAGCACGACCGTGCAGCAAGACCCACGTCCGCACTCGCTTGCCCGCTTTCCTCACACGCCTCAACGACGCCGCCAAGTCGAAGGTGCTCACGGTGCAGGAGTACTTCGTCCTCGCGGCGAAGTCCCTGCGCTTCATCTTCGCGCGGCCGTTCTACGGTCAGGACGTCATCCAGCAGATGGACGAGATCGGCGTCAAGTCGCTCGGCATCGTGCTGCTGACGGGCCTGTTCACCGGGATGGTGCTCGCGCTCCAGTCCTCCGTGCAGCTCAAGACGTTCGGCGCGACGATGTATATCGGCAACCTCGTCGCCGCGTCGATGATCCGCGAGCTCGGGCCGGTGCTCGCCGGCCTCATGGTCGCGGGCCGCGTGGGATCGGGAATCGCCGCCCAGTTGGGGTCGATGCGCGTGACGGAGCAGATCGACGCGCTCAACACGCTCGGCACGGACCCGATCAAGAAGCTCGTCACGCCGCGCGTGGTGGCGGCGCTCATCATGCTGCCCGTGCTGACGATCATCAACGACTTCGTCGGCATCATCGGCGGCAACATCATCGCGAGCTTCGTCGTCGGGCTGCCCACGGCGCAGTACTGGCGCACGGTGTGGGACCAGATCGCGGCCGACGGCTTCACGCTGCGCTACATCCCGACGGATTTCATTCAGGGACTGACGAAGCCGTTCGTCTTCGGCGGCCTCATCTCGATCACCGCGTGTTATTTCGGTCTGGGCACGACGGGCGGCACGGAAGGCGTCGGGCAGAGCACGACGCGCACCGTCGTCACCTCGAGTATTCTCATCCTCATCATCGACTACTTCATCACGCAGCTCCTGCTCTCGCTGCTCGGCAATGTCTGAGATCGAGCGCGGCAAGGACCGCCGGGCGCCCGAGCGCGATCGTCGCTCGCAGCCCTTTCCAGCACAGTGGGATCCGAAGCTTGGAATTCACGTGACTTGAAGTCGCGGC
>JADMIO011014831.1_pt1 | contig 11232 bp, 7 predicted proteins | sample 8958161 | NCBI WGS metagenome assembly JADMIO01 (sample SAMN16585339, study PRJNA669376) | soil metagenome | isolation source: Crop rotation soil | place: USA: Cullars Rotation, Alabama | collected 2011 | reverse complement strand
TATTATTACCGCCCCGAAAACGTGGAGACCATCGTCACGGATCTGCCGGCCAAACTGGCGATCTTAACCCGGTTGGCTGCGGAGCGCCATAAAATTGCGGCTTTTACCGAAACCGGCTTCGAGGCCATCCCCGATGAGAACTGGTGGACCCGGAAATTCCTGGCCCAGATCAGGGACGCTCCGCTGGCCTACGTGATGCTGTGGCGCAATGCCTACCACGGTTCCCGAAGCAACCATTACTACGTACCCTACCCCGGCCAGATCAGTTGCAAGGATTTTATCCAGTTCAGTCGCGATCAGCGCGTGTTGTTTCAGGACCGGTTACCGAAATTGTATAAGAAACCATGAAATTAAGCTTTCCGGATTTCGCCATTATTGCCGTTTATCTCCTTGTCATCCTCTACATCGGACTGCGGATGCGGCGTCAGGCGGTCAGGAGCAAGGAAGACTACCTGATGGGCGGCAAAAGCCTGCCCTGGTATATGCTGGGACTGTCGAATGCCCACGACATGTTCGACATTTCGGGGACAATGTGGATGGTAACCATCCTGTTCGTCTATGGCCTGAAATCGGTGTGGCTGCCCTGGTTGTGGCCTTCTTTCAACCAGATTTTCCTGATGATCTTCCTGTCGGCCTGGCTGCGGCGGTCCAATGCCACGACCGGGGCCGAGTGGATCCATTCGCGCTTCGGGCATGGCCGGGGCGTGGCACAATCGCACTCGGTGGTGGTCGCCTTCGCGTTGATCGGCTGCCTGGGCTTTCTGGCCTACGGTTTCATCGGACTGGGCAAGTTCGTGGAGATCTTCCTGCCCTGGGACGTGGTGAGCGCCTACCTGCCCTTCGACGTGGCGCCGCGCTGGGTGCCGCATTTTTACGGGATAGTGTTCACCCTGTTTGCCGTTTTCTACTCCATTCTGGGCGGCATGAAAGGCATCGTCCTCGGCGACGTGGTGATGTACAGCATCATGACCGTGGCCGCCTTTTGCGTGGGCGGCATCGCCATGTACCACCTGCATGGGCAAACGCTGCCCGTCCCCGCAGACTGGCATCGCCTGGGTTTCGGGGGACAACTGAACCTGGACTGGACGCCCATCATTCCGGAAGTTAACCAGAAAATAGCCGAGGATGGCTATTCGCTGTTCGGCGTACTGTTTATGATGATGATCTTCAAGGGTATCCTGGCCAGCCTGGCCGGTCCGGCGCCGAACTACGACATGCAGAAGATTCTGTCCACGCGGTCGCCGGAGGAAGCGTCGAAGATGTCGGGTTTCGTGTCGGTGGTGCTGCTGCCGGTGCGCTATTCGATGGTGGCCGGGTTTGCCGTACTGGGCCTGTTGTTTTACCACCAGATGGACCTGAGCGCCGTGGACGCGTCCGGCAACCGCTACGTCGATTTCGAGCGCATTTTGCCGGCGGCGATCAATAATTTCATTCCGACCGGCCTGCTGGGGCTGGTGCTGACCGGTCTGATCGCCGCCTTCATGGGCACTTTTTCGGGTACGCTCAACGCGGCCCAATCCTATATTGTCAACGATATTTACCTGAAACACATCAACCCGCAGGCTGGGCACAAAAGCGTGCTGGCCATGAACTATGGTTCCGGCCTGGTAGTCGTATTCATCAGTTTTGTGCTGGGCTTCTATGCCGGCAGCGTGGAGCGCATCCTGCAATGGCTCGTCGGCGGACTGTACGGCGGCTACGTGGCCGCCAACGTGTTCAAATGGTATTGGTGGCGTTTCAATGCGACCGGCTTTTTCTGGGGCATGGCGGCGGGCATCGCCGCGGCGCTGGCCTTTCCTTCCGTCATGGCGGCTTTCCCCGAATTTTTTACCCAGAAACTGCCCATTTTCTACTTCCCGTTGCTTTTGCTGGTCTCGCTGATCGGTTGCCTGGCGGGTACGCTGCTCACGCCGCCGACCGAAATGCAGGTTTTGAAAAGTTTCTACCGGAACGTAAGACCCTGGGGTTTCTGGGCGCCGGTGCACGCCACCGTGGCGGCCGAAACGCCTGGGTTTCCCCGCAATACCAATTTTGTGAAAGACATGATCAATGTGGCGGTCGGCATTACGGCCCAGATCTCTATGACGGTGCTGCCGATCTACGTTATCCTCTATAATTGGAGCGGGGTGGGGATAGTTGTTTTAATACTAATAGCCTGCACTATTTTTCTGAAAAGGACGTGGTGGAATCCGTTGCATGACGGGAGAAGTTAAGATGTTGTTTCTCTGCTCTTTAAGAGGGGTTTAAACACAAAAGGCACAAAAGAAATAATGAACTGTTTTTACAAATATCTTTTGTGTCCTTTTGTGTTTCAGGCTTCAAACTACATAAATTCTGTGAGCCTCCTTTTACTCTGTGTATCTCTGTGACCCCTCTTTTTGTTCCACAGAGGCTCACCGAGCAAAAGGAGGCTCACAGAGAAATATTTTATAACATGAAAGCAGCCCTCTTTTTGTTTTTTCCACTCTGCCTGTTTGCCCAATCCGGCGGCTCCTCCTTCATCCGCCTCGACCAGTTCGGCTACCTGCCCGCCAGCCGGAAAGTAGCCGTCATCGGCGATCCGGTGGTCGGGTTCAACGCCGCGCAGGCCTTTACCCCCGGCAACGTGTACGAGGTACGCCGCGTCGCCGACGGACAAAGCGTGTTTTCCGGTGCGCCCGTGGCCTGGCATGGCGGCGACGTCCACGACCAGTCCGGCGACCGGGGCTGGTGGTTCGATTTTTCCGGCGTCACCACCCCCGGCGAGTACTATTTGCAGGACGTGACCCGGAACGTCTCATCGCATCGCTTCCGGATCGGCGCCGACGTGTACCGCGAGGTGATGAAACAGGCGGTACGGATGTACTTCTACCAGCGGCTCAACTTTGCCAAACAGCCGCCTTACACCGATCCGAAATGGGCAGACGCCAGCAGCTACGAAGGCCCCGACCAGGACCGTGCCGCCCGCAGCCGCTGGGCCAAGACCGATCCGGCTACCGCCCGCGACCTGCACGGCGGCTGGATGGACGCCGGCGACGTGAACAAATACACCACGTTTGCCGAAGGCGCCGTGCTGCAACTGCTGGAAGCCTACCGGCGCAATCCGGCGGCGTTCACCGATGACTTCAATATCCCGGAAAGCGGCAACGGCATCCCCGACCTGCTCGACGAGCTGCGCTGGGAGCTGGACTTCCTGCAACGAACCCAGGACGCCACCGGCACCAACGGCTTTCTGCTCAAGGTCGGCGTGGACAACTACAACGACGTGTCGCCGATCAGCGCCGACACGCGGCCCAAGTACTACCTGCCCGAATGCACCTCGGCGACGCTGGCCGGCTGCGTCATGTTCGCGCAGGCGGGCGTCGTGTTTAGTGGCAGTGATCTTTCCACCCTCCAGATTTATGGCGCCGGTCTGCAAGCCCGCGCCCAACTGGCCTGGCAGCGGGCCGTCGTTACCACGAATAATTTTACGCAGTTTCAATCCGCCTGCGACGACGGCGACATCAAATCCGGCGACGCCGACCGCGATGCGAACGCGCAGCTCGAGAGTGCGGTAGTAGCGGCGGTGTACCTCTACGAAGCGACGGGTGATGCTATTTATAAAAACTTCGTCGAGGCGAAATATCAGCAGGTCAAGCCCATGTCCAACACCTGGTGGGGCCCCTACCAGGCGCCCGTGCAGTACGCCCTGTTGCGCTACGCCGGCCTGCCCAACGCAACGCCCGGCGTTGCCGCCGCGATCCGCAACCAGAAAGCGGGCATGGACTACGCTTTTTCCATCGAGTCTTACGAGGCGGGCACCGACCTGTACCGCGCCCAGATGGACGACTGGGCCCACCACTGGGGCAGCAACCTGGTGCGCGCCAACTGCGGTACGCTGAACATGGACTACGTAGTATTCGACATCCATCCGGCGCAGGCAGCGGAGTACAGCGAGGTAGCGGAGCAGTACCTGCACTGGCTGCACGGCACCAACCCTTTGGGAATGAGCATGTTGTCAAATATGTACGCCTACGGCGGCGATGCCTGTGCCAACGAGATCTACCACACCTGGTTTGGTAACAATACGCCCTACGACAACGCCCTGAGCTCGCCCAACGGACCCGCGCCCGGCTACCTGAGCGGCGGACCCAACAAGGATTACTCCTATACCCAGCTCTCGCCGCCGGCCAACCAGCCCCCGCAGAAATCCTACCTGGACTTCAACGACGGCTGGCCGCAAAGTTCCTGGGAGATCACCGAACCGGCCATTTACTACAACGCCGCCTACGTCCTCCTGCTGTCGCATTTCAGCGCCGGTACGGTGGTGCCTACGACGGAACCACGGCCAGCCTCGGCAGCGCTACCGGGTTTCGACGTATTTCCCAACCCGGCGGGCGACACGTTCTTCGTCCGTTTACCGGACGCCCGCCTGCATACCCTGCGGCTGCTCGACGCAAATGGCCGGATCGTCTGGGGCCGGCAGACCTCGGAGCAGGAAGTGGTGGTAGTGGTGAAAAATCTGCCGGCCGGTACGTATCGGGTTGGCGTGGATGGGGTTTGGAAAACGGTGGTGAAGCAATGATGAATTATTAATGATGAATTTCAGTGACCGCAACGTGTGGCACACCTCAAAGGTGTGCCACACGTCCCTCATCCGCCGCCATTGATTTTTTCAGGTTTCAGTTAACCTTTCTTTGACCAATTCTACCTTTGAAACAAAATTAACCAACCCTGCATCGTTCTACCATGTCCGCACAAAAAATCAGTCCGTTCGCCGCTACCCTCCTGGCCGCCGCTCTCATGGTGGTCATCACCGTTGTACTACCGTTTTACTTCAAAACCTGGTTCGTAGAGGAGACGGGCAACATCCGGCTCCTGCCCGCTGTCGGGCCGCTCCTCGCCGTCGCTATGCTGTTGCGGTGGTCGCCGGCCAGAAAAATAGCCCTCTTCTTTTTCGCGGTCGGACTGGTCTTCTCCCTGCTCGGTTTGGCCCGTGCGGAAGCGCCTTTCCAGGCCGGATACGCGTTTTTGGTCGCCTTGCACGTCTTTTTACTCTGGACTTTATGGCGTGACGGGGTAAAACAATACGTAGAAACCGGCAAGCCGTTAATAGCCAGATCCTGAATCAAAGTCAAATTATAAACCCTCATCAAACTTTATCAATTAACTACTCCGGAAACTAAGTTATCTAATAAACTCGGTGAGCCTCTATCAACTCTGTGAGTCTCTGTGGAACAATAGTACCACAGAGACTCACAGAGGAAAAGGAGGCTCACCGAGTAATATCTAAAAACTTAGTTTACAGTGTACTAACTACAAAACACCCGTATGCCCGTCCACTCCTACCTTAGGCCCGCCCTGCTGGCGCTTGGCATGACCCTTTCCGGCTTACTGCCCGCGCAAAAATCAACCCCCGCCATCGAGCAAAAAATAGACGCGCTGCTCGCCAAAATGACCATCGAGGAAAAGGCCGGCGAAATGACCCAGCTCAGCCTCGACATGATCTGCGTGGGCAGTCCGTACAACCTGACCCAGCCGCTGGCCATCGACCCGGCCAAACTGAAAAAGGTGATCCAGGACTACCACGTCGGTTCCATCCTGAACGTGGGTACTTCGGCACATACGGCGGCTCGCTGGCAGGAGATCATTACCGCCATTCAAACTGAAGCAGCCAAATCACGCCTGAAAATCCCGGTGCTCTACGGCATCGACGCCATCCATGGCGTCAACTATACGCTCGGCACCACCCTGTACCCGCAGCCCATCGGCGTAGCGGCCACCTGGAATCCGGCGCTGGCGGAACGGCTGGGCGCGATCACCGCCTACGAATGCCGCGCCTCGGGCATTCCCTGGACTTTCAGTCCGGCGATGGACCTCTGCCGCTACCCGGTCTGGTCGCGGACCTGGGAGAGTTTCGGCGAGGACGTGCTGATGAACAAGACCTTCGGTTCCGCGATGGTGAAGGGCTACCAGGGCAGCAACCTGGCCGATGCCTTTCACGTGGCGGCGTGCATGAAACACTTTACCGGCTACGGGGCGGCCGTGAGCGGCAAAGACCGCACCTACGCCTGGATTCCCGACCGGGAACTGCGCGAGTACTACCTGCCGCAGTACGAAGCGGCGATCAAAAACGGCGCGATGACCATCATGATCAATTCCTCCGGTTTCAACGGCATTCCCGCCCACGCCAATAAACAATTGTTGACCGGCATCTTAAAAGGCGAATGGGGTTTCAAAGGGCTGGTGGTGTCGGACTGGGAAGACGTCAAATATTTGACCACTCGCCACAAGGTGGCCGCCACCTACAAAGAGGCGGTGCAAATGGCGGTCAACGCGGGCATCGACCTGGCGATGGTGCCCAACGACCTGGAATTCACCCAGTTATTAATCGAATCCATCCAGGAAGGCAGCATTCCGATGAGCCGCATCAACGACGCGGTGCGGCGCATTTTGCGGGTCAAAATGATGCTCGGGCTGTTTGAAAAAACCCACGATCCGCTGAGCAATTACCCGAAATTCGGCGGCGAAGAATTCCGGCAAACTTCGCTGGAAGCCGCGCGCGAGGCCCTGATCCTGGCTAAAAATCAGGATAAAGTGCTGCCTCTGTCCAAGCAGTCGCGCGTGCTGGTCGTCGGTCCTACCGCCAATTCGATGCGGGCGCTCAACGGCGGCTGGACGAATACCTGGCAGGGGGAGCAGGCAAACGAAGTGTACGCCGCGAAAAACACCATCCTGGAAGCCATTCAAGCCGCTATCGGCGCCGATAAGGTCACTTATGTGGAAGGTGCTACCAGCGAAGCGTTGACTACTGTCAGTGAGGCGGTTGCGGCCGCCGCCAATGCCGACGCCATCGTGCTCTGCCTCGGCGAACAAAGCTATACCGAAGTGCCCGGCACCATCAATGATCTGGCGCTGGATGCCCCGCAGGTGGAGCTGGCCCACGCGCTGGCCAAAACGGGCAAGCCGGTCGTGCTGGTGCTGGCCGAGGGCCGGCCGCGCCTGATCCAGGCCTTCGAGGCGGAGATGAAGGCGGTATTGATCGCCTTTCTACCCGGCATGGAGGGCGGTCAAGCCATCGCTGACGCGCTGTTCGGCGACGTCAATCCGAGCGGTAAACTGCCGCTGACCTACCCGCGCTACGCCAACGGCATCGTCCCATACGACTACAAATTCCTGGAAGCCCTCGATCCTTCGGCGGGTTATCCGGGCGGCAAAAACAAGTTTTATGACCCGCAGTATCCTTTTGGCCACGGACTGAGTTATACGACGTTTAACTACAAAAATTTGACGGTCAGTAAGCCGGCTTTTAATAAAAACGAAGCGCTGGAAGTGTCCGTACAGGTCACCAATTCCGGGGCACGCGAGGGGAAAGAAACGGTGGAACTGTACGTCAGTGACCTGTTCGCCAGTATCGCGCCATCCGTCCGGCGACTGCGCGGTTTTCAGAAGATCAGTTTGAAAGCGGGGGAAACGCAGACGGTGACTTTTAAAATTACCACTCAGGATTTGGCCTTTGTGGGGATAGATAATAAATGGGTGACCGAGCCGGGCGATTTCAAGGCTATGATCGGTGATCTGAGCGTGGATTTTAAACTGAATAAGGCGGCAGTCAAGGCGGCGGCGAAGAAACGCGGGCCGTAATCGCTTTAATAAGTCATTCCGAATTTTTTCCGGGGATGACTCCTAACTGTAAGTATCGTACGACGGACTTTTAGTCCGTCCTCCTACCTGCACGACGGACTAAAAGTCCGTCGTACGGATCATGGGTCCAAGTTGGACGAGTTAATGGATCAACACCGTTTCAATACTACCTTTCTTTCTACTGGTATGTCCTTGCTCAAAACGCCCACCCAGGTCATCTTAGCCACCGGACTGCTGGCCGGTACGATTGATCTCATCGCCGCAGTACTCAATTCCGGCGCCCCGCTCACCAAAGTGCTGGCCTTCATCGCCAGCGGCGCTTTCGGCGAGGCGGCTTTTTCCGGAGACGCTTCCATGCTGGCCTGGGGACTGTTCTTTCACTTTTTCATCGCCTTTTTTTGGACAGTGCTATTCTTCTGGCTTTATCCGAAAACAGGATTGGCCGGCAAACACCTGATTATCACCGGTTTAGTCTATGGCATCATTATCTGGCTGGGGATGAACCTGCTGGTGCTGCCTTTGGCCCATGCTCCCAAGCGACCCTTCCATTGGGCTTCGGCAGCACGGGGAGCGGGTATTTTGATGGTGGCGGTGGGGCTGCCGGTGGCGTTGATTATCGGGCGGTATTACCGGAACAAGGGGCAACAAGCGTGACCAGGTAAAACCGCACAACCGGCGCCTTTATTCCGCTGCAAAGCGCCGGCGCTTGACGTAAGTATTTGAAAGTAAATCCATTACGAAACGCCAGCCTCAGGCGGCCATCCGATGTGCAGAGCGTTGCATCGGCGTCACCTGAGCAGTAGTTTTGCTATTTTTCAGGAGGGTCTTCACCGGGCACCAGCCGGTCAGTCCACGCAAGAAAAGCGGTAGACCCAGGAAAGCCAGCCACCATTGGCCACTGAAACCGGCGGCGATGATGACGGCCATCATGACTAAGTAACTGATAATGACTTCGCTGACCGACAAATTGAATTCGAATTTCATGACGACAAAAATTGGAGGTGATTGATGGCACAAAGGTGCGCTGGACCACCACCTGGAATGAATGACCGGCGTCATGGGCAGGGCTGATCTGTATCGTCCGGTGGGCCGTTTTACTCTTCCAAAACCTCTTTTATAGCGCCCATCAAATTATGCGCTTGATCTTCCTGCGGCCTGTACCCGGATTCGACAAAAACAACCTGCCCGTTTTTGTCAATGACCAGGTTGGTAGGACAAGGCCGGATGCCATATAAGTCGAAAATAGGCTGTGCCTCCGCAAGGAGGTGGTAATCAAAGCTGGTGCGTTGTAAAAATGTCCTGGTATCTGCTGCTTTATCGAAGGTCAGGCCAATAGAAACAACGCCTCGGCAACAGGAGCAGGATCACTACAATTAGCGTTGGAAATATGTTGTTCATCAAGAAAAGTGGAAGTCGTTATAGAAAAGCCCTATTGCCGGTCATTTTTTGGTTTTATGACCGTTCCGATACGAATGGTCCTGATTTGCATTTCTCCTCCCTCCCGGTACATATATTTCAATCTCCCGGTAAAGGTTTCTTTTGGCAAGCGGGCGTAAATCAGATCATCGGTCAGGGCATTTAGTTGTTCGTAGTCATCTTCCTCTTCCAGATAGTTGGCCCTCAACTGCAAGACGGCGGAAACGTATTTTAAATTTTCATTTTGTATGGTATCGTATATTCTTACGCTTGGCACGAGGTATTGTCCTAAGCTGTCGGTCAGCAATAAAAGCGTCGGCAAAGATGGAAATCATCCCCGGGATGAAAAAAACCATGGCGATCATGGTCATGAAGAGATGATCCAAGAGCATGGCGCCGATCCTGGTTCCGACGCTGATCTGTTTATTATCTGGTACGTGGTTCATTTGATTCATCGCTGGAAATGTTGGGTAGCTGGGTGATTTTAAAACGTGAACAGCCGGGCCGCTGGGAAAGGAATTTCCTTAAAGCGGCCCGGCTGATCTGATATCACCGGAAATAAAAATTGTTACCCTGCCTGCTGCATAATTTTTCAGGGGCAATGGAATCGTGGACTGACCGGCGCAAAAGCATTTTCCACAGGCCTGATCGCGGATGAAAAATTGGTCAGTTCCCTCGCCCCTGTTCTGCAGGCTGCCACTGCGATCGTTCCGTCAATGCCCGGCTTTTCAGTCGAAGCAGAACCATTAATTACAAATCCTAAAGTAATCTGTCAGGTTCCAGGCTGTACCGTTTACTATTATACCGGCCTTATATTCCATACTTTGCTCTCTAATGTTCCGGGTTTGCTTAATCTTTGGTCTGTAAACGCATTTTCCTCTCCTAAGAAAAGGGAAATTGGAAGTGTTACACGTATTTCGGCTATCTCCCTGGACTACCGGTTCAACACATTCACAAACGCCATTGCTATCTTTAACCCAGTATTTTCCTTCTATACCGGCGTATATTTCATCCACTATTGCCCGGCGAAACCAATCTCCTTTCTTCTTTCTTATGGCTTTCGCGACCCGGCTGGTAACTTTAATTTTTGTGTTATAAATATTGATATCCCTGCCGGGGACTTTCCATTTGCACCACACCCAAAGCCTGTATTTAGAATTTCCTATGGTGCTATAATATTTTCTATGCCCTTTTACTTTTTTATCACAGCATAATTTTTCTACCAGAAATTCTTTTTGTTTAGTACATTGAGCGTGGGTCACGTTGTTCGTAGCCGTTAGCGTAGCCGCGTAATACTGGCTATGGGTTCCGGTGGAACTATTATAGGCAGGATCATAATAAATTTCAGGAGATGAATTATGATACCAGCCAAAATACCCGAAGGCTGCCTGTAGAATCCAACCCGCCTGATTAGTGCTGCCCGGAAAAGTCCAGATAGGGTTGTCGTTGGCCGTGCTAAAAAACACTTTACCATCCGGGCAGGAAAGAACGGAAAAATCTACAAAGTAGGGCTCGATCCGGATTACTTCCGAATACTCTTTTCCTGTACTACAGTTCCCTCCGGTCGGGCTGTCTTTCATCCTTATTTTTACCGTGTAGTTAGCGCCGCTTCCCGGCACGGCATTAAAAATATGGGTCATCGTTTTCGTACCTGTCTGAAACGAATGCCACAAGGTAGCGGCTTCGTCACTAAAATTCATTTCATAAGTTACCGGGCATTTTCCTCCCTGCGACTTATTGGTGAAGGTAATAGTTATATTGGCAGGCGGCGGGACACTATTGGCTTCCTTGCACCATATGTAGGTACCCCAGGTAAATTTAGGGGTACATACCAGTGAAAGGGTAAATGTTTTAGTCGCCGTATAGGTGCATCCATAAGCGTCCGTAATAGTAAGCTTTACCGAATAAGTGCCGGGATTGACAAACACTTCAGAAATAGAGATGCCGCTAAGGGGACCGTGATTTTCAGTGCCCCCGGACGTTTGAGTTATCTGCCAGGAATAGGCCGATGCAGGCAGGCCGGTGACATAGGATGACTGCTGCGCACTAAGTTCAACCAGAAAATTGCATTGCCCGTTGGGTGTGTAAGGGGTGATATCCGCATCGGAAATAACCGGGCCGGGTATTGCCACGTTAAAGGTCTTATCGTATTCACAATCAGCGGGAGTAATATCGTTTCCTTTGTCATCATATACTGGATAGTGATGTACAGTT
>JADMIO011222273.1_pt1 | contig 11233 bp, 13 predicted proteins | sample 8958161 | NCBI WGS metagenome assembly JADMIO01 (sample SAMN16585339, study PRJNA669376) | soil metagenome | isolation source: Crop rotation soil | place: USA: Cullars Rotation, Alabama | collected 2011 | reverse complement strand
GGCAAGATCATAACCGCACCCGCCGATATGCGGGCCGCAGCCCGTCGTGGCGAGTGGCATGGATCCACGGCAGGACAATGCCCGGCCCATCAGCAGGTAAACCTCGTCATCCTTCCGCACGAGGCGGCCGCCGAGTTTGCGGCTTTCTGCACGCGAAACCCGCGGCCTTGTCCGCTTATCGAAATCACGCCCCCGGGTGATCCGGAGCCGGTGCGCTCGGCTGCGGGCGCCGATCTCCGCACCGACTTGCCGGGCTACCGCGTCTATCGCCGGGGCGAGCTCATCGAACAGCGGGGAGATATAAGCGAGCTTTGGCGCGACGACCTCGTCGCCTTCCTTCTCGGCTGCAGCCTGACCTTCGATCATGCCTTGATGGAGGCAGGTGTCAGCGTGCGACACGTGGAGTCCGGCTGCCGGGTGCCAATGTTCACGTCCAGCCTGCCCTGCCGTCCCGCCGGCCGTTTCCACGGACCAACCGTCGTGACGATGCGCCCGATTAGAGAGTCACAAGTGCAGCTGGTCCGTGAGCTATCGGCACGCTATCCGCATGCCCACGGTGCTCCGCTCCACGTCGGGAGTCCGGAGAGCATCGGAATCATCGATCTTGATCGGCCCGACTACGGCGACCCCGTTGCCATTCATCGCGACGAAGTGCCGGTCTTCTGGGCCTGTGGGGTGACACCGCAGGCGGTTGCGTGTGAGGCGCGCACGGAACTGATGATCACCCATGAGCCTGGGATCATGTTCCTGACCGATCTGCCGCGGGAAGGGGACATCCCGTCAAGACCAGACTAGTGTCTCGATTCTGAATTTCGCGCTGCCCTTGATATCGAACTCATGCGAACTTCGAAATCACGACACTAGTTGAAGCGGCGGTTTCCGCCGGTCCAGCCGATATCCTTCTTGAGGTCGTGCGGCAGCGAATCCAGGAACATCACGGTCTGCCGGTGACGGCGCTGTTTCAGCCTGGCGATGGCGAACTTCTTCATATCAGTCACGAAAGACATCGGTATTCTCCTGAGATATCGAGCGCACCGGGTTGATGCCGGTTACTCTCGGACCGCTCAGATAGTGCCCAATCGTAACCGGATTATTGCGCGCAAGCGTCTTTTTCGGGGCGCTGCTGTTACGCACCGGAAACATTTGCATACAAATGAATTTAGAGCGCCGGCTACCTGCTGCTCAGTTGCGGTCGCGGCGGGCAGCGCGTTCCTCGCGCGAGCGCCGGCGCGGCGTCGCCTCGCCGGCGACACTGCCCTCGCTGTCCATCTTGCGGGCCGGCAGAGTGACGGCGGCGGCAAGCTTGGGGAACGGGTCGACCTTGTTGGGCAGCGCCATGGCGTTGATGAAGATCTGCTGGAAATGCGGCTCCAGTGCCGTCTCGATCTTCTCGATCTTCTTGACGGTCTGCTCGATCTCGCGGCGATGGTTGCGGTTGAGCAGCGCCATCAACGCGCCGGTGCCGGCAGCGTTGCCGACCGCCTTCACCTCGGCCAGGTCGCAGTCGGGGATCAGCCCCAGCACCATGGCGTATTTCGGATCGATGAACGAGCCGAAGGCACCGGCGAAGCGGATCGTGTCGACCTCGGTGACACCCTGCTTTTCCATCAGCAGTTTCACGCCGGCATAGAGTGCCGCCTTGGCAAGCTGGATGGCGCGGATGTCGTTCTGCGTCACCGTGATGCGCGGCTCGCCGGGCCTTCCCTCGCGCAGCAGATAGGAAAACGTCCGGCCGTTCTGGAAGATGCGCGGCGAGCGGGCTGCGACGGCGCCGTCGATGACGCCGTCCTCGGAGATGATGCCGGCGAGATACATTTCTGCGACAACCTCGATGATGGCCGAGCCACAGATACCGGTGACGCCGGTCGCCCAGGACGCGTCCTCGAAGCCTTCCTCGTCCGACCATTTGTCGACGCCGATGACGCGGTATTTGGGCTCCAGCGTGATGGGGTCGATGCGCACGCGCTCGATGGCGCCCGGTGCGGCGCGCTGGCCCGACGAGATCTCGGCGCCTTCGAAGGCCGGGCCGGTCGGCGATGAGGCGGCAACGACCCGGTCCTTGTTGCCAAGGATGATCTCGGCATTGGTGCCGACGTCGACCAGCAGCATCATCTTGTCCTGGCGGTACGGACCTTCCGACAGCGTGGCGCCGGCGGCGTCCGCGCCGACGTGGCCGGCGATGCAGGGCAGCATGTACAGCCGCGCGCCGCGGCTGACATCGATGTCGATCTCGTGCGCCCAGAATTGCAGCGCGCCCGACACGGCGAGCGCGAACGGCGCCTGTCCAAGCTCGGTCGGATCGATGCCGAGGAACAGATGGTGCATGATCGGATTGCCAACGAAGACGCAGTCGAAGATGTCTTCGCGGTTGACGTTGCCTTCCTCGCAGACCTTGCCGATCAGCCCGTTGACGGCTTCGCGCACGGCCTTGGTCATCGCTTCGCGGCCGTCCGGGTTCATCATTACATAGGAGACGCGGCTCATCAGATCCTCGCCAAAGCGGATCTGCGGGTTCGATGTGCCCGACGAGGCGGCGATGCGGCCGGACAGCAGCGACACCAGATGCATGGCAATCGTGGTCGAGCCGATGTCGCAGGCGATGCCGTAGGCTTCATTCTTGAGGCCCGGCCACAGGCCGATGATGAAAGGCCGCGAGGAATCCATGTCGCGGTGGATCGCGGCGGTGACGCCCCAATTGCCTTTGCGCAGCACCGACTGAACTTGCGGGATCACATGCGGCGCGACCAGCAGGTCCTTCCAGCCCCAGTCCTTTTCCAGCATGGCCTTGAGGCGATCGAGATCGCCGAGCGGCTTGTGCATGTCGGGCTCGTCGACCTCGACGTAGCAGAGCTGGACAGCCGAGTTGCGCTCAATGACGCGGTCGCTCGCCGCCTTGCGCACGACCTGCGCGTTGATCACCGTATCCTGCGGCACGTCGACGACGAGGTCGCCAAGGATCAGCGCCGAGCAGGACAGGCGGCGGCCTTCGGGCAGCCCGCGCACGCGCTCGTAGCGCTCTTCCTTAGGTCCCTTCTCGGAGATGTGGTCGTTGGACGAGACGATCTTGTGCTTGGCGAAATTGCCTTCCTGCACCTCGATCTGGCAGCGCCCGCATGTGGCGCGCCCGCCGCACACGCTCTCGACATAGACGCCGAGCGAGCGCGCGGCATCGAGGATCGGCGTGCCTACGGCAAAGCGGCCGCGCTTGCCCGACGGCATGAATAGAACGAGAGGATTGCGGACTTCAGTATTCATGTTTCAAAAAGGTATCTCGGGAAGGCTTTAGCTTCCCGCTTAACGGTTCGTTGTGCGATCGCGCCCAGTATCAGGTCTTTCGGAGGCGATCCATGTCCGAACTGCTGCTGTCGGCGATCCTCACCGCCTTCACCATGGTCCGTATCATCAAGGGACCCTGGATGCGGAACCCGCAATATCTTGCCGCGGGCATTGCCGGCTCGGTCGTTGGCGCGCTCATACTCCACGCATACTGGCCGGCCTACGACGACGACTTCATTGTCGGCGGCGTGGTTGGGATCGCCGGCTCGTGGGGCGGGATGCTGCTGTTCGACACGACGCTGGGTACGATCTGAGGAGGCGAGATCGAAAGCCCCGCTGATGGGCGAGGCGGTGTCGTCCTGAGGTGCGAGAGAGGCGAGCCTCGAAGGATGCACGATCCGTCTATCCTCTTGCCATCCGGGCTTCGCGTCCGCCGCGGCGGCGGCCGCCATTAGCTGCGCCTTCGCCCGGCGCGTTGACGGCCACAGGCGCCGCCACCGCAACGCCGCCTTCGGCCGGCTTGTAGTCCTTGTAGGTCCTGATCCAGTTGGTGCAGTTCTCGTCGGTGCCGTTGAGCACGTTGGCGCCGCGCACGGCTTCCATCTCTTGCGGGCGCACCGGGTTCATGATGGCGGACGTCATGCCGGCGCCGATCACCATCGGGATGAAGGCGGCGTTGATGCCGTGGCGGTGCGGCAGGCCGAACGAGATGTTGGAGAGGCCGCAGGTGGTGTTGACCTTCAGCTCCTCGCGCAGCCTCCGCAGCAGCGCGAAGACCTGGCGGCCGGCATCGCCGAGCGCGCCGATCGGCATGACCAGCGGGTCGACCACGACGTCGTGGGCAGGGATGCCGAAATCGGCGCAGCGCTGGACGATCTTTTTCGCCACCGCAAAGCGCACGTCGGGATCCATCGAGATGCCGGTCTCGTCGTTGGAGATGGCGACCACCGGCACGTTGTATTTCTTGATCAGCGGCAGGATCGCCTCGAGTTTCTCTTCCTCGCCGGTCACGGAGTTGACCAGCGGGCGGCCCTTGGCGACCTTCAGCGCCGCCTCGATCGCCGCCGTCACCGAGCTGTCGATCGACAGCGGCAGGTCGACCAGGTTCTGCACGATCTCCAGCGTCTGCACGAGCAGGCCGGGCTCGGTCGCGTTGGGATCGACCGCGGTGACGCCGGCGTTGACGTCGAGCATGGTCGCGCCGCAGGCAGCCTGCTCAAGCGCATCCTTGACGACCGTATCGAAATTGCCGGCGATCATCTCGGCGGCGAGTTTCTTGCGGCCGGTCGGATTGATCCGCTCGCCGATGACGCAGAAGGGCTGGTCGAAGCCGATGATGATTTCTCTGCTCGCCGAAGCGACGATCGTGCGGGTCATTGCATTCTCCGGTGGGATATAAAGATTTCTTTATATCGTTATCTGTGTTCGATCAAGCGATTGGCGTGGCGATGGCGGCTGTCAGTGCGCGGTCTTCACCATATCGGACTGGGTTTCGGTGACGTCGTCGTGCAGCAGATGGTCGAGCCGGTCGGCGACCATCCGGTCGTCGGCGCGGGTCTCGCGCCGCCATGGCTGGCGGCCCTTCAGGACGCCCGATTCATCGACGATCTCGGCGACATATTCTTCCTGGCGGTAGGCCATCACGTGGACGCCGGAAACGCCGGAGATCTCCTTGACCTCGTTGATGATGTCGATGGCGAGCTGCTTGCCTTCCTTCTTCTGGTCCTCGGCGCCTTCGAGCCGCTTGATGATTGGGTCGGGGATATGGATGCCCGGCACGTTGGAGCGGATCCAGCGCGCTGTCTTGGCCGAGGCCAACGGCCCGACACCGCACATCACGAAGCAGTTCTCGGTGAGGCCGAGGTCGCGGATGCGGCTCATGTAGGTGCGGAACATCGGCACGTCGAAGCAGTACTGGCTCTGCACGAACTGCGCGCCGGCGGCGATCTTCTTGGCGAGCCGGTGCGGCCTGAAATCGATCGGCGGCGCGAACGGGTTGATGGCCGCGCCGAGGAACACTTCCGGCGGCGTGGTCAGCTTGCGGCCGGACAGGAACTTGCCGTTGTCGCGCATGATGCGGATGGTTTCGAGCAGCGACATGCAGTCGAGGTCGAATACCGGCTTGGCGCCGGGCTGGTCACCGGCCTGCACGCCGTCGCCTGTGAGGCAAAGGATGTTGGCGACGCCCATCGCGGCGCCGCCGAGCACGTCGCCTTGGATGGCGATGCGGTTGCGGTCGCGACAGGCGATCTGCATGATCGGCGCATAGCCCATGCGCGTCAGCAGCGCGCAGATGCCGACCGACGACATGTGGCAGTTGGCGCCGGACGCATCGACGGCGTTGATGCCGTCGACCCAGCCGTCGAACACCTTGGCGCGGTCGTAGACGTCGGCCGCGTTGGCGCTGTCGGGCGGGTTGAGCTCGGCGGTCACCGCGAACTCGCCGCGCCGCAGCACCCGCTCCAGCCGCCCGCGCGAGCTATGGCCGGGGAGGCGGTCGAGCGGCAGGTCGATGCCGGCCGGGTTCTCGTCGCGCTGGCGGGGGCGGCGCTCGCTCATGCGGACGCTCCGGTCTTGGCCTGCTCGCGTGCCGCGGCAGCCTGCGCAGTCACGCGCAGCCAGGCCGAGGTTTCGCGCAGCGACTGGTCGACCGGCTTCTGCACGTTGAGGATGGCATCGCCCTTGACCATGTTGCGCGACCCTTCCCAGGCCTTGACCCAGACGCAGGGCATGTCGGGCTCGACCTCGCAATTGCCGTTGGCGCGGACGCCGCCGCACGGGCCGTTGCGCAGCTGCTTCGGGCAATTCATCGGGCACGACATGCCGGTCGACGACAGCACGCACTGGCCGCACATGCGGCAGTCGAACATGAACCCCTTGACCCGCTTCTCGACGAATTTGACCGGCCCCTCGACGCGGCCGTAGCCGATGCCCTTCCACAGCGGATGCAGCAACAGGAACATGTCAGCGAATTTGGCGTAGAACCATTCGAGAGCGCGGGAATGGCGCACCGACCACAGCCGGATCGCGTAGGAGCGCTGGACGCGCCGCTGCGGCGACACGTCGGCAGGCTTGTAGTCGGATTTCGGCGCTGCCTTCTTGACCAACGTGGCCTGGGTAACCGCCTGATGCTCAGCCATTTTCCTTGCCGCCTGCCTTGACGAGTGCGATCAGCCGCTCCTTGTCGTATTTCGCCTCAAGCTCGGCCATCGCCTTGGCCGCCTCTGCCTCGAGGTCGTCGCTGACGGGCACCGGCTCGCCCTTGCGCCACTCGGCAAGGTAGGCGTCGGTATCGCCGGCCCCAGTGCGCATCGCGCACATGTCGATCGCCTCGGTGAAGCGCAGCGACAGTTCACGCTTGGCGGTCGTCCGGCCCTTCTTGACGATGACCTGGGCGGGGATGTCGCGCCAGTAGAGGGTGATCAGATCGGCCATGTTCCGCCCGTGTTCTCAATTGACCGGAGCATTGCCGGAACGCTTGTGGCGCCGCTTGTTGGCAGACGACGCGGGCACCATCAAAAGCGACGCGCCCCTATGTCGCAAAGAGAAAAGCCTCCGCTACAGGCGGAATCCAGCGCTTTCCGGCAGGATCGAAGCACCACAGATCAATCATTGCGCGGCGTGCTGCGCGCCCGAGAGGCGGGCCTAAAAGAACCAGCCGGCCACGGCGTGGATGACGGCGCCGGTCGCGCCGATGACAATGGCGACGACAGCCATCGCCGCGACGCCGACGGCGCTACCGGCTGCAAACAACAGCCCGTCGCGCTCGCACAGCGAAAGGCCGAGCAATGCGGTGGAAAATGCCGGCAGCCAGTTGCCGAGCGGGATCGGCAAGGTCACTGAGATCGCCATGACAAGCGCGATCACGCCGATGACGCGGTCGCCGCGCCGGCGCCAGAACGGCCAGTAGCGCGGGCGGATCAGCCGCTCGATCCAGATCAGCCGCGGGATGACGCGTTGCATCAGCGAGCGGAACGTCTCGGCCGAGATGGTGCGATCGACCAGGATGCGCGGCAGCCAGACGCGCTTGCTGCCATAGACCATCTGCGCAGAGACGATCAGCAGCGGCAGGCCGAGGAAAGCCGAGGCACCCGGCGGCAATGGAATGAGGTTGATGACGGCGAAGAAGAACAGCAGCGCGGCGAAGCTGCGGTCGCCCAGCGCATCGCGAATCGTGGCGATCGAGACCGGCCCCCTGGCTTCACTGGAGAGCTCCGAGAAGACCTGCGACAGCCGGCGTGGCCGCCGCCGGCGCGGCGCTCCGAATTCACCGTCTCCGCTGCCCGCTGTGTCAGCCCGCATGCCTGCTTTGTTCCGCCGCAACCTTGCCCTTCAGGCGCACTCTGCCGACGGCGCGTTAACCCTTGATGACATTGCTTGATTAATTTGATCAATGAGCAACTAGCGGCGAAGTTCCAATATGTCGAGCTTCGATTCGTAGCGCGGCGCCGGCAGCTCGATACGGAATTCCTTGGCGCCGGTGCGGAAGGCGTAGCCGAACTGGTCGCTGTCGGGCCCGCTGCCATAGGGTTTTGCCGGATCGTCGTTGACATAGAACGAGCCGAGATAGGTCAGCCGCTTGTCGCCATCGTCGAAGAAGCGGCCCTTGGTGCGCTGCGAGCCGCTGATCTTTTCCAGCATCCAGCCTGAACCGTCGTCGCTGACCCGGCATTTGAACCAGCCATAGACGATCAGCGGCGAGATGCCGCCGACCTTGATGGTGCGGCACTGCCAGTTGCCCGTCATGTCGAAGCCGGACCAGGATTGCGGCTGTTTGTTCGCCACGGCGTCGAGGATCGCCAGCTCATCGGCCGAGCCGCCCGCCTTGGCTTCGGCCAAGGCTTCCTTGCGGGTGTCGCCGTATTTTTCCATGCGCTGGCGGTCGGCAGGCGTGATCAGCTTGGCGAACTCGCCATCGGCAAAAGCGGGCAGGGCGCTTGTCGAGACGAGGGTGAATGCGAGAAGAAATGGGATCAGTTTCATGAGCCTTGAGGACCAGAGCAGCGTGTTCGAATTTAGGCATTTTCCCGACACTGCCATCCGTGCATAAGACAAGCAAATCGTCATTAACGGATGTCCAATGCGTATCCTGCTCACCGGAGCGTCGGGCTGGCTCGGCCAGACGCTGGCACCCCGATTGCGTGACCTCGGCCATGTGGTGGTCGGGCTCGACCCGATGCCGTCGCCGCATGTCCAGCTCGTCGGTTCGATCGCCGACCGCGATCTTGTCCGCAGCGCGATCGTCGAAAACGGCATCGAGGCGATCGTGCACAGCGGCGCCTTGCACAAGCCTGATATCGAGCGGCGCCCGCGCGAGGACTTCATCGATGTCAACATACGCGGCACGTTCAACCTGCTGGAGGAGGCGGTCGCCAATGGCATCGGCCGCTTCGTGTTCACGTCGACCACGTCGCTGATGATTTCGGAAGCGATCCGTGCCGGCCTGGCGGGAGGTGCTGCGCGCGCCGCCTGGCTCACCGAAGACATGGCTCTCGAACCGCGCAACATCTACGGCGTGACCAAGTTGTCGGCCGAACATCTGTGCCGGCTCTACCACCTGCAATCGAAGCTACCGGTGATCGTCCTGCGCACGGCGCGGTTCTTTCCGGAAGCCGACGACATGGCGCACGCGATTGCCCAGTCGGATGAAAACACAAAGGCCAACGAGCTGCTGTTTCGGCGGCTGAGCGTCGAGGACGCGGCCGAAGCCCACGTCGTTGCGCTGGAGAAGGCGCCGGCGATCGGCTTCGATATCTTCGTCGTCTCGGCGCCGACGCCGTTCGCGCCCGGCGACTGCGAGGAATTGATCGTTAATGCGCCGGCCGTCGTGGCGCGTTACTTCCCCGACTATCCCGACCTCTATGCGCGTAAGGGCTGGACGATGTTCCGATCGATCGACCGCATCTATGACGCGTCGCGTGCTCGGGAGAGGCTGGGCTTTGTGTGCCGCACGAGTTTCGCCGACGTGCTGGCGGGGTTAAGAGGGGGTTACTCTACTCTGGAAACGCCTGCCGCGTCCGCCAGCGCCGGCGTCAGATCGCCATAGCCGGTGGGGCGGCGCTCATACGCGAGGCCGAGCAGTCTGGCTGCATTTTCCGCGACGCGGTCGAGTTCGGGGTCGTCGGTCTGTGCGAGATAGACCACCTTCTCGTAGTTGCCGAAAAAATCCTTGATGAGCTCGGGATGTTTGTCGAGCTTCAACGGCTTCATGAAGAAGGCGTCGAACTGCCGGCACAGGAAATCGGTCATGTAGAACGACGTCATGTCGTCCTCGCCGATTGCCTCGAAGGCCGCGTTGCCCTGGTAGAAGGCAAAGCAATGCGGGCCGGCAACGCGCCCGACGCCGTGCTTATCCAGCACGCGATCGAGGTTGCCGCCGGTGCCGCAGTCGGCGTAGCCGGCAAAGATGTGCCGATAGCCCTTGTCCTTTGCCTCGGTGATCGCCTTGTCCATCGCCGGCGGAATGCGGTTCGGGCGATAGTGGAACTCCGCCGGCAGGCAAATCAGGTCGAGATGATCGAGGCCGTTACGCTCCTTCACGGCCAGCACCTCGCGCGCGATCATACCGCAGGCGATTACCAGCAGCCGATCGGCAATGGGCGTTGTCTTCTTCGCGCGCGCCATGGAACCAGTTTAGTCCAAACTCGTTGCTATCGGCGGAATTGCATCACAATCTATTTCAACGAGGGAGACCATGTCGATGAAACTGTCCCGCCTAGCAACTATTGCCATCCTGGCCAGCGCGCTGATTGTGTCGGCCTGCGCCAATACCATAAAAGGCGTCGGCAAGGATGCGGCCAACACGGTCAATGCCACCGAGGATGCCGGCAACAGCGTCGCCAAGGCCGTCAACTAACGCAAATCCCACCGGATCTCTCCGGCGTCCGCGTCTCAGGCTGAGGCGCGGACGTTGTGCTTGCGCTTCATGAAGTCCTTGGCGGTCTCGACTGCGACCGCGGCATCGCGGCAATAGGCATCGGCGCCAACCGCCTTGCCGAATTCCTCATTGAGCGGCGCACCGCCGACCAGCACGACGTAGTCGTCGCGGATGCCCTTTTCCTTCATCGTGTCGATGACGACCTTCATATAAGGCATGGTCGTGGTCAGTAGCGCCGACATGCCGATGATGTCGGGCTGGTGCTTCTCGATGGCATCGAGGTATTTTTCGACGGCATTGTTGATGCCGAGGTCGATCACGTCGAAGCCGGCGCCTTCCATCATCATGCCAACCAGGTTCTTGCCGATGTCGTGGATGTCGCCCTTGACGGTGCCGATGACCATCTTGCCCTGCTTGGGGGCGCCGGTGGCGGCAAGCAGCGGGCGCAGGATCGCCATGCCGGCCTTCATCGCATTGGCTGACAGCAGCACCTCCGGCACGAACAGGATGCCGTCGCGGAAATCCTCGCCGACGATCCGCATGCCCTCGACCAGCGCCTCTGTCAGCACCCTGTAAGGCATCCACTTGCGCTCGAGCAGGATGTTGGTGCCTTCCTCGATCTCTTCCTTGAGCCCGTCATAAAGGTCGTCGTGCATCTGCTGCACGAGCTCGTCGTCGGAAAGCTCGGAAAGGATGATCTCGTCGTCGGCCATTTTTCTGCTCCTCGGTGCCGCTCGAAACAGGAGGCTTCGCTCGGCGCGGATCTTCGGCGTCATTCCTATCCTGCGTAAGCCGCGACTCCATAGCTGATTTGCGACTTACTGCAAAAGGAAAGCGACTGGAAAATCAGGGTATTTCCTTGTCGATTTTGCGACAGGCGTTGGCGCTGGCGGGCCGTTTCGTGTGGGGTCGATGGCTACGATCTGCGCAAACGGCTGCGGCACGCGGCCCCGATCTCATTACCCAGGAAAACGGCGATGGAAGACAACCTCGTGAGCGGACAGGAAGCCTCGAACGCGCGTCGTGGGCGGGCGGCAAGTGGCGGCGCGGCGGCGCGGCGCGCCGCGCGTTCGGGCGGCG